>Ga0209777_10006535_pt1 | contig 13106 bp, 5 predicted proteins | sample FrelakmetHBP12HB_FD_187147 | JGI IMG/M metagenome (GOLD analysis project Ga0209777, IMG submission 187147) | Freshwater lake sediment microbial communities from the University of Notre Dame, USA, for methane emissions studies -HBP12 HB (SPAdes)... | ecosystem: Environmental > Aquatic >...
GGTCATGAATTCCTCGAACTTGTCGGGAGGCCCCATGAGAATCCAGATGCGGCCCCGGTCCGTGTTCATGCCCAGGCCGCCTTCGATGAAGCGTTTGTTGGCGTACGCAACCCGGTTTTCGAACTCCCTCTTGAACTCGTTCTCCTCGGTGTCGGGATCCGGATCGCGCTTTTCCCAGAAGTCCTTGATGAATTCCTTACGGGCCTCGGCGTCCGGGAGATGGTCCCAGATCTTGTTCTCCTCGCCGGACATGATCAGGCGGGCGGTTTTGTAGAACTTCTCGCTCTCGGCGTCAAGCTTGGTCTTGGCCCCCGCCAGTCCCGCTCCGGAGATCAAAATCACCCCGGCGGCCAACGTCAGGAGGAAAAGAATGCCGCGTTTCATGTTCATGAGGCCCGCTTCAGCGGAGCTCGTCCGGCCCCCGCTATTTCTTCCGGAGGTACTCCAGAAACGTCTTGACCTGGGCCGCCCTAGCGGAATCGGGGTCGATCTTGAGGTAGCTCTCGAACGCGGCGATGGCCTCCGCGGTCTTCTGAAGATTCGTGTAGGTCAGCCCCAACTGGTAAAGGCCGTCGGTGAAATCTTTCTGCTTCTCGACCGCCTTCAGGTAGCATTTCAAGGCGTCCTCGTACTTAGAGCTGTTGTAGTAGTTCGTGCCCAGGTTGTAGAGGACGACCGGGTCGTCGATCTTTTCGAAGTCGACTTTCCCGTACCACTCCAGGGCCTTGGCGGCGTCGCCGCGGTTTGTGTAGCAGCTGCCGATCATGAGAATGGCCGGGACGTTCTTGGGGTCCTTCTCGAGGACCTTCATGTAGTTCTGCTCGGCCAGGTCGTATTTTTCCTGGGAGAAGTAACAGTTGCCGATACTTCGATAGATCGGGTAGATATCGGGGTATTTCGTGATAATGTCCTGGAAAACCACCAAGGCTTCGTCGTACTTCTTCTGGTCATAGAGGTCGTTGCCTTTGGCCAGCTGGCCCTTGATGTCGTCGGAGACGACCAGGCCTTCGATTTTCTTCAGGGAGAGGACCACGTCGGGGTTTTTCGTGCCCTCGTTGAGATTGAGCGATATTCTCTTCGGCTCGTAGCCGATCTTGTCGAGATCGAGGTTCCAGGCGCCGCCACGGAGCCAGGCACCGACCCATTTTCCTTCTTTGTCTGTCTTCAGCTCGAGCCCCTCGTTGGCCTTGATACAGAACAGCTTGACCCGGACGCCCTCGATGGGCTTCCCCTGCTCATCGGTGACAAATCCCATCACCCGGGCCTTGCCCTTATAATCCTGGGCCGCTAGAAAAATCGATGCCAAGAGGATCACGCTTACGATTAGGACGACTTTCTTCATCTTCATAGACCTCCTGAGTCCTTAACTCCGTCCACCCTGATTTCCCATATCCTCAAGGACATATTTTATCATTCCGGGCGCCAAAAAGAAAGTCCTCTTTCCCCTCTCCCGGAAGCCTGCGACGGGCGTCCGGGCCTATTTTTTCAGCGCCTGGAGGAGCTGCTTGGCCACCCCGGCCATGGGGTGGTCCGGGGCCAGGGCGAGGAATTTTTCCAGGCTGGCGACGGCCTCGGGAACCTTGTTCTGGCTGATAAAGAGAGTCCCGATCTGGTAGTAGGGGTCGGCGAAATCGGGTTTGAGCTCGGCCGCCTTCTGGAATTGGGCCAGGGCGGCGTCGGGCTCGCCCGTGCTGCTCAGGCAAAGCCCCAAGTTGTAGCGGGCGTCGGGGTCGTCGGGTCGGAGATTCGCGGCCTTCTCGTAATAGGGTTTGGCCTCGTCGAGCTTCCCGGCTTTGGCCAGCGTTTCGCCGATTTCCTTGTTGGCGCTGAAGCTTTCGGGATTGAGCTCCAGGGCCTTTTTGAACGCGGTTAAGGCTTCGTCGGAGCCGCCCATCTTCTTGCAGGTCAGGCCGAGGTTCAGATAGTAGCGCCAGTTCGCGGGATCCAGCTTGATGGCCGCCCGGTAGGCGTCGGAGGCCTCGGGGTATTTCTGGTCGGCGTAGAGCTTATTGGCCTTCAGGAACTGAGTATCGGCCGCGGAGAGCGTCTTCTCGACGGCGGCCTCCACGGTCTTCAGCTGCATGTCGACCCGGGTCGATTCATCGATGCTGACGTGGACCTCCCGCGAAACCGGCGCGAAGCCTGCTTTCCTGAAGTTCACGAGGTAACCGCCGGGCGTGATGCCGACCTGCAGGAACTTGCCATTCTTGTCGGTCGAGAGTTCGTAATGGACGCTGGACGTTCTCTGCGAGACAATGCTCACGGCCACCTTTTCAAGCGGATTTCCCGCGGGGTCCACGACCCGGCCTTCGATCTTTCCCTGGGTCTGGGCCAGGGTCGTGCCGAGAGTCAGGGCCGCGAGGACGGCCGCGAAAACGGTTTTTCTGATCATTCTGGATCTCCTATTTCTGCCCCAGGAGTTTCTTGGCTTTCGCCTCCAGGGCACGGGCGGCGGGCTGGTTGGGGAGAAGGGACAACGATTTTTGGATGACGGGCAGAGCTTTCTCGGGCCGGCTGAGGTTCAAATAGCCTTCCGCCGCCAGGTTCAGCACTCCGACCTCCGTGGCCTCGGCCATGAGCCTCTCGAGGTAGCCGATGGCCGACGTCCAGTCCCCGAGCCCGGCGTAATCGAGGGCGATGACCTTGGCCACATCGCGGTCGGGGGCGCGTTCATAGAGGGGCAAGGCCTGGGCGAGAGATTCTTGGAAACGCCCAAGCCCGTAGAGAGCCTTGGCCAGGAGGAGGCGCGACGCCGGATCGTCCTTCCCCTGCAGAACCCGCTCCAGGACGGCCCGGGCCCGGTCGTAGTCCTTAGCCAGGAAATATTGAGTGCCAAGGATACGGAGATGTTCGGGGCCGGGGAATGGGCCGTGAAGCTTGGCGTAGACCCAGGGCAGGATCGGGTAGGGCTGAGCGAGGACGATAAAATTCTCCTTCTCGGAAAGGACCTTCTGCCCGGAGGCGTCCTCGGCCGAGACCTCGGCCCGGTAATAGCCGGGCTTGACACTGGAAAGGGACAGGCTTCCCGTGACGGAGACGGTCGAGGGGTCCCCAGCCTCTGATACGTCGGTAAGAGGATAGCTTCCTAGGCTCTTCCCCGTATCGTGCGAGAACAATTCCAAAACGAACGCGGGCCGCCGGGAGAGCTTCAGGGCGCCGAGGTTCCAGGCCTGGAAGAAAACGCCCAGGGTCTCGGTGGGGAGAAACTCGTTTCTGGCCCCGATAAGATACTGGCGGCCGGCGAAAGCGAAGGCCTTGAGATTCGATGTCTGGGCTTCGGGGACGGCTTCGCGGCTGTGGTAGAGGAGCGGCGCGCTGAGCCCGGGCCGGCCTTCTCCTGGGACGGAGATCTTGACCTCGAAGGATGAGAAGTCTTTGGCCGTCTTATTTTTCAGCAGGAAGAGGGCCTTGTAGTCCCCGGGGATCACGGGGAGAAGATCCTGGAAGGCGAAACGCTGCCGCTCGTGGGACTTATACTGCTCGACCGTGAGCTTGAGCGGGATTTCTTCAGTCCTTTCGAAAACGGGAAGACCCTGGCCGTTCTCGAGCCTCAGAACGAGCTCGAAACTTGCGTAGATGGCGTTCCCTTGCGTCCCGAAATTCATTTTTTCCGGTTCGATGGCCCAATGGAGAAAGGACTGCCCGCCGGTCTTGAGGACCTTGGTCTGGAAGGCGCTATGGAGATAGTTGTCGGCATACTCGGTCTCGATAAAATCCTTATAGGACAGATACGAACGGGCATAGGAGTCCGAATACTTCTTTTCGGGAAGCTGCTTGATGGAGGCGATGATATTGTCCGAGGAGAAACTGCCCATCCCGCCCGGCCGCTCCCCCGGCAGATAGCTCAGAGAGGCGGACCCGAGCTCCGAGTTGACCTTTTTCACGATCTGCAAGGCCTGGGTGCGCGACGTATTGGCGGACATCTGCGGGACGACAAGCTTCTCGGGGCCCTCGATGCCCGGGTAATAGAGCCGATATTCGCCGAGGCCCTCCGGCTGGTAAAAGATGAGGTAGAAATAAGCCGGAAGGCCGAACTCCTCCGCTCCCTTGTAGAACCAGAGCTCGCATGGCCAGACCTCCGATATGGTCGTGAAAAAGTTGCGCTCGAGGGGCGGGCCGAGCAGGAGATAAAAATAGCCGCGCTCGGTCTGGCTGCCGCGCTTGGGCGATTCGTGCCCGAATGTCTGGTCCGCGAACCGGACCCGTTCCGTGTACTCCTTCTTGAATTCGTTCTCCGTCGTGTCCGGGGTCGGGTCGCGCATCCTCCAGAAGAAGACGATGAATTTGTCCCGTTCGGCGTCGGTCCGGAGCTTGAGAAAAACGTCCCGTTCGGTCTTCGTGATGATCGGCGAGACGTCTTCGAGCCACTGCCGCTCGTCGGACGACATTTTTTCCTGGGAGAAGAGGGGGAACGAAAAGAGGGACATGACCAGAACGAAAAGGAGTGATCTTTTGGTTATCATCGGCGCAAACTCTATCCTTGTTAAGATAGCACACGGCCTCCCGGGATTCAAATTCCGGGGACCATGACGGCTGAAAATTCCTCTTGAAAAACCCTGCCCGATTCGTTAGCTTTAGCCTAAGAATATATCCAAGGAGGGGTCATGAAGAAAAAATGGCTTGTCATGCTCGTGAGTGTCCTCATCCTCGCGACGGTCGCCATATCCCAGTCCCGGGAGACGGGCGCTATCCGGGGCCTCATCACCGACGATCAGGGCACCCCGCTGCCCGGCGTCAGTGTAACTCTTTCGGGCGGGAATCTCATGGGTGTGCGCACCTTTGTCACGGACCCCCGCGGCGAGTTCCGGTTCCCGGCCCTGCCCCCCGGCGAGTACCAGGTCAAAGCCGAGCTCCAGGGCTTCGGAACGGTCGTCCGGGAAAAAATCCGCCTCACGACGACGACGACGCTGGCCGTGGACATTCAATTGAAAGCGGCGACCTTGGCTGAACAGGTTACGGTCGTGGCCAAGTCCCCGACCGTCGACGTCAAATCGACCGAGACGGCCTCTGTCACCCTTTCGAACGAGATCCTCAGGAATATCCCGTATTCCCAGTTCACGTCAGACATCGTCAACATGGCGCCGGGCGTCAACAACAACGTCGCCTACGGCGGTTCCTCGGACACGGGCATCGCCTATTCCATGGACGGCGTCAACGTCGCCGACCCGGAGGGAGGGTCGGCCTGGGTCTTCCTCGACCACAACATCATCGAAGAAGCCAAAGTCATGGGCGTCGGGCTCCCGGCGGAATACGGCAATTTCACGGGCGTCATCTTTAACCTCGTCACCAAGTCCGGCGGCAACACGTTCGCCGGGCACGTCGAAATGAATTTCCAGGGCAAGATGGGTGACTGGCCGAAGGGGTTTTGGCAGACCAACAACAACCAGCACTACGCCTCGGACTTCCCGGAGCTGACGTCTCCCCTGTCGAAACTCCTCGACGTCAACGCCCACCTGGGCGGCCCGATTCTGCGGGACAAGCTGTGGTTTTACGCCGGAGCCCAGTTTTATCGTTCCCAGGATTACCCAACGGGCTTTCCCCAGGCCGTGGATTACAAGCAACCCCGCGGTTTCGCCAAGCTGACGGCCCAGCTGACCCATAGCCTCAATGTCAGCGCCTCACTCGAAATCGACAACTACAAAGGCGTCAACCGCGATGGGTCGGCCACCGTCTTGCCAGAGGCCACGGTCACCCAGAACTCGCCCGAAGTCGTCGCCAACTTTAACCTGACGCAAATCCTCAGCCCCAGGACCTTCTTTGACGTCAAGGCCGCTTATTTCAACGGCTACTACTATCTCGACCCGGTCGCCGGCCGGGACGCGTATTCGCATTTCGATTACGGTTACAACATGAAGACAGGAAGCTCAGGATATTTCTTTTACGCCGACCGGAGCCGTTTTCAATCCAACGCCAGCTTGACGCACTACGTCGACGAATTCTTTAAAGGCTCGCATGAGTTCAAGTTCGGCGTCGAGGTCGAGCGCTCGATCATCCGTAACCGGGACGGCTTTACGGGAACAGGCGGGTCCCTGGGCAGCGCCGTCGAGTATTACGATTTAGGGGGGCAGCCCTACCTCGCGTATCAATATGTCGGCTATGACGCCAACACTCGCTACACGCGGCTCGAGGGCTTCCTGCAGGATTCGTGGCAGGTCTTCAAACGGCTGAACATCAGCGCCGGCGTCCGTCTCAGTCAAAATTGGGGCCAGGTCAAGGGTGTCAGCGGCAACATTTACAACGCCGGACGGATCGCCCCCCGCCTCGGGTTCACCTTCGACCTCCTCGGCGACAAAACGACCATCCTCAAGGCCCACTACGGCCAGTTCACGGAGGCCATGCTGGCCTTTTACCTCGACCGGATGAACCCGGCGTCCGCGTACACCGATTATATCGGGTATAAGTGGGACGCGGAGGCCGGCCAATGGGTCGAATTCCTGCGCACGGTCCATGAGGATCTGTACCACATGGACCCGAATATCAAGCATCCCTACATGGAGCAGTTCACGGTCGGCGTCGAGCGGGAGCTCTTCAGGGACTCCTCCCTCAGCGTCACGTACATCAACCGGAAGTGGAAGAACTTCATCGGCCCCATCGACCGGGACGCCGATTATATCCCGATCCAAGTCACGATACCGGACCTGGGCCAGACGTTTACGATCTACGAGCGGACCCCGGAAACCGTGAACATGCACAATTTCCTGATCACGAACTATACGACGGCGAGCAGCCCCTGGGTCCTTCTCAATCCGGTCCGCAAGTACGAGGGCCTGGAGATCCTGTTCAACAAGAGGTTTTCCAGCCGCTGGCAGCTTCTGGCGTCCTACGTTCTCTCCCGGACGACGGGAACCCTGGACAACGTCATGGCCTCCGACTTGGGCCGCGCGACCGGCATCAACATCTGGGACCCCAACATCTGGCTCAACGCCCGCGGGCACCTGACGAACGATCCGACCCATATGATCAAGCTGCAGGGCACCTATCTCATCCCCTGGGTCGATATCAGCTTCAACGCCTATTTCCGGGCCATCACCGGGGACGCCTGGACGACCCAGTTCCTGACCGACCTCCTGAACCAGGGCCGGGTCACATTTTTCACCGAACCCCGTGGATCAAACCATTATCCCATGCAGACGATCCTGGACCTCCGGCTCGAGAAGATCTTCACTCTGGCGAAGAAATACCGGTTGGGCCTCATCCTCGACGTGTTCAACGTCTTCAATGCCAACACGATCACGGACTGGGGCACGCGTATCGGCTATGATTGGACCCCGGGCGACTACGCCTCGACGGACGGGCACGAGCTCTACGGCCTCGTGAATCCGCGCCAGGCCAGGGTGGGCTTCCGCGTGATCTTCTGAGCCCGGCTCAAGCACGCGCACGGCGGCGGGACCTTCCGCCGCCGTTTTTTTTGCCCAGAGACATGCCTGATCCCTTCCGCCGCCCGTCCCGGCAACTCCGGCGGCATCCAAAAGAATGGATCAAATCCAAAAAACTTGACATTTCGCCGTTCCCGCGAAATCGCAAATCGAGATTTATCAATAAATTACATAAACCCTCCGGGTTGGCATCTCTTTTGCACAAGGTCTTATTTGGAAGTTGCTCTGTCATGCCGAGGAGCCTAAAGATATCCGGAAGCGTAAATTCCTTGACACAGGCGAATATTTTTTATGATAATGAGGCCGAAATAATGAGGATTCCGAAAGCCAGGGATTGTCATCGCCTGACCTGCCGTCTGGCTTACATCCTCAATCCCGGCCTCTAACGACCCTGGTTCTCAAGGTGAAAACCATGTCCTCAATAAATTTGGGCCTCATCCAGGGAGGTGAAACAGGGGAAATCACAATGCCGAAGGCCACAGATCCGTACGGTTGGAATTCTTAAACGGAGGGAATATGAAAAAATCCATTCTCATCGCACTCCTCCTCCTTGTCACGGCTTTCACGTTCTCCCAATCCCGGGAGACAGGCGCCATCACGGGCAAGGTGGCCGACGAACAGGGCAACCCCCTGCCCGGCGTCAACCTGACCCTGTCCAGCGAGAAGATGATGGGCGTCCGGACGGCCGTCAGCGACTCGGGCGGGCTTTTCCGCTTCCCGGCCCTTCCCCCTGGCGTTTATAGCGTGAAAGCCGAACTCCAGGGCTTCGGCACCATTGTCCAAGAGAACATCCGCCTTACGACGACGGCCACCTTGGCCCTGACGATCACCCTGAAGCCATCGACCGTCGAGGAAAAGGTCACGGTCATCGCCAAATCACCGACCGTCGACGTCAAGTCCACGGAGACGGCCTCGGTCACCCTCGGCGAAGACGTCCTGTCGAATATTCCGAACAGCCATTTCACGAGCGACATCGTTAACCAGGCGCCGGGCGTTACCGACCGCGTCGCGTACGGGGCCGCCGCCAGCCGCGGCGTGTCCTGGCAGATGGACGGCGTGGGCGTCGGAGACCCGGAGGGCGGCACGGCCTGGGTCTTCCTCAACTACAACATCATCGAGGAAGCCAAAGTCATGGGCGTCGCCCTGCCGGCCGAATACGGGAATTTCACCGGCGTCATTTTCAACCTCGTCACGAAGCAGGGGGGAAACCGGTTCTCCGGGACTTTCGAGGTCGACGCCCAGGGCCACAAGGCCCGGGAAGGCCTTAAAGGCACCTTCCCCGGAGGGAGCTTGTGGGGCACGGAAAATAACAGCGCCTATCGCACCGATTGGCCGAACATCACTTCCCAATTGGCGGCCCAACTGGACGCCAACGCCCAGCTCGGCGGGCCCATCATCAAAGACAAGCTCTGGTTCTTCGGCGGGGCCCAGTGGTACCGGCAACAGACCTTCCCCACAGGTTTCCCGTTCGCCCAAGACTATAAGGAGCCCCGAGTTTTCTTTAAGCTGAACAACCAGACGACGTCGACCCTGAACATCGGGGCGTCCTTCGAATGGGACAACTACAACGGCACGTACCGCGGGGCGAGCTCCACGGTCTCCCCGGAAGCGACCGTCAACCAGATCGATCCCAACGTCATCGGGAACTTCACCCTGACGAAGATCTTCAGTCCCCAGACGTTCTTCGACGTCAAGGCCGCCTTCTTCAGCGGCTACTACAACCTCGAGCCGCGAACGGGACGGGATATCTCCGGGCACTATTTGGACAATACCAACCCCGACCTCCCGCCGGGAGATCCCAACGGCATCGGCCACATGCGGCACTTCAACTCGGGCTACTTCGGGGAGAACGACCGGAGCCGGTATCAGCTCAACGCCAGCCTGACCCACTACGCCGAAGACTTCATTAAAGGCAGCCACGATTTCAAGTTCGGCGTCGAGCTCGAGCGATCCATCTCCCGGACCCATTACGGCTACACCGGTCCCGGGTCCTTTTATTACGAAGACTACTGGGGTCCCGCCTACTACTTCCCGGGATATAAGCCCGGGTATTATTACACGGGGAACTACGCCCGCACCCAGTACGTCGGCTACAATTACAAAGCCCGGCTCACCCGCCTCGAAGGGTTCGCCCAGGATGCCTGGCAGATCACCAAGCGCCTGAACCTCAGCCTGGGCGTGCGCTTCAGCCAGAACTCGGGGACACTCGCGGGGACGCCCGCCATAGAGTACAAGGCGTCTCGTATCGCCCCGCGGCTGGGCTTCACGTTCGACCTCCTCGGCGATAAGACGACGGTCCTCAAAGCCCACTACGGGCAATACACCGACGGGATGTACGCCTCCATCTTCGACCAAGCCGACTCGAGTTATTCGGACAAGGTCTACGAGAAATGGAACCCGCTGACAGAGGCCTGGTATGAAACCAGCCGGGCCGTCCACGGGACCTATGTCATAGACCCCGGCATCAAGCACCCGTACATGATCCAGTTCACGGTCGGTATCGAGCGCGAGCTCTTTAAGGACGCGTCGTTCTCCGTGACTTACATCAACCGGAACTTCAAGAACTTCATCGGCGCCATCAACGAGAACGCCGTGTACACGCCTCGCACGGTCGATGTCCCCGATCCCATCGGCAAGTCGTTCACCGTTTTCGACAACACGGGAGGGGCCGACACGCCCGCCTGGCACATCACGAACGTCGATAAGTTCGCGCCGTTCTTCGATCCATTGCTGGCCGCCGACGGCTTCACGGTCAACCCCTACCGGAAATTCTGGGGCCTCGAGTTCCTGTTCAACAAACGCTTCTCCAACCGCTGGCAGCTTCTCCTTTCCTACGTCTACTCCGTAACCAAGGGGACGATGGACAACAACTCGGCCTACGAAGACATCGGCTTCGGCCGGGGGGCTTACGATCCGAATTTCTGGATCAACGCTGACGGGCATGTCACGGTCGACCTGCCTCACCAGATCAAGGTCCAGGGAACCTACGTCATACCTTACGTGGGCGTCAATTTCAGCCTTTATTACCAGGGCATCTCCGGCTACACCTGGACGACACGGTATCGGACGCAGTCCTTCAGCCAGGGGCGGATCACCTTCTTCGCCGAGCCGCGCGGCACGGGGCGCTACCCGTTCTGGAACAATGTGGACGTTCGGCTGGAAAAAACGTTCAGCCTTGCGAAGAGATACAAAATCGGGCTCATGTTCGACATTTTCAACCTCTTCAACGCCAATACGATCACCAGCTGGGGCACGCGCCTCTACAGGACCAGCGGCTATGATTATTTCCCCATGGACCCGACGTATTCCGTTTCCACGGACCATCACGACCTCTTGGGTTTGACCTTGCCCAGGCGGGCCAGGCTCGGCATCCGGTTCACGTTCTAGCTCTTTCCCTGCAGACGCTCGAAAGGGCGGCGGGACAGCCCGCCGCCCTTTTTTTGCCCAGCGGCCGCTTCAAACCACGTTGACGAGAGCCATCCGGACGGCTGCGCCGGCGGATCGTCGCGGCAGGACATCAAGACGGATTTGTGCTAAAATTTGTGTTTACATGAAAGCCAAGAAACGGCTGATCCCCGGCGCTGTCGCTCTGGCGGTGCTCCTGCTCTGCGCGGCGGCCTATCTTTTCCTGAGGCCCGGAAGGCCGGACTTCGCCCGCCTCCGCGGCCGGAAAGACTTCAACGTTATCCTGATCACTCTTGACACGACCCGCGCCGACCGCCTCGGCTGCTACGGCTTCGCGAACATCCAAACCCCGACGATCGACATGTTCGCGGGAAAGGGGATCCGGTTCGGAGATTGTATTTCCACGACACCGTTGACCCTTCCGGCCCATACGTCGATCATGACGGGGACGCTGCCGCCGTTCCACGGCGTCAGGGACAACGGCGGCTTCATCGTCCCGTCGGGGATCGAGACCCTGGCCAAAATCTTCAAGGCCAAGGGCTATGCCACGAGCGCGTTTGTCGCCGCCTATGTCCTCGATTCCCACTGGGGACTCAATAAGGGCTTCGATTTCTATTATGACCGGTTCGACTTGAGCAAATTCGAGAAAATATCTCTCGGCGACGTCCAACGTCCTGGAAACGAGGTCATCGACCAGGTTCTGCCCTGGCTCGAACAGAACAGAAGCCAGAAATTTTTCACCTGGGTCCATCTTTATGACCCTCACACGCCTTACGAGCCTCCCGCGCCGTACGACAAGCTTTACGCCGAGCACCCCTATCTCGGCGAGATCGCCTTCGCCGATTCCCAGATCGGGCGGCTCTGGCATTACCTCGAGGCCCAAGGCCTCACCGATAACTTGTTCCTCGTGTTTGCCGCCGACCATGGCGAAAGCCTGGGCGAGCATGAGGAAGCTTCCCACGGCTTTTTTGTCTACCAGGCGGCCGTTCACGTGCCGCTGATTTTCGTCACGCCGTTCGCGAAGCTTCAGGGCGTCGTTTCGCCAGGGGTCGTTTCGATCGCCGACATCATGCCCACGATCTGTGAGATGACCGGCACTCCCATCCCTCCCCAGGTCCAGGGGAAGAGCCTGGTGCCCGCGTTTTTCAACCCGAAACGCGCCCCGAGGCGCTACGCGTACTCCGAGACGTTCTATCCGCGGTTCCACTACGGCTGGTCCGAACTCGAGGCCATCCAGGACGCCCGGTACAAGCTCATCCTGGCGCCCGTGCCGGAACTCTATGACCTTGCCAAGGATCCCCGGGAAGAAAGGAACCTCGTCTATCTCGAAAAGAAGGTGTTCGAGGACATGAGCGCCGCGGCCCGAACCTTCATCGCCAAGTCGAGTGAAAACGCCTACGAATTCGACGTGCGGAAGATCGACGAAGACACCCGCGAGAAACTGGCCGCCTTGGGCTACATCGGCTCCTTCACCGACCCGGCCAAGCTTAAAGGCAAGAAGCTCGGAAATCCCAGGGAGAAGATCGGCGTCTTCAACGAGCTCAACCGGGCCCGCGAGATCGGCATGTCCGACCAGCCCGAGGAGGCCATCAAGATCGTCAAGCGGATTATCGCGAGCGACCCTGAGGTGACCGACGCCTATTTCACGCTCGGCAATATCTATTTCAAGGAGCGGCGGTTCAAAGAGGCCATCGCCCCGTTCCTCGCGGCCTTCGAAAAAAAACCCGACGATGCCTTTACAGTCATCAACGTCGCCAATTCCTACATCGCCATGAGGAAGTTCGACGAGGCCGAGGCCTTCGTCCTGGATTATTTCAAGAAAGGATTCTCCGACGCCCAGCTCTATTACCTCCTCGGCAACATGAACTTCCTCCAGAAGAAATACGACAAGGCCATTCCCTATTTCGAGAAGTGCCTGTCCCTGAATGACCAATCCGTCTCCTCGCATAACGCCCTGGCCGCCATCTCGATCGAGCAAGGCAACCTGGTCAAGGCCGACGAACACATCCAGGCGGCGCTGAAAATCAACCCCGAGCAGACCAACGTCCACTACAACCTGGCCCAGCTTCTCGAAAAGCAAGGCAAGATGCGCGACGCCGCCGACGCCTACCTCGAAGAGATCCGGATTTCCCCGAACCACCTCAAGGCCCTGTTCAACCTATCGAGGCTCTACCGACTGGAGGGGGATGAGGACAAGGAACTGGAATATCTGAAGAAAGCCGTCGAAGCCAACCCGCGATTCCCCGTGAGCTATTTCTATATCGCCAGGATTTATCTCAACCGCAGGACGGGTTATCAAGACGCCATCACCATGGCCAAGAAGGG
>Ga0209777_10006536_pt1 | contig 13104 bp, 9 predicted proteins | sample FrelakmetHBP12HB_FD_187147 | JGI IMG/M metagenome (GOLD analysis project Ga0209777, IMG submission 187147) | Freshwater lake sediment microbial communities from the University of Notre Dame, USA, for methane emissions studies -HBP12 HB (SPAdes)... | ecosystem: Environmental > Aquatic >...
CATTAATGGTAAATGGGTACCATCCAAGTCAGGCAAATTCCGGGATGTGTTAAACCCGGCGACTACCGAGATTTTATCAAAGGTGCCAGTCTCATCAAGTAATGAATTGGATGAGGCTGTCCAGGCAGCCCACAAGGCTTTCCAGGATTGGCGCAAAGTACCGGTAACTAAGCGAGTTCAGTACCTTTTTAAGCTAAAGGAACTCTTGGAAGCTAACTTTGAGGACCTGGCGCGCTGCATTACTGAGGAGCACGGGAAAGTCTTGGACGAATCACGCGGCGAGATGCGCCGGGCGATTGAGAATGTGGAAGTGGCCTGCGGAGCGCCAAGCCTGATGATGGGCGATGTAGTTGAAGATATCGCCCCGGGTATTGACGAATTCATGATCCGCCAACCACTGGGCGTGGCTGGTATCATTTCGCCTTTCAATTTCCCGGCCATGATCGCCTTTTGGTTTATACCATATGCGATAGTCACCGGTAACACCATTGTTTTAAAACCATCCAGCCGGGTTCCAATCACGATGGATAAGGTGTATCAGCTGTTTGAAGAAGCTGGAATCCCGGCTGGTGTTGTCAATATGGTGCATGGTGGATCGGATATCGTTAATGGTCTCCTCGACCATCCGTTGATCCGATCCATCAGTTTTGTTGGTTCGACCGATGTAGCCAGGCATGTTTACAGCCGTGGCACTGCCCACGACAAACGTGTTTCAGCAGCGGGTGGGGCGAAAAACCCGGTGCTTATCCTTCCGGATGCGGATGTGGATACCACCACTTCCATTATGATGGATAGTGCGTTTGGGTGCTCCGGTCAGCGCTGCCTGGCGGCATCGACGGCGATCATGATCGGTGAGGCGGATAAGATCTTTATCCCCAAATTTGCCGAGGCGGCATCGAAACGAGTTACCGGTTACGGTCTCAAACCGGAGGTGCAGATGGGACCGGTTATTTCACCTGAGGATAAGAATCGCATTGAAGGATTGATCCAGCAAGGCCTTGATGAAGGTGCTGAAATGCTGGTAGACGGTCGTAACACAGTCATCCCTGGATACGAGCGAGGAAATTTTATCAAACCGACCATCCTGACTGATACACCGGTTGGAGGGATCATTGCCACCACCGAGGTCTTTGGACCGGTATTGGGAATCATGCACTGTAAAACGGTGGAAGAAGGGATCAAGATCCTGAACGACGGTACGTACGGCAACATGGGCTCCATTTTCACCCACGACGGCTCAGTTGCACGTAAGTTCCGCAACGAAGCAGACGCAGGTAATATCGGAATCAACATCGGGGTAGCCGCTCCCATGGCATTCTTCCCCTTCAGTGGCTGGAAGAATAGTTTTTTCGGGGATCTACATGGCCAGGGCAAACACGCCATTGAGTTTTTCACACAAACCAAGATTGTGATTGAACGCTGGCCCAAGGACTGGACACGGAAATTCTAGCAGAGAAGGAGGAACAAGGGAGAAACATACCATTAGGCAACCGCAAACACTTGTGCGAGAAGGATTCGCAGATCATACCATTCATCTTTTGAGAGGAGAATTGTCTTATGCCTGAGCAAATGTCGTTTGCACGCAAAGCTAGCGGCCTTGTAAGAGGCTTGTCGTTCATTGACGCCTTTGGGGTTGGCTTTATGAATCAGGGCCTGACTGTTTCCATGTGGGTGATGATCAGCCTGGGTCTGTCACAGTACACTGGTGGTAATCTAATCTGGGCAACGGTTATCTCAGCGATCCTGTGCGGGGTTGGTTTTTCATTGGTTTGGGGCATCCTGGGCGGCAGCATGCCACGTTCTGGTGGGGAATACATCTACAACTCCCGCATCCTTGGTCCGCTGATTGGTATCGCCGAATCATTCGGAAATGCCTTTGTTTGGATCATGTGGATCTTTGTCCTGGCACCCTGGACGATCAGCCCTGGTCTTACCATGGTCTTCCAATTCCTGGGCAAGCCGGAAATTGCAGACAAACTGACCACCCCGATCAATTATTTCCTGATCGCCAGTGTTGTGAACCTGATTGCCCTACTCTTCCTGGTGTTTGGTATTAAAGTTTTCGCCATCGCCCAGAAGGTGGTAATGGGGCTGGCAATGGTGGGTGGGGTGACCATTCTGATTATTCTCAGCATTACGTCGCACCAGAATTTCGTAGTGTACTGGAATGCTCTAGCGTCCCATTACGGATCGCTCGATTTCTACCAGTTCCTCACCAGTGCCAAGGCAGCGATGAGCGATGCTGGCGTGACCTTGGCTTCCGGCTTTACACTCCGTGACACTCTCGGTGTGATGGTTGCCGGTTCGTGGTTGTTTGCTTATTCCTATTGCATCACCTTCATTGCCGGAGAGGTCAAGCGGCCTGACAAGACCATTATTTTGGCCAACCTGACAGCTGTATTGGTCCCTGCTTTCTTCATGATCTGGCTGGCAGCAGCCCTCTATCACTTGGTAGGGTCACAATTTTTGGCCGCGTCTGCCTACGTGGAAAATGCCGGAGGCATGGCTGGGTATACGTTCCCTTGGCCGTCGAACTTTGTCGGTTTTGCTGCGATCATCACCCGTAGCCCGTTCCTCTTGATCCTCATGGGCAGTTCCTTCATCCTGTTCAATATCTGGTATGTGGCGCTTTCTTACATGGCCTTCCCGCGCATCCTCTTTGCCTGGGGCATGGATCGCATGGGACCTAAGTGGTTTGCGGATATCGATTATCGCTGGGCCACGCCGGTGAAAAATCACATCCTGTGCTTTGTCCTGGGAGAGATCGGCATTGCCGTGTATGCGTTCTGGCAGAACCCCATGACCGGCCTTTCCGTGACCGGCATGGAAGTCGTCTCGGTGTTTGGGGTCACTGCTATTGCTGCATTGATCTTCCCCTATGTTAAAAAAGTTAGAAATATCTGGGAATCCTCACCATACAAGACCTGGAAGGTCCTGGGTGTGCCGGCGGTGACTATTGGTGCAATATTCAACCTGGTCTACCTGGCAATCCTGTTCTATTTCTACTGGATTATGCCAAGCGCTGAGCAGCCTTTGGTGAAAGGGTCACTCATCCTATACGTCTTTATCTGGGGTCTTGGCATTCTCTGGTATTTCTACTGGAAAGCTCGGAACAAGAAAGCAGGTGTGGATGTCGGGATGACCTATGGGGAATTGCCCCCGGATTAAGTAATGATTTATATTGGTGAGGGACAGCTGGAAGATATTGCTGTCCCTCACTTTGGTTGATTTATAAAGACATACAGGAGATCCAAATGGGTAACCAGATAAAAATATTTTTTGTGACTGATATTCATGGATCGAATTCATGCTATCGCAAGTATCTTAATGCTTTGAAAGCCTACAATGTTGACGTAGGTATCCTGCTGGGTGATTTGACCGGAAAAGTATTGGTACCAATAGTTGAAAAGGCCGGTGGGGGTTGGCATACTACCCTTATGGGACAATATACGGAAGCAAATACCCAGGAAGAACTGGATAAACTTAAAAAAACCGTGGAATTGATGGGCTACTATTGGGTGCATCAGACACCGGATGAATTCCATTCCTACCAGGCAGACCCAGTCAAGCTCGATACCCTATTCAAAGATTTGATGTTAGTCCGGCTGAAGGAATGGATCACCCTGGCTGACGAGCGCCTGAAAGGCACCTCCTACAAAGTCTACATGGCGCCTGGTAACGATGATTATTTTGAAGTGGATAAGATCATCGAGGATTCGTCGGCGATCGTCAACTGTAATAACAAGAAGGTAATGGTCGGCGAGCATGAGATGATCACTTTCTGCTGGACAAACCCGACTCCCTGGAACACGCCGCGCGAGAAGCCGGACGAGGAGCTGGAGCCGATGATGGAAGAGCTGATTTCCCAGGTGCAGGATAAATCCAACGCCATTTTCAACTTCCACGTACCACCTTATGGCTTTGCCCTCGACCTGGCACCCGAATTGACCAAGGACTTGGTGCAGGCCGCTGACCGCAAGATCCATGTTGGCAGCAGGGCGTGTGCCAAGATGATCGAGAAATATCAACCGTTGATTGGCCTATTCGGCCACATCCATGAATCGCGCGGGGCGCAGAAAGTTCGCAAATCGATGTTAATCAACCCCGGTAGTGAGTACTCCGAGGGCATTCTGAAGGGTGTGGTGGTCATTCTGGAAAAGGGTAAAGTGAAGGATTATGTGTTTACTTCCGGATAAGGAGCGTTACATGCCAATACAATTTCGTTTACCCAAGGATATCCCGCTGGACGAATACCCAAAGCCGGAAGCCTATCTTGAAGAAGGCCGCAGGTTAACAGAAGATGCCCAGAAGCAGGAGATCATCCTGCGTGTGATGGGACCGATAGCCCTGCATTATTACTTTCCAGATTATGTGGACCTCTATATGCGCATGGAGCGTCTTGGTGAACGGGTTTTTACGGATATTGATTATGCAGCCTACGGTAAGCACCGTAGCAAACTGGTCCCGTTTTTTGAGAGTCATGGCTATGAGCTTGAAAAAAGGGCAGCCATGATTAGTGGTGGAACCCGCTTGATATTCTTTAGCAGTAACATCCCAATGATCGATGTGTTCTTTGACAAACTGGATTACAACCATCCAATTGACTATCGCGGCCGCCTGGAGATACACCCATATTGCGTCTCGCTGGCCGATCTGATGCTGCAAAAGTTGCAGATCGTCCAGATCAACGATAAGGATCTCAAGGATGCCATGCTCCTGCTCCTGGCTGCATCAGTCGGTGATACAGACATGGATGCTATCAACGTGAAATATATATCCAAGTTGTTTTCTGACGACTGGGGCTTCTACTATACAGCGACGACGAACCTGAAGAAAGTCAAGGAAGCCATGGCTGAAGTCAAGGCGCTTACCAATGAACAGCGGGTCGTGATCGCCGGAAAGGCGGATTATTTTCTTAAGTTTATCGAGGATACTCCTAAATCGGATAAATGGAAGTCCCGCGCAAAAACCGGTACGAGTAAAACTTGGTATAAAGAAGTTTCAGATTGGGCGTAGAACAGATAGGAGAATAAAATGACACAAAAACTTAACGAAGCGCTTTCCTATTCAAATCGCTGGTTGGATATCGTGCACCAGCCGAGTGTATCAGATGAGGAAGGCAAGAAGATAATTGAGGAATCGAAATATAATTTTGCCGAACATTTCAATAAAGGCTGGCTTGATTATCGCAAATCTGTAACGGAAGCTGGCGATTGGGCAGCGACCGAATGGACCGGCTCCGGAGCGATCTTCAAGGATATACTGGGGCGCGAATATATCGATTGCCTGGGTGGGTATGGCATGATGGATCACGGCTGGGGTCACCCCGACATCGTTGCGGCAGTAAGGGACCAATTGATTTATCGGACGCCGATGCCAAGTCAGGAATTGATCGACCCACTCCGCGGAGTTCTGGCTCGCCTGATGGCTTTGATTACCCCAGGGGACATTAAATATAGCTTCTTCTGCGCCAGCGGGACCGAATCGATTGAAGGCGCGATTAAGTTGGCCAAGATGTACACAAAGAAGCCAGCCTTCATTGTTGCCGTGAAAGCCTTCCACGGGAAGACGATGGGTTCGCTCAGCATGATAGGTAAGGCGGATTACCGTGAGCCTGTGGGCATCCTGTATGGAGGTCCCGTCTACCATGTCCCATTTGGGGATGCGGAAGCTGTGGAACGCCAATTGGATATTTGCAAGAAAATCGGCATTGGCGTGGCAGGTGTCTTGATGGAACCCATCCAAGGTGAAGCTGGGGCGATTGTCCCGCCGGATGATTTCTGGCCGCGTATTCGCGAAGCTACCAAACTCTATGGGACATTGCTCCTCGCGGACGAGGTTCAGACCGGCTTAGGCCGCACTGGCAAGTTGTGGGGAGTCGAGCATTGGAACGTGGTGCCGGATATTCTCTCGGTAGCCAAATCACTGGGCGGAGGAGTGATGCCGATCAGCGCCTTCTGCTCAACCGAAGAGATCTGGCAATGCATGATGTACCCGAACCCCTTTATTCATACGACCACCACCGGTGGTGGTGCCTTGGCCTGTTCAGCGGCTATTGCTGCGATAAACGTTATATTACGCGACAAGCTGTGGGAGGTAGCGGCTGCCAAAGGTGATTATTTGATCCCGAAATTGAAAGCACTTGCTAAAAAGTATCCCCAAATCTATAAAGAGATTACTGGAAAAGGATTATTGATCGGGAATCACTTCCAAACACCCGAAATTGGTTATTTGGTTGCTGCAGAGTTATTCAAACGTGGTGTGCTGGTAGCTGGAACGCTAATCAGTTCCCAAACCATGCGAATTGAACCTCCGCTGGTCATCACCTATGAACAGATCGATACTGTTCTGGATAGATTAGAAGACGCGCTGAAGTACGTTGAAAAGCACATGCCTTCAAGTACAGGGACCAGCACCCACTAAAATCAAAGTCTTAGACATAGGTTCCCCAGTTCTACTCCGAGGAATAAACTGGGGAACCAGATCAACACCATTTGGTTTTCTTCTCAGCACTTTTTTGGGAGCAATTACCCTCTCTTTGAAAAAGATCGTGCTGAGATCATGTGAAGGTCGCACTGAAAGGAGTTGCAGTGTTTCCTGCTGATCCAAGTCAACTGGTTGCACCGCCTGGAATCTTATGGAAAGACAATTTGTAGTTGAATTTCACGATGTCGTCAAGATCTTCCCTACGCCGGAAGGTAGTCAGGTGAATGCCGTTGATCACGTTTCTATCCAGATAAACCAGGGAGAATTTTTTTCCTTGCTCGGTCCTTCCGGATGTGGCAAGACCACTTCGCTGCGTTTGATGGCCGGTTTTGAATGGCCGACGAGCGGTGAGGTGATCATCAACGGAAAACCGATGGGGCGCAAACCTCCTTATCTGCGACCAGTCAACACCGTTTTCCAGAACTATGCCCTCTTCCAGCATATGAATGTCTTCCAGAATGTAGCGTTCGGTCTTGAGATGGAAAATGTCCCAAAAACCGAGATCACCCGTCGCGTGGGTGAGGCTCTGGAAATGGTCAAATTAGGCAAAATGGGCCGACGGAAACCCAAACAGCTGTCCGGCGGTCAGCAGCAGCGGGTTGCTTTGGCGCGTGCCCTGGTTAAGCGGCCGGAAGTGCTCTTGTTGGATGAACCCTTGGGTGCCCTTGATCTTAAGCTTCGCAAGGAAATGCAACTGGAGCTGAAAGCGCTACAGGAACAAGTCGGAATCACGTTTATTTATGTGACCCATGATCAAGAAGAAGCATTGACCATGTCGAACCGTATTGCAGTGATGAATAAAGGCAAGGCGCTGCAGATCGGCGGGGCGGTCGAGATCTATGAACGACCTAACTGTCGCTTTGTTGCTGATTTTATCGGCGAAACGAATTTCCTGACCGGGACTGTTAAGGCGATTGCAAAAGATAAAGTCAGCGTGATGCTCCCAGCCCTCTCTAAAGAGATCGATGGGATCGGGCAGGGGAATCTGTCGGTTGGGGAATCAGTAGCGGTTTCGATCCGCCCCGAAAAGATGCGGCTGGCAGATGATAACGGAAAAGAAGTAAGTGGATTACGTGGTACCGAGAATCTGCTGAAAGGTAAAGTTATAACAACCGCCTACATTGGTTCGGATACACGTCTCGTCCTGGATTTGGGAGGAGGAGTGCAAATGCGGGCTTGGGAACAGAACGATATTTCGACACTGGATCCGGAGGCATACTATCACAGCGGTGATGCAGTCCGGATTTATATCCCCTTCGAGAACACCCTGGTACTGCCGGAGGAGGTCTCTTGACAAGCGGCGATTATTCTGAAAAACCAGTTAAAAAGTATTCACTAACAAAACTGCTGCGCGAGAGCAAGGTCGCTCAGGGACTATTTCTTATCTCCCCGGCGAACCTTTATCTGTTCATCCTGATGGTCCTGCCGCTTCTCCTGGTCACCGGGTTGAGCTTCCTTTCGCGAGGTACATATGGTCAGGTTGAATTTAAATTCAACCTGACCAACTACACTCGCTTGGTAGACCCCCTCTATGCGAAGGTATTGGTTTACACACTTTATGTGGGAGGGGCGACTACTGTTCTGTGTATCTTAATCGGATATCCGCTGGCTTATTATATAGCACGCGCCCCAACTCGCCAGCGTTCCCTGCTTCTCTTCCTGATCCTGCTGCCGTTTTGGACGAACTTCATCATCCGAATCTACGCCTGGATCATGATTCTGCGTGAGGGTGGGATTCTGGATACGATCCTTCAGTTCCTGCATCTCACCAAGACCTCCTTGAGCATTCTCTATACACCGACTGCTGTAATGATCGGTATGGTGTACGAATTTTTGCCGTTCATGGTGCTGCCGCTGTACACTTCGCTGGAGAAGGTCGAAAATTCCCTGCTGGAGGCGGCTGCTGACCTGGGTGCCCCACCCTGGAAGGCTTTCCTGCGTGTCACTCTACCGCTCAGTATCCCCGGCATGGTCGCCGGAACAATCTTGACCTTCATCCCAGCCTTGGGTATGTTTGTTGTCCCGGACTTGATGGGGGGAGCCAAGACGATCTTGATCGGCAATGTAATTCGTAACCAGTTCTTGACTGCGCGTGATTGGCCGTTCGGTGCAGCGGCTTCGATGTTATTATTAATCCTCACACTCGCATTCACCCTGTATTACACCCGCAAGGCGGGCTTCAGTGAGGACTTGCTGATATGAGCGAAAAGAAACCGGCCCTCTGGTTGCGCCTTTATTCATTGCTGGCGTATGCTTTTATTTATGTACCGATCCTGATCCTGATTATCTTCTCGTTTAACTCCCAGAAACTGAACATCCATTGGCAGGGGTTTACCCTTGCGTGGTACAACACCTTATTCCACGACCAGCAAGTTCTCTTGGCCACCCGCAATACTCTGATGATTGCCGCCATCGCTACCCTGGTCTCTACCGTGATCGGCACCATGGCTGCCCTGGCCATGCAGCGTTACCATTTCCCCGGCTATGCTGCTTCCGAGACACTGATGTACATACCCATCATCATCCCGGAAGTAGTCATGGGTATTTCCCTGCTGGTATTCTTTGTCTTAGTTAAGGTCACCTTGGGACTGGTTACAATCACACTTTCCCACATCGCCTTCGATATACCCTTTGTGGCGCTGGTCGTGCGAGCCCGACTGCACGGCTATGACAACTCGATCGACGAAGCCGCCATGGATCTGGGCGCCAATGAGCTAACGACATTCTGGCGGGTGACCCTGCCCACAATTATGCCAGGAGTCCTCTCTGGAGCTATGTTGGCATTGACACTCTCCTTGGACGATTATGTTATTACCTATTTCACGGCCGGCCCGGGTTCGACAACGCTTCCTCTGAGAGTCTTTTCAATGGTCCGGTTCACGGTCACACCCGAGATTAATGCCTTGTCCACACTGTGGGTTTTGATTGTGTTTGTTATCCTAGCCATTAGCCAGATTGCCCAGAAACGTCAGGCATAAGGCCAGACAAGAAAAAGGAGAAAAAATGAAAAACTTCCGAATTATTACCCTGATGATTTTAGTGGCGTTAATTCTACCTGCATGTAGGGGTGCGACCTCAGCTACTAAACCCGCCTCTACGGTGATGAACCTTTATGGCTGGTCGGATTATATCCCCGCCCAATTGCTGAGCGATTTCACGACTGTAACTGGTATCAAGGTCAACTACGACACTTATTCGTCTAATGAAGAGATGCTTGCCAAGCTTCAGGCAGGTGCCTCTGGATATGACCTTGTAATCCCCAGTGACTATACTGTCGCGATCATGATAAAACAAAAAATGCTCGAACCCCTGGATATAAGCAAGATCCCCAACTTTACCAACCTGGATCCGCGCTTCATCGGCCGAGATTATGATCCTAATAATCAATACTCCATCCCTTACCAGTGGGGTACGACCGCCCTGGCCTATGATAAAACCACCGTGCCTTTCGAGCCGAAGAGCTGGGCTGACCTCTGGGATCCACGCTTTAAGGGCCACCTGGACGTTCTGGATGATGAACGCGAAATGATTGGTATAACCCTGCAGATGCTCGGATATGACAAGAATTCAATCGACCCCACACAGTTGGACCAGGCTGAGACAAAGCTGATTGCACTCCTGCCGAACATCCTTAAGTTCAATAGCGACAATCCGGAAAATGAACTCATCTCCGGGGAAGCCTGGGCAGCTGTTGTTTATAACGGCAATGCTTCGCTAGCTTACCAGCAGGATCCGAACATCGTCTATATTTGTCCGACAGAGGGTTGTGGGATCTGGTTTGACACCATGGCCATCCCAAAAGCGGCCCCCCACAAGGATGCTGCTCTAGCTTTCCTCAATTTTATACTCGAGCCCAAGGAAAGTATCTTGATTACGGAGGAGTTCCCATATTCCAGCCCGAACGCAGCCGCCTTGGCGTATTTAAAGGATAACGATCCGACTTTATACACCGCATACATGGCTTTCCCGGCGACGAACCCTCCGGATACCTTCCTGGCTGCTGCTAAACCGATCGTCGATGTTGGAACTTCAACCACTCTCTATGACAAGATCTGGACGGAGGTTAAAGCTCATTAACTTTCATTTCCAGCGATGAAAAAAGCCTCTGGCTCTCTATATGGAGTACCAGAGGCTGGAGGCAGATATGGTGAGAAACGTCCAAGGTCGATCGATCCTTTGAACTTCAGTAACCGATAAACGATACAATAAATTATTTTCTTACATACCTTAGGTTGGAAGGAGAGCTATTATGAAAGTTCTACTTGTTGGAGTTGGGGGGGTAGGGGAAGCCATTGCACATATTGCAAAACCGCGTGCATGGGTTACGCTAATTGTTCTCGCCGATTACAATCTGGATCGCGCCAGGGAAGTACAGGCGAAACTGGGGGACTCCAAGCGATTTCCAATTGAGTTTGTGGATGCGAGTAAACGGGAAATGATCGAAAAGTTGGCGAAGCAATACTCGGTTGACTTGATCATGAATGCCTGTGACCCGAGCTTCAATGTGCCAATCTTCGATGCGGCTTACAATGTTGGTTGCACCTACATGGATATGGCTATGACACTCTCCACGCCACATCCTAAGAAACCTTTTGAGCAATGTGGCGTCAAACTGGGCGATTACCAGTTCGAACGGGCGAAGAAGTGGGAAGTAAAAGGCTTACTTTGCTTGGTCGGCTTGGGAGTGGAGCCTGGTATGGCGGATGTTTTTGCTCGTTATGCCCAAGACCATCTCTTCGACGAGATTGACGAGATTGGAATCCGCGACGGTTCCAATATCGAGGTCAAGGGCTATGAGTTTGCCCCGAACTTCTCTATCTGGACCACAATCGAGGAGTGTTTGAACCCGCCTGTCATTTGGGAGAAGAATAAGGGCTGGTTCACAACCCCGCCCTTCTCCGAGCCTGAGGTGTTTGATTTCCCGGAAGGGATCGGTAAAATCGAGGTTGTCAACGTCGAGCATGAGGAAGTCCTGCTTGTCCCACGCTGGATAAAGACCGAGCGCGTCACGTTCAAGTACGGATTGGGCGACAAGTTCATCGATGTCCTGAAAACCTTGCATATGCTCGGACTGGATAATAAGGAGCCGATAAAGGTGAAACAGGTAGAGGTCGCGCCGCGGGACGTGGTGGCTGCCTGCCTCCCGGACCCAGCTCATCTAGGGGACAAAATGTTCGGTAAGACCTGCGCTGGTACTTGGGTCAAGGGCAAGAAAGACGGTAAACCGCGGCAAGTCTACCTATACCAGGTAGCTGATAATGCGGAATGCATGAAAAAATGGCACTGCCAGGCTGTTGTAGCCCAGACCGCATTCAATGCCGTTATTGGCTGGGACTTGCTCGAGCACGCGGAATGGAAGGGAAAAGGTGTCCTGGGTCCAGAGTCATTCGACCCGCTACCGTTTATGAATAAAATGGAAGATTACGGCTTTCCCTATGGAATCAAGGAGATGTAGTGCAAGGAAACTAAGCTTGTCATCTACACCAAATCAGATCCTGCTAGGTTTGGATGTTGGTATGGACGATAATTAATCGATAAATTGTTTGGTTTGACACAGGCCAAGGAGGTGGTCATGCCCTATGGTTATCACGGTAAGATCCTTCACGTCAACTTAACCACCGGCGAGATGGAGGTGGAGACACCGCCTGAATCGTTTTATCGCAAGTATATGGGCGGATCGGCAATGGGTTTGTATTATATTTTACGTGAAGTTCCAAAAGGTGCAGACCCACTTGGACCGCATAACCTGTTAACAATCTTTGATAGCGTCGTAACAGGGGCGAGCATATCAGGCCAAAGCCGGATTAATGTCAATGCCAAATCTCCAATGAGTGGAGCAATTGGCGATTCGCAAGCTGGCGGTTTTTTTCCAGCGGAATTCAAGTTCGCCGGTTACGATGGTCTGGTTCTGCGAGGCCAGTCCTCTCGTTGGGTATACCTGACCATTATAGATGGCAAGGCGGAATTGCATGACGCATCGCACCTGCTTGGTAAAGTGACCGGTGACGTCGATATTTTATTAAAAAAAGAGTTTGGCGATCCAAAGGCTCAGGTAATGCAGATTGGTCCAGCAGCTGAGATAGGGGTGCGATTCTCAGCAATAGTAAATATGGCAAACCGAATGAACGGTCGAACCGGCATGGGACTGGTCATGGCGAGCAAGAAGCTCAAAGCTATTGTAGTGCGTGGTAGAGAAAAACCACCAGTAGCAGATCAAAAGGTGATGGCTACATTGAACAAATCCGGCCCGGAGGCTATTACGACCAATCCCGATATGGACGGTTTGGCCAAATTTGGCACTGCAGTAGTGGTTATGTTTAATAACATGATCGGCACTTTACCCACTCGTAACTATACTGAAGGTCAATTCGAGATGGCAGATCCTATAAGCGGGGAAAAGATGGCAGAAACCATCTTAAAAAGGCGTGAAACCTGTTACGCCTGCGTAGTCCGATGTAAGCGAGTGGTTGAAATCCTGGATGGAAAGTATAAATTTGATCCGTTATACGGTGGGCCGGAGTATGAGACAATCGGTTTGTTTGGTGCTTCTTGCGGTATTGGTGATCTGGCTGCGATCGCCCAGGCCCATCAGATTTGCGATATGCACGGTGTAGATTC
>Ga0209777_10006537_pt1 | contig 13104 bp, 8 predicted proteins | sample FrelakmetHBP12HB_FD_187147 | JGI IMG/M metagenome (GOLD analysis project Ga0209777, IMG submission 187147) | Freshwater lake sediment microbial communities from the University of Notre Dame, USA, for methane emissions studies -HBP12 HB (SPAdes)... | ecosystem: Environmental > Aquatic >...
GTGTTTTTCTCAAACGAATGCTGGGACCAGTTAATCCGTGCCCAATATTGCATAAACTGCCATAGCTCGTCTGATTTATTTGGTTGTGTTGGTTTAAGAAAAAAGCAGTATTGCATTTTAAACAAACAATATACAAAAGAGGAATATGAAAAATTAGTTGCACAAATTAAAGAGCAAATGAATACAATACCGTATAAAGACTCTTTGGGAAGGGAATATCGTTATGGCTCAACTTTCCCCATTGATATGTACGGATTTGCATATAATGAAACCATTGCCCAGGAGCTTTTCCCAATGTCTAAGGAAGAGGCATTAAAAAACGGATACAGATGGGTAGATTTTGCGGCTAAGAATTATAATATTACTTTGAAAGCAGAAAATGTTCCTGGTTCTATTGAAGAAGTTGATGAGCAAATTTTAAAGGAAGTAGTTGGCTGCGCTCACGCAGGGAAATGCAATCACCAATGCACGGAAGCTTTTAAGATTACGCCAAGTGATTTAAATTTTTATAAACGTATGGGTATTCCGATTCCGCAATTATGCCCGAATTGCCGTCATTTTGCACGGCTTGCCCAGCGAACACCTATTAAACTTTGGCATCGAAAATGCATGTGCCTGCCTGCCGGCAGGCAGGCGACAAGAAACACCGCTAAACATTTCCATGGCGACAAGCCTTGTCCAAACGAGTTTGAAACTTCTTATGCGCCTGACAGGCCGGAAATAGTTTATTGCAAACAATGTTACAATACAGAGGTAGCATAAAAAAATGGTTAACAATTTTTTAAAACAAGAATTCCCACCGCTTATTGCTGAGGAGATAGATGAAAGAACTAAAAAGGCAATTGATTTGTTTAAGAAAATTGTGATCCAAGCATCGGAGAAAAAATGGAAATATGTTGTTTTGTCTGGTTTTGCCGTCGATTCTTACTTTGGTTACATTTCTAGAAATCATAAAGATGTCGATTTTATAATAGATAGAGATAACATTGGAGAAGCGAGAAAATTTTTGGAAAAAGAAGGCCATTTGGTTTGTGAGTCAAAAGGGCATGGAGATGATTTATTAAGAGTTGATCCTATTAATGCCGAAACAACGCGGGCTGCTCATTGCGATATTCATATAAGCTTTTTTAATGAGAAAACAAAAGAAGTGGTGGTCCCAATGCATGGTAATGAAATTCGTTTTTCGGGGAATTATGATGATATTTCCACAGAAAAAGAATTTTTAGGCGTCAAGGCGAAAGTTTTACTGCCAGGCTTATTGATTGAAGAAAAGAAAGGATGGAAAGAAAAAATTGGTTTATCTGGAAGAGAAGAGAAAAATGCGCTAGAAGTTAAAAAAATAAAATATATTATTAATTATTTGAATAAAAAGTAAATTATGAAAAGCGAAACCAAACAATGTCAAAATTGTAAAAAGGACTTTGTTATAGAGCCAGATGATTTTGATTTTTACGAAAAGATGAAAGTCCCATCGCCGACGTTTTGTCCGGAATGCAGACTACAGAGGAGGTTATCATTCAGAAATGAGCGCATGCTATACAAACGGCCGTGCGATTTGTGTGGAAATGAAGTCATTAGTATTTATCATCCTGAAAGCAAAAATGTAATGTATTGCCAGCCGTGCTGGTGGTCAGATAAATGGGACCCATTAGCCTATGGCCAAGAGTATGATTTCCAAAAACCCTTTTATGAGCAGTACAAAAAACTTTCCAAAAGAGTTCCAAGAGAAAGTTTGATAAATGCCAATTCTGTAAACTGTGAATACACTCATCTTGCGGCGGACAACAAAGACTGTTATTTGCTTTTTGAGAGTTCAAATAATGAACGTTGCAACCATTCTTATTGGATGCAGCTCAGTAAAGATTGCTTAGATTGCGCATTCGTCAATAATAGCGAATTGTGCCATGAAGTTTTTGTGGCCTATAATTGCTATAAGCTGTTTTTTTCTAAAGAATGCCGAGATTGTACCGACAGTTATTTTTTGCAGGACTGTGTCGGATGTTCTAATTGCTACGGCTGTGTGGGTTTGCGGCAAAAACAGTATTTTATATTTAATAAACAGTACCCTAAAGAAGATTATCTTAAAATTTTAGAGGAGAAAAAAGAACAAATAAGAAATGGTGATACTGCTGTTCTCTTAAAAGAATTTAAGGATTTTGCGTTAAAACATTTTAACAAATATGCTTATATACAAAAATCAGTCCACAGTACGGGGAATTATCTTTTAAATACAAAAAATTGTATTCAATGTTTCCACGGGGATGAAGCTGAAAACTGCAAATATGGATATCATGTTTGGAGAAATGCAAAAGATACTATGGATGTGTCTACGGCGGGACGCGATATAGAGTTGGCGTATGAGTCTATAAATATCGGCATGAAAAATTATAATATTAAGTTTGGAATCCAGGACTGGAATGGCAATAATAATTTAACCTATTGTGAATCGTGTTCTGGTTCGTCAAATCTTTTTGGTTGTATTTCGCTCAACAAAAAACAATATTGTATTTTAAATAAGCAATATACTAAAGAAGAATATGAAAAATTATTGCCTAAGATTATTGAGCATATGAAGTCAACGGGGGAGTATGGAGAATTTTTTCCAACTAAAATATCACTTTTTTCTTATAATGAAACTGTGGCGCAAGATCACTTTCCGCTTTCAAAAGACGAGGTTTTAAAGCAGGGTTTTTCATGGAGAGATCAAGAAGAAAAAAATGTAACTATTGGCGGAGATATTATTGGCTGTTCGCATAAAGGAAAATGCCAAGACCATTGCACGATTGGTTTTAAAATAATTCAGGCAGAGCGAGATTTTTATGAAAAAATGGGTTTGCCTATACCGACACTTTGCCCTAATTGTAGGCACTACGAGCGTTTAAAACAGAGAAATCCTTTAAAACTCTGGCATCGCCAGTGCATGTGCGACAAACCAAATCACGGCCATAGCGAAAAATGCTCTAATGAATTTGAGACCTCTTATGCGCCCGATAGGCCAGAAATAGTTTACTGCGAAGAATGTTATCAACAAGAAGTAGTATAATTCCGTAAGTTTTTTATTTTTTTAGTGTGGTATAATAATATAATTAATTAAATTTATAAAAATTATATGGATAATGTACAAAAAAATTGGTTAAAAATAATTGGAGTTATTGTTCTGATAGTTATAATATCATTTATAACAGCTAAACTATCTATTGGGACAAACCCCGCATCAAATCAAGGTCAAACAGTTTATAATAGAGTTGTTAGCTCTGGCACAATTCGTGCTTGTTATGTAGCATATGTTCCTGCATTTATAATAGATCCAAAAACAAACAAATTATCCGGTATTTTTTATGATACTTTAAATGAAGCCGCAGAGAATATGGGTTTAAAAATTGATTGGAATATTAATGCCGACTGGGGAACTCAAATACAGAATTTAAACTCGGATAAGTGTGATATAGTTGGCTCAGACTCATGGAGTAATTCGACAAGAGCTAAAAGTGCAGAATTTATAACTCCACTTTACTACAGTGGTATCAATGCTTATGCCAGGTCAGACGATAGTCGTTTCAGTACAGATCCATTAATCGCAAATGACCCGAAGTATAAAGTAGTTTATGAAGATGGTGAAACCTCTCAAGTTATAGTGAAACAACAGTTTTCTAATGCAAAAACAGTTTCTGTCCCTCAAACAGCAGATGCATCTGAAATGCTGCTTGATGTAACAAGCAATAAGGCAGATTTAGCATTCGTTGATCCAGCTATTGCAAACCAATTTTTAATAACTCACCCTGGTTCTATAAAAAATGTTTCTATCGCAAAGCCCATCGTAGTTTATGGGAATGTGATGATGGTTAAAAAAGGAGAATTTGCGCTTCAACAGATGATGAGCAATGCAATAAACGAATTACTTGGGAATGGATATGTAGATCAGGTAATAAATCAATACGCAAAACAATACCCAGGCGTATATTATAGAGTCGCACTTCCATATACTATATCACAATAATTAATCAATGCTTTCTACCTTAAACATATTAATTCAATACAAGGAGGCCTTTCTTAGAGGTCTTTTTGTCACATTAGAATTATGTTTTATTATTTGGGTTATTGGAATAATAATAGGAGTGTTATTTGGTTATTTATCGTCTAAATTTAAAAATAGTTTTGGAATTCCTTTACGTACAATGTCTTTTATTTTAGCAGGAATTCCAATATTAGTTTTACTTTTTTGGTTTTATTATCCAGCTCAAACTATATTACAAGTTAACATAGCTCCATTTTGGGTCACAGTTTTTGTACTTTCTGTAATAGATATTTTCTATGTTGCAGACCTTGTAAGAAATTCTTTGCTGAATTTTCCAAATGAATATAAAATTGCAGCTAAAGTTTGCGGGTTATCTCAAAAGGAGACATTTTTAAAAATTGAATTTCCAATCGTATTAAGGCAAATATTGCCAGGATTATTGAATATTCAGGTAAATATTTTACAACTCACTTTATTCGCCAGTCTTATTTCTGTCGAAGAAATATTTAAAGTAGCTCAAGAAATAAATTCCCAAATATACCAGCCAGTGGAAATTTATTCAACACTTGCAGTATTTTTTCTAATAATTTGTTTACCGCTTAACGGATTAGCGATGTGGTTAAAATATAAATTTACTCGCAACATCTCAGAACAATAGTATGCTTACAGGAAAAAACATAATTAAAACATATTTTGGGAAAGAAGTTTTGAAAGGGATAGATATTACTATTAAGCCGGGAAAGATAACTTCTTTGATCGGTCCGAGCGGGGCAGGGAAAACAACCCTTCTTCGCGTTTTATCTATGCTGGATCAGCCAGATTCTGGAAGTATTATTTTAGATGATCAAAACTATAATTTTCCAACCAATAAAGAAATTAAAGTGTGGCCTAAGATATCAGTAGTATTCCAGCAGCTTTTTTTATGGCCCCATTTAACCCTAAGGCAGAATATTCTTTTGCCATTAAAGGGTAAAGTTAATAAGGATCGCATAGATGAATTAATCGATGTATTGCAAATGAAAGATTTTATAGACCATTACCCAAATCAAGCATCAATTGGCCAAAGGCAAAGAGCAGCTTTGGCAAGAGCATTGGCATTGAACCCAGAATATTTATTTCTTGATGAAATTACTTCAGCTCTTGATGTAGAACAATCAAGAATAATTTTGTCTGACTTGGTAAAACTTAAGAAAAAAGGTATGGGCATTTTTATGGTCGCTCATGATATTGATTTTGCAATATCTAACACTGACAATGTTTTTTTTATCGAAGAAGGAGAAATTATAAAGCAGGGGAAACCATACGAATTTTTATTAGAAACAAAAAATAAACGAATAAGCAATTTTATTGATAGCGCTTCTCTGGGATCTTCTCAAATAAGAATCTATTCTGGTAAAGAAGAATTCCAAGCATATCATCTTTCTTTGTTGGAACGGTTGCCTGTTAATAGCGCGATAACAATTATTGGCGGACTCGGCGCATCATGGTATGGCCCAATGGGAGATAAATATCGTGAATATGATGAAATACGAATTAAAAAAAATATTAGATGGGATATGTTGATGTATGAATATGGGAAAGAGGATAAAAGATTAGTAAAAGAACATCCGGAGATAAATGAATTTTATATTCTATCTGAAAGTATGAAAAACATGGCAGATATTAATGTAAATAGCGATGGAACGGTAATATTGCAGATTGTAGATCCTATCCCGACAGTTATTGAGATTAAAAATCAAGCACTTGCTGATTCTTATATGCGTTATTATCATGATTTTGTAAAACATAGTAAAAAATTCCTGGGATAAAAATAATGAAAAAAAGCCCTACAAAGGGCTTTTTTATTCCCAACCACCTTTTAATTGAGGCGGTTTTTTTAAATTTGTAGTATATTGATATAATAATAGAATAATAAAAAAGCTTTACAAAACAAAGTATGAATAAATCTGAATCAGAACAATCAACTACTCCAGAAACAGAAGTTGGAAAAACAGAGGAATTAGAGACACAGCCCAAACAGACGATACTGTCTATTGTTCAAGGTATTCTCGATGATAAAAGAGCTGTGGATTCTGCTATACATTCAAAAACCAAAGAAGTACAGCAAATTTTTTCCTTATCGGAAAGGCCGACCGAAGATGAGTCAGAATTTTTAAAAGAAAGTGTTGTAAATAATCCTGAAGAAATTTTACAAAAGGGGATTAAAACCGTATCTCCTATTTATTCAAAAATTGAAAATCAAACGATCGAGGAAATAGTAAAAGTTTTGATTACTACCGGATTACAAGCACGAGAGGTTCAATCATGGCTAGCAGCAAACAGAGAAGAAATCCAATCTCTCATTTTGAAGAAGGAGAGTTTAGAAGTTAGAACCAATAAATTATCAGCGCAGTTATCAGAAGAAAAACAGAAAAATTTTTTTGTAAAATTATTTCGGAAAAAAAAGCGGCAGGAAATTTCTTCTCAATTAATGGAGGCATCTATACAAATTCCAGACATAAATTTTTTATCTAGAAGCAGACAGTCATATGTTGATTCTATAGAAAGAAATATGCAGGAATTTTCTATCGATCGACAAGAATTTGCTATTAATGCAATAGAGCCGTTATTCCGGAGCGTCAAAGAGAAATATCAACAGTTAAAAGAGAAATTGATAACTCCAGAGGTTAAAAAGGAACTCAATGAGGATTTAATAGCGAAAAGAGTATTACCCGCATTGGAAAAATTGCAAACAAAAGGACGGATTACCAAGAAAGATGCTGAAGAATACATCGGTTTACTGAAGTTGCAATTGACTGAAGGGTGTTCACCACGCTGGAACGGTCCTGTTTCAGAAAAAGAAGTAATTAATACACGGAACAAACGGATAGATGAGCTTGATAAAAAGTCAGGATATACTTTAAAAAATGTTGGCAGTCGTGTAAGCAGCGAAACGAATGAGACGCCCGATAGTTTTTATGACAATATTTTTGACCTTTTACTTCACGAACAAGCAAAGGAAAAAATTGAGCAAATAAGCGATTTGCTGGGAAGCTCATTAAGTTCTGAATTACAGCAAAAAATCGCTGAAATAGCAGAGGACGTAATTTTTCGATATCCGGGAGGTGAAGGGAATATTTTGGATTTAAACAGAGTGCCTATTGATTATTTCGATAAACTTAAAGGTTTGGAGAGATGGCAAATAGTCAAAGATTTTGCAGAAACATCAGGCATTATGCCGGCAGAAGTTTTTAAGCGCATTGAAAAAATCATAATCGAAAGATCATTTAATGAACAGTTGTTACCGGGCGGGTCTGAATCAGGGCCAGGAACACTTGCAGCAGGAAGAATGGGCGAGTTGGGTAATCCTGAGGCGTTACCGCTTATGTTGCGGTATATTGAAGTTTATGGTTCCGGACATACCAGTGATGGCGTTGTATATCAAATGGAAGGATTGTTAAAAGGAAGCAATCCTGAAAAACTTCAGGAAACCTTAGAAGCTTTGCCTAGAAAGAAAAAGATTTTACTGGAAACCCTTACTGATGAAAATTCTTATATGAGTAGATTTGGCAGATCCAATTCACGCTATATCACTTGCAGCCTCTTACAGTATGGCGATCGTACGTTAATTAAGGAGCGATTGACGAAGATCCTTGAGGAGGGCGGAGAATTTGATAAGAGCAAATTAGAAGATTTTTATCTCAGCGAAACAGAAGATACAGCTGAAACTCTGGAACCATTACTGAAAGCAAGAACAGAAGTGGAACAGGTGATTATTGATAGCAAATCGAATATTTGGAGCCAGTCTGCCGACAAGCTTCTTGCTGCTCTTGTAAACCCGCGTAATGGAGAACCTGTTGAATTTCCCAAAAAAATTATTCAGCAGGGCTTAGGCATATCAGATGAGAAAATGTTGGGAATTGTAGATCAGATTTTTGCGACAAAAACTTTTAAGAGAAGTGGTTTTGACAGAGAGGCATTTTTAGACGGTTTTGTTTTGCTAAATTCCAGAGAGAACGGAAAAGCCGTTTTGGAAACACTTTTGAATGCTTACCGGGGCGCAAAAGAAGATCCAACAAGAATCAGGCGTGTGCTTCAGCATCTTTCAACACTTGATAGTTTTGGAGAATATGATTTTGCAACGCCGGGTCAAGATAAAGTAGCTGGAATAAATAAGGAAATAGTTACCCTGCAGAAACAATATTCGGAGACCAAAAATGCAACTGAAAAAAAAGGGTTCAAAAACAGGATTGAAACTCTTAACGTTGATTTGCAAAATTTAACCGGTCTAAAGGGTATCGAAGAGTTGATGACAAAAAGGGTTGTGGAGGCCGCATGCAAGAGACTGGATCTGCCACAGGGATATAAGGAAAAAATAGAGAAAAATTTGGATGAATTATTGAAAAACGGAATATTTGAAATTGTCCCTTCATTGGCAGGAAATTATGAAGCTAAGAATGAGCCAGAAGTCAGAAATCTTTTAAGGACAATAACGATGCATATTATTGAGGGTGATTTCAAATCATGGCGTTATTCGCATGAACAAAGCGGGACTCAATTAGCTGACCTTACAGAAGAACAAAAAGGGTTTTGGAAGGAGACATTGGAACCAGTTAACATTGAGATTAATCTTTCCGAAGATGAACGGGGCAGACGGGCAGATGAATTAAGAACAGCACAAGAAATAGTCAGGAATGCCAAAGAGCATATTCTTGATTCACAACCGGAATTTGATTTTTCCAAGGAGAGAATGCAATTACTTACTGAAAAAACTCGCGAACTGACTGAAATGATAAAATCTTCTACATTTGAGGATGAGAAAAAAAGACTCGGTTTAGAAAAAACAAAAGTGCATACAGAGCTAACTTTAGTTAAAGGGATTTTAGATATTGAAAATGCAACCATTAAATCATTCACCCGCGAAAAAATGCTAATACAAGCAAGAGAATTACGTAGAAGGATTACAGAACTTAATTTGCCACTTGCTGGTTTAGATATAGAGCAGATAGAAAAAATATTCACAGTCGGCGATATAAAAAGCATAAGGGCTTCTGAATCAGATGACCCAATAACTTTATTCAAAGTCGGCGTGGAACCCCAGGAGACTTGTCAATCATGGAGAAGAGGCGGATTTAACGAGTGTCTACTGTCTTATGTAGCCGACAGTAATAAGAAAGTTATTAATGTTGCTGATGGCGAAGGGCAAATAATATTAAGAAGTATTATTAAATTGACAGACCAGAAAGAAATAGATGATTTTGAATCAAAAACGAAGAGAAAAACTTTGCTTGTTGAAAAACATTATTCTCTATTGTCAAACCCAGAGGTTTATCGATCTTTTATACGTTTGATACTAATAAAAGCGCAAGGGCTAGATGCTTCTATAACTCTCGGCGAAACTTTTACTGAAGATATAATGGAAATATTCAAGGAGGAGGCTAGCGCTTTCGGTTACGAAACAAAGGAAGATACGCTGGATATATTTATACCGCATAGTTTGAATAAATATGAGTACAGCGATACGCTCGGTGGCAAAATTAATTGGTTTGGCAGATATCAGCAACTTAAAGTAAGTACCTTGGAGAAGGTAAAAACATAATTATAAAGAAAAGAAGCCACCTTTTAATTGAGGTGTTTTTTTGGTAGGATAAAGTAATTGAATATTATATGGATAATCTAGAAATGGGTCCGAGAGAAGCCGAATCAATAAAACATTTTGAAACGGAATTTTTAGGACCAAAAGTAGAACAATCCGAGTCTGAGATAGGAGAAAATAGGTTGTGCCAACCACCCGAAAAGATTACCGAACAAGAGTTGACACAGGAAGAAAGCAACCTGTCATTTAACTTTGCTAATGAGCAGAGAAGAGTTGATGTTGGATACAACCAAGGGAAGCCTTTTTTGCAAGTTGAATTTTATTCTGATTTGCCAACCTCATTATCAAAAGCAGAGCAAGATAAATTTGCCACCTCAACAAGGATTATAAATGGAAACGTTAGAGAAGTTCATGCTTTACAATATGGAGACGCACCAGAGGTTGATGAATCAAAAGATTTTAACCCTCACGAAACTGGTGAGTTTCATGTTGCAAAACCCCTTGATTATGTGGCAGGAAATTTTGAAAGATTTGTATCAGAAAAAAAATCAAATCTTGAAAAAATATTCAAACAAAATATAGGTGACGAAGGGCTTGCACAAGTTATTATTGAACAGGTTGTTGGATATATTGAAGCTAAAAAACAAATACCACCTGAAATATTGGCTTCCATTCCAGAAGAAAGCCAAAAAAGAATTCAAGAACAGATAAAAAGCGCAGTCGAATCAGAGTTTACGCCGAAACCTGAGAAAATAGATGAAGACAAACTTGTTGAACTAATAAAAGATAAACGAATTGTGCTTTATACTGGAGCTGGAATTTCAATGGCATCTGGTGTGCCGGGGATGGAAGATTTAAAAGGCGGGCTTGGAATTGATACGTCGAAAGAAATTGACGGGTTTACTAAAACGGCTGTTGAAAATCCGCAAAATATCATTGAAAATTGGGAAAAATTTGCACATGCTGCAGAAAACGCAAAACCAACAGAGGCACATAAGGCCATAACACAAATTGCCGAAGGAATCGGGTGTCAGGTTTTAACCACGAACGTCGACACACTGCACGAACAAACAGGAATAAAGCCAATTCATACAACAGCGCAGTGGCAAAAAGAAGGATTAAGACCGGAATGGTTAAAAGAAATCAATGCAATTGTGGTTGTAGGTTTAGCGGCAGATGCAAAAGGATTTCTAGGATGGTATCGAGAAAATAATCCTGAGGGGAAAATAATTGCAGTAAATTTAGAACAGCCGGCATATCTGGGAAATCAAGATTATCTGTTACAAGGCGACATTCAAAAAACATTGCCAAGACTGGCAGGAATGATTTCACTGAGTATAAAAATTAAAGCTGCCTTTTAACAGAGGTAGTTTTTTGGTAAGATTAAATAATAAAATTAACTTCAAGGACATGAATCAAGAAACCAAACAATGCCAAAATTGCAAAAAGGACTTTGTCATTGAGCCAGATGATTTTGCGTTCTATGAGAAAATAAAAGTACCTCCGCCAACATTTTGTTGGTTGTGTCGAGCTCAGCGTCGTATGGCATTTCGAAACGAGAGGTCATTATTCAAGAGGAAAAGTGATTGCTCGGATAAAGATATTTTTTCGGCATTTGCACCCGATGCACCGGTAAAAGTTTATGAAAAAGAAGTCTGGCTTACTGATTCGTGGGACCCAATGACATATGGCAAAGATTTTGATGAGTCAAAACCATTTTTTGAGCAGTTCAAAGAATTATTGCATAGCGTGCCACTGAAAAATTTAAATGTGGTAAATGGCGTAAACAGCGATTATGTAAATAATTTTACTGATCCGAAAAATTGTTATTTAGTTTTTAATGGTCAGGGAGCAGAGGATTGCATGTATAGTAACGGTTTTAGTGATGTAAAAAGCTGCGTGGATGGTTCGCATCTTTCAAAATCAGAACGTTGTTATGAAGGATTTTGGTTAACATCTTGCCGTAATGCTATTTTTTCATCGCAGTGCGAAGGCTCTTACGATATTGCTTTCTGCAAAGATTGCGTGGGTGTGAACAATTGCTTTGGCTGTGTTGGTCTGCGTAAGAAATCATTTTGTATTTTTAATGAGCAATATTCTAAAGAAGATTACTTTAAAAAAATTACAGAATTCAATATCAGTTCAAGTGCGGCTTTGCAAGATATGCGTAAAAGGGTTACAGAATTTTGGCTGAGGTTTCCAAACAAATATATCAACGGACTTTCAAATACAAATGTCTCTGGCAATTATATTTCTCATTCTCGTAATGTACACGGGTCATTCTTAGTACGTGAATCAGAAAATTTGCGTTATTGCCAATATATCCAGGAAATGCCCGGGAGTAAAGATTGTTATGACTACACCGCGTGGGGAGCTGGCAACCAGCAAATTTATGAGTGTGCTGCCTGCGGACTTGGCACTAATAACATTAAATTTTGCTATAATGTGCAAGAGAATGTTCACGACATTGAATATTCATATATGTGCTCTGGCTCATCAAATTTATTCGGTTGCATCGGACTGCGTAAAAAAGAATATTGTATTTTAAATAAGCAATACAGCAAAGAAGAATATGAAAAATTTGTTGAGAAAATTAAAAAACATATGGATGATAATCCTTATGTAGATACAAAAGGACGAGTCTATAAATATGGCGAATATTTTCCAGCAGAACTTTCACCGTTTGCTTATAATGAGACATTAGCACAGGAAAATTTTCCTATCACAAAAGAACAGGCAAAAGAAAGTGGTTTTTCCTGGCGTGATACTGCCGAACGTAATTATAAAATTACAAGACAGGCTGGTGACTTGCCCGATGATATTAAACACGTATCAGATTCTATCACTGCAGAAATTATTGGTTGCCTACACGAAGGAAAATGTAACGATCAATGTACATTGGCGTTCCGCATACTGCCAGACGAGCTGGCTTTCTACCGCAGTATGAATTTGCCTTTGCCGCGACTTTGTCCAAATTGCCGTCATGTCGTGCGAATCAATCAGCGCACTAAACTAAATTTGTATAAAAGACAATGCCAATGCGGGGGCCTAAAATCAGAAAACGGAGTTTATCAAAACACTTCCAAACATTCTCATGGGGAAGGCCATTGCCCCAATGAGTTCGAAACAGCATATCGCCCAGACCAACCAGAAATTGTCTATTGTGAAAATTGTTATCAACAAGAAATAGCATGATAAAATCGGAGATCAAACAGTGCCAAAATTGTAAACAGGACTTTATAATTGAGCCCGATGATTTTGCATTTTATGAAAAGATGAAAGTTCCTGCGCCGACGTGGTGCCCATCCTGTCGAGCCAAACGAAGACTAGCATTTAGAGACTTTCGCGTGCTGTATAAAAGAAAAAGCGATTGGAGTGGGGAAATGATATTTTCAATATTTCCGCAAGATTCGCCTTATAAAGTATATGAAAATGCCGATGTATGGCAATCAGACAAGTGGAATCCTATTGAATATGGACAGGGATATGATTTTTTAAAATCATTTTTTGAACA
>Ga0209777_10006538_pt1 | contig 13101 bp, 11 predicted proteins | sample FrelakmetHBP12HB_FD_187147 | JGI IMG/M metagenome (GOLD analysis project Ga0209777, IMG submission 187147) | Freshwater lake sediment microbial communities from the University of Notre Dame, USA, for methane emissions studies -HBP12 HB (SPAdes)... | ecosystem: Environmental > Aquatic >...
CTGGGGACCAAAGCAGCAGCGCACTCCTGTATTTTTTGAAAAAACTTACATCAAATCGCCGCGACATAAGGATTTCTGCGATCTCACTCGATATAGGAATCACCGGATTTCGTGACCCGGCATATGCGATGCGGATAGCTGAACTGCTGGACACAGAATGCATCATGGGATCTTTTCAGGAAAGCTTTGGGATGACCTTAGATGAGATCTCACACACAAAAGGTATCGCGCTTTCCTGCCCCTATTGCCACGTGCTCCGGAATTTTCTGCTGAACCGGATTGCTATGGAACACGGGATAACAAAACTTGCTTTTGGCAATACTCTCGACGAGGGGGCAGAGTCGGTGCTGAAGAATGTACTCCAGGGGATTCCCGAGAACCTGATTAGTTCAGAGCGAGGTGCCAGAGGAAAAATTCCTCGGATACGACCTTTCCATTCTGTTCCTCATAAAGAAGTGGCACTCTATGCAGATCTTCATATCAAACGGTGTGATCAATCCTATTGTCCTTATAATAACATGCCATTTGAAGAGAATGTGCGTGCTATGCTGAACGAGTTCACCATTCGTCACCCGGCAACAAAATATGCACTCCTTAGCCTTGAAAAAAACCTGGCCGGTGCATGTGTATCTTTGGCAGATTCAATTCCTTCCTGTGGGCAGTGCGGTGAACCAACAGACGGGATATGCCCGAGCTGCCGTATAGTCGATGAGGTGACTGCCCATGGCACTTAGACGAGGACGAGTCTGGAGGGCAATCCGGAATTCTCCCGGCATACAAATCTCTATCTATTTCTTCGCGTTCGCCTTGCTGGTAGGCGTCAATACCTATTTATTTTACTCCTACTATCCCCTGCTGGAGAATAAACTCATTTCATGGTCTGAATCACTACTGTTTGTCGTCGAATCCATGACAACGGTCGGGTATGGCGAGTTATTGCCCTTCTCTAACGATATTACCAGATTACTGGCGATCCAGATCATGCTGTCCGGCGTGATCATGATCTTCGTTGTTATCCCGCTGCTCCTTGCTCCGTTCCTCACCACCCTTCTTGCTCCTGCACCGCCAAGAAGAACCCCACACCACCTGTCAGGACACACCGTCGTGATCGGATATGACGCGCTTACCAGTTCTGTGATTGACAGCCTCACGATATCTGATCACGATATCGTAATCATAGAACAGGACAAAGCAAAAGCCCTTGAAATTGCCACACATTACCGGAAACGCGCCTATGTGATCTGGGGCGATTATTCCGATCCCGGCACATGGGCGGCAGCACATATCGCAAGTGCACACTATGTTGTTATCTGCAAGGACGAGCGGCAGACAGCCAGCATCGTTCTCGGCATTCGTGAACAGGTAAAGGGTAAGATCATTTCGATAGTGGATAACCTCTCTTTTGACCGGTATCTTCTCTACGCAGGTGCTGATTACGTACTTTCTCCCAAACATGCCACCGGAAGACTCCTGGCACGCCATGCTGTCCTCAATCCGAAATGGGATGCAGAACCGGATATTCCCGGATTGGACAGGAGTAACATCAATTTCCGGAATGCTGTGGGGCAGGAACTCAGGCTGATCAATATTCCTCTGGTTTTCGGGTGCCATGCAGCGTTCAAATCCCTGTTTGATCTTCATCTCTTTGAGCGGTTTGGCATTATCGTCCCGTTTCTCTGGAAGGCCGGAAAATTCATTCCATCGCCCAGTGATGATATTGTCGTCGACAACACGACATCACTGTTCCTTTTTGGCAGGGCTGAATCCATTGTCGCCTCACTCCGGGAGGAGTTCAATACAGATGGGTGTACAGATGCTTTAGCAGTAATCGCTGGTTTTGGGGATGTAGGTGAAGGTGCATACCAGAAACTTACCGCATCCGGTGTTTCCTGCATTGTTGTTGATTCGAAAAAACAGGAAGTGGAGCAGGTTGTCGGCAATGCTGAAGATGAGGAAGTGCTCAAAAAGGCCCGTATCGAAGAGGCACGGTTCTGTATTGTTGCTTTGAACAATGACGATGTGAATATCTTTACCACGCTCATGGCCCGAAATTTAAACCCGGTTATCCGGATCCTTGCCCGGGCTAACGAGCCGGCATCGGTTGAGAAACTCTACCGGGCGGGTGCTGATTATGTTGCTCTTCTTCCCATGATCGGAGGCCAGACGATCGCCAGGATCATCCTTGCTGATACCGTCACCATTCTTCTTGAACTGCCAAACAGCGATCTGGTGATCCTTAAATATTCCCCTGCAACGTACCCGAAGCCGTTGCGCTGGTTTATCAGAAAAACCGGAGTCCGGATCATCGGTATCGAGGGGCCTGGCCGCTCTGTTGTTGCCCCTGGTCCTGAGGAGATTCTCACTGAAGGAGACGCTGTCATCGCCGTAGGAAATACCGATCAATTGAAAAAGTTCATCCGACTACTCTAAGTGGTGTGATGTTCATGGTAACAGAACTCGGGTGCAGGATGGGTCAGGTTGAACAGATGATCCGGTACGCATACTGGACCAGCGGGTGCAAGGGCATAGTCGTGGGACTGAGCGGAGGTGTGGACTCCGCGGTGGCAGCGACGTTCTGTTGCCGGGCGATCGGAGGCGAAAAAGTGCTTGGACTCTCCCTTCCCGCCTCGGTAAGCAACCCGGCAGATATCAAAGATGCTGCAGCGCTCTGTAAGCAGATTGGTATGAAGCACCAGGTCGTAAGCATAGAACCCATGCTTGAAGGATTCAGAACCATGCCGGAATTTAAAGAGTCACGCTACCTGCTCGGCAATCTTATGGCACGAATCCGCATGACTGTTCTCTATTATCATGCCAACCGTGATCAAAAAATAGTCTGTGGTACTTCAAACCGGAGCGAATATATGCTCGGTTACTGCACAAAATTTGGCGATAACGCAGCCGACTTCCAGCCTTTGCTGAACCTGTATAAAACTGAGGTCTACGATTATGCTCATGAACTGGGAATTCCGGAGTCAATTATTAAAAAGGCACCCTCCGCCGGTTTATGGGAAGGACAGCGCGATGAAGAAGAGATCGGTCTTTCCTATACAGAAATTGATCATTCACTCCAGGCACTTGAGCTGCAAGGCTGGATAGCAGCAACACCAACAGAAGAAAAGGTGCTTGCGCTCGTGAAAAAAAACGAGCACAAAAGACTTTTGGCACCTAACCTTTTAGCAGTACAGAAAATACTGTAAGGAATTTTTCCGGGAAATTGATGAACGAGAGTGCATCCTCGTTGCCGATCAGATTGTAAAGCGGTGCTTTGCATATCCGGTGCGTCCCAATCCCGCAGCTTGCCCCGATATGCCTTATCGGAGGATAAACGGGATAAAAGGAGTTTTTTTGCATATTGCCGGAACTCATCTCATAATATGCAGCACCATGATATTTTTCGTACTCACCATACTCGCTTTGGAATGCCGTTGAAACAATATTTGCCATGGTGAGCGTTGTATCCGGAGAAGGGTTGATGGAGATATGCCCGTATTCCGGCGGGATGATCACAAGATCACCAGCACGTGCAGAGATCATCACCACATCATCAAGCTTCCGTGACTGGAGAAGGTAGTGTGCCTGACCTTCAATAACTTCATAGATCTCGGGATAGCCGATCCCCGCCGGGTTTTTCGGGTGATAATGCCCCTTGGTCTTCACCCATTCGCCACAGAGAGTCCGGGAAGGAATGACCGTAAGATCGTAACGCAGGTTGTGGTGGTGTAACCAGCTCCAGTCTGCATCCGATTTTGCCAGGTCCCGGTACATATAATAGACAGGGCCACTGCTCTCACACGAAGGATCGGCAAGGACGGAACGCATCTCCTCAATAGTCCGAACCGCAGGTTGAGGCAGCTCTCCTTCCCATCCAAGCATCACTTCTTCTTTCGCATTACAAGTAAATAATACCCGGCGCCGATACCAATCAAGGCGATAAACCCTATAGCGGCCAGAACCTGTATCAGTCCACCCGATGCCGGTTTTGCCTGAACCTGGACTGGCACGTTAAATGTATCTGAAACCTGGCTGTTGTCCAGTGCATCACGATACCTCACCTCGGTATCAAGCGTATATTCCTTGGCAACCGCTGCATCATCTACGTTAATCTGATAACGCGCAGTTGCTTTTTCGCCGGGTTTCAGATCACCAAGATAGGCTGTATCATCACTGCTTTTAAACGGCTCAACTGCTGAAAGGCGTGCCTGGGAATGATATGCGATCGTAGTGCCACTGTTCTGGTATTCTACCTGAATCGCGCTTTGTGAGCCCTGGACAACCTGTACTGTTCCTGATGTTATGGCAAACCCTATTTTTCCACCAACGGGAATTCCAATAGTGTCGGAAGCCGAGGTAACCACATCCCCATCCCGGTTTTCATATATGACTACGACATCAACCGGATATGTCTGCTTTTCTGCTTCGCTGGAGATCGCAACCTTATATTTGCAGGTAACCGTTCCGTCGTGGGGGAAATCCCCCAGAAAAACGCTGCTGTCAGTCGGAATTATCGGACTTGCCCCATTACGGACTATTTTAACCGTAGCCTTTCTGCCATCTTCAAACCCGGTATTTTTTATTTTCAGGTTCAGGTATCCCTCACTTCCGACATTCAGGTTTTCGGGCACGGCTTCAAGAACTTCAATGTGTACCTGGGGCTTGATTTTTATTGTTATTGGGATTGTCTCATTCATTTGTTGGTAATTAAACCGGAGGATATCCGCGGCTTCCTGATCTGATGATGCAAGATACGCGTACCTGATGATGAGGGGTATCTGGTATTCACCTTCATTAGCATCAGAAGTGATTTTTGTTGCAATTGCCACAGTAACCTGGCCCTGACTTTTAATATCCCCGACACCCTGCGGATCGTTTTTAACAATTACCGGAGCGTTCCCGGCGGAAAGTTCAACAGTAACCATCTTTGCTGTTGTGGGAAGATCATCCCTCTCAATGGTCCCTTTCGTTACGAATTTGAGGTCGTTCACCCCATTATTCCACACGATCACCTTTATGGAAGCATCCTGCCCAGGGGTAAACTCGTTGGTACCCGATAGTGCTGCCGACATTTTGGGGCTTCCGCCAAGATATGTTGTCACACCCATGACCGGCGTAATGGAGCAGAGCCCCAGCACAAGAAAGATGATTATCATTTTGAAAGATTTCATCAGCACTCACTTGTTGTTATTGTTATAACAACATTTATTATTGCAGGATATAAAGGGATGTTTCAATGAAATTGCCGTCAGAAAATCCAGTTCGGGTTATTGAATGTCTCAAATCACTCGGTTTGACAAAATATGAAGCACTCGTCTATATTGCCCTCCTGAAGCTGGTAAGTGCTTCGGCAACCGAGATTCATGAGATTTCCGGGGTTCCACGCGCATCGGTATACACGGTTATTGATCAGCTCCTTGTTAAAGGACTCGTCTCGGTCTCTCAGTCTGCACCCAAACGGTTTGCTGCCTTTTCCCCGGAAGATGCTATCGCCAAACTGATAGGCCATATCGAAAGGGATGCACAATATGCACGCGATTCCCTATCGTTGATATATCGGGAACGGGTAGGCCCGGGATCGGGAAGTGAGGAACTCATCTGGAATATCTACGGCATCGAAAATATCAAAAAAAGATTCACTGATACCATTTCCCGTGCAAAGCAGGAGATCAGAATTATTACTCACCCCCAGTTTTTATCGCCTGATGTTCAACAGATACTCATCTCTACGGCAAATCATATAAAAGTCGAGATTATCACACCTCACTGGGCTGGAGAAATCCCCAAAAAAATGAAAGTGTATTCCATAAAGCATCCCGAAATCCCAAAAGAGCTTGATAAGGCAAAGGATATGATGGCCGGCGGAGTCTGTATTATTGACAGTCGGTGGGTAATGGTTATCGTGGGAGTAGATGAAGAGGATGCAGTTGCACTGTTTTCAGAATCCGAAGGATTCGTCCGTTTCTTTGTGCGATATTATAACCTGATCCTCGACTGGGCCAAAAAAACCGGATGAAAAAAGAATTTTTTTAGTAATCCCTGATCTCTTCCATCTGCGAGATTTCCATCAGTCCCTTCATTGCCTGGGTCTGCACCCAGCGACCACCCTCACGTATTGCAGCCATCGGATTCGTGCCACCAACGGCTGCTATTGCTACAAACTGCGGGCTGACGGGAACACCAAGGAGAGGAAGGTTCGGTATCCCCACTTCGAGAATCCCGGTAAGGCTGCTGCTTGAGAGCTCGTCAAGCACTGTGCCGACCTGATGTTCAGCTTCCATGTGGAACTCCCTGATATTTGCAAGAATTGACCCGCTTCCCGTGCGCATTACACTGGTAATAGAAGTCGTTTTCTGGGAAATGAGCACCTGAAGAGGATCGATGGTCGTATGTTCATACAGGATGATATGAGTAAATCGCATGGGAGTGCGTTTTTCTATTTCGACAACGCCCCCACCGATTGGGGTGATCGGAATTCCCCGACGGATCAGAAGACCATCAAATGTTATACTGCATATTGTACAGATTCCGGTTAATCCTTTCGGCACAGTATAACCGGCTATTTTCTCGCCGGAAGAGAAGAATCTGACACGACCACTCACCGTTACACCGGTCTTATATGCATCTTTAAGCGTGGAGATTGCAAAGCCGAGATCTTCGTTTTTAATCAGCGATAAGTTATAAACAACGTTGCCTTCACCCGAGACCGGATCAAAAGTCACCTGCATTGCAAAATCTTCAATGCTGTGGTTGACGAATTTGAGCGGAACGGACATTATAGTAATTTCAGGCATCGCAATAGAAAAATTGTTCTATAAGACCATGGCAATTTATTTATGATGGAACACGACATGCGGGAAAAAGCCAAGAATGCGATGCGCCTCATTCTTGAGGCAGCCCGTTTTGAGGTCGAAGAGGTGGATGAACCTCTCGATCTTTCTGCGGTACGCGACAGCACCTGCCTCCTGGTACTCTGTTCAAACGACAGTGACCTTATAGGGCAGTTTGATAAAACAAATTACAATCTTATGATCGACGATCATGAGATGAGCTGCAAGAAACTCCTTTTTTCAGTAGATAAGGAAATCGTAACGGAGAACTGTATCCACTGGGGCGTTGACGAATTTGTACGGTTTACCGGTGAGGCAGTGCTGGCCGACATTCTTAACCGCGAACTGGCACTGGATCTCACACCATCAAAAGGCAAGAAAACACCTGTTACTGCTGCATCTGCGGGGCAGGAAGTTCCCCGGAAAGAGGAGTCCTCTGGCATCACCATCCCGCATTACCCGGTAAAAATCACCGAACAGGCAGCAATGCGAACCGGGGGAGTTCAGGGAACCACAAAACTCCGGTTCATACCGTATTACCTTTTTCATTACACGAGCAGTGGCGAACAGATCTACAAGGACCGGCGCATTCCCTTTGATGCTGATGGGTGGGGTGCAATTAATGCAATTAACGGTATAAAGATCGATCTTGATGATAAGTTAGTTGAGGAAAAGGAGATTCCCGGAGGCGCTGAAGTTTCTGATCCCCATATCCGGAAAGATGAGGCAACAGAGCGAATTGTCAATGAGCTGATCGACCGGCTTACCCAGAAGGTACGCATCAAGCAGGAGAAAGGCGACGCGATCTTCTATGAAGAGAAGATCCTCAAACCTGATAAGAAAAATATCTCTGTTGATATAAGGCAGGTCTATATCCCGATCTGGCAGATACGGGGCAAAAAGATCGTCGAGGTTAATGCTTTTACCGGTGAGCTGCTCTCACAACCGATGGATGAAGGCGTCGAAGTGTTCTAAGTAATGGGGATGCACTGGACGAGAATAACGGAAAATCTCCTGTGCACCTCTCGTTAAACGGAGCAGAATTTCCCTGTTTGAAGTAAAGGAAAACCCATGATTGTTGTTCTTGGGGGTGGGCCGGCAGGAAGGATCGCATCAATCCGACTCGCAACCGCAGGTAAAGATGTCCGGCTTATCGAGCATGGGGGTATCGGGGGTCAATGCCTCCATTTTGGCTGCATGCCCGTATGCGCCCTGAATGATGCCGCACGCTTCATTCACTCGGCACGAACATTTCATAATCTGGGGATTATTGATACTGTACCTGATTTCAATTTTTCAACAATTTTTTCAGAGATGCATGCAATCCAGGAAAAGATCGCTTCTGTCCTGGATGCCGAGACCAGATCTGCCGGTGTAACCATATTCTATGGGAAAACCGGCAGGCTTGAGGGTAAGAATGTTTTTACCGGAGATGAACAGATTGATGCGGATGCGGTCATTGCCGCGACAGGTTCACGACCTAATATTCCTGATATCAAGGGCATCGATCTCAAGGGAGTATATACTCCCCATACCCTCTCTGGTATGAAAGAACTCCCCAAAAAACTGGCGATTATTGGCGGGAGTGTGATGGCTGCTGAATTTGCCTATATTTTTTCCCTGTTCGGCAGCGAGGTGACTATTATCAGCCGGAGTACTTTTCTGAAAAACACGGATAAACATCTCCGTGCCCTAGCAATTAAGGAACTTGAAGGGGTGGAGATTAGCGAGGATACCAGCGTACAATCGATTTCCGGGAGATCGCATATCCACTCGGTTCGTGTGAGAGCAGAAGATAAGGATGAATCGATTGATGCTGATGCGGTCCTCATCGCCGCGGGTCTTGTCCCACGCTCAGAAATGCTGAACGGGGTAAAAAAAGGATTCATTGGAGAGGTTATTGTTGATCGCCAGATGCAGACAAGTGTCCCGGATGTCTATGCCTGTGGAGATGTAATTGGTCCCCCGTATCTCACCCCCGTTGCCCGTTTCCAGGGTATTATTGCAGCCGATACTATCCTTGGAAAGCCTCGCACAATGGATATGCAGTATATCCCGCAATCGATTAATCTTGCCCATGAACTTGCATTTTGCACTCCTGAAACGGAGGGGGCCGCTTCACTTGCGATTCCCGGACCTGCAGGACCAGGAACATTCTGGTCTGTCCCCTCCGGAGATACCGGGCTCGCCAAGGTTATGGTTGACCCGGATAGCGGGGCACTTCGGGGAATCTGCGCAGCAGGACCTGGCGGAGGACTCATTGCCGGTTATATGGCTTTTCTCATGAAGCGCCATTTTTCCGTTCATGATTTTGAGGAGTTTATCGAAGTCCATCCATCGACAGATGGCATCTACGGGCTTTTGAAATACACCTCCGATATGCTGAAGAAGCGCTCAAGAAATTAACAAGCCTGACTAAATGTTCCTCAAAGCAGGAAATTGATGTTTTACCTGTTTGCTCGTGCAGGCCAGATAAAAGGTCTTCAGACGCAAATGCTGATGGTATTATTACGATCAAAATCGAACAATTAAGGTACATACCATCCTTAAAATGGGTGCTTTCCGATGACTAACCCCTCCGAAACTATTGCATTTGACCAGACACGGCTCGATAAAGTGCGTGCACTCAAAGATAAAGGGATCACTATTTTCCCGTCTTCATTCGACCGGCAGCACACGGTTCTCGATATCAGGACCCGGTACGCGGATATCACCCATGACAAGAGTGCTGAACAGGTATCCACCGCCGGAAGAATCTACATTGTAAGGAACCACGGGAAAACCCTGTTTGCGGACCTCGGTGATGAGACCGGTAAGATCCAGCTCTATATCCGGAAAAACGATATCGGGAACGAACAGTTTGAGCTGTTCAACCAGTTCATCGAACGGGGGGATATTATCGGGATAACCGGTCACGTGTTCCGGACAAAATTAGGGGAAATTACGATCTGGGTTGAAACATTCACCCTCCTCTGCAAGGCTGTCTGTTCGCTCCCGGAAAAATTTCACGGCCTGACGGATGTCGAGAAGCGCTACCGCCAGAGGTATGTCGACCTGATTGTCAACGAGGAGAGCAGGCAGACGTTCCGGAACCGGAGCCGGATTATCTCGCTGATCCGCAGGTATCTTGATAATCACGGGTTCCTAGAATTCGAAACCCCCATCCTCCAGCCGGTGTACGGCGGGGCAAATGCCCGCCCGTTCACTTCATACCATAACTTCCTTGACCAGAAACTGTTCCTCCGGATTGCACCAGAGCTGTACCTGAAACGACTGGTTGTCGGAGGATTTGAGAAGGTCTTTGAGATTGCACGGAATTTCCGCAACGAAGCGGTCGATACTGATCATAACCCGGAATTTTCCATGGTGGAGATCTACTGGGCTTACCGGGATTTCGAGGATATGATGGCTCTGACCGAAGACATAATCGCCTCCATTGTCTTTGAAGTCCATGGGAAATTTGAGCTGCCGTTCGGGAACACTGCCCTGAATTTTAAAAAGCCATGGAAGAAACTCTCCATGGCGGATGCGGTGAAGGAGTATGCCGGAATCGACATCTATGCCTATACAGTTGAACAGCTCCGCGAACTCGCACGGCAGAACAATCTGGATGACTGGGAAAAATCAAAAACCCATCGTGAATTCCTCGTTCAGTTCTTTGAAGGGCTTGTCGAGGAAAAACTCATCCAGCCAACCTTTGTTTACGATTACCCGGTGGAGAACTCCCCGCTTGCCAAGAGGCACAGGACAAAAGAGGGATTCACCGAGCGGTTCGAATTGTTCATTCACGGGATGGAAGTCGGTAACGGGTTCTCGGAGCTGAATGACGCGGTGGACCAGAAGGCACGCTTTGAGGATCAGGACGAGAAGCGGCGGCTGGGCGATGTCGAAGCCCAGATGATCGATTACGATTTTATCAACGCTCTCGGATATGGTATGCCACCGACCGGTGGTGTGGGCATAGGTATCGACCGGCTCGTGATGCTTCTGACGAATAATAGTTCGATCAAAGAAGTTATCCTCTTCCCCTCAATGAAGAGCGTGCAGGCCGAAGAAGAAGGGGATGAAAAGGAACCCGGCTCCGATCAGGAGAGCGAGTAATTCGTTTTCTCCTGACTATCGTTCATATACTATTTTTTCTATCACTTCCAAATCATACATCTGGAAGGATCACAATCTTTTCTCATCTTTTGTATCTTCCCCGGCACGGAAACACGGGCAGACCGTCACACAGAGGCTGCATCGCATAGTTGCATGACGGGCAACCCGGGGGGCAAATGGTGCTGCAAGGCGCTGGATGGACTCATGGTTCAGCAGCCAGGTTACTGCCGGAACAAGCGGGGGTGGGATCCATGGACTGATATTCCGGCACCTGAACACATTAACACCATCGGGACTGATTGCCCCGCCCGGACATGACCTGACACACAACCCGCAGTTCCTACAGAAATCCGCGTCCAGCGGGGTTTTTGAGAGACATGCCTCCATTTCGGTGACAATCCCTGAGAATGCCAGCCGGGTTCCATGCCGTGGTGATATGAGGAGTGTACTCTTGCCGATTGTGCCAAGTCCGCCCAGCGCAGCTATTCGTTTCAGCCGGACTATGCCCTGTATCCTCCCTGACTCCCCCCTCAGGGGCAGGAACAGGGGGACAACAGCGGAGCGGAAATTTTCTGCAAATCAGGAGATCTGCATGACGGGGAGCGGTACGATCCAGTGATTCTGCGATCCGGAGCATTTTTTGGGTTTTCTCTCTGGGGGGCGCCTCATAGACAGGAACCGGGATCTCCGTACCGAAGACAATAACAGAACGGGCGGAGGGCACGAGTTTAGGGGGCCGGACCGGTCGGCGTCAGAGAGGTCTTCAATCCTGACGATCGCGTATTCATTAATTCCTGCCTCCTTGAAAAATGCATCAAGGTCCATTATAAGATATTTCCTTGTATTTGTGCGACATTTCCCTGCCCGACTACTTATGGTATGGCTCGTGGTGATTGATTTTACACGCACGATAGAGCTGTTCCAGGAGAATCTGCCGGATCATCTGGTGAGTAAATGTCATCAGCGATAGTGAGAGCCGGATAGTACTTCTCGCGATAACAGCGTCAGAAAGCCCGAGATCTCCCCCAATAATAATACTCAGGGAATTTCTGCCGGCAATCTCATATTGGCGGAGGTTTTCTGCCAGAGTCTCACTTGACCAGTGAACCCCATTGACATCAAGGACAATGACTAAGCTGTCCTGAGGGATCGACCCCAGAATCCGTATGCCCTCGGCCTCCTTGATCCGTTTTTGATCTGATGGCGTGAGATGTCCGATCCTTTTATCTTCAGCAATCTCAATGATGTTCAGTTTCACGTATGGGCGCAGGCGTTTCTGGTATTCTGCTATACCTTCCTGCAGGTATTTTTCTTTGATTTTACCGACCGCGATTATGTGGATCTGCATGGGTGTACCAACAGTAAAACAGTTCAAGTACCCTGCAACATGCTCAAAGAATATTTAGCCGAATATCTTTTTTGATTGCTCAAGTGCGTCGATGGCAGGAAGCTTTTTCCCGGTCAGGAACTCGATACATGCCCCGCCACCGGTAGAGATGTGGGTGAAGTCGTGCTCAATCCCCATTTTTTCGATCACTGCAGCAGTATGACCACCCCCGACAACAGAGAATTCGACCTGCGACGCTGCCTTTAGCAGTTCGTAGGTCCCGGTTGCGAAGTCTGCATCTTCAAACACACCCGCAGGTCCGTTAAAAACAACAGTACCTGCCTTTTTAAGAGCCTGAACAAGGGACGCAAGAGCGTCCATACCCAGGTCGAGTACGGGTGTATCTTCAGGAATCCTGTCAATGGGATATTCGACACGATGATTATCCTGCCTCACGGCAACAGATTCCGGTATTACCACGCGGTCCCGGTAATGGGAAAGGATCTCCTTTGCCTTTTCGATTTCCGGCTGGTATTTGAGCTGGGCAATCAGCTGGGTGGAGGGCTTTCCGATATTGTAGCCGGCAGCAATCAAAAAGACATTGGCAACAACACCGATCACGATAACCTGATCGGCAATGCCGTTTGCCAGCACATGCCTGGCGACATCAATAGAATCATCCACCTTCGTTCCGCCAAGAACCATACAGACAGGGCGGGGTGCACCGGAAAATACCTTGGAGAGCGTTGCAACTTCCTTTTCCATAAGGAGTCCGCCCGCTGATCGCATGGCAAGCGGGAGACCCACGATGGTTGGTTGTGAACGGTGGGCGGTACCAAATGCATCGTT
>Ga0209777_10006539_pt1 | contig 13100 bp, 9 predicted proteins | sample FrelakmetHBP12HB_FD_187147 | JGI IMG/M metagenome (GOLD analysis project Ga0209777, IMG submission 187147) | Freshwater lake sediment microbial communities from the University of Notre Dame, USA, for methane emissions studies -HBP12 HB (SPAdes)... | ecosystem: Environmental > Aquatic >...
TGGACGAGGGCGTAGGGATCGGTTTTGCCGTAATAAACATTCGGGTAGAGCTCGGGATCGAAAAGATAAACGCGGTTGGTCGAATCGATGTACCAGGAGCTCACGTATTCCAGCGCGGCTCCCGCCGTCAGTGCGGGGGTGATTTTGTAATCGGCGTCCAGATAAAGCTGGTGCTGCGGCGAATTGGGCATCCACGTTCCCTCGTAGACGGCCATGGCGTCGAGCGTCTGGACTGTGTCGTATTTGAAATGGCTGTAGGTGTAGGCGAGGCGCAAGGCCAGCGGCTCGAAGGGGTAAAAGGCCAGCGACGTTTCCAGGCCATAGCGGGTGGTTGAGCCGACGTTGCCGTAGAACGTCTCCATCGGCCGCGAGCTGATGCGGTAGCGGCCGAAATCGTTGTCCGTGGCCAGATGGAAGAGGGCGACGTCGTACGTGAAATTGCTTCCGGCGGAGCCGCGGGCGCCGATTTCTTCGCCCGACGAGGTGGCCGGCTTGAGGTCCGTGTTGAACCCGCCGAAGGCGTTGGGGTTGTTGGCCAGCTCTTCCGTGCCCGGGGGCAGGAAACCGGTGCCCCAGCTGGCATACAATCCGAAATTCGAAACCGGGTTCCAGGTCAGGCCGAGCCGGTCGGTAGCCTTTTTGTAGGCTTTATCGCCGGAGAGCGACCCGATGTGATCGTCCAGCTTGCAGGTGACGTCGTCGTAGCGCAGGCTGAGCGACGCGCCCCAATCCGGGCCCATCTCGACGCGTTCAAGCAAAAAAATCCCGGCCGCGCTCTGGTTCATGGTTTGATCGGCCTGGATGTCGGTCCCTTCCACGGCGTCGCCCAGGTTAGGATGGAGCAGGGCGTCGATCGTCTGCCAGCCGAAATCGGCTCCGACGCTGAGGTGGTTTTTAAACGTGTCGCCGCCGGCCGTGTGGTTGAGCTGAATGGAAGCGCCCGGCGTATCGTAATCCCGGTGGATGACCGACGAGGGAACGGCCTCCGTGTACTTCGTGTGGCGAAAATATCCCGTCAGGTTAAGGTCGAGGTTGTCAGCCAGGGCGATTTGGCTCGTCACGCCGCTGTTGAACCGGCCGGTCCGTTGGTATTCATTGCCCGGAATGCGGTTCACCCCGAACATCTCCTTGTACCAGGCGGGCGTTTTCTGATATTCGGCCAGGGAATAGGAATCCGGGTTGGCCAGCTTGCGATCAACACTCGGATCGGCGCTGAACCAGGCCAGATTGAGTCCTTCGGCGTTCCCGTTGTAAAAGCCGGTGTATCCGAGAAGGGCGGTCACTTTGACCGCGGGGGAGATGTTGAATTTGAACTTGCCGGAGAAATTGTCGGCCCAGAAATCGGTATGATCGCGGTATCCGTCGCTCTTCGTATAGGACCCGGAGACGCGATAGTTCATGATCCCGGTCGTTCCGCCGAATTGGGCCAGGCCCTTGAGGAACCCGAACGACCCGCCGGTGACCGCGGCGTCGGCCGAAACGGGAGCGGACCCGCCGTCTTCGGTCAGGATGTTGATGATGCCGCCCGAGGAACCGCTGCCGTAGAAAGCGGCGGCCGGTCCGCGGAGGATCTCGACGCGGCGGACCGTGCCCCAGTCGACGTCAAAAAAGTCGGACACGAATCCCGACGGGTCGTTGAGCGGGATGCCGTCGATGAGAGCCTTGATGCCGCGCGTGCCGCGTTCGGTCAGGATGCCCTGGCCGCGGATGGACAGGTGGACCCGTTCGCCGTCGGCCTGGTTGTCGACCTTGACGCCGGGGACGAGCTTGAGGGCTTCGTCGATGGCGATCGTCCGGGGCATGGATTTGAGGAGCGGCGTTTCGACGATGGACGTGGCGGCCGGATTCTGCTTAAGAGGGATCTCGACGCGTGACGCTGTGACCGTGACTTCAATGTTTTGATCGACGTGTTCGGCCGTCGTTTTGTCCGTTTCCGTTGCTTGGTCTTTGGCAAGTTCGGCGGCGGCTTTATCGGCCTTTGCGGTATTGCCGTCGCTGGTTGTCGCGGCAAAAGATGCGAAGGCCAGGAGAATAATGAGAATCGGAACGAGAAGAATGATATGGCGGCGAGGAGCGGGGAAATTAAGCATAAATATACTCCTTTCTTATTATAGACACTCCGCGAAAGGAATTTCTTCCAAAATATTTTAGCGCGCTTGAAGAGAGGACGGAAGGCCTTGACTTGCCGATGACCCGGGCTTATATTTCGCCGGGGTCGGAAAAGAAATCGACCTTTCGTGGAGTCCATATCGCGTGCCGATAAAAAAACGAATGTTGAGCTCAGAGCTGGCCTGCGCCGCCGTCACCGACGGATGTCTGGTCGATGAGCGCGGCCCGCTTATCCCCGGCAATCGGGAGTTCGCCGCGGACGAAATCGGAACGCAAAACAGGAAGACTGACAGTCGAGCGGTCATCCCGGATTCGACGATTGCCGCGAAAAATGAAGAAACCGCCGCCCGGGAGCGGGCGCTCGTCCTTGCGGCTCAAGCGGGCGACGCGAATGCGATTCGGACCATCTATGAGGCCCATCGCGATCGGGTCTGGACGATCCTTCTCTATATGCTCGGCGATCGCCTCCTGGCCCAGTACGTGCTGCAGGCGGTCTTTTTCAAAGTCTTCCGGGGGTTGAGCGGCTTTCGCTTTCAATCAAGCCTGCCGACCTGGATCCACCGGATCGCCCATAACGAGTGTCTCAACGCCGGCCGCCGTCGGCCCGCCCCCGTTCTGCCGCTGGAGGTGATTGTCGGCCGCCGCGACGAGATCGACCCGCGGGACACGGCCGGCGAATCGGATGCTCGATTGGAGCGGGAACAGATCCTGAAACAGGCGATCATGAGGCTGTCGCCGAAGATGCGGGAAGTCATCGTCCTCAAATACGTGGAGGACATGTCGTATGAGGAGATCGGCCGCGCGCTCGGCTGCGCGTCCGGAACGGTGGCTTCGCGGTTGAGCCGGGCGTTATCCGAGCTGGGGGAACGGCTGGGACCGTTTCGGAGGTTGATGTGATGTGCGGAATGAAACAGGAGAACGGGCGATGACTTGCCGGCATTGGGGCGTAAGGCGGAAGTTTCTTTCGTACTTGGAAGGGACACTCGAGGCGGACCAAGTCCGCGCGGTGGAAGCCCGCCTGGCCGGCTGCGCGGCCTGCAGGGAGGCCTTTGCCCGCCTCAAGGACGGGCATGAATTGGCCGGACGACTGGCGCGCATCGAAAGGGAAAACGCCGCGGCCGGGCGGGGATTCGAAGCGGCTCCGCTTTTCAAGCCGGCGATGATCGAAGCCGGGCAGGGGAGCCGGGCGCGTCGGCTTCGGGACGGACGAAGGATGCGCTGGTCGTTGATTATTTCCCATCCGCGGACGATCTGGGTGCTTGCGGCCATCGTGATTGCCCAGGCGGCGCTCGTCACGGTCTGGAAACGGGACGTGATTTTCGGCAAAGCGGCGTCGCCCGTCGCTTCGATTTCAGGGATCGATATCAACCGCTTCCGGAATCTGAATATCGCCGAGATGCCCCTCAACTCGCATCCGCATGTCGCCACGGAGGGATATGTCCGGAACGTCTGGATGGACGCCGAGGAAAAGACGCTCCATTTCAAGCTCAGCGAGAGCCCGGCGGGGGACAGCGCCTTCGTCGTCTGCGAGATCCTGAGCCCCGATCGTATTTCCGCTCCGCGCGCCGGCAGCCGGGTCAAGGTTTATGGCGTGGCCCGCTATGACGGCCAGGCCGGCCGCCAGTGGCAGGAGGTCAACCCGGTTTTGGATATCGCCGTTTTGAAGCGATAAAATTTATCGCGGCGTAAATTCTTTTTACGGAATATTCCGCGGCCTCCCGAGAAAACGGTTTGGCCCGATAATTGCAGTTTATGAGGCAATGATTGATTCAGGCGGGGGAGGCCCTTCCCATGAAACTCTGGATAATCGTCCTCATCCTGGTTCTGGCCTTGTTGTTTTAACGGCCGGTTCCTTTAGATTGTCTTTTCGGACCGGACCGCCGTTTTCCGGATAGCGAGGGGGCGAACGATTATTTCCGTAAACCGTGAATAAACGCCGCGTGAAAACGGGGCTCGCCGCCGTTTGGACTTTTATCCCGGCCTTAGTTCTCCCGGCTCTTTCCCCTTCCCTTGCCGATATTCCGAAGGGCGGGGAACAAACGGAGCGAATTTCGGCGCTTTACGAGGAAGGAAAGTATGACGCTCAACTTTAAATCGATGAGCTTCGTGCTGGAATGAGCCCCTTGATCTTCTTGATCATTTCGGCGGCGTTCTCGTTTTTCGGGTTCAGCTGGAGCGATTTTTCGTAGTTTTCGATCGCTTTGTCTTTCTGCTCGTCCGCCAGGTACGCCTCGCCCAGGGAATCATAAACGTTGGCGGATTCCGGGTAGGCGGACGCGTTCAGCTCCAGGATCGCGATGGCTTCCTTGATTTTTTTGTCGGAAAGCAACTTGTAGCCGAGCGTGTTCAGCTGGTCTTCCCGGAAGTTGTATTCGGCGCTTTTATCCTTCTTCAGCCAAAGGTATGTCGAGACCGCCTGGCTGATCCCTTTCTCGTTGATGATCGGGTAAAGCGTGGCCGCGATCGGTGTCTTCGGCGTCTCCACGGAGAGGATCTCGTAATCGAAGATCAGGGTCGCGTTTGGCGGGATCGTAGTGCCGGAGCCCTTTTCCCCGTAGCCGAGCTCCGGGGGCAGGGTGAAGATGAAGCGGTCGCCCACGCGCATCAGGGCGACGCCTTCGGAACAGCCCTTGATGACCCGGTCCACCCCGAGGACGAAGTAGAACGGATCGTTCGGGTCGCGGGAATTCCAGAAGATTTTCCCGTCCGGAAACGAGCCGATGCCGTGAAGACAGATTTCTTTGCCTTCTTCGGCCTTGGGTCCGTTTCCCTTTTGGACGATCTTGTATTTCAAGCCGCTCGCGGTGACGTAATCCTTGCCGATTTCCCGGTCGTCTTGGCCGATGCCCGGGATCACGGTCGCCAAAAGTAAAAGAACCGCTCCGAATACGCTGATGACCGCCTTGGCTTTTCTCATGGAGTCATTTTACCGGAAATGAGGCCTTGGTTTCCATTAAATCGAAAATCGGGGACGCATTACTTAACCCCTTAATTCGATAGTTGCTAGTGGCTATGTCATTCATTCGAAAATAATTATATTTTGGGGACGCATTACTTAACCCCTAAATTCCCCCTGGGCGCCGAGCAGCATTTATTGATGGACGATTTCATCGCTCTTTAATGACATCAGGGCGTTTTTATTTTGGATTATTTTGATTGGTATCCTCTTCGATGGCATTCGATATGATCAATTTAAAGGGAAACTTTAGCCGAATTCTAAAAAAGGGGTTAAGTGATGCGTCCCCGAATTTTAACGCCTTTATTATGAATGAGATAAAACTATTTAAATCGTGAATTAAGGGGTTAAGTGATGCGTCCCCAATTTGAAGGGAGGAGGCCTCAAGCCCCGACGGCGATCGGCCCGCTGCGGATGTATTCCCGGATGCCGAAGGGCTTCATCATCTCCAGGAACTGGTCGATCTTCCGGCTCGGGCCGGAGAGGTCGATCGTCATGGACGAGGGGGAGCAATCCACGATCTTCGCCCCGAATACGCCGACCAGATCCAGGATTTCGGACCGGTCCCGACGGGCCGGGATCTTGACGAGGATGAACTCGCGGATCGGGTCGCCTTTTCTATGGGGAATATCCACGACCTTGATCGTGTCGATGAGTTTCTGGATCTGCTTGGAAATCTGCTGGACCTGATCCGACGTCCCGTAAATCACAAGCTGGATCTGATAGACATCGGGATTTTCGGTCTGACAGGCGACGACGCTTTCGATGTTGAAGCCGCGCGAGGACAGCAGTCCCGAGATCCGGGCCAGCACGCCGACCCGGTTGGCGACGGTGATGACGAACGTGTGTTTTTCGGTCATGGCGAAACTCCCAGGAGAATGTCGTTGATAGGTTTCCCGCCGGGAACCATGGGAAAGACGTTTTCGGTCTTCTTGACCCGGAATTCCATCAGGGCCGGTCCGTCGACGGCGAACCCCTTCTCCAACACTTCGTCCACTTCGGAAACGCGCTCCGCCCGGAACCCGGGCATCCCGTTGGCCTCGGCGACCCGGACGAAATCCGGCCAGAACGCGTTGGGACAATCCTCCCGATGTCCGGGGCAGGCGGCCCGGCACTCGGGCCTTTCCTTCAGGCAGGTCTTCGAAAAGTGCCCGTCATAAAACAGCTCCTGCCATTGGCGGACCATCCCCAGGCAGGAATTATTGAGGACGACGATCTTGACCGGGATCCGGTTCAGGGTGCAAGTCGGCAGTTCCTGGATATTCATCTGGATGCTGCCGTCGCCGGTAATGACGACGACCGGGCGCCCGGGGAATCCGAGGGACGCCCCCATGGCCGCGGGGAGGCCGAAGCCCATCGTCCCCATGCCGCCGGAGCTGAGGAAGGCCCGCGGTTCCCGGTGCCGGACAAACAACGCCGACCACATCTGGTGCTGGCCGACATCGGTCGCGATGATCGTGTCCCGGGCGGCCCAGTGGTTGACCCGGTCGATGACGTACTGGGGAAGGATTTCCCCCTCCGGCTCCTGAGTAAACGAGAGGGGATGGACGAGCGACCATTCACGGACGATCCTGTTCCATTCGTTCGCAAGCCGGGGCGCGACCATCTTGTCGAGGTCGGCCAAAACGCTCCCGACATCGCCGACGATGGGAATCCGGGTCCGGAGATTCTTCCCGATTTCGGACGGATCGATGTCCACGTGGGCGATCACGGCCCGGGGGGCGAAGCTTTTCAGGTCGCCGGTGACCCGGTCGTCGAAGCGCGTCCCCATCCCGATGAGAAGATCACATTCCATCAGCGCGTAATTGGCGGCCACGCGGCCGTGCATGCCGGGCATTCCCAGAAAGAGCTCGTGGTCGTCCGGGACGCAGCCGAGAGCCATGAGGGTTGTGGCGACGGGGATATTCGTTTTTTCAGCGAACCGGACAAGCTCCGCCGCCGCCCCGGCCGCGACGATTCCGCCCCCGGCCAGGATCACCGGGCGTTCGGCGCGCTCGATGGCCTCGGCCAATTTGCCGATCTGGCGGGCGTTTCCTTTTCCCGCCGGCTGGTAGGAAGGAACATCGGGGTGGTCCGGGTAAACATAGGACTCGAGCTCGGCCTGGGCGATGTCGGCCGGAACATCTACGGCCACTGGTCCGGGCCGGCCGCTGCGGGCGATATGGAACGAATTCTTGAGAACTTGGGGAAGATCCTCGACCTTTTGGACGAGATAGCTGTGCTTGCAGATCGGACGGGTCAGTCCGGCCATGTCCGCTTCCTGGAAGGCATCCGTCCCGAGGACCGCTGTTTTTACCTGGCCGCTGATCATGACGAGAGGCACGGAATCCAGCTTGGCGTTGGCCAGGCCGGTGATCGTGTTGGTCGCTCCCGGTCCCGACGTGACCAGGCAGACTCCCGTTTTTCCGGTAGCCCGGGCGTACCCGTCCGCGGCGTGGGTCGCGGCCTGTTCGTGTCGCGTCAGAACGACGCGGATTTCGGGGGTCCGGAAGAGAACGTCGAAGATGGAAAGGACGACGCCGCCGGGATACCCGAAGACGACGTCCACGCCTTCTTTTTTTAAAGCGTCGATGAGGATTTCAGCCCCGGTTGTCATGATGCGGCCTCCTTTCTTTGATTTAAGGCGGTCTTTCCTTCCTTCAATACCGCGCCTTCGGCCGCCGACGTCACCGCCGCGGCATACCGGGCGAGAATTCCTGAGGGCGCGGTATTCGGACGCGGCTTCCAGGATTTTTTTCGCTTCGCCAGCTCCGCCTCCGATATGTCCAAGGTCAGGGTTCCCCGGCGCAGGTCGAACGAGATCAGATCGCCGTTTTTGACGAGGGCAATCGGCCCTCCCGCGGCGGCTTCGGGGGAGACGTGGCCGATCGACGCACCGCGCGTCGCCCCGCTGAAACGGCCGTCCGTGACCAGGGCGACCTGTTTGTCCAGGTCCATCCCCGCCAGGGCCGACGTCAGCGCGAGCATCTCGCGCATTCCCGGCCCGCCGGCCGGGCCCTCGTAGCGGATGACGATGACGTCGCCGCTTTTGACCTTGCGGCCGAACAGGGCCGCCCGGGCCGCCTCTTCGCCGTCGAAAACGCGCGCCGGGCCCGTGTGGATCATCATTTCCGCCGCGACGGCCGAACGCTTGACCACGGCTCCTTCGGGGGCCAGGTTTCCGCGAAGAACGGCGATTCCGCCGCGCTGGTCGTACGGATTGTCCGCGATCCGGATGATGCCGTAGTCGGAAACCCGCGCTCCGGCGATCGTTTTCGCCAGCGGCTTTCCCGTGACGGTCAAGGCCGTCAAATCCAGCAATTGTTTTTTGGAGAGCTCTTTCATCACCGCGGGAATTCCCCCGGCCGCGTCCAGGTCCTCGAGATGATGCATCCCGCCGGGGCTGAGCTTGCAAAGGTGAGGCGTCCTTTCGCTCGCTCTCGCCGCCGCGTCCAATCCCAGCCGGATCCCGGCTTCGCGGGCGATGGCCGGAAGATGGAGAAGGCTGTTGGTGCTTCCGCCGAGGGCCATGTCCACGGCCAGCGCGTTATTGAAAGCCGCTTCGGTCAGAATATCCCGGGGCCGGATGTTTTTCCAGACCAGGGCCATCACCGCTGCTCCGGCCCTTCCGGCTAATCGCAGGCGTTCCGCGGCGACGGCCGGGATGGTTCCGTTTCCGGGTAGGGCCATGCCCAGGGCCTCGGCCAGGCAGTTCATGCTGTTGGCCGTAAAAAGCCCGGCGCACGAACCGCACCCGGGGCAGGCCCGGTTTTCGAATTCCTTGAGGGCGGCGGAAGAGAGCCGCCCGCTTTTCGCCGCCCCGACGGCTTCAAAGACATCGGACAGACTCAGGGCGCGTTCCCCGACCCGGCCGGCGAGCATCGGGCCGCCGCTGATAAGGACGGACGGGATGTTCAGCCGGGCCGCGGCCATGAGCATTCCCGGGGTGATCTTGTCGCAATTGGTCACCAGGACCAGGCCGTCGAAGCCGTGGGCCCGGGCCATGATCTCCAGCGAATCGGCGATCAGCTCGCGGCTCGGAAGCGAATACCGCATCCCCTCGTGGCCCATCGCCAGCCCGTCGCAGACGCCGATGACGCCGAATTCAAACGGCGTTCCGCCCGCGGTCCGCACGCCTGCTTTGGCGGCGGCGGCGACTTTATCGAGATGGGCGTGGCCGGGGACGATCTCGTTCCAGGCGTCGGCGATCCCGATCCACGGCTTCCGGATGTCCTCGTCGTTGAGGCCGAGGGCCTTGAGCAGGGCCCGGTGGGGCGCCCGGTCCGTCCCTTTTTTGACTTGATCGCTGTTCATGGATTTGGTCCTTCTTCGCCCTCTTCGATCGCGGACGAGAGCGGTTTTTAGTTTCCTCCGATTTCGGCCGCCACCAGGCCGCCCATTTCGCGCGTTCCGACGAGCTTCATTCCCAGGCTCATGATGTCGGCGGTCCGAAAGCCCCGGGCCAGGACGCGCGACACGGCCCGTTCGACTTGCCAGGCCTCCTCGAGAAGGGCGAACGAATTCCTGAGCATCATCGCGACTGAGAGGATCGTGGCTGTGGGATTGGCCCGGTTCTGGCCGGCGATGTCCGGAGCCGAACCGTGGATCGGCTCGTATAAGCCGCGGGTCGTCTCGCCCATGCTGGCCGAGGGCAGCATGCCGATCGAGCCGGTCACGACGCTCGCTTCGTCCGAGAGAATATCCCCGAACATGTTGGTCGTCACGACGACGTCAAACTGGGAGGGGTCGCGGACAATCTGCATCGCCGCGTTATCGACATACATGTGCTCCAGGGCAACGTCCGGGAACTCCGCCGCCGTCTCGATCACGACGTCCCGCCATAACCGGGAGCTGTCGAGGACGTTGGCCTTGTCCACGCTCGTGACCTTTTTGCGCCGATCCCGGGCCAGGGCGAAGGCGACCCGGGCGACGCGCCGGATTTCCATTTCGTTGTAAGTTTCGGTGTCGTACGCTTCGCGCCCCGACGGCCCCTTCGCGCTTCCCCGCTTGCCGAAATAGAGGCCGCCGGTCAGTTCCCGGACGATCAGAAGGTCCATGCCTCGGGCTATGATGTCGGGGCGAAGGGGGGAGGCGCTTCGCAGCGCGTCATAAAGAACGGCCGGCCGGAGGTTGGCGAACAGGCCCAGCTCTTTGCGGATCCGGAGAAGACCCGCTTCCGGACGTTGCGCCCCTTCGAGATGATCCCACTTCGGTCCGCCGACGGCGCCCAGCAGAACGGCGTCGCTGCGGAGGCAGGCGTCGACGGTGAAGTCGGGCATGGGATTTCCGATCGCGTCGATGGCCGCGCCGCCGGCCGGTTTGGCTTCGGTTTTGAATGAGTGGCTGTATCGGATAGCAACCTGTTCGAGAACCAGGACCGCCTGTTCGACGATTTCAGGGCCGATGCCGTCCCCGGGGAGAAGAGTGATTTGTTTTTCCATGAGTTGGTCCTTTATTTTGCCGGGGCCGCGTCGCGCCGCAGGCGTGCGATCAGACCGCCGGCCTGAATGAGCTCGAGGATGAATCCCGTGTAGGGTGCCGCCTGTCCGGAGGCGCCGGTAGTCGGGTTGACGATGGAGCCGGTTTCGAGCTCGATTTCGAGCCGGTCGCCGCTTTCGGCCAGGGAAGAGGTCGTCGGGCACTCGAGAATCGGCAGGCCGATGTTGATCGCGTTGCGGAAAAAGATCCGGGCGAAGCTACGAGCGACAACGCAGCCCACCCCGCTGGATTTGAGGGCCAGCGGCGCATGTTCACGCGATGATCCGCAGCCGAAGTTCGCTCCGGCCAGGATGATGTCGCCCGGCTTGACCTTGCCCGCGAACGAGGGATCGAGGTCCTCCAGGCAATGCCGGGCGAGCTCCGTCGGGTCGAAGGTGTTCAAATAGCGCGCGGGAATGATGACGTCGGTGTCGACGTTGTCGCCGTACTTGTGAACCGTTCCTGAAAGTTTCATAAAATCGTTCCTTTTTGCCTTATCTTTCGGAGAGGGCGGCTGGGGCGGCGATCCGTCCCAGGACCGCGGATGCGGCAGCTACGGCCGGGCCGGCCAGGTAAACGGAGGATTCCGGGTGGCCCATGCGGCCGACGAAATTGCGATTCGTCGTGGCCACGGCCTTTTCACCTTTGGCCAGAACACCCATGTGCCCGCCGAGACAGGGTCCGCAGGTTGGCGGCCCGATGACGGCTCCAGCCAGCAGGAAGGTCGCCAGCAAGCCCTCCTTAAGGGCCTGGGCATAGACGAGATCGGACCCGGGAAGGATAAGCAGGCGCACGCCCGGCGCGGCCTTGCGCCCTTTGAGGATCCGGGCGGCGGTCCGGAAATCGCTGATCCGGCCGTTCGTGCATGAGCCGATGACGACCTGGTCGATGGGGACTTGGCCGACTTCGTCGGCGGGTCGGACATTGGCCGGGGACGACGGCATCGCGACGACCGGCTTCAGCGAGGAAAGATCGATCCGGAATGTTTCCGCGTAAACCGCGTCCCGGTCGGCGCGGTATTCCGTCCGGGATTTGGAGCCCGACTCGCGGAGATATTCCCGGGTCTTGTCGTCCACTTCGAAGATCCCGTTTTTCGCTCCGGCCTCGACGGCCATGTTGGCCATCGTCAGGCGGTCGTCCATGGTCAGCGAACTCAGGCCCGGCCCGCCGAATTCCATGGACTTGTAGGAGGCGCCTTCCACGCCGATGCGGCCGATGACGGACAGGATGACGTCCTTTCCACCGACATCCGGCGGGAGCTTCTCCTCCAGCTCGAACCGGAGGGCCTCGGGGACCTTGAACCAGCATCGTCCGGAGGCCATGCCCGCGGCCATGTCGGTGCTCCCGACGCCGGTGGAGAACGCGCCCAGAGCCCCGTAGGTGCAGGTGTGGGAGTCGGCCCCGATGACGAGGTCGCCCGCGCCGACCAGCCCCTTTTCCGGTAGGATGACGTGCTCCACGCCCCCGCCGCCGCCTTCGTAGAAATGGACGATCTTCTGTTCCCGGGCGAAATCCCGGACGGTCTTGCATTGTTCGGCGGACTTGATGTCCTTGGCAGGCGTGAAATGATCCATCACGAGGGCGATTTTGTTCCGGTCGAATACCCGCGCGGTCCCGATCTTGCGGAACTCGGCGATGGCCGGCGGGGCGGTGATGTCGTTGCCGAGAACGAGGTCGCAGACGGCGTGAATGATCTCGCCCGGTCCGACCGATTCGCGGCCGGTGTGGGCCGCGAGGATTTTCTGGGTCATGGTCATGGACATGGTCAGGCTTCCTTTCGTCTAAATAAAGGGTTTGAATTTGCGCTCGATGGTCCTGAGCAGCTTGTATTCGATGGCGTCGGTGAGGGCCCGGCCGCTGGCTTCCAGGATATCAGTCGAGACGCCGACGGTCGTCCAGGCGTCCGTTCCGTCGGAGGATTCGATCCAGACCCGGACGCGGGCGGCGGTCGCCTGCTCGGGATTTAAAACCCGGACCTTGTAGTCGGTCAGGTGGACGCGCCCGAGCTCCGGGTAAAATGTCTCCAGGGCGCGCCGCAGGGCGCAATCCAGGGCGTTGACCGGGCCGTCGCCTTCGGCCGCGGCGATCTTTCGTTCGCCCTCGACGTTGACGATGACCATGGCCGAGGAGCTTGGCCCGCCGTTTCGGGCGGACTGGTCGGCGATGATCGTGGATTTTTCCAGCTCGAAAAACGGCTTGTATTTGCCGAGGTGGCGGCGGATGAGCAGCTCGAACGACGGTTCCGCGCCTTCGTACTGGTAGCCCTTATGCTCCATGCCCTTGAGGAGATCGATGATCTCGCGGGCCTCGGGCGATTCCTTGTCGAGGTCCGGGCAGATTTTCCGGACCTTGGCCAGGATCATGCTCCGGCCGGACACTTCGGACATGAGGAAGCGGCGCTCGTTGCCGACGGCCTCGGGCGCGACGTGTTCGAACGAACGGGTGTCCTTGAGGACGCCGTCGATGTGCATCCCGCCCTTGTGGGCGAAAGCGCTCAATCCCACGTAGGGCAGGGATGAGGGAAGCGGCATGTTGGAAATCTCGGCCACCAGCCGGGCCGCCGCAGTCAGCTGGGCGA
>Ga0209777_10006540_pt1 | contig 13100 bp, 14 predicted proteins | sample FrelakmetHBP12HB_FD_187147 | JGI IMG/M metagenome (GOLD analysis project Ga0209777, IMG submission 187147) | Freshwater lake sediment microbial communities from the University of Notre Dame, USA, for methane emissions studies -HBP12 HB (SPAdes)... | ecosystem: Environmental > Aquatic >...
AGTGGGTGAAGGAGATCTTAGTTGATTGTGACAGTGATTCTCTCGTTATAAAAGTGGATCAAGTTCGGGCAGCCTGCCACAAGGGCTTCCGGTCGTGCTTCTTCAGGACTATCGACGGGGCTACAATCGGAAAAAAAGTATTTGATCCTAGCGTAGTCTACAAAGACCGAGGTTAAGGCGCTCGAGAAAGCGGCGAGCGTCTCGAGGTATATATCATGCGCCCTTAGTGCGCACGGAGGCGTGATTGCTGCGCCGATTTGTCGAATACGCGGGCAGTATTACTTTATCCTGTACTCGATCCCGACGTCTTCAGCTGAGTGAACGTCGGTCAAGTCGGCAAATCCAGTGTCACGCAGAGTTGAAGTCAGATCGTCGCGCTCTGGACCAGCTAGGTTTATTTACGCGTACAGAGGGAAACATGTGAGACGGAAATGTTTAGGCAGATGGAACACAGAGTTTTAGTTGAGAGTATGACGCGCAAATGCATCGAAAAAGCTGCCTTCATTACGAAGAGTGCGGGAGCTACTTTGAGGATCAGAATTTGACTGATTTCAAGAAATCAAAGTCGGCAACTGGCGAAGATCTCTGTGTTTTTCATTGAGGTGTAGGGTTCATTCGCGCAATGAAAAAATGTTCCGCCGAGCAAGGCCATGCCAAGGGGTACCCAACGTAATAACCGCACCACTAGGGAATTACCACGATCGCGAGCATGTTCGCGTCCTTTTTGCTTGTCTTTCGAACTCAGCGCTCGCGCCATAACGACCAATTGCCGTACAAATGTCAGCCATAAGTTGGTAGGTCTGAGCGGCCTCGTCGCCGAGGCCACAATCGGTAAATCCGCGTACAGCGCACTCTAAGATGGCAAGTGCTTCGTCGTTGCGCCCTCTCGACTGCAGTGTGCTTCCTGAAGCCAGATCACATCTTGCAACTTCGGCCTTCAGCTGCGCTTTTTCGAACAAGCGCTTGGCTGCTTCGTAATAAAATAAGGCGTCGTCGTGTTTTTCGAGCTCGGCAAGAGCATCGCCGAGGCCTTTCGCGCACAGCGCTGCATCCGCTCGCCGGTCCCACCGCGTCTTGTAATACGCGTAAGCCTCCGCCAGCTCGGCGCTGGCCTGCTCGTGGCGCTGCGTTTCAAGAGAGGCAGCTCCTATATATCGGGCGATGTCTGCGAGTGATGAGCTATTTCCCGAGGCCTTGTAGATAGTTCGCGCTTCTAAAAAACGTGCTATCGCCAGCGTGTACTGTCTTTTTTGATAATGGCGCAACGCCTCATTCAGTTTCGTCGTTGCGCGCTTCTGATCAGTGATAGCGAGTCGATCGCTGCTACGCTGACGATTGGGTGCTCTTCGAGGCCACATCTACTTTTCCTATGTTCATTTAAGTCGAGTTATGCAACAACATGGCTTAAGGCGCACAGTTCTTAAATTCTTACGAAACGATTGTCCCCACACATTTGGCTTTTCGTTCGTTTGGCAAAAATCGCGATTCTGTCAAATGCTGCACGAACCTATGCGCAGAGTCAAATTGATCCAGCACCGCCATAGCGCATTTGTAGACACGCGACAATTGCACATTGACCCTCGCACCAATCACTCCGCGTTTGCCGCCCGATCGTGCTGAGCTCCTTTGTAGGAACAAAGCTTCAAAGTCGCTAACCGAGTTGACGCAGCACATCCTAACATGAGAGCTATATCCGGCGCGGTTAGCGCAGCGCTTAAGACGGGAGGGGGTGGGTTACGCCAAAGCTCCAAGAACGGGTCGGGGCGGGCGCGCACCATCAGGCTTCAGGTTTAAGAGGAACAGATACATACTCTACTACTATGCAGGGCAAGACGTATTCGATGAACGTGTCAGATATGACCGAGCACGAAATCGATGAAGCGGTATCAGATGCGTTGCACGGGATCGTTAAGGCTACGGACCTGTGGCAAGAGAAGATGTCCTTTCGCCAAGAGGTCACTGACGCGCTTTTTGACATGTTGAAACGCAGAGACCTCACGATTTTCGACGTGCTTATCAAGCGCGATGAGAACGTATGTGAGATTCTTGATGAGCCGATGAAAGACATCCCTGGGGGAAGGGTGCTTGAAGGCTCGATCGACTCGGAGACGGTCAAGATCTATAACCTGCGGTCCAAGGATCCAGACGGTAATTTTGAGCTGCTCTATGACAACGAATTCAGAAAGAACATCAAGATGACACTGTATACCGACCGAAAAAGAGTCAAGATGTAACATGGTCATTCTCGAGCAAGTCAAGTCAAACGGAGCGTCGGCTTTTAAGTTAAGTCAGTTTTCAACTTGTGGGCTTCATTAATGCCTTTATCCGAATACGATCGCGTGCGATATCGCAGGCAAATAATGATTCCTGGATTCGGCGAAAAGGCGCAACTACGTCTGAAAAGGGCGACCGCCCTCATAGCCGGTTTGGGGGGGCTTGGCTCCCCACTTGCGCTTTATCTCGCGGCTGCGGGAGTTGGACATCTTAAGCTGGTTGACATGGATACCGTAGAACTCAGCAATCTAAACCGGCAGGTTCTGCACTGGGACGAGGATGTGGGCGAATCGAAAGTCAACTCAGCATTGCAGAAAGTGCAAAGGATCAATCCGACAACGAGCGTTGAAGGACTTAATCTAGCCATCGACGACAAAAACGTCTTCGAGCTAGCGAAGAATTGCGACGTCATTTTAGACGCTATGGACAATTTTGAGATTCGATACTTGCTCAATGCGGCGGCTATTGAACACTGTGTTCCGTTGATTCACGGAGCAGTATATGGTTACGAAGGGCGACTTGCCAACGTAGTTCCTGGAAAGACAGCATGCCTCAAGTGCATCTACCCTCACGCCCCATCGAGCGCCGTGTTTCCTGTGTTGGGCACGACCCCGGGCGTAATAGCATTGCTCCAAGCGACGGAGGCCATCAAGTCACTTACGGGTACAGGAGTCGTGTTGGAAAACGAAATGCTCATTTATGACGGCGAAATGATGAACTTCGATAAAGTTAGGATTTCGCGCAACCCGCAGTGCACATCGTGTGCTGGACTTGATAAGCGGTAACTAACCGCGATAAGCGGTATAATCAATGCCGTGGCGAGTGACAGAGAAGCACTTGCTTGATTGCTAATCAAACGCTCGATATTATCTCGGCAATGAGCCAAGAATGAGCTCGTATCTATTGTTCTGGAGAACCAATCAATGAGTCGAGATGCGATCATTAAGCCGACGATGAGTGAATCAAGAAGCTCCATAGCCGAAGTGGCCGTTAGGCAGACGCCGGTCGATTAGGTCAGAAACTTGAAGCCGATCAAGGACCTGCTTGCGCTCTCTCTATCTCGGTTTTTTTTCGGCGTTTATTGACAATTTACTTATTTGCTTGTTTCCCCATTCTTGCTCCTAGCACGCCACGCTAAACGGTAACGTCACATTTCTTGCTGTTGCGTTTATCTTCAGCTTGGCAATTGTATTGATCAGCTATCATACCCTACAGAAGGTATAAGAGGCGCAAGACTAGGCAAGTGGCTTTTGCAGATAGCTGCGGTGCGTGAAGATTTTACCGTCTAGGAATGCGTGTTCAGTAATCAGAAATGGCATACGCTTCGTTGACCGCTACCATTCGTCGTGTTATATGTGCTCGGCACAATCATTTCTCGGAGCAGCGCAAAACGGCAGCTGCTAGGGAACCAAGTAGCAAGAAGCGTAGCAATCAACGTCTGATGGAAACTGGCAAGGTGCTGAATCTTGCTATAGCTTTACTTCTGTGGCGGCCGAATGCGCTGGATGCGGTCTAAGTCGAAGTCAATATCCATCTCTTTTTGTTCTGAGGCTTTCTTGGGGTCTCTTGTCAGGCTAAAGATGCGCCAAAAAACGAGGACAAGGGCAAATAGTGCTATGCCGAGTATCCCGATGAATTTTTTGTTGCCGGCGTAGAGTGCGAACGAGCTAGCACCAATGCCGATCAGTACGAGGATAAGCAGCACGAGATTCGTTTTTAAAACTCGGTTGTAGGCCATAACTTCCCTTCGTTGTAGCGTCTGAGTGTAATAGCTGACGATAGGACATGGTTAGAAACTACATAAAGCTTGTTTGTCGGCTCTGAGGTGAGTTCTTGCTGCGTATCGAGGTTCGTCGAACGCTAGCAGCAAGTCTCCAATTCAATATCTAGCTGCGCTTTTGCGTAGCGCGAGTTCAGAGAACAGTGACGGTTTAAGTGTGCTCGCCGTCTGACGAGGCAATACCTGGGCGAACTAGCATACATAGCCAATCTTTTACGCGCTGCAACGTGCCCCCCAATGCTGAAAAGTAGCCTCTTCAAAGCGACAGACCGAAAACGCTGGCTATGGGACCGAGCAGGTCATTGTGCAAAACGGAAGCTGCGAGTGGCGAAGCGAGGCTCACAACCAGTAGTGCGACAACAATCCACCATCCCTCCACTAGCGCGTCAACTGTTTTTCGTATTTTGGCATCTTTTTTGCAGAAATACAGAATGTATCCATAGCTATAGACCATACTACACGCTAAAAGGATCAGGAAATTATGAAACAACCCTTGTAGGCTCGATATGACAAGCCAAGGAATAAACGTTGAATTTGAAACTAGAAGGAGGCCTCTCGTTTTATTAAGTCCAAGCGAAATCGGGATGGTCATATTGCCAGAACGCTTGTCGCCTTGGAGGTCGCGGACGTCGAACAACACAGTATTGATAAAGGCTGTGAAAAAGACGAAGTAAGCTATGAGTGAAATCGCGATAAGACTGCTAAAATGCACTCCAAATGGGACAAGAACAGCCCCGACGACACAGGTTCCTACAACTATGACGTTTTTCACAAGTAGAATCTCTTTGAATCTTACTCCGAATAGTAGAACGCTGTAAAGCGTACCTATCCCGAAGCCGAAGACAACAGCGAAAATCGAATAGGGATTGCACGAAAAAGCACAAACGATAGCGCCGCAAAAGGAACCAACGATACTAATAATGATATAGGTACGATACCGCTTAACGAAGCGAGCTCGTTCAGGGGCGTTCACAGAATCTTCGTGTAGGTCCGTCAACTTGTTTAGGTTGTAAACTGCAACGGCAAGCAAAAAGCATGCAAGTATTGCTTGAAAGCTGTAGAAACCTTGAAGAAAGAACGAAACGGAGAGCAAGCAAGCTATTGTTATACCGGCAAAAACAGAGCTGATAGTCAGAAAAAGAGGAAGCTGCGTCCAGCTTCGAGAAGCAGCTCTTCAAATCGAAGGCGTTAGTGAACTTTACATTAAGACGTCGGTTTACCACCTTTGCATAGGGAAACACATTGTTGCTCTTGTTTTAGCGAGCATAAAGCAAAAAATCGAGCTTAACGTCGGGCCGATTTTTTAATCTCTCAAATCGAATTCTTTTGATGCTCCAAGGTAGTAATCAAAAAGCTCACGGCCCCATTTGATGCCCTCTTCGCTATAACTTAGCAACTCGTCAGAATAGTCATAAGACTCATCGAACCTGAAGAGTCCTCTCGTAAAGAAATAGTCAGTTACTGTAAAAGCTGTTTTCGGGTTTTGTTCAATCACAAACAGCTTGAGACTAGTCTTAAGTGCGTTCTTGAGCGCGCTGCTGTCTGCAAGCTCCAACATTTTGTCAAGCACTTCGCGAGTAACAATTAGCTCGATCGGTATGCCTTTTTCCGCTAGGTTGGCGAATATATTGACCAAGTCTGGCGTGAAAATAGGAGAAACACCCTTTATTAGTTTTGAGTTTTCAGGCAAGGTGACGAAAGTTGAAAATGCTTTGAAAACGTCAGTAGGGGTGCTCGTGAGCAGGTGTGCCTCTTCAAGGCATCAGATGTTTTCGATAGAAGCCTGTGGGATACCGCTTAAGTCGTGTTCAAGCCAGAACTTTCCGTACTGGGTTAGTACGTTTATTGTTTTCACGAAGCTCTCAAATTTCAAAGCGACTATCTTGCCTATATTGGTGAGTAAGTAGTTGTGATTACCATCTTGGTGGGTCAGATGCTCCTTTTCCAGTTCTCTAAGTGCGTGGATTGCGGCAGTTGAACTAGTCCCCGTCGCTTCGCGTAAATCTGCAAGTGTGGCTGAGCCATTCTGAAGTGAGAGAACAAGACTTTTTCTGAGGTCAGAGCAAACCAACAGCCGAAGCATCTCAACAACATTGACATGCGGTTTTGTTATTGCTTCGTTAATCCGTACCCCCCCTTATGGCCACTCTTGTATCAAGTTGTTATGTAACGTCAATGATGCAAATCGACATAAAGCTTATTTTATGAGTTCTATTCGGGAAAATAGTTCTTTTAAGATAGACAATATTGGCCTATAAGGACAACTGACATTTGGATAACAAGGACCATACGGACCTATCTCAGTTCTATGTTTGCGCTTTGAAAAGAGCGCAAACTAATACAACGCTTCACATGCGACCTTAGCCTTTTAAGCGTGAAGCGAGTTGTGTGCCTAGCCCATAGTAATCAGCAAGCTCTTTTTCTAACGGCATATAGTTAACTTCCAAATCTTGCAGCACCTCGAAGCCGCACGCTGAAATCGCTTCTGCGAGTTTCTTAGGCCCGCCGCCTCGCCACCCCATAGAGCCGAACGTGACGGCAAGCTTCTTTTGGCCCGTCTTGTCAAATCGGAGCCCCCGGAGATAATAAACTAAGTCACCAATGCTCGGGAACGACTCGTTAAACATCGTCGGAACGCCGAACAGGACGAGCTTACGGTCTAAGATATCCTTCACAATCTCGCTTCGTTCGTCAGCGTGTAAGAAATACACCGCGACGTCAACCCCCGCGGCAATGAGCCCCTCTGCGGGTGCGTGCGCCATCTTTTGGGTCGAGTAATGCATAGTGTCGTACACGATCGTAGCCTTGTCCTTCGCTTTACCCGTCGCCCAGTCCGTATAGGCGCTGACGATCTTGGCCGGATCGGTCCAGATTTGTCCGTGAGAAGGCGCGATCATTCGTATCTTATCAAACAACCCGAGCGTTTTGACTTCGTCCAATTTCTTAAGCACTAAGCGGGACGAAGGCGTAATGAGATTTGCGTAGAACTTCTGCGCGGCCTGCATGAGCGCGTATTCGGGAACGTCAGAGTCATATCGTTGTGCAAGGCACGGGTGTTGCCCAAAGGCATCGTTCGAGACCAGGATCCCGTCCTCTTTCAGGAAGGTGAACATGCTATCCGGCCAGTGCAGCAGCGGTGCCTCGAGGAACGTGCACGTCTTCCCCCCGAGCGCAAGCTCACTGCCTGTTTTGACCGTAGTAAAAGGCACCCCCCAAGTGCGGGGTAGTGCCTCTTGAGCCCCTTTGCCGCAACCCCGGTGCAGTAAATCGGCGCAGTAGGAAACGTGCGGTGAATCTCAGTCAATGCCCTGCTGTGATCAAGCTCGATATGGTTCTGGATGACCACGTCAAGGGAGAGCGGCCATTCCTCCCTCTCACACGCATCCCGAATCCGTGCCCACATCTGCGCAGACGTGCCCGGGTATGCGTTATCAATAAGGGCAACCCGGTCCTCGCCGAGATGAGATACGCGTTGTACGTCGTGCCGTGCCGCGTATAGCCGTGATATGCTGTTATGTCTCAGTCCAATATGCCTACCCAATAGACGTTATCTCCAATCTTGACGGCATCAGCTTTCATGTTGTTACCTGCTTTATCTGCTATTACTAACATGAAACGCTTTGTTATTAGTGCTTCGCTGCGCGTTTTCCAATCGAGGACGACGCGGGATTTAAAAGCATGTTTTTTTATATTGCGAGCCTATACTGTTGATCGGGTGTTTGTGACGTTTCAGGCGCGATATTGCACGCTAAAGAACGTCCTTTTATCGATTTGAGGCACGGCGCATGGGGTCCACGATAGTTGTTGGAGGCTTCTTCGGAGATGAAGGGAAGGGCAAGATAGTATCGCACATCGCTTTTACAGACAAACCGGTAATCATCGCTCGCGGCGGAATTGGTCCTAACGCGGGCCACACCATCGAAGTCAGCGGGCGGAGGTTCGGCGTACGCATGATACCCTCAGGTTTCTTGTACCCGAACGCGCGCCTGCTCATCGGCGCAGGCGTACTTATAGATCCACGCGTCCTCCTCAGTGAAACCAAGTTGCTCGAAGAAGCGAAGCGCGTCGGCGTTGATTATCGTTGCGCGATAATCGAAAAACAACACATCGCTATCGACAAAGATGACCCACATCTTTCGCGTACGATCGGGTCTACCGGGACTGGATGTGGACCAGCAGCTGCCGATCGAGCGAGAAGAACGACGATCCAAGCTAGAGAGGTACAAGAACTCTCCCCGTTTTTGACAGACGTAGCGGCCGAAACAAACCAAGCTCTTGAGGCCGAGAAAAACGTGATTTTGGAGGGCTCACAAGGGTTCGGAATCTCTCTTTTTTACGGAACCTTCCCCTATGTGACATCAAAAGATACGACAGCCTCTCAGATCGCTGCCGATGTAGGAGTTGGTCCGACACGCATCGACGAAACGATCGTGGTCTTCAAGACGTTTCCTACACGCGTCGGAGAGGGGCCCTTTGAGACTCAAATGAGCGAAGGAGAAGCTAAAAAACTAGAAATAGAGGAATTTGGCACCGTTACTGGGCGGCCGCGGCGCATTGGCTGGTGGGACTCTAAAATGGCCGTGTATTCTGCCATGATAAACGGAGCTACGCAGGTTGCTATAACAGGGCTCGATAAGCTCGATCCAGATGTTAGAGGGGTCGACAAGTACGATGATTTGTCGACAAAGGTACGGACGTTCCTTCGCGAAGCTGAGGAGCAAGTTGGCGTTCCGTTTACGTTGCTTTCAACTGGACCGGAGTTAACTGAGATAGTCGATTTAAGAGAAGGGAAGCTTAAACGCGCGTGATAGTTAGGGCGCATCGGAGAACGGCGGAAATGAAAAGTGAGCTGGTGCAAATATTGTGCTGTCCTGTCTGCAAAGGCCCGCTCGTGCTAGAGGTCGAAAGCGAGGAGGCAGGCGAGATTATTAAAGGCACGTTCTATTGCACGGCCTGTAGCGTGTATTATACGATAGATGATGGGATACCCAACTTGCTACCGCCTGAACTGAGGTGAACATATGCAGAGCGTCTATATCAACAGGAAGGGATTGCAGTCCATAGAAATCAAAGAACCATTAATTCGGCTCCCGCTCAAGCCCGGCGGCGAAACGACGCTCGATATCGACGTGATTAACTACGAAGCCCCCACGCATGTGTACCTCTCATCGCGAGGCGCTGTTAAAGACAAAGTAACCTTCAATCGCAACAACCCATATGTCGCTGGTGAAGAACTACTCACAGCAACAATCTCAAATCCTCTAGGCCAACAGGAGCTTCATGAGGGGGAAATAAGTATATCGACCGCATATGGTTCAAGGGAGGAGAGCTTTATTTTGCAAATCGGACAACTGGAACACGAACCCCCGCTTGATGCCATTGAAGTCGATGAGAGCCTCACTCGACTGGATTATCGCAGCAAGGCGCGTCCCATGACTGTTCTGCGGCCATCTCTGCGTCTGCAGTGGCCTAATCTTCGTTTAGATGTCAAAAGAATTAGGAGGATGAAGAATCTTCCGTATATCCTATTGGGGATCGGCGTGATCATTGCGCTCATTCTCCTAAGCACTGGCGGCATCAGCTACGGCGTGGCGATCCTCGCCTTCATCGTCGTAGTGGTCTTAGCTTACTATACGTGGAGGCTGTTAGACTGACGCGTTTCAGGTAGAAGTGACCGCGCCATGCCTAAGATGCATTGCGCTCTAGCTTCGATCTCGCCGAATTTTGCAGCTAAAAGCATTCCGCAGTCAGGCTGCGCTTTATTCTGTAGTATAAATAGCTTTTCAGCAGCATATTAGAACGATAAAATCATCATTGGCATTGTGGAGAGCTAAAAGATGCGATACGTGATTGTCACTGGCGGAGTCATGAGCGGCCTTGGAAAGGGTATCACAGCCGCCTCAGCGGGCAGACTTCTGATTAACCGTGGGTACAACGTAACGGCGATAAAGATTGATCCGTATATAAACATCGATGCCGGCACCATGAATCCCTTCCAACACGGCGAGGTGTTTGTGCTTAAGGACGGAGCCGAAGTTGACCTCGACCTTGGAAACTACGAACGGTTCCTCGATGTCGAGCTCACTGGCGATCATAACATCACGACAGGTAAGATTTACAAGTCGGTCATCGAAAAAGAGCGACGCGGGGATTACTTAGGGAAAACGGTTCAGATTATCCCCCACATCACCGATGAAATAGAGAATAGCATTAGGACCGTAGCTGAAAAGGCTGAGGCTGATGTATGCGTAGTTGAGGTGGGCGGCACCGTCGGCGACATAGAAAGCATGCCTTTTTTAGAAGCCGTCCGACAAATGCATGGCGAAGAAAATCACTTCGTGCTGCTCCACGTGACGCTCGTTCCGGAGGATATGACTGGCGATCACAAAACGAAGCCGACCCAACACTCAGTCAAGAGCCTTAGGGAGCTTGGACTCAGTCCAGACGTCATTGTTGGCCGCTCAAAAACGCCGCTTGGTAAAGATGCGCGAACTAAGATCTCGCTGTTTTGCGACGTTCCTTTGAACGCCGTTATAAGCTGCTATGACGTACCTGACATCTACCAGGTTCCCTCGCTACTGGAGCTTGAAGGTTTAGGGGATTACCTTGTTGATAAGCTCGAACTCGAAAAGAAGGCTGCCAGCCCCTGGGATGTGATGAAGAACCCACCTATGTCGCGATCAATCGCCATCGTTGGCAAATATATGTTTGAAGATGCCTATTTCAGCATAAAAGAAGCAATCAAGCACGCTGCAAGTGCTTTGGGCGGAGGCATCGACGTCAAGCTCGTTGACGCAGAAGACCCGCACGCTCTCGAGGCGCTCAGAGCTGTGAACGGCATATTGGTCGCACACGGTTTTGGCCCTAGGGGAAGCGAAGGGAAAATAGACGCAATCCGCTTCGCACGCGAAAATGACATTCCCTTCTTAGGAATCTGCTTTGGCTTCCAACTGGCAATAGTCGAGTTTTGCCGTAATGTTCTTGGAATAGAAGCAACAAGCGCTGAATTGGATCCTGCAGGTGTTCACGTCATCGATGTACTGCCCGAACAGCTTGACGTTGATCACATGGGAGGTACTATGCGACTGGGCAACTACGACGTCGTCATCTCGCCTGAGACGCGCGCCTATTCCATGTATGAAAGTCCTGTGGTGACTGAACGCCACAGGCATCGGTTCGAAGTGAATCCGGACTGTATTGAGCTTATCGAACAAAATGGAATGCTATTTTCAGGGAAGGCACGAGACGGGATCCGAATGGAGATTGCAGAGATCCCGACAAAAGTATTCTTCGTGGGAACACAGTTCCATCCCGAATTTAAGTCCCGACCGGGTAGGCCCTCGCCACCGTTTCGTGAATTCGTACGGTCAGTACTTAATATGAATACAACCACGTTACGCGAAACGTAGCGGCGCGATTGAAGCAGAAGCAGAGAAACGATTTGACTTATGGTAAACAGCGCGAAGTTTATTGAGGACGCGATCGCAGAAATCAAGCAAGCAGTGGGAAATCAGCGAGCAATCATCGCTCTCTCTGGCGGCGTAGATAGCTCTGTTTGTGCAGCACTTGCTCATCAAGCGTTGGGAGACAACCTGTACCCTGTGTATGTCGACACTGGACTCATGAGGGTGGGTGAGACTGAAAATATTAGGAAGGCGTTTCGCTACATGCCGCTGACCGTAATCGACGCGAAAGAGCGGTTTATCAATGCGCTTCAGGGAGTTGCAGACCCCGAAGAGAAGCGGAAGGTAACCGGCGAGATGTTCATACGCATATTTGAAGAAGTAGCGAGGCAGAAGCAAGTGAGCTACCTGGTGCAAGGCACGATTTATCCAGATATCATCGAATCTGAAGGGCAGATCAAATCACATCATAACGTAGGTGGACTCCCCTCTGTGATGGAGTTCAACGGGGTGGTTGAGCCGCTCAAGTATCTGTACAAGGATGAAGTTCGTGAACTCGCTCGGGCACTTAAGTTGCCGCCTGAGGTCAGTGAGCGCATGCCTTTTCCCGGACCGGGGCTAGCAGTCCGCATTATCGGCGAAGTGACCGAGGAGAAACTGCACGTTGTCCGTAAGGCGAACGAAATTGTCGAGCAAGAGATATTGAAGCACAATCCGTGGCAGACTTTCGCAGCGCTGCTGGAGAAAGGAACAGGCGTCAAAGGCGATGTTCGTGTGCACGGTTGGATTATTGCAGTTCGCGCCGTGCAGTCGCGAGACGGGATGACTGCTGACGTGCTTGAATTGTCTTATGAGGTGCTTCGGACAATCGCTTCACGTATAACAAGTGAACTCCCAGATGTCGCACGCGTAGTCTATGATATAACGCCGAAGCCGCCTGCTACTATAGAATTTGAATAGCACGCATGAAATCAATGTGCTGCAGCTGCCGCTCTCTCAGAAGTTCGCTACGAGATACGGACGGACACATCTGTTAGGCTCTAATCAGGACGTGGTAAGGAATGCGTTTACGCAGAAAAGAAAGAATAATCGCTCAAGAGTCACAGCATTATATGCCTGTGTTCACACGTCAGCCGCTCGTGATTGAACGCGGCAGAGGTGCGATCGTTACCGATACGGACGGCAATGACTACATCGACTGCACCGCTGGAATTGCAGTTAATAGTATAGGTCACTGCCATCCACGTGTGGTAAACGCCATCAAGGCGCAAGCAGAGAAGCTCATCCACACCTCAAACCTTTACTACACTGAGGTTCAAGCGCGTTTAGCGGAGCGCATGACAAAATTGACCGGTATGGGGCGCCTCTACCTGACAAACTCTGGAGCAGAGTCCAATGAATCTGCGATGAAGCTTGCGAGGAAGGTAACCGGTAAGAAGGGGTTCATTTCGACCAAAAACGCATTCCACGGGCGAACTATGGGCTCACTCAGCGTGACATGGAAAGAGGCAATTCGACAACCGTTCGAGCCTCTGATTGATGGTGTCACCTTCGTCGACTATGGTGACGTGAACGCTATCGCTGGAGCGATTACGGCTGACACCGCTGCAGTCATCGTCGAAGCGATTCAAGGGGAAAGATCG
>Ga0209777_10006541_pt1 | contig 13100 bp, 14 predicted proteins | sample FrelakmetHBP12HB_FD_187147 | JGI IMG/M metagenome (GOLD analysis project Ga0209777, IMG submission 187147) | Freshwater lake sediment microbial communities from the University of Notre Dame, USA, for methane emissions studies -HBP12 HB (SPAdes)... | ecosystem: Environmental > Aquatic >...
CCGAAAAGCCCCGCATAAAGCGGCAGGGATGCATCAGCGTCGTTGATTCCCTTTATGAGCGTAAAACGTATGACTGTCCTGCACTTCAGTTTGTTGATAATCCCAAGGGTCATCTTCAGCCTTTCCCAGCCGTTCCAGTACGTGCTCTTGTTTATCTTTTTGAAAAGCTCCCTGTTGGGCGCATCCACGCTTACGTAAAGCTGCGTGGGCAGCGCGCCCATCCCCTTCATTTTCAGCAGCATATCCGGCTCCTGGCCGTTTGTGACGACGAATATGCTCCGCACTTCCCTGTGCTTCCTCAGCTCAAGGACAAGCTCAGGCAATTTGGGATAAAGCGTCGGCTCCCCGCTGAGGCTTATGGCCCAGTGGCTCGGAAAAAGGTCATAAGATTCGTTGACCAATTTCTTGTCGGCATTGAAATTTCCCCTGAATCCTGCAAGCAGTTTTCTTCTTGCCCCAACAGTTTTTTCAATTATTGACTTTGGTGAATCTATTTTCTTGCCCATCTTCGTCCTGTAATACCATTCCATGGGCCTCCAGCAGAAGACGCACCTTTCCTGGCACCATGCGGAAGCAGGGGACATCTCCGCGCACCTGTGCGTGTCTATCCCGTAAAACAGGTTCTTGTAGCATGTCCCTTTTCCGACAAGGGACTTCCTGGTCCATTCGCAGACGTCAACTGAAGAGTGTTTTCCGGCAATGCCGTAGCTCTTGCCCCATTTCGCCTTTTGGGCAGGCGTCAAAGAATCAGCGCCTTTTACCTTTACCCTTGCGTTCAATCCTTTTCGCCTCTTTCCACACCCTCGTGGATTCCCTGCCGCTGACCTTCCTGCCTTCCACGACGTGCGGCTTGCGCCTCCTCATCTTCTCGTAGTAGTTGCGCACAATCTCTTTCCTGCTTATGCCATGCTCCCTTGCCGCTATGAACATCAGCTTGAGCGCGGTTCCCGCCACGTCTCCAGTCTCCTCCATTATCTCCGCTTTTCCTTTCGCCTTCTCAAGCTCCCTTATCTCCATTTTCAGCCTTCTTATCATTTCCCTTGTCTTAACTGTGCGCACCCATGGGCAGTACTTCATCTCCCTTTTTGTGAAATTGACGACCTTGCGCAGCTCTTTATTCATAGTATTTCACGCCTTTCTGCTTGGACGTGTTCTTCAGCACGCCTATCCTTGCCTCGAGGTCCGCCTTCTCAACAGCGTCCATGTCCTTTGCCTTGGGCAGCCTCTTGTCCCATTCGTCTATGGACGAGGTAACGTCGTTGTAAAGGTAGTCTGGTATGCTTCCCGTCTCGACCAGGTCAAGCAGGAACCCGATGGCGAACGTGTTCTTTGACTTCGCGAGCATCCTTGTCGCGTGTATTATCAGCGTCCTGAAAAGGTGGCTGCCCTGGTTGAGATACCTAGTCAGATGGTTCGCAATCAGCCTGTTTGCCCTTTCGTCGTCCAGCTCGCCCAATACGCTAAGAAGGAACATGATGCCGTCCATGGAGTGCGCGGAGTCGTATATCCTTGTCGTCACTTCCCTCATGTCAACCTGCTTGTTCTGCTTCTCCGCCATCTTGCTCGCGCTTATGAAATCCTTGGCATGCTCCACATGGCTCATGCGCTCGTTAAGCTCGACAATGATTATGTTTTTCGTGAACACGTCCCCCTTTTTGTATATCTCGACAAGCTCGCCCCTTATCTGCCTCAGCTCCTTGTATTTTATGTCAACAGGGTAGAACGCTATCTTCGTCACCATCAGGTTGACTTTCTTTATCAGTTCGTTGTATTGCGCCTGCATCTGCAGCTGCTCAGGAGTCTGCGGCGGAGCCTGGCCCGGCACAGGTGGCACTGCCTGCCCGTTTTTCCCTGCCTTTTCCGCAGGCTGCGGCTGCGCCTCTTTCGCCGGTTCCTTCCTGTCCTTGCCGCTGCCCTGTTTCCCTGCATTTTCCGCAGGCTGCTCCTTCTTCCCGTTTTTCTCCTTAGCTGGGGTTTCTGCCATGTTTTGATATCTTGTCCACCGTTTTAAAACCCTTGCGCCAACACCGCATCATGCGAGAGCTTGAACGGACGTTCGTTGCGAAATATGTCCCGCAGGGCATTGAAAGCTTTGAGTGCAAGGAGATAATTGACATCTATATCCCAAAAGGCTCAAGGCATCCGGTCCTCAGGCTCAGGAAGAACGGCGAAAAATACGAAATGACGAAAAAGGAGCCTGTAAAGGAGGGCGACGCATCGCACATGAACGAGCAGACGATAACGCTGACGCGCGAGGAGTTTGACGCCCTTAAGCACATCCACGGCAAGATAGCGCACAAGTTCAGGTATCGTTACCCCTTCGGGCAGCACACTGCCGAGATAGACGTGTTCCAGGAAGCGCTTGAAGGCCTGGTCATCGTTGATTTTGAGTTCAACTCAATTGAAGAAAAGGACGCATTCAGGATGCCGGAATTCTGCCTGGCTGAAGTCACTCAGGAAGAGGCGCTGGCAGGCGGCATGCTGTGCGGAAAGTCCTACGAAGAGATAGGGCCTGTGCTGAAAAAATACGGATACAAAAAGCTGTAGAGATGCATCAATTGATTATACAAACAGCTGCTCTCCGTCTTTACCCGGGGAATCCTCATACAGCCTGTGCCCCGTTTTCACAGTGCTCTTTATCCTTTTTCCCGAGCCGCCGTTCTCATTCTTTTTCCTGACGTAAGCGATGATGGCTGCCGCAGCCGCAACTGCAGCAAGAGCAGAGACCGCGATAATTGCATTCCTGACAGGCTTCTTCTCAGTCGCGTCCTTGAAGTGCATGATGGCCTTTGCCACGGTTTTGGATGCCTTTTGGGCCGCCCTGATGCCCTTTTTCACGGCGCTTTGGTTAAATGACATAAATATACACTATTGAACAATATATTTTTAAATATGCCGCAAAAATGCAGGCAGATGCGAAACAGGCCCCAAGATTAGTTCAGGAGAAGGAAATTAATGCCTTGCCTTGCACAATTTTTGTGTATTGGAGGTGATCTATCCGCAGGTTCCCCTACGGATACCTTGTTACGACTTAGCCCTCCTCACGCAGTCCCGGTTCGACTCTCCCAATTACGAGAAGGCCTCACCAAAACCACATTTGGATGACTTGACGGGCGGTGTGTGCAAGGAGCAGGGACTCATTCACCGCGGGATAATGACCCGCGATTACTAGGGATTCCAGTTTCATGAGGGCGAGTTGCAGCCCTCAATCCAGACCTAGAGCAGGTTTGGAGGATTGGCTTCTCCTTTCGGAGTCGCATCCCGTTGTCCTGCCCAATGTATGCCGCGTGTAGCCCCAGAGATTCGGGCCATACGGACCTACCGTCGCCCACTTCTTCCTCCCACTTAACGCGGGCAGTCCGCTTATTGTGCATCCACGCCGGAGCGTGAATTGGCAATTAAGCGCATGGGTCTCGCTCGTTGCCGGACTTAACCGGACACTTCACAGCACGAGCTGACGATGGCCATGCAACACCTCTCGGCTTATCTAGCTTGGTATTTAGCCAGGCCTTCATTTTGCCGTCTCTCTGGGTAAGGTTTTCGGCGTTGAATCCGATTGAACCGTAGCATCCACCCCTTGTGTGCTCCCCCGCCAATTCCTTTAAGTTTCAGCCTTGCGGCCGTACTCCCCAGGTGGCTCACTTAACGCCTTCGCTTGGGAAACTCCATGCCACAAAGGCATGGAATTTTCTAGTGAGCATCATTTACAGCTGGGACTACGGGGGTATCTAATCCCCTTTGCTCCCCCAGCTTTCGTCCCTCATCGTCGGATGCGTTTTGGATAGGCGCCTTCGCCTCTGGTAGTCCGCTCAGGTTCAACGCATTTTACCGCTAGCCCGAGCGTACTCCTACCCTCCCCCGCTCCCAAGTCCTGCAGTATCCACTGCACGCGTTGCCGTTAGGCGACAACATTTCACAGTGGACTTACTGAACCGACTACGGGCGCTTTAGACCCAGTATTCGCGAGCACCACTTGAGGCGCCGGTGTTACCGCGGCGGCTGCCACCGGTCTTGCCCACACTCTTATTCCCGGAGCTTTGTACACTCCGTAAAAGATATTGGTAAGACCAATACCACTCGGAATTCCCCCGTCACGCTTTCGCGCATTGCGGAGTTTTCGCGGCTGCTGCACCCCGTAGGGCTAGGACCCTTGTCTCAGTGTCCTTCTGGGGGCTCCCACTTACATGGCCCCTAAGGATTATCGGCTTGGTGGGCCGTTACCTCGCCAACAACCATAATCCTACGCAGACCCATCCTATGGCGGATTGGCTCCAATCCACCAACCCTTTTCGGAAATGGCGCATTCCAGCCTCCGTTTCCTATCTGGGATTGTCCTCAGTTTCCCGAGGTTGTCCCCGTCCTTAGGGCAGGTTGTCTACGCGTTACTCAGCCGTACGCCGCACACATCGGTTGTGTGCAGACTTGCATGCCTTAATCGAATTCCGATAGCAGTGCTCTCCAGTAGGATCAACTGGCATCTGCCATAATCCTGCTGCGAATTATCTAAACTTTTATTCTTTGAATTGACAAAGAAGCACTTTACTTCCTTTCTCCTTATGAACTCTTGGGACCTATTTCATACCCGCAAGCGCAGATACACATAAATTGAAGTAATCTCAATCTGTCATCAGTACACTTTTTAAACCTGCCCCCTACCCCCTCCGAGGGCGCATTGCCCCGCAACCATCCAAAAAAAAACAGTTCCTGATGGCTTTGCATACGGATGCCTTAAAGCCACCCCGGCCATGCGCCGGAAACAGTATTTGTTATAAATGTTTGCCACAAATAACCACTAATGGCAATGGCAAGGGAAATTGCGAAGAGGGACAGGCGCAGCGGTTTCCGCAGCAGGGTGCGCCTTGCGGCATACGTTGCGGCGGTGCTGCCGCTCGTTTCCTTTGCGTCGTGCTCGCCGCGCATGAAGGCGCTTACTGCTGAAACGCCAAATAGGTATATGATAGCCCAGAAGCAGGCAGTGGAAACGCCTATGCTTGATTCTGGCATATCATACCTGGTGAACAGGAGCCAATATTCATACGATGACGGCTTCAGGCTGCTTGAGATAAAGCGCAGGCACGCCTCAAACGCGCCGTTCCTTTCGGCGCTTGAAAGCATAATCTCAAAATCCGCGGATGGGCCGGACTGGATGCGCGTCATAAGGCCGGACAGCTCAAGGGACGCCATTTTCATAGGCGACAGGTATTATGCGCCGTCAAGCTGGATTGAGGTGGCGGCTGATGGAAACGCGAGGGCAAGGGTGACGCTCGTTGAGCCTGGCACAAAGCCCAAGACGTTTTTAGTCTCAGGAAGCGCGGGGCTCGCATCAGTGCTCCCGGGCTTCTTTGGAAAGTAGGCTCGTTCCTGAGGCTCCTGCAGATGGCATTTTTAACTTCTTTTGCGCATAATGGAAGCATGCCAGAGCGCAGGACGTTCCGCAAGAGGGCAGCGGAGCTAACGAAAAAGTCTGTTTCATTGCTAAAGAAACTGAATCCAGAGCCTGCGCTGTCTCGCATGAAACTGAACCGCGAGCTTGCGAAGGCAATATCTGGCGATATTATAGATGGAAGCCTTGTGGAAAAACTTGTCGCAGCAGGCGCAAACCCAAACATGAAATCAAAAAACAAGTATGTCAATCCCCTGATCAAGATTGCAGCGCGTGTCGGTTCGGAAAACCTGTGCAGGCTGCTGCTGGAAAAAGGCGCAAATGTCGACGCAAAGGACAAAGATGGAAATACCGCACTCACGGCTGCCGCCAGATGCGGATACAATATCATCTGTGAATTGCTTATTGGACATGGCGCCAACGTCGAAGGGCATAACAAGGACGGCATCACGCCGCTTATGCTTGCAGCGCAATGCGGATACGAAGACACTTGCATACTGTTGATTGAAAACGGCGCAAACGCCGAAGTGAAAAACAGGAAATATGGCGCAAATGCGCTTATGCTTGCAGAATCTTGTGTATATGGGGTAGCTGAGGAAAGAACGGAACTAACGGCAGTCATCATCTTGGGCATCCTGCTTGGAAAGGACGGATTCAAAGCATTCTTTTCCAACTTCAAGGCGTGCATCCAATAACGTTTTAACCTCTTTCATGCACGATAAAGGCATGGCCCAGAGGCTCAATGAGTCCAGCATAGCAGGATATGCCAAAAAAGCGAGAAAATACCTGTTCCGCAAGTTGAAGTCAGATAAATCGAGAAAGATTGTCAACAAGAATGAACGGAATCGGCTTAACGACAGTTTCTTGAAAGCGGCAGCTGAAGGCAGGACAAAGAGGGTTGAGAGGCTGCTGAGGCTTGGCGCAAACGTGAACGCAAGGGACGGCATACGGAACATGACTGCGCTTATGTGGGCTGCGCATCATGGTCACATGGAAACATGCGCGCTGTTGATTGAAAACGGCGCCGATATCGCCGCAAAGGACATACCGTTCGGCAATACCGCGTTCATGCTTGCCAAGTCATTCGGAGGAAACAAAATGCTCCAACAGCTACGTTTAGCTACGCTTTTAGGCAATAATTACAAAGCATTCTTTTCCAACTTCAAGGCGTGCCTCCAATAACGTTTTAACCTCTTTCATGCACAATAAAGGCATGGCGCAGAAGCTTAGTGAGTCCAACAAAGAAAGCCCAAGCAAGCAGCTTGATTTAGCAAAACAAAAATTATCCACTGATAAAAGAAAGATTGGCCCTGAGAAACAAAAAGAGCTCAATGATGCGCTGGTTAAGGCGGCAGAGGAAGGCAAGACCAAAAGGGTTGAGAGGCTGCTGAATGTTGGCGCAGATTTGAATGCGAAAGTGAAGAGGGAAGATCATGCTGGCGAGACTGCTTTCATGCGTGCCGCAATGAAGGGGCATGCTGAAACCTGTGAATTGCTAATTAAGCATGGCGCAGATGTAAATGAGATAAACGAAGAAGGAGACTGTACCGGCCAGACTGTGCTTATGTGCGCTGCAAGAATAGAATATGTAAATATTGATATCTTCAAAATTCTGATTGACAATGGAGCGAAGATAGATGCGAAAGTCAAAGAGGGAAATTATAAGGGCAGGACTGCGCTCATGTTTGCCACATGGGGCAGAAACGCTGAAGCCTGCAAACTGCTTATAGAAAAAGGCGCCAATGTCAATGCAAAAGACAGTGGTGGCGCAACTGCCCTTTATTTGGCTATAGAAGGCAGCAATAATATTGCTCACCTGCTGATTGACAATGGAGCAGACGTGAATGTTAGGCCTGAATCAGGAGAGCATAAGGGCATGACTCCGCTTATGGTGGCAGCGGTTTGGAAAAAGATTGGCATCTGCAAACTGCTTATAGAGAAAGGCGCAGATGTCAATGCGAAAAATAATGATGATACGACTGCGCTTATGCTGGCTGCAATGCAGGGGCAGACTGGTATATGCGAACTTCTGATTGAAAAAGGCGCGGATGTATATGCTAAGAATAATACTAATTGGAACGCGCTCAAGTATGCTAAATGGAACGAAAAAAAAGAAACAGCCGAATTCATAGAATCAACCATGATGCAGAAATTGATAGGAAAAGAATCAGCAGGGATATTCCTGTTCAATTTCAATGAATGCATCCAATAGCGTTCAAAGGAATTCGGAAAACTCGTTCTTCCTGTTTTTCTCCTTGCCCTTCCACTCGCTTATCATGTCGCTCAATCCGGTCTTCTTCCCGTCAATGACCTTCTTGCTTCTCACGTGGAATATCAAAGGCGAGCGGACTGCCTCGCCAACGACAACGGCCTCCCCGACCTCAAGCCCAGGAAGCATGCCCATCAGCGACGAGGTCAAATTCTCCGAGCCCCTTTTTATGAAGTCCAGGTCGTTCGGGTTGGCTATGCGCAGGAAAACGTGGGTGTTGCATTGGCTCAAGGCGGTCTGGGAAAGGTGCGCCGGTCTCTGCGTAATCAAACAAATCGAAATCCCGAACTTGCGGCCCTCTCGCGCTATCTTCTCTATCTGCGCCTTAGAGACGTTTTCCCTTTTTTCCGCTTTCTCAGGCGCGAAGTTGTGCGCCTCCTCGACGAAAACAATCACCGGGGGTATCTTCCCGGCCCTCCTAAGCTCAAAAAGCTGCTTGAGCACGTAGTATCCCTTGACTATTGCAGAGTGCGAGTCGTCCATCTCAGAAAAGTCAAAGACCAGCATCCTCCCAAGCCGAACTTTTGAAACGAGGTCCGGATACTTTTCCTTGCCTATTATTCCCCTTCTGCCAAGCGACCCAAGCCTGCGCCTTATTGCGACGTACGTTCCCTTCTTGTCTTTGTCGTCGGTTTTCATGGCGTCTATTATCCCGAGGATTACGGATTCGTCCTGCGGCGCCTTCTCAACCGCGATTTTATCGTGCAGCACGCCGAATATCTTGTCCAGTTCCTCTTCCTGGACCTCGGTTGTGGCGGGATAAAGCTCCTTTATGATTCCAACGCTTACGTCCCCGACGCCCATCCTTATGCTGTTTCCTCCAATCCTCTCTGTTTTTGCCCCGAACGCCTTGTCGTTGGCGAAATCAACGTATTCGCCGTGCATGTCAAGAACTACAATAGCAGGCGAATCCTCGTTTGAAAGCAGCTCCTCAAGTATCACTTTCGTAAGGTAGCTTTTTCCTGCCCCGCTCATCGCAAGTATTGCCGCGTGCTTCTGGAACGTCTTTTCTATTCCGAGGCTGACGCCGAGCTTGTGCGCGTCTATCTCGCCAAGCGCCATGCCGCCCTCCCCGAACCCGAAGAACCTCTTGAGCAGGTCGTTGTCTGCCACCATTATTTCCGTACCAGGGGAAACGGAAATGGTGGAGCGCCTGAACCGTTTTTCCCTGTCAATTATGCCGAAGATGTCAACGTCGGCAATCACGCTTTCCCCTTCCTTGACAGGGTAGGCGTCAGCTATGTTGCCGACGAAACTTACATCCTGAGCGTCCGAAAAGTAGATGTTCAGGCTCCTTATCTCGGATATCATGCCTATGGCGTGCCTTTCGCCGGGCAGCTCGGCCTTTACGTACATGCCCTTGTGCATCTCCGCGCCCTTCTCGGCCAGGAACGAGAACGAATGGGTGTTGGGCCGTTCCTGGTCGCTTATAGCCGTGCCGAGCCTCATGGGTGGATAATCCGCCGAAACTTTAAAAAAGGGAAAGGGAGATATCCGGCCATGAAAGGCCAACTGTCAGCTGAGATGATAATACTGGTAGTGGTGATACTGGCGATAGTCGCGATAGTGGCGAGCACCCTGATAAACTCCGCGAAAAACACGAGCAGTTCGGTGACTGACGCGACCTTAAAGATAACGAACAGCCTCAACTATTCCTGCATAAAGGACGCGGACTGCAGCGGGCTCGGCGGCGGCTACACGTGCGTTCAGGGCGAATGCTCAAGCAAGTAGCTGGGCCTCCTGGAATGGACTGCAAGGGCCAGGCTTCGATAGAATACCTTCTCCTTTTTGCAGTCAGCCTAGTCATAGTGTTAATCGTAATTAACGCATTAATGGGCCTTTCCGGCGCAGTGGAAAAATACAACGTCAGGCAGCATTCCCTGCTTGCAAAGGACGCGCTCCTTTCTGCCGCAAGGGACGCATGCTACATCGGCGAAGGCACCTCCTTTGCCGTTGAATTGGATGATAGCGTCAACGTGACGGAAAAGGAGATAAACGGCATTCCGTATAGCTTGCCTTGCGGAATTGAAAAAGGGAATTACGAAGGGAACGTCCTGGTTAAAAACGAAGGCAATGGCATCGTAGTCGTCTCTACTTAAGTGAATTGAGATATACATTTTTAAACACTTTTGGACATCTGTCACATGTGGAAAAAACAAGCCTTCCGCTATCCAAGTTTTCAAAAGCAGGCGTTTCATCCAGTATGCAGGCGCAGGAGATGAAGAAAGGCCCTAGGCTGGGCAAATTCTTTTGGGATGGAAAACCGAAAATTAAGCTGCAAAAAGCAAGAATCCTCGAGGGCCTTCCGTTCGGCAATCTGGGGGATTCTGCCATTGTCTGCAAAGGGAAAATGGAAGGCAGGAAAGAGCCGGTAGCATTGAAGATATCAAGGGGCTATGGGAGCATAATCAACAATGCGTTTGAAGATGAACTGGAAAAATCAAGGAAGCTGAGCATGCTGCTTCCCAACGCGGCGTCCTATTATTCCATGGTGGACGTCCAGGGCCAGCCATTGCAATCCGCATTCGCGATGGAAATCGTTTTTGGATACCCCATCCTTGGCAGGAACTTGGATTGCATTGACGCAGGCAGGGTAAGGCATCTGATAAGCAAAAGAGCCGTGGGCCAGCTGGCGGCGTCCCTGAAAATCGCCGCATCCAACGGCTGGGGCACCGACGATCTGCAATATTTTGTCCTTTTGGAGGACCAAACGCTGAACGGAAGGAAGCACAAAAAAGGGGATTTGATGCTCTTTGACTTTTATGGCTGGCATGAAGGGGCAAAAGGCACCGGGAGATATTTTGATGCGCAAATCAGCAGGCTGGCGAACTGGCTGAAGAAATGAATAAAGAAAAATAAAGAAACAGGTTCACTTCTTCCCGAACTTCTCGACGTACATCTGTAGCGACTTGTTGAAAACCTTCTCCGCCTCCTTCCTGTCGAACCATCCGACAACATCGGAGAACTTGCCCTTCTCAAGGTCCTTGTACCTCTGGAAAAAGTGCTGCAGCTCGTCCAAGAACGCCTCAGGCACGTCGTAGACGTCGTTGACCTTGACATAATAGGGGTCGTCGTTCGGTATGCAAAGCAGCTTGTCGTCTATGCCGTGCTCGTCCTTCATCCTGAAAACGCCGATTGCCCTGCACTCTATGACGCATCCTGGGAACGTGGGATACCGGGTCAGGACCATGCCGTCTATCGGGTCGTTATCCTCGTACCACGTGTGCGGCACGAAGCCGTACTCTATAGGGTAGTGAAACGGCGAGTGCAGTATCCTGTCGTGCCTGAATATCTCAAGCTTGAAGTCGTACTCGTACTTGTTCCTGCTTCCCTTGGGTATCTCGACAACCACGTTCATCTCGCTAACTGTTCCGCTTTCTATGTCATGCAACATGTTCATTTTTGCTCACCTTTCTTGCTCTTCTCTATGATGTCTTCCACAATAGCGCTGTATGCCGGCCTTGAAATCAGGACGCCCAGCATGTAAGCGAATATAGACGATACGGCAAACCCGACGACCTCGACTATGTTGACGAAGAACAGCGGAAGCATGGAAACAGTAGCAACAAGCGCGTTGTTGTTTATTATGCTGAACGCGCGCTTTATCGCGTCCTTCTTGTCCGCCCTCCTGAGCAGCTCGCCCGTTATCACGATTTGCGCGTCAACGCTTATCCCTGCCGAGGCTATGATGCCTGCCATGGCCGGCAGGTCTATCGTGAACGAGCCGACTATCGAAATCAGTATCGCCAGCTCGGCTATCGTTATTATCAGCATGGGCAATACCAGGTCTATCCTCCTGCTGAACGCTATTGTCAGGAAAATGATTACTGCGACTATGCTCGCCAGTATCGCTATTATGGAATAGTTGAGGAACTTCGCGCCCAGCGTCGCAGGTATGTACGTCTTGCTGCCGGCGTTTAGCTTGACCGGGAATGCCCCGCCCTTCAGCACGGACATTATCGTCTTGGCCTCCTCATCGGCCGCAACCTGCCTCTGGTAGGCGCTTCCCTGGAGCGGTGCGTTGCCCGTAATCGTGTAGCTCATGGAAATGCTGCCTTTCGTTATGTCCGGGCTGAGGACCGGCGCGGATATCATGCCTATGGCCTTCCATTCCCTGACAAACAGCATCGAGCCGGACGAAAACTTGGGGTACATCTCGTCTTCCGGATATGACGCCACCTTGGCCCCCCTTGCCCTCAGCGCCTGGTCCAGCGTGGTATTCGCCTCCACGATGTACGTTATGTTTGAGCTCATGTTGTCCGAAAGGACGATGTTGTCCTCATACTCGAGGTTAACCTTGCCTGCCTCGTTGTCAAGCGCCTCGTCAAGCGCTATTATCACGTTGTCCGCGTCCGCCGTCACGTTGGACGTTATGTTGGCCAGCTTGTCGTCGTTGAGCACTATCGTGGCCCCGGACGGCATGTCCAGGTACATGTAAAGGGGATAATTGCCCTTGCCCTTCACCTTGTCCGCGAAGTCCTTGGCCGCGTCCGGCGTTATGCTGAACGCCACACCCCAGTCCGCGCCGTGCTGCGCCGCGTAAGACGACGGTATCTGGTATATCGTGCCTGGCAGTATGTCAGTTCCGCTTATGACGACCTTTCCGTCAACCACGCCCTTGTACACACCCTGCTGGGTTATGGTGCTTTCTATCCTCTTCAGCGTCTCCTCGTTGTCCGAAGGCACCTGTATGAATATCCTGTCGTTCCCTATCGCCTGGACCTGGACCTGCTCAAGGCCGAGCGTTGACGTGCGGGTCTTGAGGCTGTTGACTATGTTCTGCATGACGTCTACGCTGACGGGCTTCTCCAGCGTCACCGGTATCCTGGTGCCGCCTGCGAAGTCTATGCCCCACCTTATGCCGTTCAGGTAGATGTTTGACACGCTGAGAAGGAACAGAAGGGCGAGCGCCAATAGCTTTACGTTCTTGTCATTGGAAGTGAATGAGACGTACCCGTAGGTTATCAGCACGATGAGCATTATGAAGTTGTTTACCGTCTTGTAGACCGCAAGGCCGACCAGGAAGGCGACAAAGAGCCCAAGCAGCAGCATGTATTTCTTGTCCATGGTCATTGCCCCCTCTTGAAGACTTTCAGCAAAAGCACGGCATTGATGCCCCAGGTCGCGAACAGGTCCCCGCAAAGGCCCATCAGCATCGTGGACGATATCTGGCTGTATACGGGTATCTTAAGCAGCCACGAGACATAGAACAGCACGCCGAAGGAAAGTATCCCGGAAAACGTCATCAGCACGCCGCTGTGCATCGCGTTCCATGCGCTGTCCTCAACAGTCTCCTCCCTGCTCTTCTTCAGGATGTTCGTCGTAAGCAGGATGTCCGTGTCAAGCGAATAGCCGATGAGGCTGAGCAAAGCAGAGAAGCTCGCCAGCGTCATGGGTATCTGGAAGAACGCCATCAGCCCGACCGCTATGAGTATGTCGGCACAGAGA
>Ga0209777_10006542_pt1 | contig 13100 bp, 13 predicted proteins | sample FrelakmetHBP12HB_FD_187147 | JGI IMG/M metagenome (GOLD analysis project Ga0209777, IMG submission 187147) | Freshwater lake sediment microbial communities from the University of Notre Dame, USA, for methane emissions studies -HBP12 HB (SPAdes)... | ecosystem: Environmental > Aquatic >...
AGCCCCGGGCAGTCACCGCCACCTGTTAAGATACCTATTTTTTTCATAAGCCCCCATCATCTTTATTTTGTCGAATTCCTTTATCTTTCAACTCTTTAATAAATTATGGTTTTCAACAGATGATTCTGAATATTTTTATCATAAATGAAAACTAGATAAAAGAGAACATGATTTCACGTGGAATAACCAGAGGGAGAACAAAAAATGGAATCCGAAAAAATCGATCTCTCAGGAAACTTCTCTTCCCAATCAATAGAAGAATTATTTACAAGATTCCAGACATCACTGCAAGGCCTTTCAAATGTCAAAGCAGAGGAACGCAAGCGCGTGTATGGGTTAAATGAATTTGAAAAAGGAAAAAAGAAATCCATTTTCAGAAAAATCGTTGAAGCACTCATCGAACCAATGGCACTTATTCTGATTATTGCATCTCTCCTCTCGTTCTTCATCATTAAAGATCTGCTTGAAGCATTAGCGATTGTCGGCGTTGTCGTCATCAACACAATTATCAGTTTGATACAGGAAGGAAAAGCAGAAAAAGCGGCGGAGGAACTGAAAAAAATTCTTTCTCCACAATGTAAGGTCATCCGGAATGGAACGGTGGAAGTCATCGCCTCCAAGTTCCTAGTCCCTGGTGATATCATTGTATTTGAATCCGGCGATATCATCCCTGCTGATGCACGATTAATTGAAGCGACAAACATGCTTGTTGATGAAGCGCATCTCACTGGAGAAAGTGAACCTATTCACAAAAACATGCATCAGATTCACGAGACTGATCTTGAACTGTATGAGATGAAAAACATCGTGTTTGCCGGTAGTAAAATACTAAACGGGTATGGGAAGGCACTGATCGTTAAAACAGGGGATATCACAGAAATCGGGAAAATCGCAGTCAATATTCAGGAGGCTAAAGAAGAGCGTACTCCATTACAGAAAAAGATGGACCGTGAAGTTAAGGCGTTGATGGCATTGGCTATTATTTCTCTTGTTCTTGTTTTAGTGATGGGGTATATCAGAAATCCGAATGATCTGGGGTTCTCTGTGCTTCTTGCGATTAGTATCATGGTTGCCGTGTTTCCAGAAGGACTGCCTGCATCTATGACAATAGCGTTGTCGCTTGCGATGGAACGACTTGCGAAAAACTCAGTGATCATCAAAAAGCTAACATCAGTAGAAACGCTTGGGAATGTTGATTATATTTGTACCGATAAAACAGGCACCATCACCAAACATGATATGACGGTAAAAGAGTTTTTTATTGGCACGAAATTTCATGTCATGTCTGATATATTTAAAATGATTACAGAAGGGAAATCAGCTCTCTTACATGATATCTTTTTAACATCAGTGAAATGCTCTACCGCTCAGGTCGTCGAACAAGATGGAAACGTGGTCAAGGAGCTAGGAGATCCTACAGAGATTGCGTTAATTAAGGCGTCGATTTTAAACGGGTTTAAACCGAATCAATTTGATATATTCCATATCATTGATAGTGTCCCGTTTTCTTCCGAGCTGATGTTTTCTGCGATTCTTATTCAGAATAGCGCAGGAACACAAGATATCTACATCAAGGGTGCTCCGGAAAAGGTTCTCACATTCTGTGGCTCTTACTATGTAGATGGTAACATACAATCACTTGACGAGCATCACCGACAGCATATTAGTAAAGAGCTGTCGACACGATCTGAGAAAGGTTTCCGACTTATTGGTTTTGTGAAGAAATCAAATGTTGATAACCTGCAGAAGATTGATGTGAACAACCTTGCTGGTTTTACGTTCCTTGCAGCAGCTGCAATCTATGATCCGCCAAAGGATGAAGTCAAACAGATGATTCAGGAGACAAAAGATGCGAACATCAATGTTGTTATGATCACCGGTGATAGTAAAAAAACCGGGTTTTCTATCGCAGAGAGCGTAGGTATTGCAACCGATATGGATCAGGCGGTTGAAGGAAAAGACCTGGAGCAGATGGGCGATGAAGAGTTCGGGGAACATGTGGAGCATCTTCGGGTCTATTCTCGTGTCGCACCGCTTGATAAACTGAAAATAGTCGAGAAATTACGCGCGAAAGATCATATCGTTGCTATGACAGGGGATGGTGTCAATGATGCTCCTGCGTTAAAGAAAGCTGATGTGGGCATTGCCATGGGTCGCGCTGGAACACAGGTGGCTCAGGAAGCAGCAAATATTATTCTTACAGATGATAATTTTTCTGTCATTGTCAAGGCCGTTGAGGAAGGACGACGGGTGTATCAGAACCTTAAAAAACTGATTCGATACCTCATTACGAATAATATCGGGAAGGTAGTTGGTGTTCTCATCACACCTCTTCTAGGATATCCTGTTCCTTTAATGCCGCTGCAGTTGCTATGGTCGAATGTTGTTATGGAGTCGTTCCCTGGTGTCGGGGTGAGCACTGATTCTGCTGATAAGAACATCATGAAGCGTAATCCATCGAAATTGTCAGAACCGATTATTTCGAGAAGGCAGCGGGTTATGATGATTGTTGATGGCGTCGTGTTTGGTCTTTCTATTGCGGCAGCGTATATCCTCTCGTATAATTACATGATGGGTCATGGTGCGATGGAGAATGATGCAAAGGTGTTGGCAGGTACAGTTTCCTTTGCGATAACGTTACTTTCTCCGCAGATCTATGTCTTTATCTTGCGGGAGGGGAATCTTCTGGAGAAATTCAAACGACGAAATCTCTTACTGAAATCGTTTTTTGTATTTACATTTCTGATGATTCTTGCGATTATCTATCTCCCTGTGTTAAATACTTTGTTTACCACCACCCCTGTTTTTGATCCTATTATCTGGGGTTTAATTTTAGGGTTCTCCCTTCTTACCACTGCATTGCGGGCACTACTAGGGGCTAACTTCTTCGTTACTCGTAGAAGTGATTCGCTAAGCTCTGTCCAATCATAATTTTATTAAGCTGTGGAGTTATTCTTCTTTTGGATTCTTATGCAAGCGAGACCATCCTACGATGAATACTTTATGGAAATGGCTCATGTGGTTGCGAAACGAAGCACATGTTTACGACGACAGGTTGGCGCTATTCTGGTCAAGGAAAAACATATCTTGAGCACAGGGTACAATGGTGCGCCCAAGGGTCTGAAACATTGCTCTGAAACAGGGTGTCTTCGGCAAAATCTGAATATTCCATCAGGGGAACGACATGAGTTGTGCCGCGGATTGCATGCAGAGCAGAATGCGATTATCCAGGCAGCGGTTTTTGGTGTCTCAATTAAAGAATCTGTGTTATATTGTACAAATACTCCTTGTGTCGTGTGTGTGAAAATGTTGATTAATGCGGGTGTCACGGAAATTATCTACGGAGGAGAATATCCTGATAATCTTGCGAAACTCATGATGGACGAAAGCAAATTAAAAATAAAAAGATTTAAATAATTGAATTAGATATAAAAATCTAGATGAAAAAATTGGAAAAATATATATACTTCAGAATTGATTTAATCTGCGAGGAGAATGTATGAAACGGACAAAGTCACTTGTATTAGATGAGAACGAAAATAAAGCAGTCGAATTGTTCTCAGAACTTGGGATGCCTAAGAATCTTGCGAAGACCTTACTTTACATATCTCAGGTGGATGAGTGCCGCTCCGCAGACGTTGAACAAGGAGCAGATCTTCGACAACCTGAAGTAAGCGTAGCCATGCAAGAACTTCGACGAAGAGGCTGGGCAAAGAAACGCGATGAAAAAAAGAAGGGTAAAGGAAGACCCGTTCATCTCTATAAACTCACTTCAGATCTGCCAGCTATCCTGAAGAGCTTCGAAAAAGAAAAGATGAAAGAAGTAGAGGACATTAGAACCGACCTCGATCAACTACACAAACTCATATCTTCAATAGAACCGTAACCTCATCGGAAAGCATTCCCCCAAGCTTCTTCTATCACTACATGCTAGAGGAGAGTGCATAAGAGCACTAGGTGGTTCGTAAGTGATACATAGAGTCAAAAATATTTTTATTAACAGTAAAAAAACTGTCGATTTCATTATTCTCAAAAATGCTTCCGCCCCGTTTATTGATGATAACTTTTTTTACGTTACCGGCCTTGAACAAGGACTGTTTGAAGGCTCGTGTGCGGTGCTCCATCCTGACGGCGCCCTTGATATTCTGGTTTCTGAGCTAGAAGCAGAAAGTGCACGAAAATCCAATGCACATCTTACTGTCTATAAAACAAAGGATGAATTTTCGACATTGCTTAAACATCTGACTTCTTCCAGTAAAACCATCGGAGTGAATGCTAGCGGCCTCTCACATCACGAGTTTAATACATTAACAGAGCTTTTACCGCAGGTAATCTTCGTTGATGTGTCCGACGGATTTTTTAAAACTCGGCTCATCAAAGACGAACAAGAAATCCAACGCATCAAACAAGCATGCTTGATTACTGATGAGACCATGGCAGTCATCCCCGATGTAGTTTCCAAAGGAATGAGTGAGTACGAACTTGCCGCAGAAATCAATTATTCGCTTCAAAGTCTAGGTGCAGAAAAACCTGCGTTTGATACTATTTCCTCCTTTGGAAAAAACACAGCAGAGCCACACTACAGCCACGGTGATACGAAACTTACTGAAGGGGACCTTATCTTGTGCGATTTTGGCGCGTGTCTGAAAAAATATAATTCTGATATCACCCGAACGTTTCTTTTTGGAAGAACAACCGAGCAACAAAAAGAGATGTACAAAACAGTACTCAAAGCACAACAGATTGCCTTTGATGCGATAAAACCCGGTGTTAAAGCAAGTGACATTCACCGTGCGGTAAGCAGTTTCATTGATTCAACAAAATTTAAGGGGAGATTTATTCATTCCACTGGGCATTCCCTTGGTCTTGCAGTTCATGACGGAGCTGGATTTTCCCCAGAAAACACCATGGTGTTGCAAGAAAATATGATACTTACCGTTGAACCAGGGATCTACCTCCCCGGATTTGGGGGAGTACGAATTGAAGATGACGTCCTAATTAAAAAAGATGGAATGGAGCTTCTTACAAAAAGCCCACGTGACTTCAAAGAACTAGAATAGTTGCTCTCGTGTTCTTTAGTCTTTATCTCGTTTGTATGTCCAGTTGATCTCAGAATTAATTTTCTTATAGAGTTCTGCTCCTCTTTCCAGTGTTTTTTTCTCGTTGAGAACATCTAAGGACTCGTCCGCGAGAATCTTTAAGACTTCCCGGAGCTCTTTCCTATTTGCCTTTAGCAGTTCAATGCCAACATGCAACAGCTCATTAATGATCTCTGAAATATCTTCTCCTTCAATTGTAATGTTAATTTTTACCATTCATTTCCCTCGCTTTATTTTCTCCCTTTATCACAAAAGATTCGTGTCGTGTTCTACCATGAAAACCGCCACTTATATACTTTTGTATAACATTATTTTCATATGTCCATTGCCTGGAAAAAATAACCTTGTACCTTTTCTCTATCAATATACACTCTGTATATTCGAAAAACTAAATACCCCTTCTAGTAAAATATAGGAGATTGACTCTCCTCTTTTTTAAAAGCGTATTTATCTTTGAATGTCACAAATAATAATTCTTAATAATGAGTTGTTCTTTCTATGGTTTCATGGTGGGTGGCCGAGAATCAGTTGTCAACCGCACAGAAACAATCGCTGCAGTGACAACCGTATCACTAGTAGGCCTTGGCATACTCCAGATTATTCTCGGAGAAACAATTTCTCGTAGTGTTGCGCTCACTGCAAATGGTATTGATTGCATCGGAGACGGGTTTGTCTCAGGGATTGTCTGGGTGGGGCTTCGATTCTTCAAAAGACCAGCGGATCAGAGATTCCATTTTGGCTATTACAAGATTGAGAACCTTGCTTCTATCGCTGCAACGATACTCATGTTTTTATTAGCAGGATATATCATTCTTCGATCTTACTATCAATTAGTAAATCCTCAGGTCGTCCAACTTCCTCTTATTGGTGCGATCGTGGCATTTATTGCTGCGCTGGTTGCTATAGGTCTTGGTATGTATAAGATCATTAAAGGTAGACGTACGAAACTAAGCTCCGTGAAACTCGATGCCTTTAATACCATCAAAGATGGAACAACGTCATTTCTTACTGTTGTTGCGTTACTGCTTTCATCCTTCGGATATAATATTGCTGATTCTTTAATTGGGTTTATCATCGCTGGTATCATTGTCACCATTGGGTTTGCCGCCATCAAAGAAGCAGGGTACATGCTTGTCGATGCTTGCGACGGCGATTGTCTCATGTATGGCTTATTGATTAAAACTTATGCAGAACGCGTCAAAGGAGTACAAGCTGCTCAGGTCGTTCGGCTACGAAGAACTGGTCCTGTGATTCAAGGCGAACTTGAGATTACTGTTCCTGGGGAGATGTCGGTATTAGAACTTAATAAAATACAAATAGAGATTATCCGGGTATCAAGTGAAAAAATCTCAGAGCTCGAACGATTAACTATTACTGCAGTTCCTCTGGAAAAATAAGAAAGAATGAGGCCGAGGTTTTGCCTTTTTTTAGATTTTTTGTAATCGTTGATGCAGTTTTACGACCGCTTCAACCGCTGCTTTTCCTCGCTCGATGCGGTCTTCTGCCTGGAGCCGGGTCATCCCTGGACCAGAAATCCCAAGACCCACGGGTTTATTGTACTCTAATGCAAGATCAGCGATCTTCCGGGCAGCATGTTGGATGACTAGTTCATCGTGCTCGGTTTCTCCTTCGATTACTGCTCCAATGGTAATGACACCGTCGATATCCTTACGTGCTAGTAATTTCTTGATAGCAAGAGCCATGTCAAAAACTCCGGGGACTTTCACAACTTTGGTAATTTCTGCCCCTAGAAACTCCGCGTGTTCTTTTGCTCGTTCAAACATCATCATAGTGATGTCGTAGTTGAAATCAGAGACAACAGCTCCAATTCGTATTGTTTCTTTTATCATTTTTTCTTTACCTCCTTTTTATCGTACTGGTCCTGCATCTTCAAACCCTTCGCGAAGACCATGACCAGCATGTTTGGTAAGATTCTCAGGATGAAACAATAGGTCGATGACGTTTCTTGCATGCTCGCGTGGTCGTTGGTCCGCAAGTCGTGTGAGCTCTTTATCATTCTGTGCTTCATCCTCATAAACAAAGACTTCGATGATATGTTTGTTACAAAGCAACTGGGTGTGGATAAGCCCAGTGCTAGCTTCATGGGCACATTGTTTATCGATGGGTTTTGGGCCGGGCATGCCAAGTGCCATGACGATATCGCAGGTATGTTCGTCGAACAATTTTTTACAGGCAACAGGTAAATCCTTTATCCCAGGAACCGTGTATCTGATAATCTTGAATCCTGCGGTGAGGGATTGTAATTCATTAATCGCTGCATGTGCCATATCATAGCGAGCAAAGGTGGTGTCTGCGATACCGATACGTTTCATGGTTTCCCTTCGATGCGCTGCATCTTCTTTTGAAACTCATGGGCAGCAATGACTTTTTCGATAATCCTGCGGGTACCCTCAAGGTCGCTTCCGCCTTCGTATTTGGAGAGTCTTACAACCTTTACGTTGAGTTTTCTTTTTTTCAGCTCGTTTTTAATCGTGACATCATTATGAATCTGGTCAAAGCCAAGTGCGATGATGTCTGGTTTAATTTCTTGGACAATTGTATATATGTCATCCTCATGCCCTAAATATGCTTCATCGACCATCTTGAGTTCTTTGATGAGATTTATTCTAATCTCCTGGGGGGTGATCGGGTCGTGTTTGAGTTTCCGTACTGTTGAATCTGTTGCAACGACAACCACGAGGGTGTCCCCTAGTTTTTTTGCTTCCCGAAGGTAGAAGATATGTCCCATGTGTAGTAAATCAAAGGTCCCGGTTGCCATTACTTTGACCATTTTTTCCACGCTTTTATGATATCGTTTCCTTCCAGAAAGACAAAATTGTTTTTTTTAGCGTATTTCCTTGCATCTTCTCTGGGCATTGCCTTTCCTTTTTCTCCCATGATTTCACAACCGCTTCCAACTGGGGTGAGTCCTGCCATCTCAAGTAATGAAATAACCAACTCCGTATGACCTTTTCGCTCGTTGAGAAGTTTTTCTGATGCAACGCAGATTGGGATGTGTCCGGGGGATCGGAATTCTTTCCCGAACTCTTTAACAGCTGTAATGCTATCGTGGTTTTTGATGTTGTTGACGAGTTCTGCGAATTTCTTCATGGTAAGACTCCGGTCGTTGTCAGTGATTCCAGTGAACGTCTTGCGGTGATTAATGTAGAGAGAGAATGAGGATTTGGTGTCGTAGGGGATGTCATTCGGGACAAGTTCTTTGAGGACAGGGTATTGTGTGCTCACGTTAGAAAACAAATCTGAGAGGAATGGAAGCTGCAGTTTCTTCGCTGTATGATTGGAAACCATTAGAAAAATGAGTCCTCCGCCGTTTTTTCGCATTCGTTTGATTGCTTCTGTGGTAATGAATTGGGAAGCGAGAACGAAATCTGTTTCGCTTTCTCTGGAGTCGTTATCATAAATGAGAATAAATTGTCCGTTTCGGAGGGATTCGATAGCGTTGTGTATCGTGTTAATAGATTCACCTGTGTAACAGCATTTCACTATATAAAATAAATATTGGGATGTTACTCAGAAATGGGTCGACTTGGTTTTGATTTACTCCGAGAAACTACATACCGAGTGATATAGCCAGCAATCCTATTTCTCAAAAGGTTACTACTCACAGTCACAAGCAGATCAACCTTTTCTTTATTATTCTGAAAATCACCAGAAAATTGTTCTGGATACTTCTTCACTAAATCAATTGCAACGCTCTTGATATGTGTCTGTCGTATATTGCCCAGATTAATCACCCTTTAGATATAGAGCTCCGGAATAGAGTTTTGTTATTTAAAGTTACTGAGAGGATCTTTCTCTCAAAAACACGCATCATCTTTCTTCAAATACCTTAAAATTCAACAAGGAAGGAGCGGGGAGATCCGTCTACACTCCTCCGACGTATTCATCCTTATCATACGGGGTTGCCATTTCTTCTTTGATCACTTCTGCGAGACGTTTGATTCCTTCGATTATTACATTATCGTCTGAATACGAGAAATTCAATCGCATCGAGTTATAATTGCTGCTGTCTGGGTAGAATGCATCACCAACCACATACGCGACCTTTTTAGCGACCGCTCGTTTGAACATAAGACGCGTGTTTACATTTTTCGGGAGCGTCACCCACAGGAACATCCCGCCACCCGGGACCGTCCATTTCGCACCCTTTGGGAAATAATCCTCAAGTGCTTTTATCATCACATCTCGTTTATGTCGATATAATTGTCTAATCTGCTGAATTTGCGAGTCAAGGTATCCTCCTTTAATGTATTCATAAGCGACATATTGGACGAACATATTTGAACAGAGATCATGACATTGTTTCGTAAGAGCGAATTTATTGATGACTTCTTCAGATGCAATCACCCAAGCGAGTCGGAACCCGGGCGCGAGCACCTTTGAGAACGTCCCGATATAGATGACGCGCCCTTTGGCGTCCAGCGATTTAATAGACGGGATAGGATCTCCTTCAAAGACCAATTCACCATAGGGATCATCCTCGACGATTAAGAAATCATACTCTGAGGCGATCTCGATGAGCTCCTTCCGATGCTCCAAGGAGATGCTTTCTCCTGAAGGATTCTGGAACGTTGCGACTGCATATAGAAACTTCGGGGTGATGCCGGTTCGGTGAAGACGCTTGAGGTTTCTACGTAACGAATCGATGTCGATTCCTTCATCATTCATCGGGATACATTCACAATTGCCCTGATACGCATGAAACGCCTGGAGGGCTCCCAGATAGGTTGGTGCGCTTGTGATATAGGTATCACCAGGATCTAACAGGTTAAAGGCGACAAACGAGAGTGCTTGTTGAGCACCAGTGGTGATTAAGATGTCATGTAGTTCACAGTCAATACCCTTTTTATCTCTCATTCTCTGTGCAAGGACGTTTCTGAGAAGCGGTAAACCGTCGGTAGTTCCATATTGAAGGGCGTTATGAATATTGGTTTTGAACACTTTCTCTATACATTCATGGATGATGTCAACAGGAAATGCCTGAGGATTCGGTAAACCCCCTCCAAGGGAGATGAACCCTGGACTCTGAGTAAATTTCAACAGTTCACGTATCTCCGAAGATTTCAGGGATTTTGATCGTGCTGAGAATAAACGGTCGTAATTAACTACCATAAAAATGCCCCATGCCTGTAATCAGTTCCCTTATTTTAAAATTTGGTATATTCTAAAACATTGCATTTTCTGAAGGGAGCTTCCTCCTATAAGCTATTCAAACAACAACCGATGTTTCGATATCGGTACTCATGCGGAAGCTTCTGGTGTTCTGGAAAATTTCATCCCTAGCAGGGAGATACTGACACAGAAATTGTGTTGGAGTACGTCAGAAATCAACGACTGCTACCATCCTCACTCGATGATTATTCGAATCTGGGGTTATCGGGGCCATGAAACCCCCACCATTTATGGCGGGAGGCAGTCACTCTGGTTTCGTATATCGTATACCGCAGACAGATAAATTCTAAGGTTCACATACCGATCATGAAGAGAGTTCATCGTATCGATTTCTGATGAATTTATTTCTACCTCTACTTTATCAAGGTACGACAATATATCTTTATCAGTCACAAAATTGTGGTATTCAAATGACCATTTTTCCTTCAGTAACTCTCGGTTAATATTAAGATAAGGGGTTTGTGAAATATTTATATTAGAGGCTATTGAACCTTTTATCACAGATTGCCCTACGTTTTTTAATTTTTTATAGATTTTTTCACCTAAAATAATTCTGCTCCACCGGTCAATGATAGAGAAAAAGAATGCCTTTAAATAATACGAGTTAAGCTCATTTATTGGCAGTTTTTGTCTTGCCCGAGCAGATATTTCACCAAACTGTTGTTTGGCTTTACTAGCAAAGTAATGATAAACAGGAAATTTTGTTAAAAAAATGTCTTTTAATGGTACCTGATAGTTCATAAGAAATTTAGTACCCGGGCCTCCAATCATCAACCAATTAACCTCATTGCCGAAAAAGAGTTCAGATTGCGAAGCATTTCTTGTCGTTAACATTTGAATAACATAATTAAAGTACCAGGCACGGAAAACATGACTGCGAAAAGCACCATCTTGCCGATGAAGGATATCATTTTGAGAAAAATTTGCGTAAGCAATTGTTAGATCCAGTTCATGTTTAAAGACTTCGAGGAGAATATCTTTTTGCGTCTCAGACAAACCTTTTACATGATGAAGAGCTTGAATCGGTTTAAAATCAGTATAGTGTGGAGTAGGGATTGAACAGCTTAAAAGATAGTTGTAGAATGGATGGTAAACACGGTATTTTGCCGGAATATGAGAAAATAAAAATATTGTCTCGAGATGCTTAAGAAAGAAGCTTGTAAACATGAGTCTTTTACTCCATCCTTCAAGATATGTGTAGTAAAAATTGTAGCCATAATGGAGTGAAGTTGAATACGACTGTCCAAGACCGCAAATATCACCATAATAAATAACCGCGCTTTCATCGCTATGCTTTTTTTTATTAACAGCCAGATGTATGTTAAAATCTGATCTGAAGGAGGTATAGGGACAAAGAATTTTTGAATATAAATCTTTGAGTAAAGAAAAATTTGGTTTATACGTATCAATTTCTTCGATATATTTGTCTTCGATATTGAAATGTTTTACAATCTCCTTAGTGATTTGTGCTTGAATCTTGTTATTATCAACATGAACGACAAAGGGAATTTTTCTTTGGAGAAAGGCAGCCAGTACGTTTGCACTATCCACACCCGATAAACTAACATATAATTGTTCATTAGACTCGCCATTTCTCCGGCAGATTATTTCAGACGCTTCATCCATACAAACAGCGTAATCTTTTATGGGATCGACAGGTACAAACCCCTCATTAAAAATCTCTCCATTTTGAGTGAAATAGTAATTAAGTTTGGAAGTAAAATTTGGCATTATTTGCAGCCAATGACCACCAGGCAATCGTTTGACATTATCGAAAAATGTGTTATAAGGCAGATGTCGGCCTGTGCAGATATAAGCAAAAATTACGCGCTGATTTAGGTCAACAAAAGTAGCGCCCATATCGTAAATTTGCTTCTGGTTTCTTGAAAAATAAACGATATTTTTCTCCTGATTATAATAAAGATCAACGGATGCAGATGTTATCACATTAAGGGTTCCGTGTTTATCAATAAACACTCTAACGAAATCGCCTATTAATGATTTGAAAAAATCCAGAAGCAAATCAGTCCTATCATTAAATTGTGTTTGAAGAAATTCTTCTGTTGACATCTCTGGATGCGAGGATGCCCCGAAACCGTGTAAACGACCATATTTAAAAAAGCTGATTGTTTTTCAGAACCGTTTACTACGAATTTCTTTTTAGAAAAGTCATAACCGAAGACACAAAACATGTTTTCAATATTTATAATCATTCTTCACTCCTTACAAACTTGTTTTCTTTTATTAAATCAAATAAATTAAATGGGTCAGCATCTCCTTTGCAAAATTTCGAAGTGGACTTCGAATATAAATTTTTCGATTTGTACGTTTGAAATGTTACTATTTCGATACTAATTTTGACAACTTTATCAATAACAGGGTTCATGCACTATGTAAAATTGAATTAGGTTTGAAGGATATTTTCCATTTCTCCAATTATAAACAAAATTATAGTAGTAATTATTGGAATAACTAGAGCACTCGACTTCCAAAATCTATACTAGGATTAAAGTTTCTCCTCATATATCTCTTTATCATAGGGCCACTCCCATCGATACAATTTAATAGATTCATAACATAAGAACTCTACGATGTCCAGGGGATGAAATGCAAAGAGAAAGTATGAAACTGTAAATTTAAGTATTGTCATCGATTAGCACAAAACATGAGTTAAGTTTTAGCCTGAGTTTCGCACTTAAATAAATATTAAGTGCCTTCAGTGATTGTATTTTTGGTCAAAATGCAAACAGCACTGAAGACACCACACACCATACAGCCAAATAAGAATAAGACCTTCCCGATTGGATC
>Ga0209777_10006543_pt1 | contig 13100 bp, 9 predicted proteins | sample FrelakmetHBP12HB_FD_187147 | JGI IMG/M metagenome (GOLD analysis project Ga0209777, IMG submission 187147) | Freshwater lake sediment microbial communities from the University of Notre Dame, USA, for methane emissions studies -HBP12 HB (SPAdes)... | ecosystem: Environmental > Aquatic >...
CTGGGGCTTTATGAATTTGCGCATGGAATATCCTCCTTATTTGTTGTTGCCACTATATCACATGCGCTCCCCAGGAGGTATTACTTATCCTGTTTCTCTATAAGAAAATTTCAAATCAACAGCCTGATTCAGAAAATCCATACCTCTTCCAATCTGCAAGGCAATCTGGTCGGTCAGAATAAAACGATCATGCGGCAAAGGCCAATGTGTTTCTGGGCTATCTTCTGGAAGCTGATAAAATTTAATCTCTGTTTGCAAGTCTGCCAATCTTCCAAATTTAAAGCTTGATATTATAGTTCTCATATGTTCATCAGTTCGTCCATCCGGCTTTTGACAATGAAACACAAGTTTGCATTGATGCGGTTCCTTTAGTACAGATTCCAACCATCGAAACATAATCTTAATTGTATATTCGTAATTATCGCCAAATTTTTCCCCAAACAGCCGATCACAAACATTAATCTGAGTCGCAAAACGCAGCGCTTTCTTAAAATTAATATCTAAAAAATATCCCTGGTCTACATCACCCTCTTGCCATGTTCTGCCATTACTCGCAAGTTGCGATCTGTTGCTTTCAAAATTAGTGTTTTGATAGGAAGCAAAAGTCGTTACTTCAACCCCGTCAGGCAAATCAGTGTGTTCTTGCTCTTGGGCTACACAAATAAGGTCTATTAAAGCCTCTACAGCCTGCTCAATCACACAAGCAAAATTATCTTTTCTTCCAGTATAATCTGGCAACAAACAGAATATAAATCTATTTTTTTTAGCTAATGCTGCAAAAATTGCTTTTATTTCCTTGCGCTCATAAATCTCTGGCAGGCTCTCTACCTGCTCTTTTATTGCCTCTTGAACTTGGAAGTCTTCAAATTCTGCTATAAGGCAATTTTGCAGGAACCCTCTTAGGATGCCAATTAACAATTGCAGACCAAGAGGGGGAGTTGCATTAGCAAGGGATATGATTGAAGGATCAAAATAGACGTAAAAAATCATAGTTAGAATAGCTCATCGAATCCTTCTTCAAAAAAACCACCAGGACAGGAGTCTATAAGCCGCCCTTTGTCATCAATTCTTAACAGTCTCACGACAGAGCCTGCTTTTGAATCCTCAATGTATAATAGTGCGACATCCTCCGGCTTAATTTGTGGGGTGTTTTTATTTTTGCCCTGCGTTGTCTCTCTTATACGTTTCATAATGCGCAGTATTAGATGCTCGCTATGCGTTTCCAAAATAAATGCATTGCTACTCTCGCCAAGTGCCGCATTAATAAAGACATCCCCCAACTCTGCTTGAAGACGTGGATGTAAATGAATTTCGGGTTGTTCAATGGCAACAATTTTGTTGCGAGCCGCATAAGCACTAACCAAAACAGGAAGAACTTGGCTGATACCAATACCCACATCACGATGACTTACCAAAGTATTACTTCGTTTGTCGAATAAAGCTAAATCCTGCACATTTGATAAGATAGGTTCGATTGCTTTTAGCTTGTCCGGTAATTGAGAAACAAAGTCCTCTGCCCAGAAGAACGCATTGTCTGAACCGCTTTCAAATTTAGAATACATGTCTTCATAAAAATTACCGGTGAGTTGCCCCCATTTGCTTTCAATATCCTCTATGGAAAGCAGATTTCTAATGCGTAGTTCATACGGAGTAGAAAGCCTTGTAGTGTCTCCGAGCCAATCATTTACCTTGGAACGGACTTCGGTATTTGTTCGCACAGTATCCCATGCATAACCACCACCTGCCTGCCAATTCGGATCATGATATTGGCTGAATGCAATATGACGCGGAGGATACGAGCGGAGTGGACCCAAATAATTCAGGCAGCCTATTTCCTGCTCTACCATGGAAGAACAGCCATTAACTATTTCTTTAATAATTCTTGGCAGGTAAAGGCTAATGGCATTTTTAATGTCTTCCTTTCTACTCCCTTTACCAATAGGCAAAATGGGGGGTAGCGCAAATAAATCTTGTTCTGACTTTTCTTCTCTCAATTTGTCCGGAAAGAGGTTGCCAAGAGAAAATGAAATTTGCGGAACAAGTTCGTTGATCGCTTCTGCTGCGCTTTCAAAATCGCTATTTTCAACCGTATCAGTAGTTGTCATCGATTGAATGGTTGACTTAATAATATAAAGCAGGGCTTGATGTTCATTGTGAAGGCTATCGAGTTGAAGGAACCCCTCTGGCCTATAGCTCATACTCAAAATAGGTTTTTCATCCACCTCAATTCCAAACGTTTCTACATGCACTTTTCCTTCAAGAGTAGATTGTTCAATGTATGTAAGGAAGTCGTTGTTGGTTGATAATTTTTTTATAGCTTCTTCTTTCGCTCTATCGCCTCGTTCACTTGAAAGTGAAAGCAGAAATTCTTCCACCTGCTTTGGTGTAAATTCGCCAAACGCTTGATGGATTGCCTTTTTAAAATTTTCTTCTTTAAAAGGACTTGTTTCTTTTAATACATCTTTAAAAAAAACATCTATCAGTTCTTTCAGCGATTTACTCCGCTGGGTAAGCGCTATTGTAACTCCAATAGTTAAAATATTAACCTCAGGTAAAAGTTCCTTTAATCTGGCGGTAAAATTGTCTTTAGATATGGTAAAGGCTAATTCAACCGTTGATCTGATATTGCGCCTATGGACATATTGGTTGAATCCACCAAGATCAATCGAATCTCCGCCGATTGTTGTTCGGTGAACGTCCAACTCCCCTGTTTTCATTGCATGATACGCAAACGCCAGACTATGAATAAGACTGGATTTGCCAGAACTGTTCGGGCCAAAAATCAAAGTCAGCGGGCGCAAAGGAATCCGCTGCACATCAGCAAAGGCTTTAAAGTTTCCAAGTCGAAGTTCGGTTAACATTTTTTGCTTCCTAATTTAGTGTTTATTTTTTAATTTCGAGATATTTAGCCTGCTGCTCCATCTCCGCCAGCAGTTCCTTCATGTGCGCCTCACGCCACTTGGCCGTCAGGTCGCCAGTAAAGACACGGTAGAGCATTGAAACAAAAAGATTTTCGAGAGCCGCAACTGAATGACCACGTCTTTGTTGCACGGCAAGGAAATCGAGTATTTGAGTGTCAAAAGCTTCATGAGTCTTTTGTAGGCCAGGGTATGGAATTGCCAGATTCAGAATATCTCCGTCAGTTACTGCCGGGTAAGAAGCCCCTCTTGCACGGATATTGAGCTGATCAGTGAACCATTGCAAACGCGATAACGCGTACAGAAAACCAAACCCACGCCCTTCCCGTGCACGCAGGACACAGAAGCCAGTACTGCAAATCTGATTATCAAGAAGTTCCGGCACCAGTGCCGTGGCTTTAAGGTAAGGGCGAACCGTTGAAATAATGACATCGCTCTTATTGACAATTTGCCTTGCCCGGCTGGGTGCATCGACCCCGATCAATTCTTTTGTCTCAACGATAGTCCCTGTCTTACCATCCACTCCGGCTATGTCGATGTAAATGAAGGTACTATCGGGCTGTTCCGCGGGATCGCGTCGTTCAATAGACTCCGCAATGTCACGGATTCGAACGACGGGCCACCCCTTTGGATTGGTGGCGGGGTCGCCGAATATCTTATAAAACAGTGAGGGGAGGATGCTGGCGGCTTTGGCGTCGGACTCGGCGCGCTTCCTACGCAGGGCTTCCGCCTGGTCGAGAATCTCCACGATCCGCCGTTGCTCGGAGTATGCTGGCACTGGAATTGATAAACTCTCTACATCCTTGCGTGTTATCCCTTTTATCGTGGCCCCACGCTGAGCAATCATAAAAATGCTCATTTTGCTTCTTATCGCAGCAAGAATATAACTAGATAACAAGTCTCGTTTCAGAACAATGCCTGTGATGTCCTGACTGATGGCTATATCGACCGGGGCAATTGCAATTTTGCCAACACCCGTCCGAGTAACTAACAAAATCGCACCCTTGGGGACGATGTTTGTTGCGCTGTTTTCAATGGCCGTTTGGTTAATATACCTCCTACCAAGATTTACTCCTACATCACTAAAATCGGCTCCTGTAATCCAAGGGGTACCCCCATCCCAAAATTCTTGAACTTTAGTGCTAGGTGTCCCTCCGCTAATAAATCGTTCAGCAAGTTGGGAAAGCTGATATTCAGGCCATTTCATTCAACCGACTCCACTTCCTCAAGCAGCTTCTTCAGCCCTTCGGCAATTTGCCGCTCAATTTCGAGCGTCTCACGGATCAACTGAGCCGGGGCTTCGACCGGAGCCTTTTCGGCGACCTGCGGTTTGTAACACCCGGAGGCTAAGTTGTAGTCATTCTCGGTCACGTCCTTGACTGTCGTCCACCAACTGCGGGGCTCTTCGCTGCCTGGAAGCAAAATTGTTCCTGCCTCAATACCGGGAGCTTTCTTAAATCCAGATTTCTTATATTCTGACCATTGCCGTAAAAGATCAGGGATGTCATTGCGTTCTGGTGTCTCTGGCCGTCCGCCGCCAGTTATTTTGTCAGGGTCATATCCATCTGCTCGTACTTCATAAAACCACACCTTTGACTGTGGCTTTGTTTTTTTATCTGTCTTTCCGCTGTTCTCAGGTTTGCGAAAAATAAGCACGCCGGTTTTTACCCCTGCATAAGGCTTGAATACTCCTGCCGGCAGTGAAACAACTGTAAGCAATTCAAAATCCTCTATGAGTTTGCGGCGCAGCTCTGTATGTGCTGAGGTAGAACCAAAAAGCAGACCTTCCGGCACAACCACTGCGCAACGTCCACCGGGAGCCAGCGCCTCCATCATGACACCCAGGAAGAGAAGTTCACTCTTTTTTGAATTTGTCGGCAAGTCTTTGCGGATAGATTCTTTTGGCAGCACCCCGGCAAAAGGCGGATTGGAGAGAATTACTTTGTACCTGCGATTTAGATCATCCTCAGAAAGCCCTCCCATATCAGAAAGAGTATTTGCGCGTTTGACATTAGCCTTACGGATACTATGAAGCACCAAGTTCATCATGGCAATGCGCATCATCTGACGGGAGACATCAATACCATGGATGGAACGCTCAAGCAGAGACCAGTCAGGAATCTTTTCACCGGCGCCCTTCCGGTATGTCTGAAGGGTTGGAATATTTTTCTTAGCCTCATCAACAGTCTGGTTTCGTTTTTCAAGCCATTCCTCTCCATAAATTGGCACTTCCTGTGGTTCAGAAGAATATTTGGCTAATATATATTCAATACTATCAATCAAAAAGCCGCCCGTGCCGCAAGCAGGATCAAAGATAGTATCTCCTAAATCTGGATCAACCATAGCAACCATCATGGTGCGGATCTGGCGGGGGGTACGGAATTGGCCGTTCAGGGCTGACTGGCCAAGATGGGTAAGCAGATACTCAAAAATATCACCCTTTACATCTGTGCCGAGTTTCGCAAAATCGATGCTGTCAATCTCATCAACTACCTGCTTGAGCACATTGGGGTCAATAATCTCCAGCACTGCATCGCGGAAATATTCAGCAATCTGCGGCTCTGCCTTGACCAGAGAAGACATATACGGAAAAACATTATCACGGAGAAAGTCGCGCAGTTCCATGCCGCTTTTAAAACGCCATTTGGACCACCGGTAGCGTTGAGACTGCTGGGGAAAGAGTAACTGTGTGCTGCCGTTGGCTTTATCGCCCAGCATGCGGGTTTTTAATTCTCTGCTTGATTCTTCTTCATCCAGCAGTTTCAGATAAATAAGATAGGAAATCTGCTCAATGTATGTTACCGGGTTGGTAACTCCGCCAGCCCAGAGAATGTCGGTTATACGGTCAAGCTTTCTGCGCAACTCCTGATTCATCTAATGCTCCTTTTAAGCAACCTTTTTCACAAAGACTGATTCATTCATTTCTTCGATAATTTCCTTCAGCCCCTTTTCGCCAAAAAGCTCAACCCCAAGCTGTGCTGCATTGAGAACGGAAAGCGGGGGAGTAAACAGGTCATTGAGATCGATTTTACCTCTGGCAATACCGCGGTTCTTTATGAGTGAGAGGTATTGTGCCTGTTGCGGGGTAAGGGTCTTTGCCACCAGCCATGCCTGGAAATTTTCTGTCAGTTCTTCTTCCCTGCTCTTGCTTTTCTCAATATCAAGTGCATACCGGATAAAATCAACCAAGTTGCCTCCCGGCTTGCGGTAGGCGCGGCGTAGATTTTCTTCGTTAAAATACAGCTCCGGTTGATTTAAACGGTCTGCCAACGCCTGTTCTTCCTGCTCGGTGAGCAGTTCATTCCGGCGAATTTTCTTAATGACAGGATCATCTTTTTCAGCAGATTTAATTGTTGTTTTCCAATTGGTAACATAGTCACGTTTGTCAATTCTTTCGCCTGCTGGACCAATCTCAACATAGGTAACTGCATGCAGCCATTCATCTTGAAGACCAAGTTCAATAAGGTCTCCCGGCGGCTTTGGTAATGTTGTTGATCCTCCCGGTGCATGCCCGCGACCGGTGCCGGTGAAAATATCAGCGTCGCTATCATTAAAATATTTATGATTTTCAAAGAAGTCATAGATAACAAATTTTTCTTTTCCAATATGCGGGGCAATCCGGGTGCCGCGCCCGCGCATCTGTTGATAGAGGATAGGGCTGCGCACCCTGCGGCACAGAACAAGATGAAGCACTTCCCGACAATCAAATCCGGTATCGAGCATGCCGACACTAACTGCAATCTGGGGGTAGTCTTCTCGCTTAAATTTGCGGATGAGGTCATCAGCATTGGGGACATCACTGGTAATAACCTCGGCATACCGTCCTTTGTGCTCGGGATGCAGTTCATTAAGATAATTGGCTAAACGAGCAGCATGGTGCTTCGAGATGGCAAAGACAATAGTTTTACCGGGGCCGATTTTTTGTTTGGGAGCAAGCTCCTTGTAATTTCCCCAGGCTAAACGGTCAAACTCTTCCATAATCTTGCGATTGGTATCCTCATTGCTCCACTTGCGTTCAAATTCTGCAGGATCATAAAACTCTTCATTCACCTCTGCACCTTCTGCAAGTATTACGGTGATGCCGGTGGCGAACTTGTATGGAACTAAAAACCTTTTTTGGAAAGCTTCCTGTATGGGGAAGGAAAAATCCGGTTTTCCGTCCTGGCATTGATAGAACTGAAAGGTGTTGCGTTCAATATACTCTGAAGGTGTGGCAGTCAGGCCAAGATGGAGTGCTTCGAAATGGGTTAATGCTGTTTGCCAGGCACCATAAATGGACCGGTGACACTCATCGGCAATAACAACGTCAAAGTAGCCACTGGTGAATTCAGTGTACCGGCCGATCATCGTCTGAAGCAGGCAGACAGTAATTTGCTGTTGCTGCATTTCCATCCCGGAACGAAGCCAGTAGCTGCTGTGTTGAGTTAGTATATCCTGAACTGCCTCAAGTGCCTGCTTGGCAAGTTGTTCGCGGTCAACCAGAAACAGAACCCGCTCCGCTCGTCCAGCTTTAAAAAGACGCTGCAGGTACAAGCATACTAAATCTGTTTTGCCAGTGCCGGTGGGGAGTTCGATAAGGAACCGCCGCTTTCCAAGCTCCACTGCATGATCAAGAGCCTGCATTGCTTCTGTCTGATAGGGACGGACCTGGCGGGTTTCTCCCTGACGGATGTAGTATTCAGGTATTTCAATAGTAGCTAAGGGTTTGCGCTCTTCGCGCATTTCAACTATACGCTCAAGGTCTCGCCGGGAAAAGAATGAATTTATGATGCGAGCGTCGTCGTTGGTATAGTCCCAGAAATAAATCAGCTCGCCATTTGTCAGAAATATAAAGGGGGCACCAAGCTGTTTTGCATAAGGCAGGGCTTGCTGTTTTGCCACATAGGGGTGTGTTGCAGACCTCTTAGCTTCTATAATTGCAAGCGGTCTGCCATTCTTAGAAAGCAGCACATAATCTGCACGACCACTTGGTACAGTGTCACCATCACTGGTAGTAAAAAGAGCTGTGCTTGCACCTGCAGTGTTTTGAACAGTGGGTATGAGTGTTATTGGGCCTTTCCCGTAAACGGAAACCTCAGTTAGAACCTGGGACTTATCCGCTGGATCCCATTTAGCCTGTCGAAGCTGTTCATCAACCACAATTCTTACGTCTGTTTCTTTGAAGTTTTGCACGGACACCTCTAATTACAATTGGTGAGAGCTATTGATGCCCGTGACATTAGAAAGACAAAAAATAAAAAAGCAGCAATAGCGTCACTTATACTCAGGGAAGTAATCTTCCAGCTTCTTGCCATTATAATAAACATCGCAGACAAGGCGGTTATGATCGAGCTTATATGCAGTCCCAAGAGTAATGGTTTTTCCGAGAATTAGTCTTTGAAGTTTATCCTGTGCGACAATCGCCGCCAGTGTATTCATCTCAGGAGCATCATATTTAGTTGGTCTGATACGAGTGCCCTCGCAACCATTCCAAACCCAGCTTGGGTTCACATCAAAGGTATCTCCATCGATAATATTGGTAACTTTAAATTCTGCCATTGCTTGCCTCCTTTCAAAGTTTGTTTACCTATTCAATGGCAAGCAATGTGCCATGTTACCATATTAAATTGTTTGATTAAATATCAATAGGTTATGAAAAACAAAGTATCTGAATGAACAGTTAGCATTCAACCCTGGTTGCGATATAACAACCTGGGTTTAAGTACCATTTTTCTTTTTCATGAACTTGCTGATTGCCTGGGGAGTTATCTTTAACAATCGTGCCGCTGCGCTTTGGTTACCATTAGATAGTTCTATGGCTCGCATAAAGAGTTGTTTGCGGACACTCTCGATATATTCTTCAAGTGAAAATTGTTCTGAGGGTTCAGGAAGGGCAGATAAGGGGTCCTGTCTTGAAATGGGTTCAGAAATAAGCAAATCATCTGCTGCAAGGATTTCTTTTCGTGACAGCCGAACGGAGCGTTCTATAGTATTTTGCAGATCCCGCACATTACCAGGCCAGGCATGGTTTTGAAGCCGGACAAGGGATTCGGGAGATAGTCTTTTCGGTCTTTTAAGCGTTGAATTAACTCGATCAAGAATATATAAAGAAATTTTTGGAATATCTGTTTTTCTTTCTCTTAAAGGAGGCAAGTTAACTTCTCCAATATTTAACCTGTAATACAGGTCTTCTCTGAAACCTCCCTCAATAATCAGTTTTCGTATATCACGGTTTGTGGCAGCAATAATTCTCACATCAACTCTATGCGCCTTTTGATCTCCCAGGGGTTCTATATCGCCGTCCTGCAATACTCGCAACAGTTTTGCCTGTGTAGTTAAAGGTAGTTCGGCAAGTTCATCCAGAAAAAGAGTTCCCCCGTGAGCGGCGTCAAATTTACCTGTTTGATCTTTCAATGCTCCCGTGAAGGCGCCTTTCTTGTGACCAAACAAAATACTCTCAACAAGCTCTTTGGGGATAGCTGCACAGTTCATGGGGATGAATTTATCATGTGGTCTACCACTCAGCCTATGTATGAGTCTTGCAAACAGTTCCTTACCGGTACCTGTTTCTCCAAGTATAAGAATGGGGACATCTGATGAAGCAAGGGTAGCACCAATTTCTAAAGCTTTCTTCATAGAAGGATGGTCACCAACTATGCCAAGCTCTCTGATAGCAGTGTCTATATCTGGCGGTGCAAGTTCAGCTATATCAATAGTAGTAGATATGTTTGAACGAACCAGGGGAAATTCTGGCGAGGATAAATCGATGTGTTCTATAAGAGGCTTATCTTTTGTAACAAAGCGTGGTGGGCGCACATTCAAAATATGAGCTGGTATTTCTCCACTTGAGGCAAGCAAAAACCAGCACGCATGCATCTGCGGTGTGCCTGATGTAACTGACACAAAATAATTTGCTTTATTTATGGTATTACAGATATTCAGAATATGTTTGCGAAGCTCTTTTAATATTAAGAAATAGTCTGTTGGGTCATCAATTGATAAATCTATTAATTCAACCTTAAGCCTTGGATATAAAGACTCCAAGGCCTTTTTAGTTTCCAGAGTGTTTTTTGCTGTGTTTGGTGTACCTAAAAGATAAATCTGATCAAATGACTTTTTATTCAATAGCGAAAGGATCGGGCCGGGCTGTTCCTCTTCGCCAACAAGCCCAATCGAATAAGGGTCATGAAATCCAGTGAATGTAAGTAGAATGTCCATATTTTTATTTATCTATCATTTATTTTAACTATCCAAACAGCCAATTTCTAACACAAAGCGATAGAAAATAGAAACAGTAAGATTTAACAAAATCCCTGGATCAGAAAAAATAAGCTATGGTTTCATAGAGAGTTAAATTGGAATAATCTAGAAATAATTGCATTACAACATTCAAGAGTTATGTTAAATAAGTTATCAGTTATAAATTTCCAATTCATACAGTTGATGCAAAGACTTCCATTATGAGTTACCGAATCCTCATCTACTACCATACCGCCACCGGCAATACCGGCTGGCTCACCGGGGAGATCGCGCGCCGGCTGAGAGAAAAGGGCTGTAACGTAACGCTGCGCAACATCGCGCACCAGCGGGATACCTCTGATGCCGGCAGTTATGATCTCACCGGGTTTGGCTGCCCGGTGATGGGCTTCAGGCCGACCTTTTCCATGACTGACTTTATTAATAAACTGCCGGCGCAGCAGGGAAAAGCTGCGTTTATCTATGTAACGTGTGCCGGTATATGCGCCAGCAGCCTGTGGATACTATCACAACTGCTCAGCGAAAAAGGCTATGGAGTGATTGCCGCGGAGCAATTCCGCGGAGAGGTCAGCTGGCCGGTGGCACGCGTGCCCGGTATTATCCCGGACAAAGGTCGGCCCGATGCGCGGGATCTCCAGACAATAATGCAATTCAGCGCGGGTATATATGACGCATTGAAACGCCGGGTGGAGAAAGGCCCGGCCGCCCCTTTTGCTGTTCCCTTTGCATTCTTCAATCCGTTCTCCTACTTGGGCCGGACAAACAAGGCAGCATACCTGCGCTCCATCATGGGCACGAAGAAGGTGGACCAGTCGCGCTGCAACCGCTGCGGCCTGTGCGAGAAATACTGCGGCAGCAGGGCCATCTCCCTTGGTCCCTGGCCTGAGTTCAGTAATGCCTGCTGCGGCTGCTGGGGCTGCTACAGCATCTGCCCGCAGAAGGCTATCTCCACGTTTATTGCGCCGAAATGGCAATATAATACAAAGGCAAACTATCTCGATGCTCTTGCAGCAGGTGATTAAAAAAGGTGATTGCAGCCCGCTTATGAAAAGCACCCGGACTATAGATACCGCGTTAGTGCCGCAGATAAAAAAGCGCATTGAAAAAACCCTTGGCGCGTATGTGCGAGAGATTGACCGGCTCTACGGCCTCAGCACATTCTCGCCCGTGCTCTGCAACAGCATCCGGGATTTTGTCCTGCGTGACGGCAAGCGCATCCGGCCGATTCTTTTTATTATCGGCTATTCAGGATTCGCTAAAAAAGCCGTTCCCGGCCTCTTCACCTGTGCCCTGTCATTTGAGCTGCTCCATGATTTCACCCTGATACATGATGACATTATCGACAAGGCGGACATGCGCAGGGGCAAGCCCGCGGTGCATACTATCCTCAACACGTATCTGCACCCGTATAAAAAGATAAAATTCAACGGGCAGGACCTGGCCCTGGTTATCGGCGATATCCTCTATGCCATTGCCATACAGGCCTTTCTTTCTATCCGGGAAAACACCCGGAGAAAAGAGCAGGCACTGAAAAAATTCATTGAAACCGCCATCTACACCGGGGCCGGCGAATTCGGCGAACTGCTCTACGGTATCGAGGATATTGAAAAAATAACCAAACAGGGCATCTACCGCATCTATGACTTTAAAACCGCCTACTACTCGTTCGCTGCGCCGCTCATTACCGGCGCCACGCTGGCAGGAGCGCGGATCGAAGAGGTAAACCGGCTTTCTCAATACGGCGTGTACCTGGGAAGGGCCTTTCAGATTAAAGACGACATTGCCGGCATGTTCGGGGATGAAGCAGCTATCGGCAAGTCAATACTCACCGATCTGCAGGAAGGGAAAAAGACGATTCTCGTCTGGTATGCCTATCGCCACGCAACAGAGCGTGACCGGCTCATCATCAAAAGGATTCTCGCGCGGCAGCGCATCCGCACCGCGGACCTTCTGACCATGCGCAGGATTGTCACTGCTTCACGGGCCCTGGCCTTCGCGCAGAAGGAGATTGACACACTCCTGCATAACGCCCGGCGCATAACTGAAGAGCTGTCTATGAAGCAGCGTTTCAAAACAGTTCTCAACGGGTATTCTTCTGCGCTGCTCCAGGGGTAGCGCGGTCCTTTTCCTTGAAATATTCCCAGAAGATGATGCTCAAGGTGACCATGCTGAAGCCGAACAGAAAATCTTCCAGGGGGATGGTGCCGATCCGGTAGCCAAGGAACTGCCGCGGGTTATACATGACAATCCAACTCGTCAGATAGCCGTTAACAAAAAACTTGAAACAGAGAATGATGGCAAAAAAGAGATAGAACATTCTCCTGCGCAGCACGTTCATGCCGCTTACCCTGTCAAGCAGGATTGTTATGATTACTGAAAAACAGGCAAGCAGGGTGTACTCTTTCATGACCATTTTTTACCAAGGTAATTGACAGCCTCCCAGGTGAAGATACAGCAGAAGGGAATGACCACAAAAAAAAGTCCTTCCTCGACCGGCATGTTGAAAATGCGGGCTTGCCAGATTCCTTCCGGGTTAAACCACCAGTGCCCCCGGTAGATGGCAAATACATCCCACAGCCAGAAGAGTATAACTATCAGGGTAATGCTGTACAGAAGCGCTTTTATATTGTGATAAAAGCGCAGGGGCGGCCAGAAACTGGCGAGCACTGGTATGATGCCGGAAATGATAAGGACATACATATAGGCTGACATAGAGTATTAATTGTATATTGTTCACTCATCATGTTCAACAAAAACCTGATAAAAATATGACCGTATCCGAAGGCACCCCCGACAGCCGGCTGGCACGCGGCTTTGCCATGGCCCGCTCCATTACCCGGGAGCACGGCAGAACATTTTATTTTGCCTCGCACCTGCTCCCGCCTGATAAGCGGGCTGCTGCCTATGCAGTATATGCCCTGTGCCGCATCAGCGATGATACGGTTG
>Ga0209777_10006544_pt1 | contig 13098 bp, 12 predicted proteins | sample FrelakmetHBP12HB_FD_187147 | JGI IMG/M metagenome (GOLD analysis project Ga0209777, IMG submission 187147) | Freshwater lake sediment microbial communities from the University of Notre Dame, USA, for methane emissions studies -HBP12 HB (SPAdes)... | ecosystem: Environmental > Aquatic >...
CTAAAAACACGTTATAATCGCTAAAATAGGCGCTTTTAGGGGCTGTTTACCCGAATGGAAGACCTATGAGAGAGTCAAGATAATGCCTGAGGCTGTCCAAATAAAAACCTATTTTGGACAAGAGTGAAAAAATATATAAGAAAATAATGTTTAGAAATCATGGGACGATACCGACTGATGAGACAGAGCTTGATTCCGTTGGATGTCCAGGGCCATGAAACCCTGCTTACCCCATTGGGATTAGCTCTATTCCTTGCAAATTTCGATTCTGGCGAGCGTTTTGATGTTCGGGATAGTCCCGGTTACTCCCCATCCCATAGAAGTCATTTTTAATCAGGCGGACGGGGGTTCCCTCCAACCCGCCCGCCACAAGAAGCTCCAGTATGGAGCGATAAATAAACATGGAGGCTTATAGAATGGGTAAGTGGTTGAAAGTGAAGGATATTTGTGATTTATTGCAGGTTTCTAAGTCAACTGTCTATGATTGGGTTCATCAAGGTTTCCTACCACATATCGTCATCAAACGAAACAAGCGCAAACAGACTATTAGGTTCAGCGAAGATGCAGTCGAAAATTGGATGAAGGCGAAGGAACGGGAAACCCGTAAAGCCAGGAAAATTGACAATGGCTACGGGTTCCCGAAGCCGGAAGGTTATGAAAGCACAACCAGTGAAGAAAGGAGGTGTGATAGCAATGAGCGTTGGGAAGCGTGTGCGTAGAGACGGGACTGTCAGTTGGTATATCCAGTATCCGGTCAATGGAAAACGCACGACCGAAATTGTGCCGGGAGCGACAACAGAAAGGCAAGCGCGCCTGTATGAAGCCAAGAGGCTTGCCGAAATCAAGCAGGCGAATTTCTGGAATATGGGCTTCGACCCGCATATCACGTTCGAACAGTGGGCAAAACAATACCTGGAAATCAAGGAAGCGCAGGGCCGCAGAACAATCAGTCATATACGAGAGGTTGTTTCTCGATTAACTGACTATTTTGGCAATAAGCCCCTGTGTAAAATCACCAAGTCCGATGCCGACAGATATGTCTCGTGGAGACGTAAGGGCAAAACGAGATGTGGCGAGAAAATGATGAAGGAGTCAACGGTAAACCGGGATATCGCACAACTCAAAAACCTGTTTGAGGAAGCGGTTAGAAACGGTAAAATACCCTCCAATCCGGCGAAGTACACGGAATTTCTGGATGAAAACAATGTCAGAAAACGAGTAATTGCCCCGGAAGAGTTCGATAGGTTGGTCAAATTCGCTGCAGATCACATCAAAGGGCCTTTGCTTGTCGCCTACTATACAGGCATGAGACGCGGTGAAATTCTCAACCTGACGTGGGACAGGGTTGACATGAAACGACGCATGATAATCCTTGACCCTCCCAACACGAAGACCAATAGGAAGCGATTAGTTCCGATGAATGAAATCCTGGTCCGGTTATTTATGGAGTTGAGCAAAGTTCGCCCAATTGACCATAAAAACGTCTTCACGTACAAAGGGAAACGCATGGAAACGCTTTACAGCGCTTTTGAGAGTGCCTGCAAGAAAGCGGGCATTGAGGACTTCCATTTCCATGATTTGAGGCACTGCTTCAACACGAGGGCGCGGAAGGCGGGAATTCACGACCACGTCATAATGGCGATTACCGGCCACACCACCCTGGAAATGTTCGAACGGTATGACACTGTAGATGAAGAAGATATCCTTAAAGCAGCCGAAATTCTCGAAGAAAAGTGCAGCGAAAATGCAGCGCAGGAAAATGAAAACGGTTAAGTGTCTCGTAAGTTATTGATTTTATTATCGGGGCGAGAGGATTTGAACCTCCGACCACCTGAACCCCATTCAGGTGCGCTACCAGGCTGCGCTACGCCCCGCGATGGGCCTTACCCCGGACCGGGATGAGACCTTGTGCTTATTCATTTAATGATTCTAGCACGATTTATGGTAAAGGCAAGAGGCGTCCTCGAAGTATTTTGGATTTTAGATTTTGGATTTATTCCGCCCCTTCTTCAATCCAAAATCCCAAATTGCTTATAGAGGGCCCTTATTCATTTGAGGGCGTGAGGTACTTGATCTTCTCTTCCAATTGTTCTTTCTCGGCCTTGGCTTCCTTGTCGGCGTCGAGCATTTTGAGGTGTAGTGTCAGGATGTGGCGGAGTTCCGATTCGAACTGGATGCGCTGCCTTTTGAGGCCGGTGATTTCGTCGGCAAGCTCGGCGGCGCGCCTGTGGGCCGTCTGAACGATCTTTTCCGCTTCCAGGTTGGCTTCGCTGAGGATGATCTCCGCTTCCTTCTTGACGTTGTTTTTCATATCCTGGGTCACTTTTTGCGCGGTGATCATCGTTTCCTTGAGCGTGTTTTCACGTTCGCGGTAGGTGGCGAGGGCGTTGTTGGCCTTTTTCAGCTCCTCTTCGAGGAATCGGTTTTCCCGAATAAGCTCCTCCAATTCGGACGCAATTATCTCGAGAAAATCCTTGACCTCGCGCGCATCCAGGCCGCGCCAGCGATTTGCAAACTTCCGCTGCAATATGTCAAGCGGCGTGAGATTCATGACGTGCCTCCTTATGGGATTTTAGATTTTCGATTGACGATTTTAGATTTGCTCTTCAATCTAAAATCTAAAATCATCTGTCATCCCGGATCACCGGACTTTCGAGTAAAAGAGTAAATAACCAGTTAATTGGTATCCCAGTCGCTGCGCCAGTTGCAGCGCCAAAATACTGAAAATGGGCGATATGTCCATGCCGCCCAGGTGCGGGATTATGCGCCTGAACGGGCGATTGATTGGCTCCGACAATAACTGAATAAGCTGCGTGATTGGATTTCTGGGGTCGGGGCTGAACCATGACATGAGCGCGCCGATGATTATCACGTAGGTGAAGAACACGCAAAGCAGCAGCAGCGTGATGATGGAATGGGCTGCAATATTAGCCGCCAGCATTCCGGGCCTTTCGGCATATATTGTAAGCATGTCTTTTTCAAAAAAGGGATAAAGAAGCGATGTGACCAGTAAGTGCAGGATTAATGCGATTATAAAGAGCACCGGGCCGGAATGCTCGCGGAAAAACCCGCCAAGCCTCCCGATGGCGACATAGAACGGCTCCATGATTTTAAAGCCTGCGCGCAGGAAGGGGTTCATTGGGTAGCGGGAATAACGATAGAAAACGCTGAAAACCATGATCAACACCACAAAGGTGAGAAAGACGTAGTCCGAAAAATTTAAAAATCTGACGGCAAGCCCCGCCAATAGGCCCAAGTCCGGAATTGTAATCCCCGCCACAAGACCATCCATTGTGACCATGAAGATCATGGGTAGGAAAACGGTGAAGTCGGCGCTGTCCAGGTCCCGGGGGCCTTTCCACATCGTTTTGTGCACGGGCGCCATGACCGGTTCGGTGGCCTTATATATGAGGTTGTAGAATGGGTTGAAATAGGCGTCCCGGTTTTTCACAAACATCCTCATGGCCAGCATGAATACGTACAGGCTGATGAGGATGTGTATAATGTAAGCCGTCAACATTTACGAATTGCCCAATTCGATCGAGCGTTCCGTGGCGGCGCGAACCGCCTCGATGAATGCGCCGCGAACGGCGCCGATCTCGAGAGCCTCGAGGCCCGCGGCGGTTGTGCCGCCCGGACTTGTGACCATGTCTCTCAGCTCCGCGGGATGCATGCCTGTCTCTATAAGCAACATGGCAGAGCCGAGCGCGGTGTAAGCGGCAAGCCTCAACGCCGTCGCGCGGTCAAGGCCCATCGTCACGCCTCCGTTCGCAAGGGCTTCAATGACCAGAAAGATATAGGCCGGCCCTGAGCCGGAGAGGCCCGTGACGGCGTCCAGCAATGTTTCCTTGCTCACAATCGTAGTCTCGCCTACCGCGCCGAGTATCTCGCGGGCAAGATTCAACTCGGCGGCCTTCACGCCCGGCCCGGCGCACAGGGCCGAGATGCCCGAGCCGACGAGGGCGGGCGTATTAGGCATGGAACGCACCACCCGCGCTTTCCCGCCCAGCCCTTCCCGGATGCGCCCGATCGTCACGCCAGCCGCGATACTTAGCGCCGGCTTTCCGCCTATATCGCCTATCGTCAGGAAGGCTTCGTCCATCGCTTGCGGCTTAACGGCGAGCACCAGCAGGTCGCACCATTGTGCGGCGTCGCGATTGTTCCGCGCGACAACGACTTTGAGTTGTTTAAGTGCTTTAATGCGCCCCTCGTCCGGGTCGGAGGCCATTATCTGGCCCGGCTTCAATTTGCCGGAGTTGATGAGACCGCGAATGATGGCGCCGCCCATATTGCCGGCGCCGATGAATGCGATTTTTATGTTCCTTTTCAATTCAGCCCTCCCGATAGCGACGTTCTCCGAAAATGGCGGTTCCCACGCGGACGATAGTTGCGCCTTCTTCGATCGCCGCCTCGAAATCTCCGCTCATCCCCATGCTCAACTCGTCCAGGGCAAGACCCGTTCTGGTTTTCAGGTCGTCGCGTAGCTCGCGCAATCTGATGAAATAGGGTCGCGCTTTCTCCGGGTCATCGCCGAAGGGCGGCATGGTCATCAGGCCGCGCAATTCGATATTTTTCAATCTCCTAACTTCGGCGATCAATTCCTCGACCCGATTCGCCGGAAGGCCCGATTTTGTTTCTTCCCCTGCGAGGTTGACCTCGATCAGCGACCCGACAGGCGCGCTCGCCCGCCTGGCGATTTCCTCGGCGAGGCTTGCCTTGTCCACCGAATGTATCATCGCCACGCGCCCGATCACCATCTTGACCTTGTTTTTCTGGAGCGATCCGATAAAATGCCACTCGATGTCATTGGGCAAATTCCCGGCCTTTTCCACAAATTCCTGGGCGTAATTTTCGCCGAATATCTTTTGCCCCGCCTCGTACGCCTGGGCCACAAGTTCCGGCGAATGCGTTTTTGAAACGGCGACGAGGCTAACCTGTTCAGGAGAACGCCCGGAGCGACGCGCCGCTTCCGCAATTTTTTCCTGCACGGCGTTGAGATTTTCAGCGATCCTTCCCATGAGAAGAAAGCCGTATCGCGCCCAATTCCTCGAGAGCCTCGACGACCTCCGCGAGGGGCAAGCCCACCACGTTAGTGTAGCTGCCCTCGATCCTCTCGATCATGAATGCGCCGATCCCCTGGGCGGCATAAGCGCCAGCCTTGTCCATCGGTTCTCCGCTTTTCATGTAGGCTCGTATGTGAGCGGAATCCAATAGTTTTATCAGCACGGCGCTCTCGACGCTTCCGCTGCGCTTAACTCCCGATGCGCCATGGAGAATGCACCAGCCGGTAATGACTTTGTGCCATCTTCCCGCCAGTCGGGCCAGCATGGCCGCGGCTTCTTCTTCGTGCCGTGGCTTCCCCAGAACCGCGCCGTCAATGATTACTATCGTGTCAGCCGCAAGGATCCAGCGATTTTGGGGCCTCATGCCCAGTACCGCCACGGCTTTATCCTCCGCAATACGTTGCGCCTCCTTCGCGGGAGGCGCCCCCTCCCGGATCGTTTCAGGAACATCCGCCGGGATGACCTCGAATTGAATGCCAAGTTGCTCGAGCAGAGACCGCCTGCGCGGAGAGGATGATGCCAGGATTAATGGGCGCTCCTCCGAGTCGTTAATATACATAGTTGAGCATAAATAAAGTAACAGTGAATTATAAGGATGTCAAATATCGCGTATGAAGGGCCTTCTTATTGACAAATTAAACTAAACTATATATAATTAGCTTGACCGGACTAAAAAAGCCGGGGGATTATATGCAAAAGCTGACTTTTAAACAGAATTGTGCTATAATTATTGTTCGTTAAAAGAGAGCAAGCGCAGAGGAGGCCCGGGTGATAGATAGCAATATGGAAAAAAGGAACAGGGCGCTGTTTTCTGGGGCGATTCTATTGCTGATGGTGATGGGGGGAACATTGAGCTGTGCGACGATGGCGGCATCCGCGAACACGGACCTTTCAAGGCGAGTAGATGCGCTAGCCGTCGCCAACAGCCAGCTCCAGAAAAGGGTGGATGAGCTGGAGCGCAAGCTGGCGCTGCTCGAAAGCCAGCTGCCACAGACAAATTCTTCCAGCCCGCGAACCTCGATTAGTCCAGCCCAACCCTCTGCCAGCAACCCTGCCGCATCCTCGCCCGCATCCGCATCCTCCGCGCCAGCGGGGTCGGCCTCATCCCCGGGCGCCTTGCCGCCTCCGCCGGGTCTTGCGATTGTAAAGATGCGTCCTCCCAATCCGCCGGCTGCGGTGGCGGGGGCCCCCGATAATCCTCCCGGCTCTTCATCGCCGCCATCCGGGGAGGGGCCGCCGTCCCTGTTTGCGGAGGATCCGCCGGTCTCCGATCCTTCCGGGGATGGGAACCAGGAGCCTTCGCCTCATCCGTCCCCGGGAGCGCACGGGGCGCCGTCCTCTCCGCCTGCAGGGCCCCCCGTATCGGTGGAAGCCGCCACCCTTTATGAGAGCGCGCTTGGGCAATTTCAGAAGGGCGAATTGGAAATGGCGATTGAAGCGTTCAAGCTCTATCTTACCAAATACCCCGATAGCTCCTATACGCCCGGCGCGTTATTTTATCTGGGCGAATCATTCTACAAAATGCGCAAGTATCAGCAGGCGATGGAGAATTATCGGCGGCTTTTAATGAGATACCCCGAGTCTGAAACGGCGCCCGAGGCGCTGTTCAAACTGGGAATGTGTTTTCTCCAAATGAATGATTTACCAAGCGCCAAGCAGGCGTTTAACAGGGTGATCGAGTCGTATCCGTATTCGGAGGCGGCAAAATCCGCCCAGACAGAATTGAAAAAAATTAATTAAGCGATCCGAAAAGGAGGGCTTGCGAATGAAATTGCGTATCCTGACGATATCGGTGGCCATAGTGATGTTGGCCGCCCCGGCCTTTGCGCAACAAGCACAGCCAACCCCCGCAGCTCCTTCGGGGGCGGAGGGAAAACGAGCGGGGCCACAGGGACCGACCCAGGCCTTGCCGGACAATGATCATTACAAATACGTTGTCCGGCGCGGTGACACCCTGTGGGCGCTTGCGGGCCGGTTCATGGATAATCCCTTCAACTGGCCCCTGATCTGGCAGGAGAATCCACAGATCGAGGACCCTCACTGGATATACCCGGGGGATGTGCTTTTAATCATACCCGAGGAGGTATTGCGGCTACGGAAAATCGCCTCGTTGCCCGTAACGAACCAGGGAGGACACGCCGAAGCGGCGGGACCCTCCAGGCCACAGGAAACCGCCGCGTTTCAATTGACAGGGCCGGGAGAAACCCAGGTCACCTTTACCCCGAATAGGTTGATCGGATTCATGAGCGAGGAGGAATTAAGCAACACCGTGGGGAGTATCTCCGGGTCACCTATCCCACGCATATCTTTCGGGTCACCCGACCTCCTCTATATTGACGTAGGTGAAGAGAGCGGAATAAAAGTGGGCGACAAATTCACCGTGTTCAGGCTCATAAAAAACGTCCGGCACCCGGTCACACATAAAAAACTGGGCTATCAGGTGTTGACGCTTGGCTCCGTCGAGGTTGTGGTTGTCTATCCATCGCTGAGTACCGTCAAGATCACTTACTCCAACCAGGCTATAAATATCCAGGACAGAGTTATACCCCTCCTGGATATGCCGCGCACCGTGGAATTCAGGGATGCCCCCAAGCAGTATCAAACCGAGCCTCTGGAAGCTTACATCATAACAAACAGGGATAACCTCCTGACGTTCGGACGAAACGATATAGCTTATATTGACGTGGGAAAAGAAGAAGGTGTTGCGCCCGGCATGTTGTTCACGGTTTACGTCCCCGGCAAAGAGGGAAAGGGACGAAAGAGGGGCGTTGAGGACACGCCGGATGAAGTGATAGGAGAAGTGGTGGTTCTAATGGCCGGTCAGGAGTATTCAACCGTGCTTATCACAAAATCCACGCGGGAATTCCACTCCGGCTCTCATATTCGCAGCAGGCGCTACCCCTAAGAAGCACCCATACAACCTTTTCGCGATCGCAGAAAAAGCGGCGTCCCTCAAAAGGCGCCGCTTTTCTATTGCTTTTTGCTATTACTTGTCTACTTGTTTTTTTCAGACTGTTTTTTCATCTCCTGCATTGACAATGCCCTTCCGCTATGCTATAAAGACTACAAGTCTCAGTATAAACTATGGAGACTTGTTTATCTTAACAGGCCCGAATAAGGAGGAGGAAAAAATGAGGAAGAGAAGTTTGTTGACGGCCACGCTTTTGGCCGCTCTAATCATGTTCGCTTACGGATGCGGGGGAGGCGGCGGAGGGGGAGGAGACAATCCGTCCGGAGGGCCTGGTACAAACAACAAGCCGACATGGCAGACAGCTCCTTCCAACATCACGATAACCGCCGGGTCGGTTTGCAACCAGACCAACGGTATAGCTACAGACGTTGACACAGGCCAGACGCTGACTTGCTCCAACAACGGCACATCGTGCGGCTTTACCGTCACAGTGATCGGTTCCGGCCTGCCAGCAAATTGCAACATCAGCTTCACGGCGCCTGCCTTGCCTCAGACATGCAGCCTGCGAGTGATGGCGACGGATAATGGCTCTCCGGCGATGTCGGTTGGCTCATCGATTTCAATAACTATAAGGAACCATGCGCCAACATGGTCAACGACGCCTTCTAACATCATAATCACCAGTGGGTCCGTATACAACCAGACTAACGGCACTGCGACGGACCTTGATACGGGCCAGACGCTGACCTGCTCGAACAACGGAGCGTCGTGCGGATTTACCATTACGGTGACCGGTTCCGGCTTGCCTGCAAATTGCAACGTCAACTTTACAGCCAGTTTGCCGCAGACCTGCGCTTTGAGAATTGTGGCTACGGACAACGGCACTCCGGCCATGTCAATTGGCTCGACGATAACGATTACTGTGCCCAACCATGCGCCTACATGGTCAACTGCGCCTTCCAACATCACGATCACCGGCGGGTCCGTATACAACCAGATTAACGGCGTAGCGACGGACGTTGACACGGGCCAGACGCTGAGCTGCTCGAGCAACGGCGCGTCGTGCGGCTTTGCCATTACGGTGAGCGGTTCAGGCGCCAATCCCCTGTACTGCAACATCAGCTTCACCGCGCCCGAATCCGCTCAAATATGCAACCTGAGAGTCATGGCTGCGGACAACGGCGCCCCATCACTAACCGTGGGGCAAATCATTAATATCACAATATATCAGTATGCATCGGCGATTTCCGCGGGAGGTTCTCACACCTGCGCTCTCACAATGGCTGGCGGGGTTAAATGCTGGGGATTTAATAATTACGGCCAGCTCGGGGACAACACGACAACCCACAGTTTTATCCCCGTTGATGTTGTCGGGTTATCGAGCGGAGTGGCGGCGATTTCAGCGGGACCTTCTCACACCTGCGCCCTTACAACGGCAGGTGGGGTTAAATGCTGGGGAGATAATACATTGGGCGATCTCGGGGATAACACGACATATTCACGTAATTTTCCTGTTGATGTCGTTGGTTTAACGAGCGGAGTCTTAGCGATTTCCGCAGCAGGGTATCACACCTGCGCACTCACAACGACGGGCGGGGTTAAATGCTGGGGAGATAATTATTATGGCGAGCTCGGGGACAACGGCGCAGTAAGCTACAGTTTGACCCCAATTGATGTCATTGGCTTATCGAGCGGAGTGGCGGCAATTTCCACGGGATTTTTTCACACCTGTGCCCTCACAAATGCGGGCGTGGTTAAATGCTGGGGAGATAATGAAGCCGACCAGCTCGGGGGCGCCTCAACAGATGTTTGTACAGTAAATAGCTCCACATACCCATGCAGCCTTACAGCTATTGATGTTGTTGGGCTTTCGAGCGGAGTGGCGGCGATTTCCGCGGGAGATGGCCACACCTGCGCCCTCACAACGGCGGGCGGGGTTAAATGCTGGGGATTGAATGACAGCGGCCAGCTCGGGGGCGCCTCAACAGATGTTTGTACGGTAAATAGCTCCACATACCCATGCAGCCTTACAGCTATTGATGTTGTTGGGCTTTCGAGCGGAGTGGCGGCGATTTCAGCGGGAGAATTGCACACCTGCGCCCTCACAACGTCTGGCGGGGCTAAATGCTGGGGATACAATTATTACGGCCAGCTCGGGGACAACACAACAACCAACCGTTATGCCCCCGTTGATGTGGTTGGTTTATCGAGTGGAGTGGCGTCGATTTCCGCGGGACTTGATCACACCTGTGCCCTCACAACGGCGGGGGGCGTTAAATGCTGGGGAGATAATTATGACGGCCAGCTCGGGGACAACACAACATGGTTTCGTTTGACCTCTGTTGATGTTGTAGGGCTTTTGAGCGGAGTGGCGGCGATTACCGCGGGAGGTGGCCAAACCTGCGCCCTCACAACGGTGGGCGGGGCTAAATGCTGGGGATGGAATGGTACCGGCCAGCTCGGGGACAACTTAGCAGAGCCTGCTGCCTACACCCCCGTGGATGTCATCGGATTATCTAGCGGAGTGGCGGCGATTTCCGCGGGAGGTGGCCACACCTGCGCCCTCACAACGGCGGGCGGGGTTAAATGCTGGGGAGATAATGAAGCCGACCAGCTCGGGGGCGCCTCAACGGATGTTTGTACAGTAAATGGCATAATACACCTATGTAGTCTTACAGCTATTGATGTTTTTGGGCTTTCGAGCGGAGTGGCGGCGATTTCCGCTGGAAATGATCACACCTGCGCTCTCACAACGGCGGGCGGGGTTAAATGCTGGGGAGATAATGAATACGGCCAGCTCGGGGACAACACAACAACCAACAGTTCTAATCCCGTTGATGTGGTCGGGTTATCGAGCGGAGTGGCGGCGATTACCGCGGGAGGTGGCCAAACCTGCGCCCTCACAACGGTGGGCGGGGTTAAATGCTGGGGATGGAATGGTACCGGCCAGCTCGGGGACAACACAACAGCCGACCGTCATACACCCGTTGATGTGGTTGGATTAACGAGCGGAGTGGCGGCGATTTCTGCGGGAGGTTTTTACACCTGTGCCCTCACAATGGCGGGCGGGGTTAAATGCTGGGGATATAATTATTATGGCGAGCTCGGGGACAATACATTTTACAGCCGTCATACTCCGGTTGATGTGGTTGGATTATCGAGCGGGATGACGGCGATTGACGCGGGAGGGGATCACACCTGCGCCCTCACAACCTCGGGCGGGGTTAAATGTTGGGGATTGAATAATTACGGCCAGCTTGGGGACAACACAACAGCCGACCGTCATACACCCGTTGATGTGGTCGGATTATCGAGCGGAGTGGCGGCGATTACCGCGGGAGGTGGCCACACCTGCGCCCTCACAACAGCGGGCGGGGTCAAATGCTGGGGATATGATTATGACGGTGAGCTTGGGGACAACACAATACCCTACAGTTTAACCCCCGTGGATGTGGTTGGCCTGTAACGGGAAAGGCGTCTGAAAGGCGCAGATATGGCCTGTGTTTTATGAATCCGTGATTCAGTCTTTCATGTGGTATTCGAATCACGGAGGCACGGAATAGCGGAAAACACGGAGAAACTCAATTCCGTGCTTCCGCACACATTTCCGTGTTTCCGTGATTCATAATTATATGGCCAGACAAGGGGTTTAAACGTCTTCGTCCGTCTGGACCCCTTGTCTGCGTTCAATTTGAGATGGTTTTTATTAACCTTCTAACCCCCAGACTGAAGTCCGGTGCTCTAAAAATGATTGTGAAACTCCCCATAATAAATTGCGGGGTTTCCTTGCCACAACTTTAATATAGCTTCGACCATAAAATTATTTTTACCATTCCCGTATTCTCAATTTCCCGCGCGACAGGACGGCCATCATTCTGCCCGCGGGAACTTCCGATTCGATGCGGCGGATAGCTGATAGAATCTCTTGCGCCATCGTTTCTGTGTTGATTTGGTCAAAACGCAGGAGAATAGCTCTTGGTGAAACGGATACAGGGGAAAATTCCAGCCAATAGCCGAAGTCTTTATCCTCGGTCGGTATCGTAAGGGAATTTGTTATGGCATGCCGGAGGATGTCCTCGTCGGGCGCTCCTATCAAGCGAGCTTCGGCAACCGTCTGAACAAAATGACCTTTGGACCTTAGAATCTTGACGAGATCAAGAGGAATGTTTTCGTCAGCCAGAAGATTCACGATCAGCCTGCTCCACAACAGGAAACACCCGCTCTCCTTCCATCACGTTGGAAGCGTACTCGATAGCGGCATTTATCCCTTCGCGGGTCAGGTGTGGATAATTTTCGAGGATTTTCTCCATGGACAAGCCGGAAGAAACCAGTTTCAGAACAAATCCCACGGAGATACGGGTACCCCGAATAACCGGCTTTCCCCCAAGCACATTGGGATCCGTTACGATCATATTTTCCATAAAGATTCCCGTTACGTTTTATTTATTAATGGTAACGAGGTTCATAAATAACCGCAAGCGGTTATTTTACGCTTCCGGCGCTGCCCGCTGTTGTCAATTTTTGATTGTCACTCCACAGTGTTCGCTGAGAAGGCGGATTGCGTTTCCGCGCAATATTTTTTCGCGGACCCGCGGGTTTCCCTCGGTGGCAAGCAGCGCCTTGGCCAGCGGCAATTCAATGGCGTAGAAGGGCCAGTCTGAGCCGAAAAGGATGCGATCCTCACCCATGCCGTCTATCATTTCCTTGATCCTCTGAGGCGGCTGGCCGGAGACCTCGAGATACACGTTCTCATGCTTATTGCCAAGCTCGATCGCTTCCTTGTACTGGTGAATGCCGGAGTGGCCTAAGATGAAAATGAGGTTTGGAAAGTCCTTTACGGGGTCGCGGAAGTGGCGGATCGCCGGTAAATCCTCCGCCCATTTCGGGGAAATGTCCGAATGGCCGGTGTGAAAGAGGATGGGAACGCCTTTTCTTTCGCATATCTCGTACATAATTCGGGCGCGTTTGTTGGAGGCGTTATATAGCTGCTGAGCGGGGTGCATTTTCAGCCCCACGGCGCCCAATTGGAGCATCCTCTCCACCTTGGCCTCAAGCGCCGTCGAGTAAGGATGCACCGACCCGAAGCCGATGATTCGCGGCTCGCCCGCGATGCTCCTCATGAAA
>Ga0209777_10006545_pt1 | contig 13098 bp, 11 predicted proteins | sample FrelakmetHBP12HB_FD_187147 | JGI IMG/M metagenome (GOLD analysis project Ga0209777, IMG submission 187147) | Freshwater lake sediment microbial communities from the University of Notre Dame, USA, for methane emissions studies -HBP12 HB (SPAdes)... | ecosystem: Environmental > Aquatic >...
GACGCCCTGGCGATGGTGAAGTGGTTCTTCGGCCGGGGGCCGCAGCCGCGGTTCGGTCGCTACAGCTACATGGAGAAGTTCGACTACTTCGCCGAGCTGTGGGGCGTCGGCGCGATCGGGTTCACCGGCCTGATGCTCTGGCAGCCGGAGTTCTTCGCTGTGGTTTTTCCCGGCATCCTGTTCAACGTGGCCATCATCGTCCACTCCTACGAGGCGATGATCGCGACGGCGTTCATCTTCACGATCCACTTCTTCAACGTGCACCTCCGCCCCGACAAGTGGCCGCTCGACGCGGTGATGTTCACCGGCCGGGCCACGGTCGAGTACATGGAGGAGGAGCACCCGCAGCTCGCCGAGACGTTGCGCCGGAACGTGGCGGAGCAGGAGCCCAGCCGCCGCGCGATCGTGGACGCGCCGGCGCCGCCGCCCCCGCGCTGGATGAACCTCGTCGGGGCCGGCGGCGGGCTCGTCCTCATGGGGATCGGGCTCGCCCTGATCGGGCTCATCATGTGGGGCTCGCTGTGCTAGAGGTCCGGCGCGCACTCGCGGCGGCCGCCGTCCTCCTCCTGGCCGGATGCGCGCACGGCGCGGCCCGCGGCGCCGACCCGCACGCGAAGGTGGCGTGCGTCGGGTGTCACCGCGGCGCCCCGACCGCCTCCGGCCGGAGCGGCGTGCCCGACGTGGCGTGCTCGTCCCGTGGCTGTCACCCGAACGGCGGGCCGGACACCGCGCACATCGCGATGGTGACCTTCCGGCACAGCCGCCACCCGATGAGCTCGCAGCGCGCGGTGCCATGCGCCGCCTGCCACACGCACGCCGAGGGGAGCCGGGTGCTGCGCGCGGACAGCACCACCTGCGCCCTCTGCCACTTCGCCGACGTCTCCGGTCTGCGGGACGCGGGCTGCGCGACGTGCCATCCGAGCCCGCGGCATACGGCCACGACCAGCCAGGGCGTGCTGCTGTCGCATCCGCTCCTCAGCCAGGCGCACGTCCCCTGCGCGCGCTGCCACTTCCGCCTGGTCGTGGGCGATACGACCGTGGTCGTGGCGCGCTGCGCCGCGTGCCACCAGGCGAAGCCGCCGTCCAAGCTCCCGCCGGCCGACAGCGCGCACGCGCTGCACCCCGAGCTCTCCTGCCGCTCCTGCCACGCCGCCGTCGTGCACCGCGTCATGGCGATGAGCGGCTCGATCGCCCTGGAGTGCCTGGACTGTCACGACCGCCGCCACCGGCGCCCGATCCCCGCCGACACCTCCCGCACGGCGAAGTGTGCGGACTGCCACGCCGGCGTCCACGCCGAGCAGCAGCGCCTGATCCTCGGCTTCATGCCGGGTGAGCCGCTCACCCCGAGCCTGATGTTCATGGGCGGGGTCACCTGCCGATCCTGTCACGTGACCCCCGAAGGGCCCAGTCCGCGGCCGGGGATGTCCCTCAAGCCCGGCGGCGCCGCGTGCGTGGGGTGCCACGGGAGCGGGTGGTCCGCCGTGCTGGCGCGGTGGAGGCGCGGCTTGCAGCGGCGCGACGCCTGGATTGGCGAGTATCTGCGCTCCGCCGAAGCTTCCCTCGGCGGCCCTGCGGCGCCGCCGCCGTCCGCGCTCGCACGGCTGGCGGAGGCGAAGGGGCTGATGGACTACCTGCGGCGCACCGGCGCGGTGCACAACCTCACGGCGTCCGATCGGATCATGCGCCACGCCCTCGACCTGGCCGCCGGCGCGTACCGCGCCGCGGGAAGGGAAGTGCCCCCGGTGCCGGAGCTCGGACCCCAGGTGCGTCCCGGCGCCTGCATCTCCTGCCACTACGGGATCGAGGAGGCCGCGGCCGGGCGCGACAGCGCCAGCGGCCGGACCGTCACCCACGCCGAACACCTTCTGCGCGCATTCCTCCCGTGCGACGCCTGCCACGCCGCAGGCGCGGCCCCCCCTGGCATCCCCGACAGCCTCTGGATCGATACGCTCAAGGCCATCACGCGCCTGAAAGGCGCCCGGCCGGCAAGCAGGTAGCACCTGGGCTGTAACGTGCTTTCCCACAACATGTTACAAGCAGCGGCGTGAGGCCTTGACGTAGGGCCTCCACGGGTCTACACTTCGGCTCGGATTAGCACTCAGTACGCGTGACTGCTAACACTGTGGTTCGCAACGATTCCATCACTTGGAGGAGGTCGGAGACACATGGCCACGACCACCAAAGGGAAGTTGAAGGTGCATCCCCTGGCTGATCGTGTGGCGATCCGTCCGCTCGAGGAAACCGAGCAGATGCGGGGCGGGCTGTACATCCCCGACACCGCGAAGGAGAAGCCGCAGCAGGGAGAGATCATCGCCGTCGGACCCGGCCGCTACGAGAAGGGCGAGCGGGTCGCGATGGAGCTGAAGGTCGGCGACAAGGTGCTGTACGGGAAGTACGCCGGCACCGAGGTCACCATCGAGACCGAGACGTTCCTGGTCATCAAGGAGTCGGACGTCCTCGCCAAGCTCGGCTGAGCGTCCACCACATAGGGAGAGACAGCAATGGCAGCGAAGGAACTCATTTTCGGCGTGGACGCGCGCGCGAAGTTGAAGCGGGGCGTGGACCAGCTCGCCGAAGCGGTGAAGGCGACGCTTGGCCCGAAGGGGCGGAACGTCGTCATCGACAAGAAGTTCGGGAACCCCACGGTGACGAAGGACGGGGTGACGGTGGCGAAGGAGATCGAGCTGCCGGATGCGGTCGAGAACATGGGCGCCCAGATGGTGAAGGAAGTGGCGACCAAGACCTCGGACATCGCGGGGGACGGCACCACGACGGCGACGGTGCTGGCCCAGGCGATCTTCCGCGAGGGGCTGAAGAACGTGACGGCGGGCGTGAGCCCGATGGCCCTCAAGCGTGGCATCGACAAGGCCGTCGAGGTCGTGCTGGAGGAGCTGAAGAAGGTGTCGGTCCCGACCAAGGGGAAGAAGGAGATCGCCCAGGTCGGCGCCATCTCCGCCAACAACGATCACGACGTCGGGGACATCATCGCCGACGCGATGGAGAAGGTCGGCAAGGACGGCGTGATCACGGTCGAGGAGGCGAAGGGCCTTCAGACCGAGCTGGAGACCGTGGACGGGATGCAGTTCGACCGCGGCTATCTGTCGCCGTACTTCGTGACCGATCCGGACAAGATGGAGGCGGTGCTCGAAGACGCGCTGATCCTGATCCACGACAAGAAGATCAGCTCGATGAAGGACCTGCTGCCGGTGCTCGAGAAGGTCGCGCAGATGGGGAAGCCGCTCCTGATCGTCGCGGAGGACGTCGAGGGTGAGGCGCTGGCGACGCTGGTGGTGAACAAGCTGCGCGGCACGCTCAAGGTGTGCGGCGTGAAGGCGCCGGGCTTCGGCGACCGGCGCAAGGAGATGCTGCAGGACGTCGCGGTCCTGACCGGCGGGAAGGTGGTCAGCGAGGAAGCGGGCTTCAAGCTCGAGAACGCGGTGCTCACGGATCTCGGCAAGGCCAAGCGGATCGTGATCGACAAGGACAACACGACGATCGTGGACGGAGCCGGCAAGCACGCCGAGATCGACGGCCGCATCGGCCAGATCCGTGCCGCGATCGAGAAGTCCACGTCGGACTATGACAAGGAGAAGCTCCAGGAGCGTCTGGCCAAGCTGGCCGGCGGCGTCGCGATCATCAACGTCGGCGCGGCGACCGAGACGGAGATGAAGGAGAAGAAGGCCCGCGTCGAGGACGCGCTGCACGCCACGCGCGCCGCCGTCGAGGAGGGCATCGTGACGGGTGGTGGTGTCGCGTTGCTGCGCTGCCAGCCGGCCGTCGCGAAGCTGAAGCTGGAAGAGGAGGAGCAGATCGGCGCCGAGATCGTGCGCCGCTCCCTCGAGGAGCCGATCCGGATGATCGCGCAGAACGCCGGAGCCGAAGGCTCGATCGTCGTCGCGAAGGTGCGGGAGTCGAAGGAGAAGAACTTCGGGTACAACGCCCTGACCGACACGTACGAGGACCTGGTGGCGGCCGGCGTCATCGACCCGACCAAGGTGACGCGCACGGCGCTGCAGAACGCGGCGTCCATCGCGGGGTTGCTGCTGACCACCGAGGCGGTCATCGTGGAGAAGAAGGAGGAGGAGAAGCACCCTCCGATGCCGGCCGGCGGCGGGGGTATGGGAGGCATGTACTAGACAAGTTGCCGGTTCCAAGACGGCAAGTTGCGAGGGGGCCCCGGAGCGATCCGGGGCCTTTTCGCGTACATCGTGCGCTCGGCGGGCACCGGGCCTATCTTCTCCTCCATGACCGACCCGGGCGCTCCCGCCCAGCCCGCCCCGCCGCGTCAATCCGCGGCAGTGCGCACGGCCCTGCCGCGCGAGTTGTCGGACTTCCTCATCGAGTTCTCCATCGCCCTGCACAAGCACGCGATGTACCCCGGCGGCCACCCGACCCTGGAGCCTGCGTCCCTCGGCGTCGCCCGGCGGCTCGAGTCGCTCCTCGCGGAGCGGGGCACCCTGTCGCTCGGAGTCGCCCGCGAGCAGCTGGTGATCGAGGGCGTGGCCACCGATCCCCGCCACCCGGTGCTGAAGGACCTCGCTGAACGGCTCCACCGGCACCACCTCGGCGCCATCTCCTTCGCCCGGGGAGTGACCGGTGAGGAGATCGACGAATCGCTGAAGCTCCTGGCGGAGGACGCCTCCCGCGGGGGCGAGCCGATCGGCCTCAGGCCGCTGGCCAAGATCGCGCGCTGGCAGCACATCCGGCTCTATCCGCTGACCTTCGACCGCCTGCAGCTGCTGGACGTCGCGGAAGGCGACGCGCAGAAGGAGGAGCCGTCGTCGTCGCGCGCGAGATCGGCGCAGCTCTGGGTCGGCCTCGCGCAGGCGGCGCTCGCCTCGGAGAACGCCGAGCAGCCGGTCCCCGCCGAGCCGCAGGAGCCCGACAAGCCGGTCGAGCCGTACGTGCCGAGCCCCGAGCCGACCGCGCCGCTGTCCGACGCGGAGATCGACGCGGCGCTGGACGTGGTCGAGGTGGCAGCGCCGCTCGAGGCGCAGGCGGCCGAGCCGGCCGCGGTTGCGCAGGCGATCGAGGAGCACCAGCGCGGCACGGCGTACGACCAGGTCATCGTCGGCTACATGCTCCAGATCGCCGACGAGCTGAAGGCGGCGGGCGGTAGCGGCGCCGTGGCGCTACGGAAGCGGATGAGCAAGCTGATCTCGGCCCTCGACCCGACGACGCTCAGCCGGCTGCTCGACATGGGCGGCGACCTGTCGCAGCGGCGCCAGTTCATCCTCGACGCCTCGCAGGGGATGGCGGTGGACGCCGTGGTGGACCTGGTGCGCGCCGCGTCGGGCACCGGGGCGCCGATCTCGCGGTCCATGCTGCGGATGCTCACGAAGCTGGGTTACCACGCCGAGCGCGGCGGGACGGCGGCGCGGGAGATCGCGGAGACCAACCTGCGGGACCAGGTCGCCGAGCTGGTGCAGGGGTGGGCGCTGGCGGACCCGAACCCGGGCGGCTACTCCTCGGCGCTGGAACGCATGGCGCAGGCCTCGCCGGCCCTCCTCGCGCCGGGGGAGGCGCAGTTCGTGCCGGAGCCGGTGCGCCTGCTCAAGATGGCGTGCGAGACCGGCGCGACCGGCGACGCGGTGCTGCGCGCGGTGGACCAACTGGTCCTGGAGGGGCGTCTGACCGAGGCGCTGGAGGTCGTGGACCGCACGCCCCGTCCGTCCGCGGCCAGCGAGGCGATCGCGGCGCGGGCGGCGACGCCGGAGTCGGTGCGGGTGCTGCTGTCCACGCAGCCGGTGGACCTCGTGCTGCTCGACCGCCTGCTCGCCCACACCGGCGACGCGTCGGCCGATCCGATGCTCGACACGCTCGCGGCGTCCGAGTCGCGGCAGCTGCGGCGCGCGCTCATCGACCGGCTGATCCGGATCGGCCCCCCGCTCGGTCCGCACCTGATCCCGCGGCTCGGCGACGAGCGCTGGTACGTGGTGCGCAATCTGCTCTTCCTGGCCGCGGAGCTGCCCGCCGCGCCGGCGGGTCTCAACGCGGCGCAGTTCACCCAGCACGAGGATCTGCGGGTGCGGCGCGAGGCGCTGCGGGTCCTGTTCAAGGACCCGGCCGTGCGGACGCGCGCGATCTGCACGGCGCTCACCGACGAGGACCCCCGCGTCAAGCGGCTGGCGCTCGCGGCGGCGGCGGACGGCGCGTGTCCGGAGGCCGCCGTGCCCCTGGTCGTGGCCCTGGCCACCGGGGACGACGAGTCGGAGCTCCGGGTGGCGGCCATCCGGACGCTGGCCTCCGAGGGCGGCAGGCTTTCGCTGGACGCGCTCCTGCGCCTGACGCGCATGCGGCGGAGCGTCCTCGGGATGGGGAGCGTGAAGCGGGTGAGCAGCGAGCCCGAGTTCCTCGCCGCGCTGGCCGCGCTCGGCCGGTTCGCGGGCGAGCGGCGGGCGCGCGAGCAGCTGGAGCAGGCGGCCGCGTCGAAGGACCCGGAGACCGCGAAGGTCGCGAGCGATGCCCTCAAGGGAGTGCGATGAGCGACGCGACGACGTTCCTCACGACCCTGGCCCAGGCGCTGTCCACCATGTCCCTCTATCCGGACGGCCATCCGTCCCGGGAGGGGATCGTGGACCTGGCCTACACGCACCTGCAGACCCTCCAGAAGGCGGACCGGCGGGTGTCGTTCTCCTTCCTCGGGGACGACGTGGTGTTCGGCGACCGGCCGATCCGCTCGCTCCGCGGCTGGGACTGGAGTACCCGGCTCGCCGGCGCGGGCATCCAGCGCATCGAGTTCGAGACGGAGGTCACGCGCGAGGAGTTCGACGGCTTCCTCTCGGAGGTGCTGGCGAAGCTGACGCTCTACGCGGCCTCGCAGGCGGGCCCGAGTCGCCGCGGCGGCGGCCCGATCAAGTTCGGCGAAGTGGGTCTGCGCGAGATGGAGTCCGCTCCCCAGCTCGCCACGGGCACCATCGCGCTCTCCCTGCGCGAAGAGGCCGACACCGTGCAGTGGATGCACGAGGAGACGCAGGGCGGTCACGGACTGCCGTTGGCGGAGGCGGAGGCGGTGGTGCGCTCGCTCGCCGCGGCGATGCACGGCGATCAGGCGATCGTCCTGCCGCTGCTCGAGATGCGCCGCTACGACGAGTACACGACCACGCACTCCCTCAACGTCTGCGTGCTCGCGATGGGGCTCGCCGAGTGGATCGGGCTCGGCGCGCGGGACGTGCGCGCCTTCGGGGTCGCGGGGCTCCTGCACGACATCGGCAAGGTGAAGATCCCGACCGAGGTCCTGAACAAACCGGGCCGGCTCACGCCGGAGGAGCGGGACATCATGAACCGCCATCCGGTGGAGGGGGCGAAGATCATCCTGACCTCGGAGGAGAACCTCGACCTCGCGGCGGTGGTCGCCTACGAGCACCACATCATGCAGAACGGCGGCGGCTACCCGCGGCTCGACTATCCGCGCGAGTGCCACCAGGCGTCGAAACTGGTGCACGTCTGCGACGTGTACGACGCGCTCAGGACCAACCGGCCGTACCGGGCCGCGTGGCCCCCGGCGAAGGTGCTGGCGTATCTGGAGGAGCGCGCCGGCACCGAGTTCGAACCCGACGTCGCGCGCCGCTTCGTCAAGATGATGGGCGAGTGGGAGCCGAAGGAAGCCGCGCTCGACGACCAGCCGGTGGTCGTTGCGGAGAGCGCGGGTGCCGCGGCCTCAGGCCCGGCCGCCGCTCCGCAGGGGTAAGGTCAGCTGCTCGAGCGCCGCTCCCACCTCGAGCGGGGGGAGCGGCGCATCCTGTTTCGCCACCACCAGGCGGCCCCGGAACGCCGTGCCGGCGAGGGCGCCCGCCACCGTGCCCAGCGCGAGCTCCGGCGTGTTGCACCGGTCGGAGAGGTGGGCCAGCACCAGCAGCGCCAGCCCCGCGTGCGCCACCTCGGCGGCGAGGAGTCCCGCTTCCCGGTTGCTCAGGTGGCCGCCGCGCCCGGCGATCCGCGCGCGCACGGACGCCGGATAGCGGCTGGAGCGGAGCATCACCTCGTCGTGGTTGGTTTCGAGGACCAGCGCGTCCAGGTCGCGACACGCGTGCTTGAGCGCCGTGGTGGGCGAGCCGACGTCGTAGGCGATGCCCACACGCCGGCCCTCGGCGTCCTCCACCACCAGCATCAACGGCTCGCCGGCGTCGTGCGCCGTGGGGAACGCGCGCACCGCGAAGCTCGCGCAGCGGGTGCTCCCGCCCACCGCGAGGACCTTCTGCCGGGTGCCGTCCTTGAGGCGCGGGGCGAGGGCGTCGAGGGTCCCACGGCTCGCGAGGATCGGGACGCCCCAGGCGGCCGCGGCGCCCGGAGCGCCGCGCGCGTGGTCCCCGTGCTCGTGCGTAAGGGCGATCCCTGCGAGTCCGAATGGCCTGCCGCCGGCGCTCTCCATCCGCCGCTCGAGGTCGCGGGTCGAGAATCCCGCGTCGATCAGCAGTGCGTCCGGGCCCGATTCGAGGAGCAGGGCGTTGCCCCGGCTCCCCGAGCCGAGCACCGTCAGCCGCACGGTGTCCGGTGGGTCGCGGCGCCCCAGACCGCGGCGAGGTAGCGGCGCGTCCGATCGTCCACCGCCACGTCGCGGCGCGGCAGCACCCGCTCGGCGATCTCGACGAAGCGCCCGCACTCCATCACCACGCCCGGCTCGTCGAGCCCCCACGCGAAGGCCGGCACCTCGCTCGGCGGGCGGCGCGATCCGAACAGGTTGGCGCCGACCCCGATCACGCACCCGGTCGGCAGCATCGTGCCGATCGCCGTCTTCACGTGGTCCCCGATCAGGGAGCCGAGGAAGGTGAGGGCGGTCTCGTAACGCGTGGCGCCGAGCTTCACGCGCACCGGGCCGTACGTGTTCTTGAGGTTCGAGGTGATGGTGCCCGCGCCCAGGTTCGCCCAGCGCCCGACCACCGACGAGCCCAGGAACCCGTCGTGCGCCTTGTTCGCGTACCCGAGGAAGACGACGCCGGAAACCTCGCCTCGCACCTTGCAGTGCGGGCCGATGGCGCTGCCCGAGATGTCGCCGCCGACCAGCTGGGTGTCGCGCGCCACCGCGAGCGGCCCCGCGAGCCGGGCGCTCGAGCGCACCTCGACGCCGGGCGACAGGAAGATCGGGCCCTTGCGCACGTCGAAGACCACGCCGGGCTCGACCGCGGCTTCGGTGACCAGGACCAGCGCCGGGTCGCCGAGCACGGTCGTGCCGCGCGGCACCGCGCCGCCCGCCTGGGCGGACCGCATCCGCTCGAGATCCGCCGGCAGGGTCGTCGCGAGATCGCCGACCAGGTCCCACACGCCGGCCAGGAGCTTGCCCTCGAGGGTTGCCGCAGGCCACTTCGCGGCGGCGTCGAATCCGCCCCAGTCGGCGCGGCGCGGGATCGCGAAGCCGACGGTGGCGCCCGCGGCGTCCACGAACCGCAAGGCGTCGGCGGGCTCGGCCGGGAGCCCGGCACCGGGCGCCGGGGCGAAGGTCGAGCGGAGGAAGAGCCGCGCCTCGGCCTTTTCGCCGGGGCCGGCGACGACCGGCGGCGCGCCGGCCTCGACGAAGTCCGCCAGGTGCGCGTGCGGGCTGACCGAGCCGGCGACGGGGAGGTCGAGCAGCGCGGACCAGCGCTCGCGCAGGAGGAAGGCGCCGTAGCGCAGCTCCCCCAGCGGGCGCGAGAGGGAGAAGGGCAGGAACCGCTCCAAGTCCTCGGCCGCGTCGTAGAGGAACAGCTTCGTCATCGGCCCTCCGCTCCGGGGGTGCCGTCGCCCGCCACCTCGGGCGGCAGGCGGGCCAGCAGCTCCTTGAGGTGCGGCGCGCGCTCGCGCGTCGTCACCAGCACGATTCCGCGCGCGCGCACCACTACGAGGTCCGCGACGCCGTCCAGCACCGTTGGACCGTCTTCGCTCCAGACCACGCACCCGGTCGCGTCCACGGCGTGCACCGCGCCCACCGCGACGTTGCCGGCACCGTCGGCCGCGCGGACGCGCGGCAGCGCGGCCCAGGAGCCGACGTCGTCCCACCCGAAATCGCCGGGCACCACCGCGCCGGCCTTCGTCCGCTCGAACAGCCCCACGTCCACGCTGACCGGCTTGGCCGCACGGTAGAACGCCTCCACGTCGCCGCTTTCCAGGGCCGGGAGGGCCGAGGCCAGCTCCGGCGTGTGGCGCGCGATCTCCTCGAAGAACCGTGCCGCCGTCCAGGCGAACATCCCGGTGTTCCACAGGGCGCCGGAGGCGATCAGCCTCGCTGCCTCGGCGGCCGACGGCTTCTCGACGAACCGCAGGATCTTGCGGGCGTTCCCGCCGACCGGCTCGCCGGGCACGATGTATCCGTAGCCGATCTCGGGGCGCGTGGCGCGCGCGCCGACCGTGACGATCGCGCCCTCCCGCTCCGCGAGATCGAGCGCGGCGCCGGCCGCGCTCCGGAAGGCCGCCGGGTCGCCGACCGTCCAGTCGGCGTGGACGCTCAGCACCGTCGCCGACGCGTCGGAGCCACTCGCGCGAGCGGTGGCCCAGGCGAGGGCCGGCGCGGTCGAGGCCGCGAACGGCTCGGCGAGCACGTTGGTGCGCGGCACGTCGGGGAGCGCGTCCTGGATCGCCCGCTGCAGCGCCAGCGACGTCACGAGCAGCACGCGCTCGGGCGGCACGACGCCGGCCAGCCGCGCGACGCTCTCGACGACGAGCGGCCGCGCGCCCGCGAGCGGCAGGAGCTGCTTCGGGCGCGCCGCGGTCGAGAGGGGCCAGAACCGCGAGCCCACGCCCCCGGCGAGCACCACCGCCCAGCGCATCAGGTCTCCTCCGTCACGTCGGCTTCGTAGGGGGCGTCGGGGTCGTCGCCCAGGATCGCCGCCACCTGGCGGGCCAGCTTCTTGGGCGAGAACGGCTTGGTGAGGAACGCGGCGGCGCCGAGCGCCTTCGCCCGCTCGGAGTACGCGGACTGGCCCGCGGCGGTGAGGACCACGAACGGCACCTTGCCCAGCACGGGGTCGGCTTTCGCCTCCGCGAGCACGTCGAGCCCCGAGCGGGTCGGCATGTTCACGTCGAGCAGCACGAGGTCCACGTCCGGATTGGCGCGCAGGAAGGCCAGCCCCTCGTTGCCGTCGGCCGCCATGGAGACCCGGTAGGGGCCGTGCTCGAACTCGAGCCTGACGATCCGGCCGATGAAGGGTTCGTCATCGATGACCAGCAGGTGGTGCGGCTTCGCGACCACGCTAAAGCAACCCGGCGATCTCCGCGCGGTGGCGTTTCAGATCGTACAGCAGCGGGCCGAGGTCGGAGCGCGGGCGCAGCAGCACGAGGAGCTTCGCGTCACGCGAGAGGTTGGCGACGATGGCGAAGCCGGCGGCGTACTCGATCACGCCGGTGGTGACGGCGCCGCGGCCGGAATGCTGGCCCAACTCCTCGCACGCCTGGAGCACGGCCGGGAGGTGCGCGGCGACCACTTCCGGGTCCACCCCGTCCACGGTGTGGCTCTCGATCGGCAGGCCGTCGCTGCCCAGGATGACGACCGCGTCGACACCCTCGCGGCGCGCGAGAGCCTGCACGACGTCCCTGATGCTCGGCATCACTCTCCCGGGGGTGGGGGCGGCCTGCAACGTAGGCCGCGCCCGGGGCGGTGTCAAGCACTTTCCGCCGTTGACACTGGTGGCGCAACTCGTCTATTCTTCGCTGGTTAGCCGATGTCGAAACCCTTCCGTGCCACCGGACTCGCGGCGCTCTGCGCCCTCGCCGTCGGCGCCGCGTTCGCGGCGTGCGACAACCCCTTCGCGCTGCCGCCCGCGACCCTCATCCCGGTCGACACGACCTACACCCTGTACTCGATGTCGGGCTCGGTCGTGTGGGGGCCGTCGGCGTACGACATGGTGGATGGACTCCTGATCCGCACCGACCGCAGCGCCATCTTCGACTTCGCGCTCGACATGCCCGACTCCCTGGGCGATACGATCCCGCTGCTCATTCCGCCGGGCGCTTTGGGCTTGCCGCGGGACGGAGGGCTCCAGATCTCGAAGACGCCCTTCGACTCCCTCACCTACGCGCCCGACGCCAACTACGATCAGGCCGCGGGGCAGCGGCTGGCGGTGGGGACGGTGGTGCTCGCCTCGTCGCGGACCCAGTCCTGCAACTACAACATCGCGCACCCGTTCTATGCGAAGCTGAAGATCCTGGCGGTCGATGCGATCGCGCGTTCCGTGACCCTCCGCATGGTGCTCGACCCGAACTGCGGCTACCGGAGCCTGAAGGCCGACTCGGTTCCGCCCTCCAACTGACGTGCTGGATCCCCGGCTGTTCCGAGACGCGGATGCCTTCGGGGCGCTGCGCCAGCGATTGGCAGCGCGCGGGGCCGGTGCGGATCTCGACGCGCTTCTGGAACGCCTGCGCTCGCTCGCGGAGCGCCGCCGTGCGGCGATCGGGGAGGCGGACGCCGCCAAGGCCGAGCTGAACGCGAAGAGCCGGGAGGTGGGGGAGAAGAAGCGCCGCGGGGAGGACGCCGCGGACCTCCTCGCGTCGCTCGGCCCGGTCTCCGCTCGCGCGGAGGCGGCCGGGGCCGCGGCGGCGGAGGCCGACGCCGCCTTCGAGGACGCGCTGCGGTACGTCCCGAACGTCCCGGCGGCCGACGTGCCGGCCGGTGACGCGTCCCACAACGCCGTGGTGCGGACGTGGGGGACGCCGGCGGAGCCGCAGCCCTGGCACCAGGCCCACTGGGATCTCGGCAAGTCGCTCGGGCTGTTCGACCTCGAGCGCGGCGCGCGGCTCGCCGGGTCCGGCTTCCCGCTGTTCGTCGGCCGGGGCGCGAAGCTGGAGCGAGCGCTGATCGCCTTCATGCTCGACCTGCACACGCGCGAGCACGGCTACACGGAGATCTCGCCGCCCCTCCTGGTGACCCGCGAGACGATGACCGGCACGGGCCAGCTCCCGAAGTTCGAGGACGACCTCTACCGCGTTTCGGACGACCTGTTCCTGATCCCGACGGCGGAGGTGCCGGTCACGAACCTCCACCGCGGCGAGGTCCTGGCCGGCGAGGAGCTGCCGAAGCGCTACGTCGCGTACACGCCCTGCTTCCGCCGCGAGGCGGGCGCGCACGGAGCGGACACGCGGGGGCTGACGCGGGTGCACCAGTTCGACAAGGTGGAGCTGGTGCGCCTCGAG
>Ga0209777_10006546_pt1 | contig 13097 bp, 14 predicted proteins | sample FrelakmetHBP12HB_FD_187147 | JGI IMG/M metagenome (GOLD analysis project Ga0209777, IMG submission 187147) | Freshwater lake sediment microbial communities from the University of Notre Dame, USA, for methane emissions studies -HBP12 HB (SPAdes)... | ecosystem: Environmental > Aquatic >...
TGTACCTGAAACTTGAAAAAAACTCACAGGCCGTTTCCATCTGCTCGCAGATTTTGGAATCGCAGGCCGCTGCCCAAATAAAACAAAAGGCCGCAGAGCTTATGGCCTGTGCCCACGCTCAGGAAAAAGATTATGACAAAGCCGCTCTGGTTCTGCTCGGTAAATGGAGCGGCGCACCTGCTAAACAGGAATAATTGACAATATGAAAATTGAAACTGAAAAATTAATGCTTTTGGCTTTCCTGCTTTCATTTGCAATGTCGATTGCCGCCGCCGCATCCGACCAGCTTGACCCGACTGATTTACTCGCACCTGATTTACAGCAAACCGCGGATGCAAACATTCAAATCATGCCGACACAATCCATCAAACCCCAGCCTGCCCCGCAAAAACCAGTGCAGACTACAAATACCGTTTCCATAAGCTTTGCTTCTCAGGTTGACCAGAAACTGCTTGAGACCAATCCGCCAGTTGCGGACTCAAACAATTCTCTCGGACGTCAGCTTCAGCAGGCAAGAATCACCGCTTCTGTCGGCAATGACAAGAAAAATAAAAGCGAACTGCAAAAGATAATCGAGCAAATCCGTGCTGTTGAATTTGAATCGCAGAATAAACAATCCGAACCTCTTGTTGTCACCCAGTCTGTGCCAAGTCCCGAACTAAACGAAAACCTGCCGGCGACTGAAACGGCAGCAGAACCAAATGACAAACAAGCCAAATCCGAATCCCAGACACCGGCAGCGGAAAATCAAATTCCCCTGCCTTACAAGCCGATAACAACCATGACGCTTCAGGCCGTTTCGGAGGTTTCGCAGCATCCTGAACAATTGAGCAGTCCTTTTGAGATGGCTGAGATTTTATTCCGAAGTGGCAATCTTAAAGAAGCCGCCGTTTTTTATCAGCAGGCACTTAATAAAACAAATCCAAAGGATGCCGCCTCGGCTTCCAACAGGGCATGGATTTTATTTCAAATCGGAAACTGCCTGCGAAATGACGACCCGCAAAACGCAATGAAAACATACAGGCAATTGATTACTGAATACCCCAGTTCGCCCTGGACTGAAATTGCAAAAGCCCGGGACAAATTAATTGACTGGTACCAGAAAGATGACCCAAAAACTGTAATTAAAGAGAATAAACTTTAAATCAAAAATTGGAGTATTAAGTGACTAAAACTGAAATAGACACTATATCGCATATCTCTCAAAAAAGGGAGACGGCAAGCGTGCTGATAGTCGATAACGACCACGCCTCGGCTCGGCTTATACTTGAAGTTTTAGCTCAAAAAGGGATTTATGCCAATCTTGCCGGCGATAGAAAAACCGCTGTTGATTTTCTCGGCAATGGCGTCTATGACCTCGTGTTCCTGAGCACCCAGCCGCAAACCGGTTTCGAGTTACTTAAGGATATCAAAGCAAATTCTCCCGAGCTGCCGGTGATTATGCTCTCCGATGTCACGAGCAGTGAAATACAGAACCATCAGCAATCGCTCGAAACAGCCATAAAGGCCGTCAAGGCCGGCTGCTGCGATTTTCTCATTAAGCCGCTGGCACGCGAAAAAATTGAACACCTGCTCGAAACCTTTCTGCCCAGTCACAGCGTCTCGATTCTCGAGTCCGCCCAGCATGACAGCCGCACCATTTACAACATCGTCGGCAGAAGCGCAAAACTCATTCAGGCGGTTAACCTGGCAAAAAGAATTGCCCCCTCCGCGACGCCGGTTTTAATAAGCGGCGAAAGCGGTACAGGCAAGGAGTTGATTTCCTGCCTCATTCATCGTCAAAGCAAAAGATCACAGGGGCCTTACGTCTGCGTCAATTGTGCCGCATTGAGCGACTCGCTTCTTGAAAGCGAACTGTTCGGCCACGAAAAAGGTGCATTCACCGGCGCATACACTCAGCGCAAAGGCCGGTTTGAAATGGCGCACGGCGGAACCTTGCTGCTCGACGAAATTTCAGAAACCCCTCTTAGATTCCAGGCCAAGCTCCTGCGGGTCCTCGAACAGCAGGATTTCGAACGCGTCGGCGGAAATGAAAATGTCAAAGTCGATGTGCGAATAATAAGCACTACAAATAAAAATTTATTGCAGGAAGTTGCACAAGACCGCTTCCGCAGTGACCTTTACTATCGGCTAAGCGGCATTCGGTTGATTATCTCGCCCCTGAGAGAACGCACAGGGGATTTAACGGACCTCGTATGGCATTTTGTCAACCTCTACGCACGTCAGAGCAATCGCCGCATCACGGCACTGGACCCGGTGATGATGGACATCTTCGCCAATTACCCCTGGCCTGGCAATATCCGCCAGTTGCGGAATGTCGTGCTGACATCGCTTCTCTTGGGTGTCGGCGAAACCCTCTCGCTTGCCGATGTCTCATGGCTTTTCGACGAACTTGAGCTCCTCCCGCAGCAAAAACAGGATTCGACGACGCAATGCGATATAAGCAGCACAGAATGCGATTTGGGCATTGGCGGCGTATCGCTCGAGCAGGTTGAGCGAAAGGCGATTCTCGATACTTTGCGGCAGACTTCAGGAAATCAGACCAAAGCCGCAAAAGTACTTGGAATAAGCGACAGAACTTTACGCGGCAAAATTCGTCAATATCGAAACCAAGGAGTGCTTCAACCGGTTTAACAAAAACTACATTACGAATTTAGAGGTTTAAAATGGCAGATGATATAAAAAAAACAGATGATGCAGCAAAGAAGCAAGAACCAAAAGCGGAAAATAAAAATGGAAAGGCAGCTGGCAGCAGCGGTATTCTTTCATGGATAATTATGGCCGTTATCGTTGTCGTTTGTGCCGGCGCTGGATTCGGCTTGGAAAAGCTGTTGGCCGGTTCCCGGAAACACCAAACGGCTGACCCTAATAAAGAAGCCCATAAAGCAGCCGAGCCTGCCAAGGCGGAAAATCTAAAAGCCGAAGGTGCTGCCTCGGAAGCACCAAAAACATGGTATTTTGACCTCGACCCCGTAGTGGCAAATCTCGATGAGCCGGGTGTAACGCGATACATCCGCGTAACCCTGACACTCGAGGTCAACCAGGAAATTGAAAAAAAGAAAGGCGAAGAGTTCCTGAAGGAACAAAAACCCATTCTCACCAACTGGCTTGCCATTTATCTTGCCGGTCTGAGTCTCGATGATATCCGAGGCAACAAAAATCACATGCGAATCCAGTCGCAGATACTCGATGCCTTCAATGAAAAACTTTTCCCTGGTGCGAAACCCCAGATTAAACACATCCTCTTTAAGGAATTCGCCGTACAATGACCGGCATAGCCGCCAACAACCTGGGCAGAGAAAAAGTACAGCAGCTTCTTGCCGCCATCGGTTCCGGACCAGCCGATGATTCCTCAAAAATACAGGCATCCGACTACAACTGGAAACAGCCGCACTACTTCAGCAGGGAACAATTAAAAAAACTTGAGGATTTCACAAAAAAACTTGCCCAGGCCGCAGCAGAAAAATTCACCGCTTTTTATCGCAGCGATTTCAACGCCATAGTTACCTCAACAACTCTGCATTACGCATCTGAATTTGCCGGCTGGTCCGCAGATAATAACTATTATTCCGCCTTCGGAACAGACCTGGCTTGTCCGTTCGGCTTTATGAAAATACCCACGCAAACCGCACTTGCCTGGGTAACCCAACTTCTCGACGACAGCACCTCTGAAAAAGATTTCGCCAGGGTATTATCGCCTCTCGAAGATTCGCTTCTGTTTGACATAACATCCGCCTTTATTTCATCTTTTGCAAGTGCACACAACAGCTTTAGTTTCAAACCTGCACAGAACATTACAAAAGGACAACTGCCCTTTGAAATACCCGCCTCGCAGGAATTTTGCAAAATTACGCTCGCAGTGAAAAAGGCCAGCGACAGTACCGCCGCCGAAACCGATATTGTAATCCCCTGCAGCAGCCTCGAACCCGTCGTCGGAAAAAACGCCCAGGCGGAAACTAAATTTGCCGCCAACGACATATCAAAAGCGATAATTAACAACCTCCAGAATGCAACCATTCCTGTTTCTGTACAACTGGCTTGTGCATCGCTGACCTTCGAAGAGGTAATAGATCTTCAACCAGGTGACATATTGGTACTGGACAAAAGAATTGACCAGCCGAGCGACCTGCTTATTCTGGGACACAAAATGTTTCAATGCTATCTTGCCAAAACCGACGGCAACCAGGCCGTGGTTATCGCCGGCCGATCCGAAACTAAGACATAAATGAACTTACATATTTATAATAATTAAAAGGGAGTCAAAATATGGCAGACACAGCACAAGCCGTAGTGGAAGAAAACGTAAACCAGACACAGCAGCAAAACGATGCGGCAGCACAGCAGACCCAGGCACAGTCTGTTGACTTTCCCGAAGCTGCTCAGGCCGATGACACCGCTGCTGCCGGCAGTATCGACATCCTGCTCGATATGAATATTCCGGTTACCGTTACCGTCGGCCAGACGGAAATACAGGTTCGCCGCCTTCTCCAGCTTGGCCCCGGCTCGGTAATAAGGCTCGACAGACCCGTCGATGCACCGGTCGACCTGTATCTTAGAGACACAAAATTCGCTACCGGCAGCGTGGTCGTCGTGGATGACCACTTTGCCGTCAGAATAAAACAGATTCTCGGCCTGGGCGATGCCGCCGGCAAAGCGGCCGGTAAATAATTTACAGCCTGCAGCTCGGAGATAAAACCATAATGGCAGTTTCAAATAAAGCTAAAACACCCAACCCGACAGGGCATCATTTGCTCAAGACCGCAAATGACGGCACTGGCTCGCCCCTTTCAGCCTACAGCAATATCATACTCGTTGCGGGAATGATAACGATACTGACCACCCTGCTTATCCCGCTGCCGACCCAGATACTCGATATGCTGCTGGCATGCAGTATATCTCTTGCGATAGCGGTTTTGATAATTACCCTTGCTTCAAAAGAATCGCTCGAATTGTCGTCATTTCCATCGCTTTTGCTTTTCGTAACACTGTTTCGCCTTTCTCTTAACGTCGCCTCAACCAGGCTCATACTCATGCATGGCAGCGCCGGCCAAATCATCCTGACGTTCGGAAACTTTGTCGCAGGCGGAAGTCTGGTTGTCGGCCTTGTGATTTTCTTAATTCTCGTAATCATCCAGTTCATAGTCATCACAAAAGGCGCCGAGCGAATAAGCGAAGTCTCCGCAAGATTCACACTCGATGCCATGCCCGGCAAACAAATGGCTATCGACGCCGACCTCAATGCCGGAACCATCACCGAAACAGAAGCTAACGAGCGAAGAGAAAAAATCGTCAAGGAAAGCGAATTCTACGGCGCTATGGATGGCGCAAGCAAATTCATCCGCGGCGATGCAAAGGCAGGCCTGATTATCGTTATGATAAACCTCATCGGCGGCATTGCTATGGGTTATTCCAAAGGTATGACCATCGTACAGGCCATAAAGACATATTCCATACTCTCCATCGGTGACGGCCTTGTCAACCAGATACCCTCGATAATAATCTCTATAAGTTCCGGCTTCCTCGTAACAAAAATCTCTTCAAAAAACAGCGTCGGACAGGACCTCAGCAAACAATTCTTAAGGACAAGTCAGCCGCTGCTGATGGCATCGGCAATAATTGCAGCTATGGCGTTTGTCCCAGGTCTGCCAAAGATACCGTTTTTAGCCCTCGCAGCCTGCTCTTTTTTCCTCGGGCGAAAAATGGCAAAATCTGAAAAGCAGCTCGAGGGAAAACCCGAAACCGCATCCGAGCAGATAAAAACAGATAAACAACAGCCCGAAGAACTGCTCGATATCGACAGAATTTCCGTCAATGTAGGCGTGCGGTTAATCAGTATGGTTGACCCGCGCAAAAACAGCACCATATTCGAAAGAATCGGTGCCCTGCGGAGAAAATTTGCCCAGCAGTTCGGCATCATCATCCCGCTTGTTCGTTTACGGGACAACATCATACTCGAACCGACCGCCTACGAGATTCGTCTCTGCGATTTGCCGGTCGCAACAGGAAAACTTGAGCCAGATATGCTCCTTGCGATGGACTCCGGCAATGTTCACGCAAAAATTTCAGGCGTAAAAACCACCGAACCCGTTTACGGCCTGCCTGCCATGTGGATTACCACGGCTAACAAAGAAACCGCCGAACTCAACGGCTATACCGTAATCGACCCCGAATCGGTATTCATCACGCACCTTTCGGAAACGCTCAAAAAACACGCCGACGAATTACTGACCCGCGAGGACGTACAGCTTCTGGTCGAAAGACTTCGAAAAATCCAGCCTTCATTAGTCGGCGAAGTTGTCGGCGAACTTGTCCCCATCGGACTGCTTCAGCGAGTCCTTAGAAATCTCCTCGCAAGCGGGATACCGATTCGCGAATTGACTACCATAATCGAATCGCTCGGCGAACATGCCTCGAAAACAAAGAACACAGTTGTTTTGACTGAAATGGTCCGAAAATCCCTCAATAGAACCATAACCGAGCTTTACAAGGACAACGCAGGAAAAATCTTCGCAATAACACTCGACCCTGTCCTCGAGCATCAAATGGCTTCAACGCTCAAGCAGGAAGGCGAGTCCCTGGTACTGGCTTTGCCTGCAGATATGGCTATGGATTTAAGCAAAAAAGTCGCACAGACATGGAAAACCGCGATGGATAAAGGCAGGGAAAAAATCGTTTTGTTGTGCGATTCCAAACTCCGTGCTCCGCTGGCAGGGATACTCGCAAGAACAGTCCCGCCGCTGCTGGTAATTGCCTATGACGAAATCGTCCTCGGAACGGAAGTTGAGCCCATTGAAACCATATCCATAGGAACCGGTGAACTTAACGCTCAGCAGGAACAGGAATTTGCCGGAGTCACAAGATGACGAATTTACAATATAACCCGGGATACCGGACACAAGATATAAGATACCAAACAAGAGGTTCTCTATGCCTTTAGATGTTCGGCCGATAGCAATAAAAATTGCCGTGCTGTTTTTTTTCATCCTCGGCTTTGCAGGACTGACAAGCGGCCTTGCCCCCTTTACCTGCTGCAAAAGAGGACTGGCAGGTGCCATCGCCGCATATATTGCAACTGTCATTGCCGTTAAGGTCATTAATGTTATTTTGATTCAGGCGATGATTGAAAACAAGATAAACAAGCGAAAGGAAAAAGCCGATGGCACCAAGGGCTAAGCCAACCTGCGACTTTTCCATCGCCGAAGAGAGCCAGAAGCGTCTCAAAACCGCCGCCCGCCGTGCCTACGAAAATCAGGAGCAGTCCGTCCAAAACAGCCGCATCACCGAATTTCTCCCGATGGTACAGAAAATTGTCAGGCGGGTTGTAATATATCTTAAACCTCCGCTGTCCTTTGAAGACCTGGTCTCAGCAGGAACTATCGGGCTGGTCAAAGCCGCCCGCGATTACGACCCATCGCACCAGGCAGAATTTAAAACTTATGCTTATATCCGAATAAGGGGTGCTATCCTCGACGAGTTGAGAAGCTGGTCTTTTGTCCCTGAAAATGTCAAAAAACAAATTCAAAAGACCCTGCGGACAAGCGCAGAAATAACCGGACAGACTGGAATCATGCCTTGCGACGAGGAACTGGCAGAGAAGCTCGGCATAACCACCGATGAACTTTATCAAACTTTCGAAAATGCCCGCGCTCAGCATTTCCTGTCGATGGACGGCTTTACCGGCGGTTCCGGCGCCCTCGGTGACGCCCTCGCATCGGTCGGCACAATGTCGCCCGGCCAGAATGTCGAGCACAATGAGCTTGTAAATAAATTAGCCGAGGCGATACAACAGTTATCCCAAAGACAAAGACAGGTAATTCTGCTATATTATCAGCAGCAATTGACGATGAAACAGATTGCCGAAGTCCTCGAAATTACTGAGCCCCGCGTCAGCCAGCTGCACGCAGGTGCTCTTTTCAGTTTGTCTTTGAAACTGAAGGAGTGGAACGATGGCAGAAAATGATTTCAATATGGTCAAACCGGTCGAAAGTCTCCAGAACATTTCAGGGCTGTCCCCGGCAAAACGCCGCGAAGAAAGAAAACGAAGACAAAACACCTCCGGACAAAAAAAGGAAGATTCAGAACAGCAGCCGGCAGAATTTATCGAAGAGTCCGAGCTGAGCGGTGAGCCTGCACATGACATGCAGGACGTAAAGAATCGGCAGCCCGACGACGCTGGTATTGATTACCGCGCCTGACCTGGAATTATCGACTATACAAAAAACTTGAAAGGTTAAGATAATGGGAAAAACGGCAGGACACGTCTTAAAAGGCGACAAAGTAAAACTACATGGCCGATTGCAGCTCGATTTTATGCGGCCCGGCTCATCACTGCCGAAAACCAAAACTGCCGTTTCCGCCGCACCCCAGGCACGGATTATCGAAAATAATCCTGAATTTGTCGTTATAGAAGTAACCTGTTCCTGCGGCGTAAGGACACAGTTAAAATGCAATCATGCCGCCGCTCAGGCACAAACAAAATAGGAGAAAATAAAATGCGCATTTGTAATAAAATTCTGCTTTCTTTACTTATTCCATTGATGCTGATGCTGTCCGGCTGTCCGACTTTTCAAAAGTCTGCCAAAGTCGTTACCGCCACCGAACCCGCCGACGGGCTTCATAACCAGGCCGCCGCAAAAAGATTCGAGGAATCGACACCTGAGAAAAATCCCACCGCCGTCGAATCCGCAATAGATCTCTCTCAGAAATACGCCAAGGTTTCTGAAGAAGCAGCCATCCTTCGCCAGAAAAGCCAGAACCTTGCCGCCGAAAACCAGCAGCTCAAAGAGCAGGTAACATCCCTCGACTCCCAGCTTCAGCAGGCAAAAAAGGAATTGACCGAGGCAAACAATCTCCTTGTCGAAATGCGCATCGAATTGAATAACTGGAAGGCCGATGTCCTCGGATTTCGTGACGAGATGCGTGACGCTTCCAGGGCCCAGATCGAAGCCCTTTTGAAAATACTCAAAACACTCGGCGGCGAGGTCAAAACTGAACCGCCGTCGGAAAAATCAAACCAGTCCCAGCCGCAGGAACCAAATGCCACAGGTGAACCAAATGCATAATTTATACACATCACGCAATACGCAATACGCAATACAAACGACACTGCTGTTTATAGCCGTTGCCCTGGCCGGCTGCGACTCTTATTACAGGGCTTCTACGCCTGCCTCGGATTACTATTACCTCAATCCCGAAAAAAGTCTATCCACTGTCGGCCGAGCGACCATTGTTGAATTGAACAACAATTCGAGCTACCCCCAGGTCGCCGGCGATGTAACCGAGTCGCTTTTCCAGGCACTGCAGAAAAAACAGGTTTTCGGCCTGACCGTCATCCGCCAGGCAGACCCGCAGTGGCAAAGTCTCCAGCTAACACCGGATGCAACATACTCCCTCGAGCAGCTCGAGGCCATCCGAAAATCCCTCAAATGCGATGCCGTACTGGTCGGTACGATTACAAGATACCAGCCATATCCTCACATGGCTATCGGCCTTCGCCTCAAAATAATCGACCTGACACAGAGTCAGCTATTATGGGGTCTCGAGCAAATATGGGATAGTGCCGACAAGACCACTGAGCAGCGTATGAAAAGCTACTTTCAAAGCCAGATTCGTGCCGGCTTTGCACCCATCAACGAACAACTCCTCGCTGTCAGCCCTATCGAATTCCTTAAGTTCGTTGCTTTCGAGGTCGCCGAGACAATGAAAGTAAAAAAATAAAATGTAAATACTCGTTTTTGGCCTTAAAATACAGCGACTTTAGAAAAAAATGAAAAATTTTGTAAAAAATCTTAAGTTTTGCCAAAAGCCTGCGAGAATAAATATAGACTAATAATACTGAAAGTGCAGTAATACAATGATAGAAAAAATAAATAATAGCCAAATACAGGGTTTCCTTGATAAGTCGCTCAAACAGACGGACGTCGTAAAGCAGGCTCCGAAAAATAATGCCGATGCGTCTTTGCAGGCCGATTATGCTTCCCTGATTGATAAGGCCATGCAGACCCAGGAATCAGATGCCTCCGCCGTCCAGAAGGCAAAAGAGCTTTTACTCTCAGGCCAATTGGATAATCCTGAAAATATCCGACAGGCCGCAGAGAATATTATAAAATTCGGTCTATAAAACCGGATAAAAGAGAAGGCTGGCAACCGAAAGACAGGCCACGGAAGGCCGATAACATCGATAAAAGGATTTGCAAGACCCGGCGAGGAATTGTATAGCTGCCACCAGTTACTCATCCTCGCCCTTTTTTTTGCCGCATCAGCAGTAAACATCAGAAGATTTGCCTGTTTTTTTAAGTGCGGCTTTTTTGCAGGACTTTCCAAATGCAGATTATCGCTCAATGCCCGCAATGCGGCAACAACTGGCTGCTCGACAGTACCACAGCCGATAAAAGAGTCAAATGTCTCCGCTGTAACAAGCTCTTCAAAGTTCCAAAACTCTCGGATGTCCCCAAAGCCATTAAGATAATCAAACAGGCCAAAGGCGCCATTTACGTCAACGAATCCGGAAAAACCTATGGCTAACCATTCCCGTAATCGTACTTGATATAAGTTGCAATGTAGAACTATGCAACCGCCGCCTTTTCTGCTTCCGGCTCGTACTCGCCGAATTTTACGCTTATTTTCTTGCTTACCCCGCGTGTCTGCATCGTAATTCCGTAAAGCATATCCGCTATACTCATTGTACGTTTGGAGTGAGTGATTACTATAAACTGCGAACCCTTCTGAAATTCCCGAACAAGCAGATTAAATCTTTCGTTGTTGGCCTCATCCAGTGCCGCATCTACCTCGTCGAGCATGCAGAACGGCGAGGGCTTTGATTTGAATACCGCGAACAATAGCGCAATCGCAGTCATCGTCTTTTCACCGCCGCTAAGCAGCGATATGCTTCTTGTCTCTTTTCCGGGCGGCTTTGCCATTATCTCTATGCCTGCTTCGAGTATATCTTCCGCGTCTTCGAGCATTATGTCTGCCTTGCCGCCGCCGAAGAGCTTGCGGAAGATTTCCTGGAAATTCACCCTGATTTGTTCGAATGTCTCTCTGAACTTTTCTCTGCTTTGCTTGTTGAGCCGCGTTATCAATTGCTGCAGCTGTGTCTGGCTGTTATTCAAATCTTCAACCTGCCTGCTCAAAAACTCGTTTCGTTTCTCAAGCTCTTCCTGCTCATTTATCGAATCGACATTGACATTGCCCAGCCGCTCAATCCTGCCTCGCAGTTCGGTCATTTCTTCTCTTACCGCATCCCAGTCAACCTGTTTATCCTGGTAATTCTCAAATGCCTGTTTCAAATCAATCTGCAGTTCCTGCTGTGTTCTTTCTATCAAGCCCTGCTCTTTGACATCGAGTTCCCGCAGGTCCATCTTGAGCTGGTTCATCCTCTGGCCAATCTCCGTCTGCTGTGCTCTTTTCTGCCGAATTGATTGTTCGGTCTGTTTTTGTTCTTCAAACAGCTTCTCAGCCTGGCTGTGCAGAGAGATGCTGTCCCGCTGCCTTGTTTCTTTTTCCGCAAACAATTCCGATACACTTGTCTCGCAGGTGAGTATATCCCTGGTCGCCTGTTCGGACTGTTCCGTGCAGTTCTCTATTTCCGCCTGCGCCGCATCCGCAGTTGCCTGATTTGCATTCAATTGATTTTGTACGGATGTAATTGTCTGCTTCAGCGCCTTGCCTTTTTCCGTAATCTGACCGATGGCGACCTTCAGCTCGGTGAGCTTGTTTGCCATTGCAGTCTGCTGCAATTTTTGCTGGTCGTATTTTACCTGGAGTTCCGCAATGCGTGTCTTGCGTTCGTTGTTGACCGCCTCGAGCTCCTGCAGTTTTTGCTTCGAGTCGTACTCCTTCTTCACAGACTGTGCTATCTGTTCTTCAAGCAGTCCGATTTCACCTGCAATCAGGGGTTGCTCTTCGGTCAGCCGTTTTATATTCTGTTCATAAATCGTCAGCTTTGAACCCACCTGCATTTTTTCGGTATTGGCCTCATAAACAGCCGTCCTCAGGTCCTTGCAAAGTTTTTCGAGATGTGTATTTGTCTGTTTGCTTTTCTCAATCTGTTCTTCGGTGTCTGCTATTTCCGATTGTGTATTCCCGATGGTTTCCTGCAGTTGTCTTACCCGGCTCTTTCGCGATATAAGACCGGTCGCCCTGCCTAAAGGCCCGAGTTTTATAATACCGTTTGCTGTCAGGAATTCACCTTTTAAGGTAACGAATCTGTATTCATCACCCAGCATTTCCGAAAGTTTCACCGCCGCATCCATCGAATCGGCGATTATTGTTTTGCCGAGCAGCTTCCAGACCAGCGGAGCATACCTGCCCTGGTATTTCACAAATTCAACAACCCTTCCCCTTACGCCCGAAAATTGAGTTAAATCGGTCTTGTCCGCGAACGGCTCTATCCTGTCTGTGCTCAGAAAATTGACCCTGCCGTCTAATTTTTCCAGCATCTCAGCATCGTCGAGAAGTTTACCCGTGCTATTGATTACAATCGCATCGGTTTGTCCCTCAAGCGCCGCCTCGACCGCATCTGCATATTCCGCATCAGCTACGACCAAATCAGCCAATAACCCCTCAACATAATCTTTGCTGCCGTTTCTTGCAGAGCGGCTTTGAAGTATGCCTTTGACGGCATTGTTGAGTCCCTCACGCCTGTTTTCCATATCCGTCAAAACCGCAAGTTCGCTGCATAGAGCGCTTTTGCTCTCTTTGCTGACGGCTAATCGTTTATTGCTCTCTGCAATAACATTAGCGATTTCGTCCGCCTGTTTGCGCTTGGCCTCAAAACTTTTCTGCAGGTCGATAAGCACATTGTCGATATCGTCGCGCCTTGCAGTGTGCTGTGCCTTTTCGGTCAGAAGTTTTTCGAGTTCGGCCCGGGCCGTTTCCGCTCTGCCGGTGAGCCGGTCTTTCTGATTTGATAAATTACTCCTGTATACCGAAATGCTCTGAAGCTCATTATGAAGCTGAGCCGTTCTCCTGACTATATCTATGATGCCGGATTTTTCATCTTCCAGATCCGCCTGGAGCGATGTGCATTCGGCGTTTACTTGGGTAATGGCCTTTTGCAGTTCCTCAGCCGCACCGCTCTTTTCCTGCAGCATCGT
>Ga0209777_10006547_pt1 | contig 13097 bp, 11 predicted proteins | sample FrelakmetHBP12HB_FD_187147 | JGI IMG/M metagenome (GOLD analysis project Ga0209777, IMG submission 187147) | Freshwater lake sediment microbial communities from the University of Notre Dame, USA, for methane emissions studies -HBP12 HB (SPAdes)... | ecosystem: Environmental > Aquatic >...
GGGTCATGGGCTGGGTCTTGGCCTGGTCCTGCCACAGCTTCACGCCCTGGGCCCCGTCGCTGCTGCCGTCGAGTTTAGCGGTGCCACTGGCCAGGAAGCTCGGGTCTATCCTCACCTGGATGGGGACCAAGGTCCCGGTCTTGGTGTAGGTGTCGGTCCCGTCCGTGCTCTGTAGGACCACGTCGGCTATGGTCATCCACGTGCTCGCCTGGGACTTGATCGTCCCACCCGAGGTCCGGCGGTATATGATCCTCACTCCTATGTCGCTGGCCGCAGTGCTGACGGTCAGCCCCTCCGCGTAGATCTTCGCTGGTACGGTCTCCGATGGGAGGGTCCACGTCTTCGACGGCCCAATCACGGGCCCTCCGCTGCTCGACCGCAACTGTATCCGCTGAGAGTCCACTGTGCCATCCGGCTTGATCGATTCTACGGTCACGTAGCCGCTGGCAGAGGACCCGGACGGGGTGACCGTCACCGTGAGGTTCACTCCCTTCTGTAGTCCCTTGCCCAGGTATTGGGATGGGCTGTCCTGGCTGATGGACACCGTCACCGCAGGCTCCACCGTCAGGTTCAGGCTCGCGGTCAGGTCCGCTGTACCCACCACGTACCCTATCTTCAACTGTAACTGCGCAGAGCCGGGCGCCAGTCCCTTGACGTATACCGTGCCAGGCAGCGAGACGCTCGAACTGAGGAGCCACGAGACCGGGGCGGTCAACTGGGTCTGGCCCCCCGAATCCGAGTAGATCGATACCTTGTCCGTGCCCGACGCTATGCTCAGTACCACCTTGCCCGTCTGGGCCCAGTTCACCGACGACGCTGGCAGCACGACCGGGACCAGCTCTCCTACCGCTACGGTCGTCTGCGAGCAGCTCATCGTGAATGAGCTCAATACGATCGCTTGTTTGCTGGTCGATGAGGTGGCTCCCTTGTTGTCCCGAACGGTCAGGCTCACGCTCGTCTGGCATTGGCTCGTCCGAAAGGTCGTGCTGAACGTCGTCAGTGCCGATCCACTCTGGGAGGTGTTGCTCGGATTGCACCCGCTGGTCGCCCATTGGTAGTTGGCGATCGTGCCGTCAGGGTCGTACGAACTGCCCCCGTAGAACGTCGCCGACGTGTTGACCAACGCAAACCCGTACCAGTATCCATCGATCACCGCTACGGGCGGCTGATTCGTCGGACACGACCACACCGGGGCTATCTCCATCCCAGCCCCCATCCAAAGGGCTGACATCGCTGCCACGATCCACTTCGCTCGCCTCATTCGTCCGCTCCGGTGCTAAAACTCAGAACTTTGAACTCTGAACCCTGAACCCAAAACTCACAACTCTGAACTCTGAACATTGCCGGTTGTCAATTGCCCTTCAGCCATGCACCTGCTGCACGGGCACCAGGCGAATCAGGGTACTGCGATACCAAGGCCTCATAGAGATCACGCTGCTTCTGGGATGCCTCTGCCTCCGTCATCCGGCCAGATTGAGCCAGCCCTTCGTAGCAGCGACCCTCCAGGTACTGCCAGTGCCACGTCTGACCTGTACCTGCATTGTCTTCCACCAGGCCCTTGAACTGGTCCCTCGCCTCTTCATACTGGCCCAGGCGCATACTGCACTCCGCCCAGCTCGCCTTCGCCTGCGCCGTGTACGGCTGCACCACAGGCAGATCCTCTACTGCCCGCTTCAGGATCGCACGGGCACGCTGTAGGCGTGATACCAGTCCCGAATCCGGAACTCCACTATCCGGCCACGAGCGGCACACACGATCGCAGCACTCCTGACCTACCTCAAACGCCGCCTCCGTCATGGCCGGGTCCGTTGGGAACTCCCCGATCAGTCCGTTCACTACACCCTCCGCCTCCGTCACGCGATCCAGGCCCATCAACGCCAATGCCGCGTACCTACGCCGGTCCAGACCCTTCTGGCCGGGCTCCACCTCAGACAGCCGCTGCAGCAGCGTCCGCTCACGCTGACCGAATCCCGCCTGCCTGTATTCCAAGGCCACTGCATACACGTCCTTGGCCATCTCCGGCGCCTGCTCAAAGGCCGCCAGCAACGCCGATAGCCCGGGCCCCATCGCCGCCTCCGAGCCTGCACCCTTGCCCGCAGCCAGCGGTGCCAACGCCCGCACTCGAGCAGCCCCAGCCAGGGCCTCTTTCGCATGCCCGCCACCCGGATACCGGCTGACGATCTGATCGTAGACCTGCCCGGCCTGGCGGTAGTACTTCGACCACTCGTAGCGGCCCGCAACGTAGATCAACGCCTCCGATACGTTCGCGTCACTCGCATAGCGGCCCACCAACGCGTCGGTCGCCTCAGATGCACCGTCCAGATCGTCCTCAGCGATCGAGGCGATCGCCAGTCCCATCTGAGACCACATCGCCTGACTGGTGCCCCAATGATGCGAGATCACGTGCCGGTACAACTCCTTCGCCTGCGAATACTGCTTGAACCAGTAGAAGCCGTCGGCCACGTCGAAGACCGCCTGAGCAGCCTGGTTGTCCCGCGAGAACCCGGACACCAACTGGTCCTTGGCCGTCTCGGCCTCCGCCATCTGCCCCCGAGCCACGCAACTGATCGCCTTTCCCTTCAGGGCCAGGATCTCATACCGGCTCCCGTGACAGCGGTCGAGTATCTCCTGATAGCAGCCCCCCGCCTCCGCAAATCGGCTTTGGGCACGGAACGCCTCGCCGATCTCATACGCCGCCTCGGCGAAACTCGGGCGGTCTGAGAAGGAATCCACAAGGGTCTTGAACCCCTGCTCCGCCTTGGCAGTCTGGCCGGTCGTGATGTCCAGGCCGATCAGCTTACGCCGGGCCTGGAAGGCCTGGTCCGAGCCGGAGGGACTGTCCTGGAGGATCTCCTGATACAGTTGGGCCGCCTGCTTGTATTGCCTGGCCTTCAACTGCGTGTCGGCCTGGGCGACACGATCTGCGACCTGCTTGCCCTGCGCGTCCTGCGTAACCTCCTGGGCCAGGACCCGCGAGCCCAGTCCGGCCAGCACGGCCACTAGGCACAGGCCTTTGAGGATCATCCTGCCTTGGGCAATGGCAATCTTGCGACTCATGGACGAGACCTCCATTTTGAGTACAGACTATCTCTGCTTCGCCCGAACCGGACTCCTCTGTCGCGATGGCCGTCGCCCAGTTCAAGATACGTGAAGACCCGTTTAAGGATGTAACGCCGGGGCCCGTCATGTGGACAGACCTTCTCCGTCTTCCCGGGTCACATCCCCACCGACAACGTGTCAAGACACACTGTCGCCAGCCGGATCTATTTTAGGTTGTCGCTCTTTGGGATTCACTCCGACTTCGTGCCCCTCCAGCTTCGACTACCTCCTAACATACCGAACCGCGTCATCTCATGCCCCGGCCCATATGGGCCGGGACCAACTCTCACTGCTTCGGTAGCACCGCTCATCTCGGTCGTCACTTGCTCGATGTCACGTGGCTACTACAGTTAAATCAATCAATTCGGGGGCGGCTTGTCAACCCTCAGGCCAAAAAATATCCGCTTTTTTTTTGCATGGCCTCTCGCAAGGTGTAAGATACGGATGGTCGATCAAAGGCATACGATAGTGCGGGACCCATGAGGTTGGAGATGGCAACACGCGAGACCGTAAAACTTGAGGCAGGCCTAGCCGGACTCACGGATGAGCAGATGGAGGCGGCTCGATCAGAGGCGGCCAGGCAGAAGACCTCTGTGCGGGAGAGCATCCTCCGCCTGGGACTGGCCACGGAGACCCAGTTGTTGGCCGCCGCCGCAGCAAGGACGGGGGTGGAATTCCCCCAGAACCTCCTGGCCACCGAGGTCGATCCCGAGGCGATGAAGACCGTCACGGCCCACGTCGCCTCCCACTACCACGTCGTCCCCCTCGGCTTTCTGGAGGGCAGGCTTCGCATTGCCACCGCCGATCCGTTCAATCCGGACCTGGAGCGTGAGCTTCGTCTGGTGATGGATTACCCGGGCCCGATCGAATTCGTGCTGGCCACGTCCGAGGCCATCCAAAGGGCCATTCGGAAGGCCTACGGACTGGGAGCCGCTACGGTGGAGCAGATGGTCTCCGCTGACGCCGTGCATGCGGAGGCCCCCTCCAGGAAGGACCTCATGGATGAGAGCGAGGCCCGTGAGGCCTCGGTGATGAAATGGGTCAATCAGGTCCTGGTGGACGCCATCACCGCGGGCGCCACGGACATCCACATCGAACCGTATGAGCGCGACCTCAAGGTCCGGTATCGAATCGACGGCGCCCTCCTCGACGCCGGTGTCCCCTCAGGGGCTCGGTTCTTCAAGGAGGGCATCGCCAGCCGGATCAAGATCATGTCGGGGTTGGACATCGCCGAGAAACGGCTGCCCCAGGACGGCCGGTCCCAGGTGACCTTGATGAACCAGCGATTCGACCTTCGCGTGTCCGTCCTGCCGACGCGGCATGGAGAGGCCGTCAATATCCGAATCCTGCCCCAGAACTCCCTCATCGACGATCTGCCCTCGTTGGGGATGTCCGAGCGGGACGCGGAAGGGCTCAAGCGGCTGATCCACAAACCCCACGGCATCCTCCTGGCAACGGGGCCCACCGGCAGCGGCAAGACCACGACGCTCTACACGTGCATGAACCTCTTGAAGGACAGCGACCGCAAGATCCTCACCATCGAGGACCCCGTGGAGTATGATATGCCGGGGATCGTGCAGATGCAGGTCCACCCTGAAATCGGGTTCACCTTTGCCAGGGCGCTGCGCTCGATGTTGCGCCATGATCCAGACATCATGCTGGTCGGCGAGATCCGCGACCTGGAGACCGCGGAGACCGCGATCCGAACGGCGCTGACGGGGCACCTCGTCTTCAGCACGCTTCACACGAACGACGCGGCCAGCGCGATCGTGCGGCTGTTGGACATGGGGATCGAGCCTTACCTGGTTGCATCGTCGGTTGAGGCCGTTCTGGCACAGCGACTGGTCCGAGTGATCTGCGCCCACTGCAAGGAGCCCTATCAGCCCGATCCGGAGGTCCTCACTGCAGTCAGGGGTCTGGGCCAGTCGGATCAACGACTGAGCGGTCATCGGGGCCGGGGTTGTTCGAGGTGTCGCTTCACGGGGTATCACGGCCGAACCGTGATTACGGAGTTGTTGGTCTTCTCCGAGACCATCCGGGACATGACGATCGCACGCCGGCACTCCAATGAGATTGACGCCCAGGCGAGAAGAGAAGGGATGACCTCGCTGTTCGGAAGCGGGCTTGAGAAGGCCCGGGAGGGGATCACGACGTTCGAGGAGGTCCTGAAGGTCACCACCGGGACGGTGTTGATGGAGTAGTCGCCTGCACGACGGGATGAGACTATTCAAGGTGTGCCCAACGGAGGTTTTTTGCTGAGAACCGGCATCGTTTGGTGCCGGCTTTTCCGGGTTAGGGATTATCGCAGTGGAGACGTTCGCGTACCAGGCCAGGAACACAGAGGGGATGCTCGTAGTCGGAGACATGGAGGCCGAGGCCCGCGAGTCCGTGGTCCGCACCCTCAAGGATAGGGGCTACTACCTGCTCAGCGTCGAGAGACGGGGACGGCTCTGGAACGTGATGCAGCTCGCCGGTCAAGTGGGCAGGCCCGTGAGCGTCCGGGACATGGCGCTGTTCACGCACCAACTGGCCACCCTGCTGCGAGCCGGCATGCACCTGAGCGTGGCCCTGGCGACCCTCGCCAAGCAGTCGGACAACGCCTATCTCGCGTCGGTCATCGCCCAGCTCAACACGGATATCGAACAGTCCAGTTCCCTGTCGGAGGCCATGAAGAGGCATCCGCGGGTGTTCTCCGCCCCGACCAGCTCCATCGTCGGAGCGGCCGAGCAGTCCGGCCAGCTCGCTGAGACCTTGACTGTCCTGAGCAAACAACTCAAGACGCAGGCAGCGGTACAGGCTCGAATTCGCGGCGCCATGGCCTACCCGCTGTTCCTGCTCTTCACCAGTGCCGTGATCGTCGGGGTCCTGACGACCTTCGTGGTCCCCAAGTTCATCCAATTGTTCGTCAATTCCAATCAGGCCCTCCCGTGGCCGACGTGGGTCTTGCACACGATCACGGTCGGGGTCAGAAAAGGCTGGTGGCTCATCCTGGGCGGCGTGGCCTTGGCGGCAGGGCTGTTGCTGGCCGCCATGCGCCAGATGCACTTCAAGGAATCGGTTCACCGTCTGCTCCTGACGCTGCCCGGCCTGGGTCCATTGAATCAGAAGCTGCAACTGGCCCGGTTCGCCAGGACGTTGGGCTCGCTGCTCGATGGAGGCGTCCAGATCATCCCCGCCATCCACACCACGCAGGGCGTCACCGATAACCTCGCCTTCGCCATCGGGATTTCCGGCATCGAGGAGGAGGTCCTGAAGGGATCCAGCCTGGCCACGGCGATGCGCCGGCAGCCCCACTTCACCGAGATCGCCGTCAACATGACGGCCGTCGGAGAGGAGTCCGGAATGCTGCCGGAGATGTTGCTGGAACTGGCGGACCTGTACGATCAGGAATGCGAATCGACCATCCAGTCCCTGACCACGCTGTTGGGGCCGATCCTGATCGTGCTGCTCGGAGCCATCGTGGGATTTGTGGTGATCGCCATATTGCTTCCCGTCTTTGAGACCAGTTCGATGATCGGCTAGAGTAAGGACTTTGAGATGACACATCCTGGACAAGACAACGACCCGGTCTGGCGGATGCCGCTTCCACCGGGGCCCCTGTGCGGCCGGACAGCCCCGGCCCACGCGACTCGCCGGCCCCAGGCCGCAGCCGGAACGGAGTGGAGGCGACTGGGCTTCACCCTCATTGAATTGCTCCTGGTCATCACGATCATCAGCATCCTGGCGGCCATCGTCGTGCCGCGATTCTTTGGCAGGTCCCAAGAGGCCCGAATTGCAGCCGCCCGGCAGACCATCGTGGGGACGTTCGGATTGGCCTTGGATCTGTTCGAACAGGACACGGGACGATACCCCACGACCCAGGAAGGCCTGCAGGTTCTCATCGACGATCCGCATCTGGCCAACTGGAAGGGACCCTATCTGAAGTCCGTATCCATTCCGCCGGACCCGTGGACCCGGGCGTACAAGTATACATACCCCAGTGAGTTGACGTCCTCAGAGACCCTCTATGATCTCGTCTCCGCCGGACCGGACGGCGTCTTCGGCAACGCCGACGACATCACCAATCACGGTCTGTTCACGAATGAGAAAACCGATACAACCAAGACCAAATAGGGCCTTCACGCTGCTGGAGCTGACGATCGTGATGGTCATTCTGGCGGCGATGGTGGCCGTGGCGATTCCCTATGCCACCCGAAGCAAAAAGGGATTGGTGTTGGATCAGTTGTGCTCTGACCTGGCGGAGATGGCGAAGTTTGCCGTGGATCGTGCCGCCCAGCGAGGGGATACCCTCCGCCTCGTCGTCGATATGGCGGCCAGTCGCTGTTCGCTGGAAAAGGCCTCGGCGAGCGCAGAGGGAATTGAATTCATCCCACTGCAGGAAGGCGGCCTGGAGACACACCCGTTCGACAGGGAGATACGCCTCGTGCACATCCAAGGCTTCGAGGCCCTGGATCAAAATCGGCACGGCCTGACGTTTGACCCTGCCCAGCCCTGGCCCCAGGCGACCCTGTCGCTGGGATACGCCGGGCAGCAGCGGACCCTTCAGATCGAAGGCAGGCGGGTGTATCTGGACCCTTGTGAGGCGCAAGGGGAGGGCCTCGCCCGATGAATCGGATCTGCAGGAAAGACGTCCGTCCCGAGGGGTCCGGCTTCACGCTGGTGGAGATCATCGTGGCCACGAGCCTGCTGGCTTTCTCCATGGTGGCCATCTTCAGCACGATGAGCCTCTGCTCGATTGCCGCGCACCACGCCCGGATGCTGAACCAGTCCGTCCTGCTGGCCGAGCGTCTGCTGGTGGAGACCCGGCTGAAACCGATCACCGCCTTTGAGACCCGAGAAGGACAAGAGGGGCCCTACCGATGGCAGGTGCAGATTGCTCCAACACCGATTGAGGGTCTGGCCGCCGTCCGGGTGAACGTCCGTTGGCAGGAGCAGCAGCGCCCGCAGCGCTATGCGCTGTCGTCATTGGCCCGAATGATCGGGCCGCGAATGGGTTCAAGGTTGTCATCACATGCGAAGATCGGCGTTTACATTGGTTGAAGTCCTGGTGGTCATGGCCATCAGCTCAGTGGTGGTCCTGGGTATCCACGCAGCGTATGCCCAATCGCATCGGGTCTGGTCCGCCGTGGAAACCGGCCGGCTCACCGACCAGGCGGCCTGCCGAGCCCTGGAGACCCTGCGGACCGAGCTGGCGGCTCTGTACTGGCCCCCCGTTCCGGTGGACGGCAATGACGCCAATCAGCCCTTCCAATTGGTCACCACGCCCGAAGGGCAGGAGGTATTGAGTTTCTTCACGTTAGTCCCTTGCTGGAAGACAAGTCCCTTGTCGGGGCGGCCGGCGAAGGTGGTCTATCGATTCGGACCGGACAAGACAAGCGGCGCAACCAGCCTTGAAAGGGTCGAGGCTCTATGCGCCGGCGAGCGTGTGGTTGGGACAGACCGTTCGGACGTGATCCTGGAGGGTCTGGCCGAAGGAAGGATCTGGGTTGCCGATCCCAACAGTCCCGCGGGTGAGGTGGCCTGGAAAGAAGACTACCCATGGTCGGGTGTCCTGCCGCGGGCCATCAAGATACGCCTGAGATGGCCGGCCCCCAGCGGACTGGCAGGCACGGAGTTCCAGGCCTGCCTGCTCATTCCGTGCGGCGGCCCAGCCGGTCGGTGATCGGCGGAGGTGGTGAAGCACGTGATCAAGGACAGACTCCTTCATCGGATTCGCAGGTGGGTTGAGGCCGGAGAACGCCGGCAGCAGTCAGGTCATGGTGACGCGGCTGCTCGGCAAGGCAGTGTCCTGATTGTCGTGTTGATCGTCGTGGCAACCTTGACCGCGATAGCCTCAGGTCTGGCCTACAGAACTCGGCTCGACATCCGGATGACCCAGGCCGCAGCGAACAGGACCCAAGCCTACTACCTGGCCTTGGGAGGCCTGGAGAGAGTCCATGTTCTTGTGTCCGAACAGGATCTCACGCCGGCTCGGATCGCATGGCTCTGTCGTTTCACGGGCGGCGCCGAGGAAGAACGGCTATTTGAAGACCTCCCTGAAGGCGATGAACGCGACCGGGTGTCTCCCGGCCAGTTGGCGTACAGTCTCAGAGACGAACAGGCGTACCTGGACATCAACGGTCAGTTCGCCGATCGGTTTGAAACCGCCGTAGGACGGGAATGGGCCGCACGGATCCTGGACTGGATCGACCAAGATGACGATCCCTTGGGCCGTGAGGGCGCGGAAACGGACTTCTATCAGCAGTTGAACCCGCCCTATTTCACCAAGAACAAGCCTCTGCTGGCCCTGCGTGAGCTGCTCTTCCTGAAGGGGGCAAGCCGCGAGGCCTATGCCGGAAAAGACCCCAATCGCAATGGGCGCCTGGATCCGAATGAGAAGGACGGCCTCCCAACGTCTCGACGCGACAACGACCCTGACACATTGGATCTGGGATTGATCGACTTCTTCACGGTACGTGGGAACGACCGCATCAACCTCAATACCGCGTCTCCGGCGGTCCTCGCTTCGATCGGCGGCCTGGACGCGGAGACCGCCGAATGGATCGACGCCTATCGAGCGGGGCGCGACCGCAGGTACGGGACGGAGGATGACCAAGTGTTCACGAAGCCCGAGGACGTCCCCGACGGTGTCCTGCCGGAGCTCCAAACGCGGATTCTCAGGGATACCGCGAAGTTTGGCTTTGACTCACGGCACTTCCGGGTCTTCTCCTGTGCCCAAGTGGCGCCGTCGGCGGCCTGCTGCCTGATGGCTTCGATAGACTGCAACGAGAGTGAACCGGCTGTCGTCTTTGTGGAGAGACTGTTTTGATGCCTCATGGCAGAATCAGAACCGAATGGGCCTCCGTCCTGATGGCCCCCGCCGGAGAGGTGATCGTCTGCGTCAGGCAGAACGGCACGTCTCAGTGCATCGGGTTTTCCATCGCAGAACAACTTCGACAGGCGATCGCCACGCGGCAACTGGTGGCCAGGCGATGGGTGACGGTCATGCCTCGGTCCGCCTATATTGCCAAGTCCCTCACCCTTCCGACCTCGGATCTGGCCGAGGCGATGAAGATGATCGAGTTCGAGTTGCCCTCCCTGGTACCCCTGCCCCCGGAAGAGATTGCCTACGGATGTCACCTGTCCCGCGCGGACGCGGCCTTGATGACGCTGAGTGTGTACGTCCTCCGGACCAAGGCCCTGGAACAGGGCCTGGCCCCGTACCACGAAATGGGGATTGAACCGGATATCATCCTCGTGGACCTGCTGGCCCTCCAGAGCTGGTTTGAAGCGGCCTGTCCGGACGCCGGTGGCGTGAGCGTCAGCGCCCTGATCGATCAGGACCGATGTGTCATCCTGTGCTCGGAGGGGGACCGCCTCCTAGCCACCAGCGACGCCGTCTGGTCACAGCAAGGGGCGGCCGAGGTGGCCCGGCAGATGTGGTGCTACAGCCAGATGGAGGTCTCTGCCCCGGGCGATCCATGTTGCGCATTCCGGCTGGCGGGACCCGAGGAGTCTTCGTCCCGGCTCGAGGACCAACTGCGGTCTCTCGCAGGCGCCTACTCTGGCCGTGCACCCACCGTGCGGCGCGTTCCGAGCACAACGGAGTCCTGCCATCCCTGGAATGGTCAATCCGTATCGAGTGGCGTGCCCCTCTACGAATGCGCCCTCGCGGCCGGAGCCCTGGAGGCAGCAGCGAGAGAGGCGTATCCCCATGCGAATCTGGTACCCGCGCGGACGTTTGCCGCCCGCAACAAGAGGGCACAATGGCGCAACTACGGCGTGGCCGCCGGCCTTGTCCTCCTCTCGGTTCTCCTGGCCTGGACCCTGGCGGAGGCGGCGAACTGGCGGGTCAGACAGGAGGTCCATGCGCTCGAGTCCCAGATAGCCGCCCTGGAAAAGGTTGCCGGTGACGTGGAGGGCAAACGCGTGCTCATCCGCGCCGTCGAGAGGCAGTTCTCCAATCGGAGCCGAATCCTGGCCGTGATCGAAGAGCTATACCGGTATGTGCCCGATTCGATCTCTGTACATCAGCTGGTCTTTGAGTCCAGGCACGGCGAACCCTCGGTGGAGATTCGAGGGCAGGCCCGCACAGCGGCTGCCGCATGGGACTTGCCACAGGCCTTCCAGAAGGCCCGCCTGCTGAAGAACGTAGCCATCGACGACATCGGCGAAGAGACGTCCCAATCTGACGGGACAAGTCGCGCCACATTCCGAATACACTGTGCCCTGCCGGATAAGTGAACGCATGAGAACTCGCCGCTCCAACCGAGAGAAGCATCTCGCCCTGCTGACCGCATTCCTGGTCGTCGGGGCCACCGTCTACGCCTTTGTGATGGAGCCTCAGTGGAGCAAGCGAAAGGCACTCATCGAACGGCGAGCCAGCGCCCATCTGCGACTGACCAAGATCCAGAACGACATGCGGTTGAAGGATTACATCGACAAGACATTCAAGTCGATGGCGGCCCTGGTTGCCGGTGAATCGAATGAAAATCAGGAGATGTCCTCGTTTTCGCGAGAACTCCGTGAGCTGTACACGGGCCTCAGCCTGAAACGTCAGTCCATTCGACCTCTGCCCGTAATCCGTGAAAGGTACTACCGGGTCCTCGCAATGAAGGTGGAACTGGAGGGCAACGTCAAGTGGGTGCTGGATTTCATAGGTTCGGTCGAGAGACTGCCGGCCCCCGTGAGCATCCGAAGTTGCGAACTGAAGGCCCAGGAGATGGAGGATATCGTCCAGGCCTCCTTGGTCATCTGCAAGATCGTGGCAACCTCTGAGACCTAGGGGAATCCTCGTATGACAGTCCCGACGACCCCTTCCACAGCATCCTGGCGCACCTGGCGACTCCTTCACCTGAGTCTGGGCCTGGTGGTTCTGACCTTGGCCGTCCTGACGGGCTGGATGCTCCTGGCCCCGGTGCGAGAGGACAGGGCCTCTGAGATCCCCTCCGCGGTCGTCGCCTCGGACCGGTTGCAGGAGACGAAGGCCGCTGATCCCAATGGACAGCTCCCCTCTGCCTCCCAGGGGATCGTGCGATCCGGTTTGTTCAAGGCCCTGAGTCCCCTTCGCCCGCGTCCGACGGGCGACAAGACCGTGGAGCATGTCACTTCGCTCCTGAGTCTCAACTCCATCATGCCCGTCGACGGCCAGAGGGTGGCCTATGTGACGATCAAGAACAAGGGGATGCGACGGTGTGCGGTAGGGGACTGCGTGGAAGAGACATTCACCGTGCTCAGCATCCAGGAGGACTGCGTCGAAATCGAGGTTGCGGGCAAAAGAGTGAAACTGGGATACAAGTAGAGGGTCCTATGAAATCCAGGCGAGTTCGCTTCATCCTGCTGGTCCTGTCGATCGTATTACTGGCAGGCCTCTGGGCCGACAGCCAGAACCCCCCCCCTCGCGATCTATTGCCCAAGGGCGGCAGCCCCGGCGACCCGTCGACTGACAAACCTCAGAAAGTCCCGCCCATGCGGTTGGTTCAGCAGGACATCAGCGACGTATTTCTGATCGTCACGGACCTGACCGGGTGGAACATCATCCCCACGACAGAGGTCAGCCGGGCCAAGGTCAGTCTATGGACCAACAGCATCACGCCACAGGAGCTGCTCGACCATGTGGTCAAGCTCGCGGGCTTCGTGTCTCACCGTGAAGGGAACACCATCAGCGTGATGACCTACGACGAGTACGTGCAGCTCTATGGAGTGTCCAAGAAGGTGATGGCCATGAAGTACGCCAGCGCCGACTCCGTGGCCGACGTCATCAAACCGTTCCTGACCAAGCTCGGCAGGATCGTGGTCCACAAGGAGACCGGTACGGTCGTGGTATACGAGGTCCCGGCTAATCTCGAGACCCTGGTCAGCGTCGTGCAGGAACTGGATACTCCGACCGAAAACGTGGTCATGGAGGTGGTCACTCTGAAGTACACCGATGCCCAAGAACTGGCCCAGATTCTCGAGAAGGCCTTCGCGGACACCAAGAAGCCGGAGAGGAACAAGGGGAGCTCCCCCGCCCAGGCGCT
>Ga0209777_10006549_pt1 | contig 13097 bp, 10 predicted proteins | sample FrelakmetHBP12HB_FD_187147 | JGI IMG/M metagenome (GOLD analysis project Ga0209777, IMG submission 187147) | Freshwater lake sediment microbial communities from the University of Notre Dame, USA, for methane emissions studies -HBP12 HB (SPAdes)... | ecosystem: Environmental > Aquatic >...
TGTTTGACGTTGACTCAAAGTTCATCGAGCTGTATGTGGATCATATCCGGGGTGGGCAAAGAAATGTTGGTGGAGCTTGCGGCCGAGTTCGCAGCAGCGAGAGAGTCAAGTGCAGAGGGTGGATTCGGGGATGCCGAGGGCGTCTTAAATGGCAGAAGCGTCGACGCTGAGTGCGAGCATGTTGAGGGAGTCGTCCCATAAAGAGCATTTTGCTGCTGGTCGCCGGCTGTATTCGGGCCACGATGGACGCAATTTTAGAATTTCCCGAATCGTTCTCACCGATTAAGTCTGTAATCTCACCCCCAAATACAGATAAATTCAAATTGTCCAGTGCTACGGTCGGCCGGAAACTCTTGCAAATCTTCTTCGCTTCTAATAGCATCTCCCTTATTCTCTCAACAGCACTATCCCTTGTGAAGTCTCAATATAAGATGGTTAGCTACATTCTTTATAGGTTAACTGTATTTGTTATATATCTCCAAAAATTTCGATATTTGTGATTTGGTCAATTCTTAGTTGATGACGGCCACCTTCAAATATGCCATTGAGCCAATTTTCCACGATCATGATTGCCAGATCTGCTCCTATTACCCTTGCCCCAAGAGCCAACATATTTGTATCATTGTGTTGGCGGGAAAGCAACGCTGAATAAGGTTCAGTGCAAACAACACAGCGAATCCCCTTGACTTTGTTTGCAGCGATAGAAATCCCTACTCCCGTCCCGCAAAACAATATTCCCTTATCGCAATCCTGTTTGACCACAGCATTTGCAGCTTTCAGAGCGAACTCGGGGTAATCAACCCGGTTAGTATCGAACGTTCCAAAATCCTTATATTCCACTTTTCGTTCATCAAAATAGTGCATGATCCATCTTTTTAGCTCGAGTCCAGCATGGTCGCTTGCTAACGCAATCATATGTAATCACTCCCAGCTAATCTAGGAAATCAATAAATTCCTACTTAAATAACTCCATTCTCTTAATTTTGTAGAGGATAAACGAATTTCATACTCTAGCGCAAACATCCCAGCAATAGTGAACCAAAAAACATAGAGTTGGCACTTGGTCCTTCCATCCAGTTTATATAAGGGGTTAATTATCTAATCAGTACCATATTTTAGAGTAGAAATGTCCATATTTCCTGTGTTTTCCGCGTCTTCCTTTCTGGTAGTTGTAAGGTGGCTGTAGAAATCAACGCGGCTTAGCGCGATTTATAAGTAAGGGTTTTTCCAACTTTGCAACCATTGAGGCAATGCATAAGATTCTTTATCGCAATGATATACTCATGAGTATTGATTCTTAACGATTACATCACCTATCGAGAGGCAATCGCTCGTAACCTTTGCAAACCAGAACGATTGATTGCTTATCGGGCCGATACCATTCGAGCGAAAGCAATGTTAGGTGCAATCAGGCTAGGATGTCATCAAATGTGTTCTTTAACAAATTTGCTAATTTGATCAATAGCTTGGTTAGCTTCCAGTAAAGATGGAACGCAGACGTGCCAGTCGTGCCACATATTTGGCCAGATATCCAGCGTTACATCAACACCGGCGCTTTTCGCATGGTCGTAGAATCGTGTTGAGTCATTTAGAAGTATCTCGTTCGCGCCAGCATGAATCAGAATCGGTGGTAAACCATGCAGGTCGGCTATTAATGGAGAAAGGTGAGGATCATCTAAATCATGATTATTTACATAGTGATGCATCATTGTTTTTGCAAATTTTGGCGACAGCCAAGCATCTCGCCGGGCATTTGTCTTCATGCTCTGCCCGGTACAGGTCGGATCGGTATTTGGGGATATGCAAATCGCTGCCGCCGGGAGTGGTAAACCGGCATCCCGTATTGCAAGTAAGCAGCTCAGTGTTAAATACCCTCCGGCTGAATCGCCGGCAATTCCAATTCGACCTGGATCGAAACCCTGAGTAAGTAACCAACTATAGGCTGCAAGGCAATCATTCAGGCCTATTGGAAAGGGATTTTCAGGGGCTAACCTATAATCAGGAATTAAACATCGAAGGTTGCAGTCCGACGATATATACCCTACCAAATTACGGTGGAGATTGGATAAGCCTAAAACACCGCCTCCACCATGCAAATACAACAATACTGCATCGCTTTGTGCATTTGGTGGACCTATCCACTCACAGCGCACCCCATTAGCATTGATTACATCCCACTGTAATCCTTGCTGTATCTGGATTGGAATTTCTGTGCCAACGAATTTGCGGAGAGAAGGAATTGAGCTAAGTAAAAATCCCCCCCTAATTCTGGATAGCCAGGTATTAAATAAAATATATAGTCGATTTGTCTTGTACATTGCGTTACCTCCATCCGACAAATTAAATGATCTAGGACAAGCTAAATCATAGAATTTCACCCAACTTTGTGCTCAGACACAACAGGGGAGCCAAATAATTTTTTGAATATGAGTACATATTTAGATAGCACAATATTGTGCCGTCACTACATGTCTATAAGAGTAGGTGCCTTTTGGAATGGTTTTTTTAATTTAATAAGTAATTTACCAGGAATAATTGTTCTTTTTTTCTACAAAACTAACACGCTCTTGCATTGTTCACCGTTTTTTTCTCATGCCAATCCGCAGTTTGTTTGGAAGAGAACACAAATTTTGTCTTTATATCGGCGATTGTCTCTTATTTCAATAATGATTTAGCCAAATTGACGGCTTGACTGGCATCAGCTGCAAAACCGTCCGCGCCAATCTGGTGAGCATATTCTTCTGTGACCGGGGCGCCTCCAATGATTACTTTAACCTGATCGCGTATTCCTGCTGTGTGGAGTGCATCAATAGTAGCCTTCATTTGTGGCATTGTGGTAGTCAACAAAGCGGAAAGTCCAATGATATTTGGTTGGTAGGCTTTGATGGTTTCAATGACCTTATCAGGTGAGACATCCGTCCCCAAGTCTATAATTTTGAATCCAGCCCCTTCCAGCATCATGGCGACCAGGTTCTTGCCAATGTCATGCATATCCCCTTTGACAGTCCCGATAGCTACTATCCCAATGGGTTCTACGCCCGAATTGACCAGCATGGGTCTGATTATCTCCAACCCAGCTTTCATTGCCCGGGCAGCGATCAGCATTTCAGGAATGAAGTATTCGCCTTCTTGGAAAAGACGACCAACTTCACCCATGGCGGGGATCAAAGCGATATTGAGTATTTCGCTGGAAGCAATACCTTGATTAACGGCGGTCTGCACACCTGCCTGGCAACCGCCCATGTCGCCTTCCAGAATTGCTTTATAGGTGGTTTTTAGTATGTCATCCATAATCGGCTCCTTGTTTCCCAAATTCTGATGTGTGGATTGTATTGATAGAAGAAAACTGACATCAAGTCATAGATTTATTTTGGATAGGGAAAGTGAGAAAGTCAAGTGGATTAGTGACCATTCCACTTTATAATACCAATATGGTCAGTTCTCCCTATGTTCTTCACAGGCCAGTCCCAAGTCTATTTATATATCCATCCCCTGCTCGCGATAGCAAACAGGAAAGAAGATTCCAAGGATACCCAATTCCCCAATGCGTTGCATTACGAAAGAAGCCATCTCCTGCCTACAATCGAATTCCTTAATGATTGGCTCGCTTTCTCATTGAGCTAACTAACGCCCATCTGTTTCACGATACGAGTTCTTCTGTCAACGCAAAGTTCATTCCTTCACCTTCAGGCTGATAAGTTCACTTTTTATAAATTCAATGCAGTGAGGCAAGGCTTCATCAAGCGGTCCTTGGGCGCGGCATTCCAGAGCCATAAAACGATCGTACCCTGTTTGAAGCAGGGCTTGAAACCCGGGCTTGAAATCCATATGTCCCAGGCCAGGCAGGAGTCGGTTGCTGTCGCCTAATTGTACATGGAAGATTCGACTTGCTGCTGCAATGATACTTCGTCTAACATCGGCCTCTTCCAGGTTCATATGATAAAAATCGGCGAGAATACCGACGCGAGGACTGTCTACCAGCTCGCAAATCTTCATGGCTGATTCAAGCGTGTGCAGCATGTGAGTCTCGTATCGGTTCACTGGCTCGATCACAATAATGCCTCCAACCTGTTCAGCTGTTTCGGCTGCCCGCGATAACAATTCCACCAGCAGGGTTTGCTCATTGTCGCTTATGGCTGATGGGGGATTCCAAAGCGGCAGGGGTTGTTGTGCACGGTATTCAGGGCAAAACACGCTTACTGCTCCTAAAGGTCCTGCAATCCGCAAGTTGCGCTGGAGCGTTCGCAATTTGTCCTCCATTGCTTCTCGGCTGTCAAAGTGTCTTGAAATCGATGAATCCGGTATTATCAATGAACAGATGCATACCCCCGTTCTATCCAGCACTTGATTTAGATTCTCAAGGTACGCAGGCAGATCTTCATCATCAAGGGTGAGACGGAGCTCCATACCAGAAAAGCCACAGCCGTCCAAGAAATCAATTTGTTCTATTGGCGTTTTTCCTCTCGCCAACATAGATGATGCAGCCAATTTGATCGTCATAATTCAATCCTCCGGGAATAATAGAACCTTCAAGCCTTCACGGCGCCACAACAAGTCGAATGCCTGTCGCCATTCGCTGAGGGGAAAACGATGTGAGATGAGTGGTTTTAGTCTGACACGTCCCTGGGATACCAGACGTAAAGCACGATCCCAAGAGCGCCAATTTGAGCTGAAAACACCCTGCACATGCAATTCTTTTACGACCACCCGGTTGAAGTCGAGCTGAATGGATTTTCCGAACAAACCCATTTGGGTATACCTCCCGCCCGGGCGCACAGCATTTAGACACTGGGCTGCAGCCGCTTCTGCTCCAGAGCACTCGAAGACAACATCCGCACCCAGGCCTTGAGTAAGACTTTGAAGAACAGCTGCCGGATCTTCTTCCATTACATTAATGATCCGGTCGATGCTTAACTCACGAGCAAGAGCAAGCCGTTTGCTATCTGCGTCAACGCCCCCAATTACGACAAAAGCTCCTTCAGCTTTGGCCGCTTGGGCTGCCAGTAAACCAATTGGCCCAGGACCTGAGACGTAAACGATATCCCCAGCCTGCACCCCAGTCAGCTCGATAACCCCATAGGCTGCAACGGCCATAGGCTCACAGAGAGCAGCCTCGTCATAACCAAGCCCAACTGGTATGAGGTGCAACATTTGCTCCTCAGCAATCATATATTTGGCAAAGCTACCGTTGGCGGACCAACCCAACCCTTTGCGGTTGGGGCACAGATTCTGGTAGCCGGTTTTGCAGTAGCGACAAGTTCTACAGGGGGTGACAGGCAACTCAGACATCACATTATCGCCCACTTGAAAATTCTTGACTCCCTGACCAAGCGCGACGATTTGTCCACCGAATTCATGCCCCAGAACGACCGGTGGAAAAGAAGGGAACTGGTCGCGGAAGATATGCAGATCCGTCCCGCATATTCCGGTAGCTTTGACCTGAATCTTTACGGTACCAGGCCATGGGTCCGGTTCAGGGAAATCGATATATTCGACGTGGCCTTCGCCTCTTTGAGTTTTTACGACAGCCTTCATCGCGTCTCTTTCCTATCGATTGCGCATACCCGAAAGAGCCACTGCAATGTAGACTATTACACCTCGGTACAGATAAGTGCCCCAGTACGGCACCCCCAGCAAGGTAAGCCCATTGCTGATCATTCCCATGAAAACAGCACCGGCAAGTGCTCCTAAAACGTGCGGCCTACCGTGCGAGAAGAAAGTTGAACCCAGGAAGACAGCAGCAATGGCATCCATCAAGTAAGGTTCCGCAACCTTTGTTACCCCGGAGCTCAGGCGGGCGGTTAGTATAATGCCGGCTACCGCGCACATCAGACCCGATATAACATACATAATTGTGGCGATATTCTTGATATTCACACCCGAAATATATAGAGCCTTGGGGTTACCTCCTAAGGCTGAGATGTAATTGCCCAATCGGGTCCGGTTGAAAACAAACGTCATGACTATAGCAACTGCTACCATGATTAAGACTATTACTGGAAAAGGACCGATGAAACCCTTACCGATAAAATCCAGGACTGGTTGTACACCGATGGGGATTACAGTACCGCCGTGGCTCATAATATATTGAGGACCCGCCGCGCCTAATAAGACTGCTAGCGTGCCTATAAATGGGTTCAGCCCCATTCTGCCGCACAACAGGCCGTTTATCAAGCCGAGAAGCAAACCTGAAGCCAGGACCGCGGCGATAGATACGAGTAGAGGCTGGCCCTTGGTTAGAAGGTAGGCGAGCAAAACGGTTGCCAGGCTGGTCATGGAACCAATCGAAATATCGAAGCCGCCTCCGGCGACGGTAAAGGTAAGACCCATTGCCATTATGGCGACAGGTGTAGCATAACGCAGAATATCCATCAGGTTTGCGATCTTGAAGAAGCTTGGACGCAGAATGCTAATCGCGATTGCCAACAGTAACATTAGTAAAGGCGTGGCGTAATTGCCAATAAAAAGGAGCAAACCCCTGGCTGTTGCGCGCGACCTAGCTTGAAATACGATCACAGCCTCCGATAAGCCGCTGCCAGAAAAGCTGATGCATATGACGATGACCACGCCCCATAACATATACTGGTAGTAAAATGGAACGTTAAGAAGCTCAAGCCCGTTTCCCAGTATTGCGAGCAGAATGCCACCTAAGAACGTGCCTGGAATATTGGCGGTACCAATGGCGATCACCGTCATTCCAATGAAAGTTGCATTGATCACAGAACCCAGTATGGTGGCATCAACCAGCGGTACGCCTGATGATAGACGTGTGGTTAACAGAACGCCTCCGGCGGCTCCTAAAATGCCGGAAAGTATGAAGGTAAGCCAAGCATACCGCGCGATCGGTATGCCTGAAATATAGGCACAACGGGGATTGCCACCAGTGGCGTAAATATATCTCCCGAAGCTGGTGCGATTTAGCAGGACATAACAAATGACGCAGATGGCGAGTAGAATAATCAGCAGGTTCGGAATTTGAAACAGTGAGCCTACTCCGATCTGCCTGGTAAAGCTAAGCATTTTGACCGGGACCATCAACCGTACTCCGCCTGATAGAAGGATGTCTAAGCCGTCGGCCACGAACATCATCGCTACCGTTGCAAGAAAAGTGTTTATTTTGAGCCTTGCTACCATGAAACCGTTGATCGAACCCAGGATCGCACCCACGCCTATCGCAACAGGCGCTGCGATCGCAAAAGAGATGCCATCCCGCATCAGGTAGGCCGTAACCACGTTAGCAAGACCTGCAATCGAGCATACGGATATATCGAAGTTTCCACCGGCAATGACGACCGTGATGCCCAATGCGACCACGGTAATAATTGCTCCTTGCCGGAAGATATTCATAATGTTGGTTATGGTTAAGAAGTAGGGGGAGAGAAGGGTGAAGATAACACAAACAAGGAGGGTACTCAACAAAGTACCATAATTTCTCATGAAGGGCTTGAGGGTCCCTTTACTAAGCAATTTCGCCGCAGTTACTTTTATACTTGACGGAGTACTATTGGTGGTCATGAGACTTCTCCACGATCAATTTCCCATAACGGACATGAATTCTCACTCGTACAATTCCATCACAGGTCTTATTTGATAGCGGTAGGAAGGGCAGGTTCTTTCCCATAGGTCCCGACCAGAGCGTAGGCCAGCAGTTCATCACTGGTCACTTCCCGGGTAGGCTTATTGAGCACCACCTGGCCCCGGAACATCACAAGGATCCGGTCGGAGAGGGAAATCACCTCGAGTAAATCAGAGGAGATGAACAAAATTCCTGTGCCCCCTTTGAGTAGTTGCCCCAGGATGGTGTAGATCTCTGTCTTAGCGCCTACGTCGACGCCGTGGGTTGGCTCGTCACAGATGATGATGCGACTCTTTCGTAAAAGCCACTTGGCCAGCACCACTTTTTGCTGGTTGCCGCCACTCAGGTATTTCACTTGTTGTTTTAAACTTCGTGTACGAATCGAGAGGGCTTCTACCTGCTCACCAGCTGCCCTGCTCTCCTTAGCAAAGTTGATCAATCCTCTCCTCGACCATTCCTTCAAGGCAGCCAGGGTAATATTTTCTTTCACCGACATTGACAAGATCAAGCCCTCATCGCGACGCTCGCGGGAAATGAGAGCAATACCTTTGTGAAGTGCCTCGGCCGGCGAGCTAACGGTAATTGGGCTGCCTTCGATCAGCAACCGTCCCGCCGTTATCTTCTTGGCTCCCACCAGACTATAAGCCAGATCTGACTGGCCTGCACCGACCAGTCCATAAATTCCCACCACCTCGCCAGCATGGATGGTCAGGTTCACATCTTTGACTTCCGCTCCCGAGCACAAACCTTCTACCCGCAGCAACTCGATTCCTTTCGCTACTTTTTCTTTTGGATAAAAATTGGCCAAATTTTTTCCGATCATCATGTGTACGACTTCCTGGGTGGTGGTTTCGGCAATCGGAACTGTCGCAATCCTCTCGCCATTGCGCATCACAGTAACGCAATCGGCCAATTCAAAGATCTCCTCCATGCGATGGGAAATATATAGGATGCTCACTCCCTCGTTACGCAGTCGTTTGAGCAAAGCAAACAATCGGTCCACTTCAGTCCTGCTTAAAGCGCCGGTAGGCTCATCTAGGACAAATATGACCGGGGAGCGCACTAGAGCCCGACAAATCCCCACCATTTGTTGTTCTCCAATACTCAAATCTGTGATCGGGGAGGCCGGGTCAAGATCAACTTCCAAGCGTTTGAGGACGTCTCGAGCAGCTTCTTGAGCTTTTCTGGCATTGATGAAGCCAAATTTCGTAGTAAACTCACGTCCGAGAAAGATGTTTCTGGCAACATCAAAGTGAGGCACGAGGGCCGGTTCCTGGTGGATGCACATGATCCCAAGCGCCTCGGCTTGGCCTGGCGATCCAATATGCACAGCCTTATCATTCACGTAGATCTTACCCGCGTTACAAGTGTAAACACCAGTAAGGAGATTCACCAGAGTGGATTTGCCCGCACCATTCTCGCCGACAAGGGCATGGATTTCGCCAGTTCTCAGCTCCAGGTCCACATTGTCCACCGCACGAATGCCGGGGAACTCCTTTACAACATGTTCCATCCGAACAGCTATCTTCGAATCCATTTCATACCTCTGCATGGATTTTACCATTGATGATGGCATGCCCTCGTCCTGTACTTTTCGAAAACAGAAGTACGAGGGCATGCCAAGAGATATTCCTTAAAAACTATGGTGTATATGTACTAATGTTATCCATTTCTACCGGTATGACTTGGACCCAGGTCGATTGAGGTATATTTTTGCCGTTGCCATTCAGGATATTGATCAGGTTGATGGCGCCCTGCTTACCACTACTGGTCGGGTCAGACCCGATGCAGCCTTTGATGACTGAGCCTGCCGCCTTCATGGCCTGCAATACAACGTCTGTACAATCGACGCCAATCACCGGGATGTCGCGTCCTGATTCCTCGACCGCTTGTGCCATCCCGATGGTTTCGCCCTCATAGGTGCCAAATACCGCATTGATGTCGCCTTCGTTCGGGAACTGCGTCAAGAGGGCTTCCATCTGCGCCTTGGCTTCTGGAATGGTATTGGGGTATTGGGCTTTCACCGTCGCTACAACCTTGTACGACGGTACCAGATAAGGCATTGCCGCTGAAAACGAGGCAAAACGCACCTCGGTCGGCAGGAAACCTGGCTCGAAGGCGACCACTACGTTGCCCGGCTTGCCTGCCAAATACTTAGCCACCAGTAACCCTGCATCCCAGCCGTTCAACCACTCGTTATTCCTCACGTCGTTGGTGGCTGCGTAGGAGAATGCTCCTTCCGTCACCACCGGGATGCCGGCATTAATTGCCTCCTGGATTACCGGGTCGATGATCTCGGTTGCCACGTCACACATGATCATCCCATCCACCTTCTCCGTTATGGCGTTCTCGATTAGGGATATCTGTACGGTGCGGTCGCCGCCGGCGTTGGTATCCAGCACCACATTTGCGCCCATCGCCTTGAGTTCCGCCAACACTACATCGTGCACTTCTACATTCCAACCGGAAGCCATCGAGCCCCAGACCATCGCTACTCGCTTCCCAGTACCATCCGGTAGTCCGCTTTGCCCAGCTGGTGCCTGGGTGACCTGCGGTGCAGTCGCCTGCGGTGCAGCCGCCTGTGGTGCAGTCGCCTGCGGCGCAGTCGCCTGCGGCGCTGAGGTTGGTTGCTCGGTTGCCGGCACAGGTGTCGCCTGTCCACAACCTCCCAAGATAACCGATGCTACTAGCAGCACCGAGACAAGAAGGTTTGTGGAAGTAAATATTTTTTTGCTCATGATGTTTCTCCTCTTCTTCTAGTTTATCTTTTTACTTAAGTTTAGTTTTGATGTGAGATGTGGTATCTCTTAGAGAATCAAGGTTTGCATCAACTCATAACACCTCCTATTCTATAAGTAAGTGAACAAAGGAAAAAGAATAATTCATACTTTCCCGGGTATTTAGCATCTCAAGATTATCCCTATTCGTTGAATATTACCTTCAACGAGTGGCACACCTCTCGTTGAAAAGCTGCATCGAGGGCTTGTTGCCAAGCAGTCCGGGGAAACTTATGGGTTATCATGGATTTCAAATCGGCCTGCCCATTCGCAAGCAAACCTAAGGCAATGTCAAACTCGCGTTGCATGGAATGCATTGAGTAGCCATCGGCACTCAAAATCGACAACTCATTGAGAAAGAGGGCCTCCAGGTTGATTGAACGAAAAGAAGTGAAGAAGCCCAAAACAATGATTTTTCCACCGCGGCGGCAAATTTCTATGCCCTGCTCAACTGTATCCGCGCTACCGCCAACACACTCGTAAACCTGGTCAGCTGCACCGATTAGATTGCGCAATTTAAGTACAGCATCCGGTATTTCTGCCAGGCAGAACGTGGCACACGCACCCAGTAAGCGCGCCGCCTCCGCCTGAAAAGAGTACTTCGCAACCGCTATGATATTCCTCACACCTATTGCTCTCAAGGTCTGCAGAGTACACAGTCCAATCGGGCCGCAACCTAGGATGACGACAATGTCCTTGGGGGAAGGCTGGCCAATATTGGCTGCATGAACGCCACAGGCCAGTACATCCAACAGTGCAGCTTCTTCGAATTGAATATGAGGCGGGAGCGGAAACAAACAGCTGCTATGATAAAGAGAAAATTCACCATAGCCCCCAGACAGTAGATGGTTAGCGGGAATACCCACAAAGGAGAGATGCTTGCATAGGTGATATTGGCCGGCCATGCAAGCAGGGCAGAGGGTCTGACCTAAAGCCCTACAAGGATGAATCGGCTCGGCAGCTACCCGATCTCCCACTTTCCACTCACTGACCCCTTGACCTACTTCGACCACCTCACCGGCGTTCTCATGACCCAGTACCGCAGGGAAATTTCTTTTTGGCACTTGATGCACCATAGCACCAGATAGATAATGCAAGTCCGATCCGCAGATGCCAGCCGCCCGATTGCGAATCAACACCCAACCCGGAGGGGGTTCTGGTTTTTCAACATTGCACAACTTTAGCCCTTGTGGGTACTGGCGGCCATCCCACACTATTGCGGACATTTTTTGCAAGTTTTAACTCCATTCCTAGAGTATTTTAATATGGCGCTTCGGGCAGTGAGTGCACTTTAGAACGATAGCTCCAATCTCAAGTTCGCCAAACCATCCAGTCTACCAGGCAGTTACGCCCCCGTCGACTACCAGAATATGGCCGGTTACGTAATTTGAGGCTGCTGAGGCCAGGTAGAGTGCTGCGCCAGCGATATCAACTGGCTTCCCGATCCGGTTGGAGGGAATCATATCTAGTACGGTTTTATAAAAATATGGTTCGGCAAGAGCCTTCTCAATTAAAGGTGTTCGCGTATACCCGGGAGCGATTGCGTTTACCCGCACACCATGGGGAGCCCACTCCACAGCAAGCGCCCGTGTGAGCATCACTACACCTCCCTTAGAAGCAACATAGGCTGTTACGTGAAGGCCTTTATTGGTGATCAGTCCGGACATTGAAGCGATATTAATAATCGATCCTGAGCCTTTCCCAAGCATATGCCGGCCAACCGCCTGGCACATAAGGAAAGTTCCTGTGAGATTGATGTTGAGCATTCGTTGCCACAACTCGAAGGGTAAATTTTCGGGAGCGAGCAATTCCCTGGAAACTCCGGCGCTGTTAACCAAAATGTCGATGTGGCCGTATCTCTCGAGGGAAGATTTCACCATCCCTTCCACATCCTCCGGCTTAGAAATGTCACCAAAGATTGAAGATACTTGCGCATTTATGCCATGAATTTCCTGCTCGACTTTGTAGGCTTCCTCCTGGTTAAGATCAGCCAGAATCACCGCCGCGCCCGCCGAGGCCAGAATCAAACTGATCGCCCGTCCAATGCCTGATGCCCCCCCTGTCACCAAGGCCACGCAACCATCCAGGTTAAAAAGCATGCGGGGATCCAGAAAATAATCGGGGTCCAACTTAGGTGTTTCCATTCCTGTCTCTCCTTAGTAGAAACTAATAGGCGAAAAAAACGCTGGGAAATTGGTATAAATGCACTATGATAGTATTTATTTAACCTAAGTTGCTACCTAAAGGTGGAGTAATGGAGTAGTCGGATTGTTTTTCCTGGTTTATGGTGATTGTCTGCGTTTCCATCGGTAAAGAATGCGAGTTAAGGTAATTTTCAATGGGTTTCGTCCCACTCTTATTCGAAGAAAACCTCGAACTCGCCTTTTTGCAGTAGACTCTTCTTTGTAATGGGAAACCGGCCTGTCCCAGAATTTGGGACAACGTCCCATAAAGAAAATTCTATCATGTGTCGAAATAAAAGTCAATCCCCGCTTCGGTAATATTATCATTTGACTTGACACGTGGCCTCTCAAAGCCATACTCTGGCTACGTCAGTTGGGAAGGAAGCTCGGTTTATCTTGCGATCGTTATGGCCATAATGGGACCTGCAAGGTAAGGCTGCGGTCATTATCAACTCTATGACCTTGTCTTTCGCTACTTAACATCCTCTTCACTTTAAGAATTTACTTTGGGTCATCCCAAGAGCACATAACAGTGCAGACATGATCATATAAAATTAATCG
>Ga0209777_10006550_pt1 | contig 13096 bp, 8 predicted proteins | sample FrelakmetHBP12HB_FD_187147 | JGI IMG/M metagenome (GOLD analysis project Ga0209777, IMG submission 187147) | Freshwater lake sediment microbial communities from the University of Notre Dame, USA, for methane emissions studies -HBP12 HB (SPAdes)... | ecosystem: Environmental > Aquatic >...
TGTGTCATGTACCACGTGCGATGCAGGAGTAGCGTTCTATTAGGCTGCTGTTTTTGAAAGTGGCCGCGGGTGGCTGTATTTGAAGTGGCCGCTGACAGCCCCCGATCCGCAACGGCTTGTCGAAGTTCTTGCGCAGTATCTCGACCGCACGAACCATCCGGTGGGCTTGACCGCCGAATCTCGCGAGGTGCCGCATCCGGCTGCCCTGGGCTCCCGTCAAGAGGCGGTAAACGATCTCGCGGACAACCAGCGGCGCCAGCACGCGGTACTCGCCCGGCGTGTCGAGCAGCCGCAAGAGCCGCAGCGTCGCGTCGAGCAGGTTTACGTCCAGCGCGCTGACATCAAGAGCTTTCACGCCGCTACCCTCGTCGAGTGGACGCACGAGACCTGCCTCCACCATCACCGCAGCGACGACCGAGGGATCGAGCACCAGCCGCAAACCCAGAAACGGCCTTTCCGCTGACGCTTCAACGACTTGCCCGGTCATCGGCAACTCGACCGTGGTGATCATGTAATGGGCGGGGTCGTAACGGAAGCTGTCCTCGCCTAGTAAAATGACTTTGCTGCCCTGCGCGATCACGCAGAATGAGGGTTCGTAGAAGCCGTGGACCGGGACGGTCGGCCTCGAATAGCGGCGAAGGCCCAGTCCGGGTTGCGGTTCGACCGCCCCGTCATGTGGCAGCGCCTGCGCAATTCGTTTCGCGAATTCCTCCTGAGCAGCCCGCATGCGATCTGTCCATCTTTTGCTCGTAGCGGCCATCGTATTCCGCATTGTACACCTCCTCGGCAGGAATTGAGCCGATTCTGGAGAATTATGCAAGCATCTCCGAGAATCGTTATATCACACTTCGTCCACAGTCTGGTATAATATCAAGACCTGACGGTTTGCCCTGGACCGGTTGGCTTAGAGTCTTGACCAAGCGATCCGATGGGGGACCGACATGTGTGGGCAGTAACATCATACGGAAGGAGCACAAACCCATGTACAAAGCGAAGGCTTACTCGGCGGCGAGTGCGGCGTCACCGCTTGCCTCCACCAAGATTACGCGGCGCGATCTGACCGCACACGACGTGCAGATTGAAATTCTCTTCTGCGGCATATGCCACACCGACATCCACCAGGTTCGCAATGAGTGGCGCGACGTCTGGCCCGCCGTCTACCCAATTGTTCCCGGCCATGAGATCGTCGGCCGCGTGACTAAGGTTGGCTCCGCTGTCACCAGCTTCAAGCCCGGCGACCTCGCCGGCGTCGGTTGCATGGTAGACTCCGATGGCGCTTGCCCCGAATGCCAGGCCGGCCTTGAGCAGTTCTGTAGCAACGTGATCTACACTTACAACTCTCCAGACAAACACCTCGGGGGCGTCACCTACGGCGGCTACTCCGATAGCGTGGTCGTTAACGAACGCTTTGTGCTGCGCGTTCCCGTCAATCTCGCTCTCGCCGGTGCTGCACCGCTCCTCTGTGCCGGAATCACCACCTATTCCCCGATGCGCCACTGGCGTGTCACCAAGGGCAAGAAGGTTGGCGTGGTTGGTCTCGGCGGCCTTGGCCACATGGCGGTCAAGTTCGCCCATGCCCTCGGAGCCCATGTGGTCGTCTTCACCACCTCGCCCGGCAAGAAGGATGACGCGCTCCGTCTCGGCGCCGACGAAGTCGCCATTTCTCGCAATGCCAATGAGATGCAGAAACACGCCGGCAGCTTCGACTTCATTCTCGACGCGGTCGCTGCCAACCACGACATCAACGCCTACATCTCCCTGCTGCGCCGCGACGGCAACATCACCCTTGTTGGCGCCCCCGAAAAGCCCCTGTCAGTCGCAGCATTCGCACTCATCCCGGCACGCCGCAGTCTTTCCGGATCTCCCATCGGCGGCATCGCTGAGACACAGGAAATGCTCGATTTCTGCGGCGCACACAACATCACCGCCGATGTCGAAGTCATTCCCATGCAGAAGGTCAATGAAGCCTACGAAAGAATGGTCAAGTCCGATGTGAAGTACCGTTTCTCCATTGACATGGCCTCTCTCAAAGCGGAGTGAACACATCCTAAACAGGTGATTGGAGGAAACCATGGAAAAACGCAAATTGGGAAACGGCAAGCTGGAAGTTTCGGCCATCGGACTCGGCTGCATGGGCATGAGCTTTTCCTACGGCCCGCCCAAAGACAAGCAGGAGATGACAGCTCTTCTCCGCGCTGCCGTGGATCGCGGGATCACCTTCTTCGACACCGCCGAGGTCTACGGCCCGTTCACGAACGAAGAACTCGTGGGCGATGCCCTCGCGCCCTTCCGCAAGCAACTGGTCATCGCTACCAAGTTCGGGTTCGACCTCAGTGGCAGCGATACGCGGCCCGGTGCGGCGGGTCTGAACAGTCGGCCAGAGCACATCAAGCAGGCCGTCGAGGGCTCGTTGAAGCGGCTCAAGGTCGAGACAATTGACCTGCTCTATCAGCATCGGGTTGACCCGAATGTGCCCATTGAAGACGTGGCGGGAGCCGTGAAGGAACTGATTCAGCAAGGCAAGGTCAAGCACTTCGGCCTTTCCGAGGCAGGTGTGCAAACGATCCGCCGCGCACACGCCGTCCAGCCGCTCACTGCTCTCCAAAGTGAATACTCACTGTGGACGAGAACCCCCGAGAAGGAAGTCATACCGACTCTCCAGGAGCTCGGAATCGGCTTCGTTACCTACAGCCCTCTGGGCAAGGGTTTTCTCACGGGGAAGATGGACGAAAAAACGACCTTCGACAGCTCCGACTTCCGCAGCACCCTCCCTCGCTTCACGCCAGAGGCTCTAAAGGCCAACCAAGCCCTGATTGAACTGCTCGGCAGAATCGCGGAACGGAAGAAGGCGACGCCTGCTCAGATCGCGCTCGCCTGGCTGCTTGCGCAAAAGCCGTGGATTGTTCCGATCCCTGGTACCACGAAGCTGCATCGCTTGGACGAGAACCTCGGGGCAGCCTCAGTCGAACTCACTCCGGACGACCTCCTTGACATCGCCAGTGCCGCCTCAAGGATCAAGGTGGAAGGGGCTCGGTATCCTGAGAAGCTGGAGCGAATGACTGGTCGCTGAGGAGGGGCCTCGACTGCGGAAAGTAGTTTGGTTTGAATTTCGTCCAGTTCGACGAAGTATGTAAGCCAGTAAGTTGAAGGCGTTGCTGTACTTCTGGATTTGGCTCCCCGAGATGGATTCGAACCATCAACCCTGTGATTAACAGTCACATGCTCTACCGTTGAGCTATCGGGGAGTGGGCAAGCACTGCTCTTCAGTTGTCCGGCGCGGGCCAGTACCCTGCGCGCCCCGTTCCTTCTATGCTTTTGCGCGCCGAAGTCAAGTTTGTCTTGAAAGCTATTGCGCACTTCATTCTTCGGTTACAATCTTACAGTGCTACGATTGCGGAGAACGTAGCCCCGGCTTTCTGCCCCTGACTGAGGCAGGCCGGCAGCGGAAAGCCGAAGGCGGTGGGCAGCAGGCAGGGAATCTCCGCAGTGAGCGCTGAACTGGGCCGTCAAGAGCATGATGGACGCGGAAGGAAAGCTGAGGTTCCTGCATCGTGTCGGGTGAGATCACCACGCGGACCAGCATGCTTCGCTCCGACAGCGAACTCGTCGCGGCGGTGCTGCGCGGCGCTCATGAGCGCTATAGCGAATTGGTGCGGCGCTACAAGAGCCTGGTGACGACCTACTGCTACAGCCGCGTGGCCCAGCGCGAGACCTCCGAGGATCTGGCGCAGGAGACCTTTGTGCGCGGCTTCCAGTCGCTGGCGCATTTGAAGAACCCCGCCGCGTTCTCCGGCTGGCTGCTCTCCATTGCGCACAACGTGTGCATTGATTACCTACGCTACAAGTCGCGCACCGTGCCGCTGGAAGTGCACGGTTTGAAGGACAGCCAGGGCGAGATCATCCTGGAGAGCCCCAAGAGCCAGGGCGTGATGGAACGCATGGCGCACGAAGAGCTGCGCGCTCGCATCCTCAGCGCCATCAACAGCCTTGGGGAGGAGTACCGCGTGACCCTGATCCTGCGCCATGTCAATGGGATGAGTTGCGATGACATCGCCGAGGCGCTGAACGTGTCCTTGGGGACGGTCACGAGCCGATTATCCCGCGCGCACAAATCATTGCGCGAGAAACTGGGAAGGTTTGTGGAGCCGGAAAAGTGAGCACAGAGTGGGGCGGAAGGATGCAGCGCGGGCGAGTCCCTGCGAGGACGCAAAGCAGGAAATGTGCGTATGACTGAGCCAAGAGAAGGCCTGCAGGATGTTGAACTGCTGATCGAGGACTACCTCGATGAACGCATGACTCCGGAGCAGCGCGTGCGGTTCGAGGAGCGTGTGCGGCATGATCCGGAATTGCGGAACAGGCTGGATTCCGCCACGCGCTCCGTGGCTTTGGTGCAGCAGGCGCTCGGCTGGGTGACACCCGGGGATGACTTTGAGGAAAAGGTCAACACCAAGATTGTCAGCGTTACGCAGAGTTGGCAGAACCTGCAGCCCTACCTCGGCACCGACAGCCGCGGCCTGACCAGTGGCGACGCCGATGCGCAACTGCTGGCTGACCCGGAAGCGGCTCGTGAGAAGCGCCGCCTCGTTATCCTGGCTGTCGTAGCAGCGCTCCTGTTCCTGCTTGCCGCCTCCGCTATTGGCTACTCCATCGCGCTGGGGGTTCAGAAGCCCGAAAAGCCTGTTCCCGAAGAGAACCGGAAGCCTGGCGAAGCCCCTTAACATCCGCTAATCTCGCCAATCCCGGCAAACCCCTCTTCCTACCTACCTCATTCTCGCCGACTGGCGTTATCCCCAAATCCTCAGGTTGTCAGCTTGGTTCACCACCTCTGAAAGGGCTGAACTTTGTCAGTTTGACCCGGCATGCCTGTGCGGCGGGGTCGTTATGATGTAGGGTGGCAACCTGACCGGAGTGGCATGGAACGTGCAAGTTGTTAGTGCGCTGCCACTTATGCTCGCCGCCGAAGTCTTAAGGGCTGGCGTATTGTTTGCTAATTTGCGTCTTGGAAGTGTCTGCCTAGCTGGTTAACAGACCTTCAAGGAGGCCGAGCAGTGGGCAAGATAATAGGGATTGATCTGGGTACAACCAACAGCGTTGTGGCGATCCACGAAGGCAAGGAAACCAAGGTCATCGTGAATGCCGAAGGCTCCCGCCTGACTCCGTCGGTTGTTGGTTTCACGGATGATGGCCGCCTGGTTGGCCGTGCCGCCAGGAGCCAGGCCGTGACCAATCCACAACGGACGGTTTACAGCATCAAGCGTTTCATGGGCCGCCGGCACCGTGAGGTAGCCGCCGAAGAGAAGATTGTGCCGTACAAGGTCGTGGGCGGCGAGGATGAGTTGGTGCAGGTGGATGTGGACGGCAAGCGCTATTACCCGCCTGAGATTTCCGCCATGATTTTGCAGGACCTGAAGAAGAGCGCGGAAGCGTACCTGGGTCAGACAGTGACTGAGGCGGTCATTACCGTCCCCGCCTACTTCAACGACTCGCAACGCCAAGCCACCAAGGAAGCCGGCAAAATCGCCGGGCTGGACGTGAAGCGCATTATCAATGAGCCGACCGCGGCCGCTTTGGCGTACGGCTTGGAGAAGAAGAAAAACGAGAAGATCGCCGTCTTCGACTTGGGCGGCGGCACCTTCGACATTTCCGTGCTCGACGTTGGCGAGGGCGTCTTTGAGGTCCTGGCCACCAATGGCGATACGCACCTGGGCGGCGACGACTGGGACCGTGTGCTGGTGGACTTTGTGGCCGATGAGTTCCGCAAGACCGCCGGCGTGGATCTGCGCAAGGACCCCATGGCTCTGCAGCGGCTCACCGAGGCCTGCGAGAAGGCCAAGTGCGATCTGTCCACCATGCCGCAGACCACCATCAATCTGCCGTACATCACGGCGGACAAGAGCGGCCCGAAGCACCTGCAACAGACCATCACGCGGGCCAAGTTTGAGGACCTCTGCGACAATCTGTTCGAACGCATGCGGCAACCCGTGCTCAGTTGCCTCAAGGACGCCGGCGTCAAACCCACCGACATTGACGAAGTCGTGCTGGTGGGCGGCGCCACGCGCATGCCGCGCACGCAGGCCATCTGCAAGGAGATCTTCCAGGGCAAGGAGCCGCACAAGGGTGTCAACCCCGATGAGGTCGTCGCGGTGGGCGCGGCCATTCAGGCCGCGGTGCTTGCCGGTGAAGTGCAGGATATTGTGTTGCTGGACGTGACGCCGCTTTCTCTGGGCGTCGAGACGCTCGGCGGCGTGATGACCGTCCTGATCCCGCGCAACACCACGATCCCGACGCGCAAGGCTGAAGTCTTCTCCACGGCCACCGACAACCAGCCCGCGGTGGATATCCATGTCTTGCAGGGCGAACGCAGGATGGCCGGCGACAACCGCACGCTGGGCCGCTTCCAGCTTGCGGGCATCCCGCCCGCGCCGCGCGGCGTGCCGCAGATTGAGGTCACCTTCGACATTGATGCCAACGGCATCCTGAATGTGTCGGCCCGGGACAAGGCCACCAACAAGGAACAGAAGATCGAGATCAAGGCTTCCTCCGGCCTGGACAAGTCGGATGTGGAACGGATGGTGCGTGAAGCCACGCAGCATGAATCCGATGACAAGAAGAAAGCGGAGCTGGTTGAGGCGCGCAACAAGGCCGACCAGATGTGCTACCAGACAGAGAAGTTCCTCAAGGAGCACGGCACGAAGGTTCCCGCGGGAGTGCGCGACCGCGCGGAAGCCGCTGTCAAGGAAGTCCGCGAAGTGCTGAAGGACGACAACATTGACAAGGGCAAGCTCGATCGCGCTGTCGCGAGTCTCGAAGCTGCGAGCCACAAAGTCGCCGAGGAGGTCTACAAGACCACTGCTGAGAGCAACGCCCCGCCCAAAGCGGACGGCGCGGAGGCCGCCCAGAGCCGTGCCGGGAAGAAAGGCGGCTCCACCGAGGGCGACGTGGTTGACGCCGACTTCAAAGTCGTAGACGACAAGAAATAGAGCGCGAAACGTAAAACGTGAAACCCAGGGAAGGCCGCGCAAGCGGCTTTTCTTTCTGGGCTTGCTGCAAGAAACAAAGAACCAGCCGCGCGGCGTCTCTACCACCTACTGTTTCCCTTGCTCCAGGCGTTTCAACACGTCCCGGGCTACGGAGGCTGTGTCGGGGTTGGCCAGCAACCGTCGGGCTTCGGTACGCGCCTCTTCCACGCGCCCGCTGTCCTCAAGTGCCAGCAACCGGTTGCTCAGCAGCTCCGAATGGTTTGGCTCCAGCCGCAGTCCCTCCTCGAGGTAACGCAGCCCCGTCTCAAAGCGCTTGGCCCGGAGGGCCTCGACAGCGAGGAAGCGCAGCGCCTCCAGCTTTGTCCCTGTCTCCGTGGGCCGTTCCGGCCGGCCTTCCCAAATCCTGCGATAGAGCCGCGCCGCTGCCTCCCTTTGCTGGAAGAGCAGTAACAGCCTGGCGTGTTCGGCGAGGTGCTGGAAAGGGTAAACCAAGTGGTCGAAATCATCGCATTTGAGCGCCGCTTGGTGCTCCTGTAGCGAGCGCCGCAGCATGGCCTGCTGGAGCTCTGCCGCCCAGGGGGGACTGACCCTGGGAGAACCTTCCGGGCGGGGGCTGACATGAGGAAGAGTTTCCGGCTGTTTTGAGATTGGCTGTCTGTCCCCGCCGGACTCAAGGGCCAGAAGACGCGCGTACTCTGTCCGCAGATACTCGTTACGCGCTTGCCAACTGGCTGCCGAAATCCCTGCCGGCAAGCCGGGACTGACACTGGGAAAAGTTTCCGGCCGTTTGGGGATTGGCGCTCTGTCCTCGCTGGTGGAGAGAGGATTTGTGGCGTGGAAGTACAAGTTGCCAGCCAGGTAGGCGTGACCGAAAGCACTGTCGGGCTGCTTAGCTGCCGCGTCCGCGAAAAGGCGCGGCTCGCTCCGCCACGCCGCGGACCGCAGGGCTGAGTATGCTGCCAAGACGCAGGCCAGAATGGCGCCGAGCCAAACCAGCGGGGACTGGCACGCGCGCCCCAGAGGCCCCTCTGCTGTTTGGCGGTTGGCAACCTGTCCCCGCTGAGCCAGGCGCAGAGCCGCCCAGGCCGCGCACGCGCCCAGAAGCTCTGCCGTCAGCAGCATGGCTGGGGCCAAGCTCCGGTAGGCGTAGCGGTCCTGGAGGAGGAACGCCAGGCCCCGGAACGGGTTCATGTTGGGGCTGAAGCCTGCCACGGCCCAGAGCACCAGCAGGAGTCCGCGCTGCCAGCCCAGCCCAAGACGGTGGTAGAGCAGCACGGCCAAGGCTGGAAGAAGCAGCGCGAAGGCCGCCCAGCCGTCGAACGCGGCCGCCGGCGAGACATGATAGAAGGCGCTCAGGTTGAATGGCCACAGGGCCAGCCCCCAGGCCCGCCCGTGAAGGTGCAGGGCGCCTGCGATGCGCAGCAGCGCCGAATCCCCGCCCAAAGGCGTGACAAAGTGTTCGCTGTGCGAAGTCAGCGCCATGGCCGCGCCGAACAAGCATGGCAATAGCATGACGCCGGCCCGCAGAGCTCTCTTCCAGCGGGCGTCGTGGAACCATAGCGCCTCAACGGCGGCAAAGACGAACCAGAAGCTGATGGCGGAGGTCTTGCCGAACTGGGCCAGCAGAAGCAGGAGAAATGCGAGTGCGACGCGCTTCCACGACACTCCTGAAGCGTGATTGGTCTGCAGGCCGGAGGCCTGCGCCACGGCTGCCCCAGTGATATAGACCGTGAGCGCCGCCAGGCCGAAGAACTGTGCGAGCAGAGTCTTGCGCTCGATCACCCACGCGACGCTCTCCACCGCCAGCGGGTGCACGCTGAAGAGCAGCGCCGCCAGGAATGCCGTGGCGTCAGCGGGGGCTGGCCCCCATCCCCTATCTGGAGAAAGGCTGTGTGTCCCCACTGTCCCCGCCGGCCCGCGCAGCAGCGTTCGTCCCAGTCGGAAAACCAGCAAGGCGCTCAGGCCATGGAACAGCGCGTTGACCAGACGGTAGCCGCCGGCCCAATCGCCCCAGATTGTATAGTCCAGGGCAGCCGAGAGATATGTCAGTTGCATGTGGCTGTATTCCAGCGACCCGCTCACGAGGTCGGAGAATCCTGACCAGCCTTTCAGGATAAAAGGGTTGCTGGCGATGATCCACCAGTCGTCATAGTCCAGCAGGAAAGGCGTATTGAGGGCGCCTATGGTTGGCAGCACGGCCAGCGCCAGGAGCAGCCACTTGAGGCAGCGAGGGCTGACACGGGCGCCCCAGAGGGCCTCCGGCCCGTTGCTGGTTATCTGTCTATCCCCGCTGTCTTCGCTCACCGCCGGCGATCCTCCATGCACCAATATAGGACTACGCACCCATCTTTAGCCATGCGCCTTTTTTTCTTCGTCATTGATGTAAGTCCTTAAAAGTCTGGCAAAACACGGAAAACTGCGGTTTTCTGCGGAACCTGAGGCTTGAGGCGTGGAGCGTAACAACAATGTACGAACCACGATGCACGAAGCAGGCGATGAGGGACGCGGGGACTCTTCTGCGAGAACTAGGAACTTTTCCACGGGAACCACCAACTTTTCCACGGGAACTACCAACTTTTCCACGGGAATTGGGGACTTTCTGCGGACTCGTGGAGCGTGGCGCGTGGCGCGTGGCGCGTGACATGTTTCATCAAGCCCCTCTACCCGCCTCACCTGAGCGGGTGTGGTGATTTGGTAACGCGGGAAACAGTCTCCCACAGGTGTACTACGCATATACCATGCCATAGTGCCAAATAATCTTAGGACCACGATGTATACAGCCTGGTATAGAGTGGGGACAGAGAGGCAATCCGGGGTGGGGTGGGGTGGCCGTGCGTTTCCGCTGGCCCCGCACTCCGGCAACGGGTCATTTTGGCCATGTCATAATGACACGATAGTACCATACACTTTAGTCCTTTTGACAATCCGCATGACCCGTCATTCGTCCCTTGGCTGTTGCCCGTTGTCAGACAGCGTGCGCCACACTGGGATCGCTTTGGGATGAGACGTTCTTGTCTTGCCGCAGCCCCAGCTCGGTGGTACATCGTCGTCCGCTGTGCGTCGTTGGCTCGAAGCGGGGGCTTCCGAGGGGCGATGGCGGCCGATCCGCAAGGCCGTTCCGCCAACCCCCACCGATCAGCGCCCGACGAGATTGTGGGGCCACGGTAGTTCAACCAGGAGGCTTCGGAACGCCATGACCTTCCATCCGCGCGGAACAACTGTCCTGCCGGTAATCCTGACGTTGTTCCTCATGGCGTTCTCCGGTTGCGGAAGGGGCGCTGATACTATGGGAGATACAGGGACGTATGACACCAAGTTTCCTCTTACGGAAGACCCCATTTCGGAAAACAAGCGCTGGATCAACGGCAAAACCACGGGGCTGGACTGGGCAAACGTGGCAACGACGTCAGGGCATGCCATCGGTGACGTAGCACCGGCAGAATATACCGACCCCACGGCCCTATTGACAGGCAGTTGGGGGCCGGATCAGACAGTCTCAGCCGTTGTGTATAGCGTCAACCAGACTGAGAAGCAATACCAGGAAGTTGAGATACGGCTTCGAAGCGCGTTGTCCGCGCGTAGCTGTACAGGGTACGAGATCAATTTCAGGTGTTTGAAGACTGCAAATGCATATACGCAGATTGTCAGGTGGAATGGTCCGGTAAAGGATTTCACTTATCTCGACACTAAGGGCGGGGCACAGTATGGGGTTGCAGATGGAGACACAGTCAAAGCGACCATCGTCGGCAACGTGATTACCGCCTACATAAACGGTGTGCAGGTAGCTCAGGCGACCGACAATACTTATGCAACCGGGAACCCCGGAATTGGATTTAATGCCAATGTCGGCAATACCAATGTTGATTTTGGGTTCAAGTCAGTTTCCGTATCTGATAATGCCGGGGCCAGCAAAGGGGGCCGTTAGGCCGGATTATTCACCACAGAGCACACAGCGCGGCTTTCAGCCGCAACCAAATCCGAAACTCGAAAACCGAAATCCGAAGGAAACGGAAAAACTTCAAGAGGTAAAATGTGCGTTCGGACGTGCAATTGCGATCTGAGGCCCTCGCGGCCTGCGGAGGCATAAGGCAATCTTCGTGCGCCGCGAGGATTCCGACGGTTAGCACTACAGAGAGCACAGAGAACAGAGAAGAACTGGGTGCACGAGAAGTCGGAATCCTCTGTTCACTTTGTGTCCTCTGCGCCCTCTGTGGTGAACGCTCTACTCCGCCGTGGCCGTCAACGTAACGAACAGCACCTTCGCGACACCTGTGTCCCTGGTAACGTCCGTCGGCGTCATGACTGTCAAAACCAATGCCTGGTCCGTGCCCTGGGCCAGTCTGAGGGTGTCAGTCAGCTCCTGAGCCGCGGGCGTTAGCGTCGCCAAGGAATTCCCAGCCAATTGGGCTTGGATAACAAACGTGTCCGTTGCGGGCATGTTGCCGATGTTCCAGCCGCCATCGCCCGTCACCGCCGCACTGACCCTGGCCTTCGTGCCTGTGTTTGAGGTGTTCTCCAGGTTCATAGCCACGAGGTTGTTGCCATCATTGCTTGTGCAGGTCTCGCTTCGCGCAAGTTGGTCGCCGCCCGCGTCCTTCACTGTCCAGTCCAAGGGCGTCACGTCCCCGGCAGTTTTGTCCGTCGTCTTGTCGCCCCAGGCGATGTGCACGTTCTTCGCCAGCGTGATCCAGATGAAGACGTCCAACGTACCGGAGGGGGTTCGGTTAACTGTGATCGTGGCGCTCACCATCTCTCCGCCCAGTCCCTGGTCAGCGGCGCTCGTTGACGCCTGCACCATGAAGCTCCCGCTCCCAGTGAAGTGAGGCGCAGGCATGAATCTCAGCCCCGCGTTCCCCTGCGCGAAGGTGATGAAGTCACCGTTGTTGATGGCAGTCGTGCCGTCGTTCCGGTACAGCGTCCCGTTGGTGATGCCGGTGATCTTGAAGTGCGTCACCTCCTCCCCATCCACAGGGTTCCGCGAGATCACCAGCCCTGACGTGCTTTGCGTGTCCTCATTTGTCACCGCGTCCGTCACCGACGGGGTGTCCGCCATGGCGATAAGCGTGATCGAGACCGTCGCCACGTTGCTCTCCAGGAAGCCGTCGCTCGCCTTGAACGTGAAGCTGTCGGTGGCGCAGAAGTGGTCCTGGGGCGGCATATACATCACGTCGGGCGGATCGCCCTCCAGCGTCCCGTGACGCGGCTGGTCCACGATCGTGAAGGTCAACGTGGTGCCGTAGTCAGGGTCGGTGGCCGGGAACGTGATGGGGTGCGGCCAATCCTCCGCCGCCTGAACGACCTGGTCGCTCGCGACAGGAGGCCGGTTCTTCAGCGTTACCAGCGGGTCGCCGATGACCGTCATGCCGAGGTGCCAGAAGACCTCTGACTGGGAATATGGGGCCAGGGCTCTGAACCATTCCTTCAAGGCCTGGCCGACGCATTTGCGGTCGCCGAGCGGCCTGTAGAATTCCGAGAAGACCAGCATGGCGCCGGTCTTGGTGCTGCCCACGACCGCCAGACTTCTGGGACTGGAATTGAAGATGTACGCGCCCCCCAATTGGTCCAAGTCGGTGTATCGGCAGGCGCTGCAGCAGAACAGGTTGTACAGGAGCGCCTGGGGCGGCACGGCCTTCACACCGAGGCTGTTGAACCCCCAGCCCCGAGTGAACTCATGGTTGGTCGAACTTGAGTGGCAAGCCAACTGGATGAACTCGTAACTTGCCGAGGCCAAGCGGTTGTCCCGGTAGTCGTCGCGGCTCGTGGCGGGGGCCTTGATGGGTTGGTTCGACGGGTAGGCGTCAGCAATCGCCGTTTGGAACTCGGGACTGGCAGACCAATCGTCGTCGGTGTAGGTCAGGGCGAAGTCGGGCTGGGAGACCAAACCAGCGTAGTAGTCGTGCAGCTTATCCAGGTAGGCGTTGGTGAGCGACGCCTCGTTACCGCCCATCCGCGAGGCATCTATCCGGCCGATGAAGATCTCCGGCCCCTCGTCCCCGGAGCCGGCTGAGTGCGCGTCGTACACGCCCGCCTGCATCGGGGCGTTGGAGCTGCTGTCTTCCCAGGTTCCGTCGAGGTCCGCCAGGAATAGATCGCAGGGAAAACTCGCGTACCCGTAC
>Ga0209777_10006551_pt1 | contig 13096 bp, 12 predicted proteins | sample FrelakmetHBP12HB_FD_187147 | JGI IMG/M metagenome (GOLD analysis project Ga0209777, IMG submission 187147) | Freshwater lake sediment microbial communities from the University of Notre Dame, USA, for methane emissions studies -HBP12 HB (SPAdes)... | ecosystem: Environmental > Aquatic >...
GAAGAAATGAGCTTCATGGAATCGAACATGCGCAGACATAATTACCGCAGTAACTTTGAAGAGGATTACAAAGAAGTCGCCACTAATTATGAAGTCCTTTTGAAAAACATTACGCTTTATGATTTAATAAAGGCGTTCAAAAAAGCTTTGTTAGACAGACCAGCAGAACCGGTTCATCAGATTAAGAAGTGGAATGTTTCAATAGATGAACAGATGGAATACATCACGAAAAAATTAGAACAGAAAAATCAAATCGGTTTTTTAGAATTGATGTTGGATTTACGCGAAAGAATTCGAATTGTTGTAACATTCATTGCATTGCTGGAAATGGTAAAGGCAGGAACTATCGGTTTGCGTGAATCACATAACTTGAATGACTTTATTATTTACGGATTAGCGAATGGATAATATTTACAACTCAGTTATTGAAGCATTAATCTTTGCATCGGATGAACCGATAACTCCCGAAGAGATTATAAATGCAATCAAAGAAATTGACGGCAATGAAACCGAAGTTACAGCGGACGACATTGAGAAGACTATTGACGAATTGAATGTAGGCTACGATAAGAATGGAAATGCATTCACAATTTTGAAAATTGCACATGGGTATGTTCATGCTACAAAACCCGACCACGCAAAATATGTCGGCTATCTTTCAATGGAGAAAACAAAAAGAAAATTAAGCCAGGCGTCTCTGGAAACTTTAGCGATCATCGCTTACAAACAGCCGGTTACAAAACCTGAACTTGAATCTATACGTGGTGTTAATTCGGATTACACTTTGAACACTCTGCTGGAGAAAAATTTAATTACAATTCAGGGTCGGGCAGAAACGGTTGGCAGACCGCTGCTTTATATTACTACGACAGAATTTCTAAAATATTTTGGTTTAAGAGCCGTAAGTGATTTACCGAAACCACGTGAAATAGAAGAGATAATGAAAGATGAAGACTTCCTTGAACAGAAACGGAGAATTATGATGAGCGGAATTGAAGAAAAAGCCGAGGAAGAAGAATTACAAGCTGAACTTGAACAGGACAACGAATTAGAATCAGAATCCGATTTAGAAAATGAAAATACGATTGAATAGATTTCTTTCCGAATGCGGAATTGCTTCCCGCAGAAAATCCGAAGAGTTTATTAAAGAAGGCAGAGTGGCTGTTAATGGTAAAACTGTAACCGATCTTGCTATCTTTATTGATTCAGAAGTTGATATAATTAAACTCGATGGCGAAAAATTAAAACCTCAGAAAAAAGTTTATTACTTGTTGAACAAGCCGAAAGGTTTTATTACTTCAACTGCAGATGAAAAGGGAAGAAAGACAGTTCTCGACCTAATAGATACAAATCAGAAAATATTTCCTATCGGTAGATTGGATTACGACACAACCGGAGTTTTGCTTTTAACTAACGACGGCGACTTTACAAATTTTTTAACGCATCCTGGAAACAAAGTTCCAAGAGAGTACATAGTAAAACTGCACAGACCTCTCGAAGAAGAAGACAAAATGAAATTGCTGCACGGAATTGTGCTTGATAGAAGAAGAAGCCGCTTTGAAGAAATTAAATTTGTAAGTAAAAATGCACGCGATAAGGTGATAGTAAGAACGGTCGAAGGGAGAAACCATTTTGTAAAGAATATGTTTGCGGCACTCGGTTACTTTGTAGACCAATTGGAAAGAGAAAACTTCGGTGGTTTTAATGTTAAGGGAATTCCAAAAGGAAGTTATAGAAAATTATCGCACCAAGAGATAAGCAATATTTATGAAAAATTTGGCAAATAAAATATTTTTCATTCTTGCTGTGGCCGCTTCAGTTTCTTTCGCCCAGCAGAAAGATTCTCTAAGCGAGAAGAAAAATTTAGCAAATATAAATCCGCTTGTTGAACTGCGTGATCAGCTTGATGATTACTTCAATGATATAAATTTCAACGATGCAATTTGGGGCGTAATGGTTAAATCATTAAAAACCGGCGAAGTACTTTATAAACGGAATGCCGATAAATTATTTATTCCTGCTTCCAACATGAAACTCTTTACAAGCGCTGCTGCTCTTTTGCTGCTCGATTCCGATTTTACTTATGAAACAAATTTTTATATAAACGGTGATGTAGAAAAGGACGTCTTAAAAGGTGATCTTATTATTCAAGGATCGGGTGATCCGACAATTTCAAATCGATTTTATGAAGGAACACAGACAAAATTATTTGAAGACTGGGCAGACACCTTAAAAGCAAAAGGAATTTGGGCTATCACCGGAAATATATACGGCGACGATTCCTATTTTGATAATGTTGGTTTAGGCAAGGGCTGGATGCTGGAATATGAATCGAAATGGTATGCAGCTCCTTCCGGTGCACTGAGTTTTAATGACAATAGTATTGAAATTAAGATCGAGCCGACCGAAGTTAATCTGCCGGCAAAAATTTCTATAATTCCTAAGACAGATTATGTACAGATAGTTGCAAAGGTAGTTACAGTTGATGAGAATTCAGATACCTCAATTTCAGTTTCCCGTTTGCGCGGAACAAATCTAATAAGCGTTACTGGAACTATTAAAAAAGATTCTAATCCTATAATTGAGCACGTTTCAATTTCAGCTCCGACAATGTTTTTTCTATCGGTGCTTCGTGAAGTTTTCGAAAAGAAAGGAATTGCAGTTAAAGGAAGAGTTGGCGGAATGGACAGTGCGGAAAAATCAATTGATTCTGATAACCTTACACCGATATACACTCACAGATCAGTTCCGTTAAAGACGATTCTTAGAGAGCTGAATAAAAACAGTAATAATTTTTATGCAGAACAATTACTAAAAACAATCGGACTGGAATTTTATAATTACGGAACGATTGAAAATGGAGTTAAAGCATGCAAAGATATTTTTAATTCTATGGGAATTAATTCCGATAACCTCGTAATGGCGGACGGTTCAGGTCTTTCGCGTTTGGACCTTGTTACGCGGCGCCAGATTGTAAATCTTTTATCGTTCATGTACAAAAGCGATGAGTATACAAATTTTTATGAATCGTTACCGATCGCCGGAGTTGACGGAACACTGATAGACAGAATGAAAAAGACTTCCGCAGAAAATAATGTGCATGCAAAAGCGGGATATAATAAAAATGTTTCAACACTTTCCGGCTACCTAAAAACAATTTCCGGAGAGCAGTTGGTTTTTTCGATTATGGTTAATAATTATTTAGCGCCGCCTGCGCTTGCAAATTATATAGAAGATAATGTTTGCCACCGGCTTGTAAATTTTGTCAGAAATTAATCTGGAGGAATTTTGGAAAACGTAAATCAAGAACAAGATTATAATACTCTCGTTCAAAGACGCCACGATGAGTTAAATCAGTTGATAGAAAAGGGAATACAACCTTTTCCTTATGAATATGAGGTTGACACCTACTCTAAGAACATAAAAGAAAATTTTGTACAATATGAAAATAAAAATGTAAAGGTCGCAGGAAGAATAATGGCGATTCGAAGGATGGGCAAAGCTTCATTCGCACATCTTCAGGATAAAGAAGGAAAGATTCAAATCTATCTAAAGAAAGATGATATTGGCGATAGCTATGATGTGTTTAAACTTCTTGATATCGGTGACATAATCGGTGTGGAAGGTTATGTGTTTAAGACAAAGACAGGAGAAATTTCCGTTCATTCGAAATCATTCACTGTTCTTTCAAAATCAATCCGTCCGATTCCTATTCCCAAAGAAACTGTTGATGAACAGGGGAATAAAATTATACATGATCAGTTTGCCGATAAAGAATTACGGTACCGCCAACGTTACCTCGATTTGATTTTGAACCCTGAAGTTAAAGAAGTTTTTAAAACACGTTCTAAGATTGTAACTGAGATGAGAAAATATTTAGATGAAAATGGTATTGTGGAAGTTGAGACACCGGTCTTACAGCCGCTATATGGTGGCGCAACAGCGCGTCCTTTTGTAACTCATCACAATGCGCTTGATATTGATTTGTATCTGAGAATCGCTGATGAGCTTTATCTTAAACGGTTGATCGTTGGCGGAATGGATGGCGTTTACGAAATCTCAAAAGATTTTAGAAACGAAGGGATGGATAAAACGCACAACCCGGAATTCACGATGCTCGAACTTTATATTGCATACAAAGATTATTTCTGGATGATGACTTTCGTTGAGAATATGATTTCAAAACTATGTCTTAATGTTTTTGGTAAAACTGAATTTGAAATCGAAGGCAAACAAATTAATTTCAAACCGCCATGGAAACGAACTTCAATGGTTGATGAGCTAAAAGAAACGATCGGTATTGATGTCCTTGCCGCATCGAATGATGAATTGATAAAAATATTAAAGAAAAAAAATATTGATATGGAAGGCAGTGAAAGCAAAGGTAAACTGATTGATCTCCTATTTGAAGCAACAGTACAGCCATATTTAATTCAACCAACATTTATAATTGATTATCCGGTCGAACTTTCTCCTTTAGCGAAAAAACACAGAGTAAGAGAAGGACTTGTTGAGCGCTTTGAAGGTTTTGTACTCGGCAGAGAAATATGCAACGCATTTAGTGAGTTGAATGATCCGATTGATCAGCAAAATCGTTTTGAAGGACAAGCAAAAATGAAAGAGGCGGGTGATGAAGAAGCACATCAGATTGATGAAGATTTTGTGAGAGCACTGGAATACGGAATGCCGCCTACCGCTGGTTTGGGTGTGGGTATAGACCGTTTGGTGATGCTGCTAACAAATCAGCCGTCAATTCGTGATGTAATTTTATTTCCACAGATGCGTCCATTAAAATAACGGCAACAATGAAAAATTTTTTAAAACAACTTCCATATTTAATTATCATTCTTCTTCTTGGAATTTATCTTGGAGTTAAATTAAGCGACTATTTTTCGTTTTCCGAGAATAAGAAGCAGATAAAGAAATTCGGTGAAATTCTTAACTACACAAAAGATTATTATGTGGATTCGGTTGATTCAAAGAAATTAGTCGAAGACGCAATAAAAGGAATGTTCAATTCTCTCGATCCGCACACTGTCTATATCTCGGCACTGGAACAAACTGCTGAAGAGGAAACTTTCCGTGGAAACTTTGAAGGCATCGGTGTTGAATTCCAAATTGTAAATGATACGATAACGGTCGTATATCCTATTGCTGGCGGACCGAGTGAAGTCGTTGGCATTATGTCTGGAGACAGAATTGTAAAAATAGATAAGCAAAATTGCATCGGTTGGAAAAATCAGGATGTAATTAAAAAACTTCGAGGTAATAAAGGTACATTAGTAGTGCTAACCATTTATCGTCCTTCTACGAAGAATGTTACCGATTACAAAGTTGTTCGTGATAAAATTAATATTTATTCTGTTGATGCTTCTCTGATGTATGATAACGGAACCGGTTATATAAATCTCACGCGTTTTTCTGAGACCACATTTGATGAAATGAAAAATGCATTAAAGGATTTATCTGCACGCGGGATGAAGAGACTTGTGCTCGATCTTAGGAATAATCCCGGCGGTTATGAAATCCAAGCATCAGATGTTGCCGATTTGTTTATTGACGGCAATAAGATGATAGTATATAACAAAAGCAGAGTTAAAAGTTTAGATGAGGAATTTCATGCCGGGAAAGATTTTCCTTATGAAAAAATTCCTCTGATAATTTTAGTTAATCGCGGCAGTGCATCGGCAAGCGAGATTGTTGCCGGTGCTGTACAGGATTGGGATCGCGGTTTGATTGTAGGTGAAACTACTTTTGGCAAGGGATTAGTTCAGCGACCAATTCAGCTTTCCGATGGTTCCGCAGTTAGGATTACAATTGCAAGATATTACACTCCATCCGGTAGACAAATACAACGGGAATACAACGACAAGAAAAAATATTACGAAGAAGCTATGACGCGTCAGGAATCTGAAGGAGATAATGTTAATCATTCTACAGAGAAGGATACCACTAAACCAAAATTTAAAACGCATAATGGAAGAATAGTATACGGCGGAGGAGGAATTACACCGGATTATATTGTTGAGCCGGATAAATCTTCGCAGTATTCTGTTGAACTGAGAAAGAATAATGTCTATTACCAGTTTGTACGAAAATATCTCGACCAAAACGGTGCGCGATTAAGAGAACGATATCAAAACAATTTGATTGGCTTTATTAATGATTTTAAAATTGATGAAACACAAATGCAAAATTTTATAAAATTTGCTGAATCCTTAAAAGTTAAGTATGATGCAAAAGGTTTTAACAATGACAAAGAATTTATCCGCGCATGGCTCAAAGCATTTATTGCACGTGATATATTTAAAAACAATGGTTGGTATTTAACATTGCTAAAATCAGACCGTCAATTTCAGAAAGCCGTTTCTTTGTTTGATGAAGCGGAAAAACTTAGCGGTCTTTCAAAATAAATTTATTTTAGAAGTATTGAATTAACAACTCGGCTAAATATTGAAGAATGTTTTTGTTTATATTGAGAAGGAAGGTAAGATCAATAAAAAAATTGTTCACAGAATCGTATCACTGATAAGTAGAGAACTGAGACTAACCGTTTCTTCGCTGGAATTAAATTTTGTTACATCAAATACGATTAAATCAGTAAATAAAAAATATTTAAGACATAATTATTCTACAGATATTATCACCTTTGATTATTCAACTGAAAAAAATAATTTAGACGGCGAAATTTTTATCTCTTTGCAAGATTCATACGAAAACAGTAAGAAGTATAAAGTTTCATATAGTAAGGAATTATTGCGGTTAATAGTGCATGGAATTCTCCACATGTGCGGTTATGATGATAAAACAATCTCAAAGAAAAAAAAGATGAAACTAATGGAGGATGATTTAGTAAAACGGTTAACAATATTTTCTGAAGGATTATCATCAAAATGATGACATCTAAAATTGTAGAAGTATTAGCAAAGATATTAGAAGGATTGAGTAATAATTCCTCAATAGAGGAAGTAAACCGCTCGCTTATGAACAGCAAACAATTTGATACTCAAACATTAAGCATTGCTTTTAGTTTGATTTATGATAAAATATTAACTCGCAAGACTAAACAACCGGCAGCTAAAGACAGCCGTAAAAAAAGCTTTCGAATTCTTTCAGAGCAAGAAATAGATGTTCTGGGAATAGATAATTATAATTATCTACTGCATCTTATAAATGTTGGTTTATTAGATACATCCAATTTCGAAATTATGCTGGATCAAATCACAATTTTTCCTGAAAGCAAAGTTACAAGAAGAGAAATCAATTGGATCATACTTATCTCTTTGGTAGAATTTGATTCGCAAGTCCTACCTGGAAGCAGAGTTTTATTATATTCTTCTGATACTGTCAATTGAAAGGTAAACCTAAAATGAGTAAAGATCTTATCCTTGTTGAGTCTCCCTCAAAAGCAAAGACTATTAATAAATACGTTGGTAAAAATTATATTGTAGAAGCAACTATTGGTCATATACGAAATTTACCGAAGACAAAACTCGGAATTGATATTGAGAATGGTTTTGAACCAAGTTTAGTTAATATTCGAGGTAAAGGCGATCTAATCAAGAAGATAAAAGCTTTAGCAGTTAAATCAGAAAAAATTTATTTAGCTACGGATCCGGACCGTGAAGGTGAAGCTATTGCACAGGATGTTGTTGATGTCTTAGCAGAAACTCAGAAAAATAAAATTCACCGGGTTCTCTTCAACGAGATTACCAAAAAAGCAGTTAATGAAGCAATAAAAAATCCGCTTGTTATTGATGAACATCTTGTTACATCGCAGCGTGCAAGAAGAGTAATGGATAGAATCATTGGTTACAAAGTAAGTCCATTTTTGTGGCGGGCAGTAATTGAAGCATATGGAAGTTCGCTTTCTGCAGGACGTGTTCAATCTGTTGCATTACGATTAATCTGTGAACGCGAAGAAGAAATAGAAAAATTTATTGTTACAGAATATTGGTCCATAGTCGCAGTCTTTACTACAGATAAAGGCGAAGAGATTAACGCTAAACTGTATGAGGTTGACGGTAAAACTATTAAGGTTCCGCCCAAACCGAACATGACGGATCAGGATTGGGAAGAATTTCTAAAAACAAATTTTGCAATTACAAATAAAGAATTGGCTAATAAAATTCTTTCTGCGGTAAAATCAAAGAAGGAATTCAAAATCTCTGATCTGACCAAAAAAGAAAGCCGTAAAAATCCTTTTCCACCGTTCATTACAAGTTCTCTTCAAGTAGAAGCTTCGAAAAAACTTCGTTACCGTCCGCGCAGAACAATGATGTTAGCTCAACAATTATATGAAGGAGTTGAACTTGGTCCGGAAGGAACGACAGGCTTAATTACTTATATGCGAACGGACTCTACTCGCTTGAGCGATGATATGGTTGCCGAGACAAGGGAGTTTATAAATCAAAAATACGGATCGCAATATCTGCCCGATAAAACGAAAGGATACGAACAAAAAAATAAAAAAAATGTCCAGGATGCTCATGAAGCAATTCGTCCGACATCACTAAAATATACACCTGAGTTCGTAAAAGAGTATCTTGATAAAGACCAGTTCAGATTATATGAATTGATTTGGAAAAGATTTATCGCTTGCCAAATGGAATCAGCAAGGATGGAGACAACAACAGTAAGCATTTCTGCTGATGAATATATTTTTAGAAGTTCCGGAACAACTATTTTATTTGATGGATTTTTAATTCTCTATGATGAGGACATTGAAGATAGCAACGATCAAAACGGGAATGGATTATTAATCCCTGTAGGATTAAACGTTAATCAAAAACTAAAATTGGAACAACTATCTTCAAATCAGCATTTCACAAAACCGCTTCCTCGATACACCGAGAGCTCTTTAATAAAAGAATTAGAAAGTAATGGTATTGGCAGACCGAGCACTTATGCTATGATTATGGGAACGATTATTGACCGAAAATATGTTGAACAAATGGAACGCAAATTAATACCAACTGAGCTTGGTAAAAAAGTTAATACTATTTTAGTGAAAAACTTCTCAAATATTTTCAATGTAAACTTTACAGCTCAAATGGAAGAAGAACTTGATTCAATTGCGGACGGAGAAATTGGCTACTTGAAAGTATTGAATGATTTCTATGAACCATTTTCTAAAACTCTTGTAGAAGTTGAAGCAAATCTTGAAAAAATTAAATGTGAAAAGTGTGGATCCGATATGGAAATAAAGTTAGGGCGATTCGGAAAATTTTTAGCCTGCACAAATTATCCAGAGTGCAAAAACATAAAATCTCTTAAAGAATTCAGCGCAAACGGCGGCGCACCGAAATTAACCGGCGATACATGTCCTAAATGCGGCTCTAAAACCGTTTTCCGTGAAGGAAAGTTTGGAAGATTTATTGGTTGCGAAAAATATCCTGATTGTGATTTTACAAAATATATTACACTTGGTTTAAAGTGTCCTAAATGCAGTGAAGGCGATGTTGTTACACGCAGAACAAAACGAGGTAAAATATTTTACGGTTGCAGCCGCTATCCCGATTGCGACTTTGCAAGTTGGACAATGCCAAAAGCTGTTGAAGAGGAAGAAGCTGCAATAACTTCTGATGACGAGTATTAAATTTATTTTTCAATTACTCGGTAATTAAATGAAGCAGCTCAATCTCAAAGAAGTTGTTAATAGTATGCTCTCCGAATTATCGGGTGTCAGCCGCGCATCGCAAAATACTCTCGATGCCTATTCAAATGATATGAATGAATTTGTTTCTTTCTGCGAACAAAAAGATATTTCTACACTTGAAAAAATCACAGAAAAAACAATTCGTTACTTTGTAATTTATCTAAGCGAAAAAGGTATAACGAAAAGTACAATCTCAAGAAAGCTTTCAGCATTAAGGCGTTTATTTAATTTTGCTCTGCGCAATGAATTAATTGAAAAGAATCCTATTAACAGAATTCCTAATCCTAAGATCACACGTAAACTGCCGGAAACTATAAATGTTGATTCTTACCAAGATATTTTTAGTTTTGTTGAAGAGAATAATAATCCGATCGAAGTTAAGAGAATAAAAGCAATTTTCGAATTGCTGTATGGTTGCGCGCTTCGTTCTTCCGAGTTGTGTTCATTGAATATTGGTGATATAGATTTTCACTCCAGAATTGTAAAAGTTCACGGCAAAGGTTCTAAAGTGCGCATTGTTCCGTTGGGTGATAAATCCAAACAAGTGATTGAAGAATATTTGAAATCGGTTTCATCGCAAAGTGGTAATCATCCGCTTTTTGCTGATAATGAATCACGAAGAATCACACGCCGCAACGTTTATTATATTGTGAATAAATATTTACAAAGACAGGCAATTGATAAAAAAAGTCCGCATATACTTCGCCACAGCGCAGCTACACATATGCTGGATAGAGATGCAGATATTATGGCAGTGAAAGAAATTCTAGGTCATGAAAATCTTTCGACAACTCAGATTTATACGCACGTCAGTATAGAGAGATTAAAAAAATCATATAAAAAAGCCCATCCAAAATCTTAAAGGAGTTGCTATGAACATCAAAATCACTTCACGTAAATTCAAAGCAAAAGATTCACTTAAAGATTTCATACGGGATGAAATTAAAACATTAGAAAGATTTAATGATAAAATTCTGGATGTGAATGTAGTCTTGAGTTTTACACATTTGAAGGATAGTATTAAAACTGCTGAAGTTAAACTCGCCATACCCGGCAAAATAATCACAGTTATTACTTCTACCGAAGAATTTGAGAAATCAATCATCAATGCTGTTGAAAAAATTAGAAAACAACTTACAAAGATCAAAACAAAAAGATTAGCAAGGCCAAAAAATGAAAGTAAACGAGAACAATATATCGAAGAAAGATAGCATTACCGTAGAATTTTTCTTCAACAATGTAAAAGACAGGTTTAAAATAAAACTCTTTAATGATAGAGTTGGATTTGAACGATTTATAAAAGATCCAAGTTTACATAGACCTGGTTTACCATTGGCGGGATTTTTAGAATTATTTTCTCACACACGAATTCAAGTTTTTGGTAACACAGAAATGCGTTATTTGCTAAACCTAAATCTTAAGGAAAGAACAAAGTCTCTCGAAAACATTTTTAAATACAATATTCCTTGCCTTATCATCACAAATGATAACGAACCAACCCCTGAAATGCAGGAACTCGCTAATAAATATCAGACGCCAATCTTCGGCTCTAGCTACACAACAACCAAATTGATTTATCTTATTACAGATTTTTTAGATGACCAATTTGCACCGCGTCTTTCCATTCATGGTTCCTTAGTAGATGTTTATGGAGTAGGAATGCTATTCTTTGGAAAATCTGGAATTGGCAAAAGTGAAGTGGTGCTCGATCTTGTTGAAAGAGGGCATAGGCTTGTTGCTGATGATGTTGTAATTATAACTAAAAAGGGTGAAGGAATTTTGATTGGATCTGGTACAGACCTTGTTAAACATTTTATGGAAGTTCGAGGAATTGGGATTATTGATATAAGGAGTATGTTCGGAATTAGAGCTATTCGTTTTCAAAAACGTTTGGAGATAGTAGTCGAATTAGAAATATGGGATGAGAAAAACGAGTATACACGCACTGGTCTTGATGAATCTTTAACGACTCTAATGGATATAGAAATACCTTATGTTAAATTACCAATTATACCCGGGAAAAATATTACCGTTATTTCTGAAATTATTGCTCTCAATTATTTACTCAAACATTATGGATACGATGCAGCAAAAGTTTTACAAGATAGAATTACACAGAAAATCCAGCAAAAAAACGATGAAATGAACAGAGTTGTGGATTATTTTGAACACGATTTTGAATAAAAATCTTTTACTTTCCTGCTTGACTACAGGAAGATGATTTGTTATCTTCGACCCCAAATTTGATATGAAAAAATTTTACTACTTTTCAAAATCTAAACTGAAGTTTGTAGAAATACGCAGTTTCTATAAGAAATTCGTATTCCTTGTCTTCTTTTTCTCCATTTTGGTGTCGTTTTTTATATTCGGCACTTTTCTGGTGTTCAATGAATTTATTAATCCCGATTCAGAAGTAAAATCCCTCAAGAAGAATAACACACTCTTACAAGAAAAATTCGATCAGCTCTTTGAACAATACAAAAAATTGGATGAAAGAATCACAGAACTCTCAGATCAGAGTCACGATCTTCGATTAAAAGCTAATCTTGAACCATTACAAAAAGATGAAACTTTATATGGAACTGGTGGAGGTATCTTCGAACCAATTAAAGTATCAAACTCTGGAAGCATAAATAATTTTCTTAATGATGTTGATGATTACATTAATAAAGTTTCGCTAAAAGTAAAATTAGAAAAAAATAATTACGAAGAAATTGAAAGAACCTTTAAGGAAAATGAAAAACTATATGATGCTTTACCTGCAATAAAACCATGTGAAGGAACATTAGCAAATGATTTTGGTATGAGATTTCATCCAATCTTAAAGATGATGAGAATGCATAACGGAATTGATATTATTACTGATGTTGGAACGAAAGTTTATTGTCCTGGAAATGGAAAAGTTGATTTTGTCGGAAGGAGAAATGGTTTTGGGATTACTGTTGAAATAGATCATGGTTTTGGTTACAGAACAGTTTATGCACATTTAAAAAGTTACAATGTTCAACAAGGTCGACAAGTAAAAAGAGGTGATCTAATCGCATTTTCGGGAAATACTGGCGAGTTATCCACGGGTCCTCACTTGCATTATGAAGTTAGACATGACGGTGTTGCTCTAGATCCGCGAAATTTTATCTATGATGATGTAAGCATATTTGAGATTGTCAAAAAATAATAAACCATTTCAGGAGAATTGACAATGATCTGGACCGTCGAATTAGCATCTTATTTAGATGACGCTCCTTGGCCGGCTACAAAAGAAGAATTAATAGATTACGCTGAACGCATCGGCTCTCCCATTGAAGTTGTAGAAAATTTAAAAGAGCTAGAAGATGGATTGGAAACCTCAGTAGAGAATTATAGTAATGAAAAAGATGAAGACGAATATATATTTTATAAGGAACTATTGGACAAGGTAAGGGAATATAAAAAAAATAA
>Ga0209777_10006552_pt1 | contig 13096 bp, 10 predicted proteins | sample FrelakmetHBP12HB_FD_187147 | JGI IMG/M metagenome (GOLD analysis project Ga0209777, IMG submission 187147) | Freshwater lake sediment microbial communities from the University of Notre Dame, USA, for methane emissions studies -HBP12 HB (SPAdes)... | ecosystem: Environmental > Aquatic >...
GTTAGAGGGGCCTTGTGGGATGCTAGCAACTCGCTTTTTGTAACAAGAGGTAGCCGAGATCGACGAATGCTTTGATGCGTTGTTGTGGTGTGGTCACCCCTGATGATCTTTTGAATTGTCCGTTCTGAAGCATGATGACTGCTGTGTTGCTTGATTGTTGGATCATCATGTTGCAGATGTAGCCGAGTGCGCCTCCGCTGTATCCTTCCCAGGGGTCGCCGCTGATGTTGAGATGAACCCACCCTAAGCCATGGTGGACGACCCACCCAAACATCAGATGGGAACTGTTGGGGTATTGGACGGTGTGCATTTCGTCTAGGGTGGATGCGTTGATGATTCGGACGTTGTTCCAGACGCCGTGGTTCATGTGCACGAGGAGGAAATGGGAGAGGTCGGTGACGGTTGTTCTCAGGCCAGTGCAGGCGTCCAGGCATTTCGTGTCGTAGTTGAACAACGGGATGTACAACCCTAGGATGTGGAAGTTGGGTGGGGCCATTTGGCTTTGGTTCAGGTCTCCGACGTTGAAGCTGGTGTGGTTCATTTGGAGAGGGGTAAAGATGTGTTGTTGGCAGTAGTCTTCGAAGCTTGTATGGGTGATGCGTTCGACGAGGAGTGCGGCGATGATGTATCCCATGTTGGAGTAGGAGCAGTTTGCTCCCGGAGGATAGTTCATCCAGTTTTCTGGTCGGTATAGGGGTTGGCCGGGGAGGAGGCGTTCTTGGATCCATTGGGTGCGGTTGGTGCTGAGGGGGAAGTAGTAGCGTAGGTCTGAGATCTGTCGGTAGTCTCCGAGGCTTGCTTGGTGGGCCAGCAGCATACGGTAGGTGATGTTGACGGTGGGGTAGTTGGGGTTTTTCAGGTCGAAGGGGAGGTACTGGCTGACGTTGTCGTCTAGGTTGAACATGTTGTTGTCGTAGAGTTGCATGAGTGCCATGGCGGTGACGGTTTTGGAGATGGAGCCGGTGAGGTAGATGGTGTCGAGGGTTGCTTTTTTGCGGAGGTAGACGTTGCTGTGTCCGTAGGCTTTCATCCAGACGACGTCGGTTGTGTTGAGGACGCAGGCGACGAGGGAGGGTGTCTGTTCGATTTTCATGTAGGTTCGTACTTTGAGGTTGAAGAAGGCGTCGGTGAGGAAGCTGGTGTCGGTGGCGTCTGGGTGTTCAGTTGCGGATAGGACTGGGACAAGGACGAGGAGAAGGAGAACAAAGGCAAGGGTGTGAACACGATGGTTATTCTTCATACGATTTTGATACCAACGCATCCTTACTTCAAGTTTCGCTCAGGGAGTATTTAAAGACGGAGAGAAGGGTTCTTTGAGGGGGGAGAGATGTCAGCATGTGACGTGAATGCACTGATGAAGGAATCGTGGGGTTCAGCGGTTGTTAATGGAGTCCCGAGGTTTCTAGGGGACGGTGTCTGAGCATGAGGGTTACGTGTCCGTCGTGTAAGCGGCGTTTGCGTCTGCCGAAGTCGCGCAACGTGCATTGTGTGTGTGGCCGTGAGCTGGTGTACATGCGCCTTGCGCACAGGGAGAAGCGGTATTTGGTGGATGCGAACATCTTGTTGTACGCACGCAATCGTGACGCGGTGCGTGGGCGGGACTGCGAACGAGTCCTGGTAGTCGCGAAGGTCGCGGTGACCAAGCAGGTGTTGGATGAAGTCAGGCCGGCGTACGAGACGCCGCTGAAGGTCTATGCGGTGAAGGAGATCTCCCCGAGTCTGCGTGAGTTGTGGACGGAGGATACGAAGCAGCCGTCGTTGGCGGACTTGTCTTTGATTCAGGCAGCGTTGGAGAACCCGGAGATCATTGGGATCATTACGTACGACCGGGATTTCAAGACCATAGCCACCCGAGGGTTCATCCGCAGCCAGTCGTCGAAGTCCGCGGATGATTTCTGGGTGGGAACAGCAAAGGAGTACTTGGAAAAGACGAACAAAAAAGTGAAGGAAAAATATGACTGAGTGAGAGTAATGGGAGAAGAAGCAAGTTTTGAAAAGAAGATTCGCGAGCCACGATTTCAGTGGATTGATAGCTATACGACACCTGTCGAAGTTTCTCGTGCGGCTGCCGATTATCTTATTGCTCACGCGGGAGCGCCGTTGAATTTTGATAAGATCCATAAGAAGTTAGGAATCCAGATGGATAATGGTGGCGTTGTTTTCCCCTATGTTAATCTCAACTGGCATACGTGGTTATGGTTGGATCATCTTGGGTACGACTACAAGTTGTTCTGTGTCGAGACACCTGCTGGGGAGTCGTTGTTGTATCCAAAAAACCCAGATCCCATAAAGTATATTCTGGTAGAGAAGAAGGAGAAGATGGTCTGGGGTAATACGATGGAGAAGGAAAAGCGGTCGTTCAATAGCGAATTCCCCATTTACTATGGAGCGTTGTACAACTCGAAATTTGAGTTAGTAAAAGATAGCAAAAGCATTGATGGAAAATAATGTATTTCTCTTAAACATTCAACCTAGTTCCAAGTCAGAAATACCATCTTATACTCTACGTATTCAAGGGAAAAATATTCCTTAGTCAAAAGGTCAATTGCAGTCTTGTTCCCAGTAATTCTTGCGTCGCAAGCTAATCATTAACCAAGGATAGAAGTCTCCTGTAGCCTTGAATTTTGATAGAAGTTTTTCAATTTTCATCATTACAGCTTCACAATCAAAGAGTGCAGTTTAATTTGATAATTAAGGTTGATCTTACTAAACTTTAATTAGTTTTTAATCATACATTCATCTAGTTGAGGAAAGGATTCAATGGAGGTACAGTCACCCTCTGAAGTTATTTCTCTCGTACAAACAATCGTAGAAGAAATAAAAAGATCCCGGTTTTACAAGAATGTTGGGTATATCCTTTATCCTATTATTGTTGGGTATTTTATTGTAAAAAAGGCTAACCTGACCATTTCTCTTAAAACCAAAGAGCTACTTTTAATTGAACCAAAAGTAATTGAAAAATATCAACAAGTTTCACAAGATCTAGAGTACATTTCCAAGGAGATCGAAATCAAGGATACCTACTTGATTTATTCATTAAGGTCAAAGTACCTAAATCAATGTAAATTTTTTTTACAGGAAATTTCTTTTTTTACAAGAATTGAGGCACCTTTTTCAACTGAATTTAAAGAATTTATCATGGACTGTCACAAGAAATTTACCGCTTTTCAAAATAAGATCCTAACCTACAATGATCTTTTTATAAAGCGGAGAATAATTGAATATGAGCCTCTTTTTAGTCTTGGACCTTTTCCGTTGGACGACGAACAAAAAATCGCGATAATTACGGATGATAAACATAATCTCGTCGTAGCTGGAGCAGGATCTGGAAAAACCGAAGTACTAACTACTAGGATTGCATATCTGATTAAAAGAAAACCCGATGCTATCCAATCTGAACGGATTCTTGCTCTTGCATTTCAACGAGACGCTTCGCAACAAATACGGGAACGACTGATCGAACGATATAACCTTGTAGTTGAAATAAAAACATTCCATGCATTGGGCCGAGAAATCCTGAAGAAAGCCGGATCTCGTTCAGACTTATATGGCGGAGATAATTATGAAAAGGCAACAAAAGACCTGATTACGGAATTGTACAATCAATCATTTGAAGATCCTACTTTTCAAACGAAGGTCATTCATTACTTAGAACAAATTGGATCGCCGGAAGAAAAAACCGAAGCTGATTTTCAAACCAAGGAAGAATTTTACCGTTTTCAACGTAATTTACGATATACTGCTTTGGACGGCACTGAGGTTAAAAGTCAGGGTGAACGGAAAATCCTAAATTTCTTTTTAACACATAAATTAAATGAAAAACCCATCAAAATCTTCTATGAAGACTATGCAGACTGGATGGCATACTACGATGCTAACGGACAAAGGCAAGTTCCCAAACCTGATTTTTTCTTGCCGGAGTTCAATATATACATTGAGCATTGGTCAATTGATAACAATAACCAAGTTCCCCCTTGGTACGCAGGAGATTATCTAGAAACAATGAGGATGAAAAAAACCAAATTTGCATCTCAAAACAAATATAGCTTAGTTGAAACCACCTTTGGTGAATTTATTAGTAATCAAGATTTTATTCCAATAGTAAAAAAGAAGTTACTCGAAGCTTTGGCAAAGAAGTATCCCAATCAATCTTTTACTTTTACTCCAATAGGTTATCATGAATTAATAGAAAATGTATGGGAAGACTGTAAGGCTTCAGAGAAATCGATTTATCGCAATATCAATAATTTTATCACGATCGCTAAAACCTACTGTATTAGCCCAAAAGAAATCCAAGAAAAATTAGCCAAAGAAAAATGGACAACATTACAGCAAACATTTAGTCAGGTCGCTTTAAATATTTATTTTAACTATCAACAAACCTTGAAGGAAAAGGATAAGATTGATTTCGCTGACATGATCAACGAAGCAATCGAAATTCTAAAGAAAAACGACCTCTTGTTCAAGGATTCCTATGATCATATTCTCATAGATGAATATCAAGATATTAGCACTCAAAGATATCGATTAATTCGGACACTACTAGAGAAAAACCCTCGATGTAAATTGTTCTGTGTTGGGGATGACTGGCAAAGTATTATGAGTTTCGCGGGTTCCAACCTCTATTATTTTATTGATTTCGAACGGCATTTTGATCACCCCGCAATCAGCTACTTAACAAAGAATTATCGTAGCATCAAGTCAATCGTTGATACAGGAGCCACGATTATACAAAACAATGGAGACTTACAACTACAAAAAAAGACGGTTGCATTGAAACCTGATGAAAAGAAAATCATAGTTTATTCATTATTACATAAGGAAAATTTTCAATCTAAATATTATCATCAGGTTGCTACCCATTGTAAGGAGATGATAGAATCACTTCTTGCTAAAGGTTACAAACCAAATGATATCATGGTCCTGACAAGAATTTACAATAATCCAGCCTTTAACGAAGACTTCGAAGAATATGCTAAAACAAGAGGTATTCGATATTCATCTGTTCATCGAAGTAAGGGACTTCAAGCAAAACTCGTGATAATACTAAATGTGAATAAGGGATTGTATGGATTTCCATGCGAGTTGGAAGATCCTTCTATTTTCGAGCCAGCAAGAGAATCCAAGCTAATCGATAAGGAAGCTGAAGAGCGACGACTATTTTATGTGGCAATTACTCGAGCAAGGGAAGATGTTATAATTTATAATCAACAATGTGCGAGGAGTAAATTCCTCGATGAAATAAAGAACCATATTAACATTGAAGAAGTTCCTTATTGATTTTTATTTTTGGCAGAAGAGCTCTTGAATCCTTATTCCAAATATTCAAGAAATCTGATTAGTTTATTCGTAGTATCTTTCTTTAAATTAATTATACTACATCGGATTTTGAATGTAAATTATTTTCTTTTTTGTTTGATCATACTCTTTTTTTAAGAAATTATTTCGTACAAGTTTTTCCAAGGCTCTGTAAGTTGATTCTCTATGAAGATAGCTTTTTTTCATAATTTTTTCGTGGACTTCATCTAAGGAAAGAGGTTTTTCCTGTAGAGAAAGGAGAATTAAAAGATTCTTTGGATTACCTAGAACCTTTATCTGTTCGGCTATCTTTTGTACGTTATCCTCTTGAATATCCAGTTTTATCTGCATCTGTTTATTCCAACAATTTACCAAAAATAATATTTTGTAGCTATCTTTGGTAATTAGTTACTAATTAATGCTACAGAGAAAGATAGGATCCTTAAAGATTTCCATTTTATAATGAAGTTCCAATCCTATTCATATCGATTTGCTGAACAATTGCTTAATAGTAAGTTGATCTTGAAACACGAAATTGAAGACACAATTCGAAAAATTGAAATCTCTAAGGAATTATCAAGGCCAAAATTAAACCAAATTATAGAAGAAGAATTTGTAAAATTGAATTGGATGCGACAGCCACCGGTATTTAGTAGCGGCGAAGATGCATACGCGAAAATGGATTTTTTAAAGGAGCGAATAGGAATTGAAGTTGAATTTGGTCATTCATCTTTTATTGGCATTGACTTGTTGAAATTCCAAGTTAGCTCTTATTCTGCTCTTGACAAAATTGACCTTGGAGTTTACATCACAACAACAAGAGAATTTCAAAACCACATGAAGAACAATTTTCACCAAAATTGGGAGGGAAGCTTGACTTTTGAAAAGGTGATCAAGTACTTACCTCGATTCAAAAGCGCAATCCAAGTTCCTGTTTACGTAATCGGCCTAGAAGCATAATTTGAGAATTAAGAAAATGAAACGATCTTATTATTCAAATTTATTATCCCAATTCCTGAAGGATGACCCTGAAAGAATATTAGGAGAATTAACTAGAAATCATGAATTCACTTTAGAAGAGCAACAACGAAACGCTTGGATTGAAGAAATCAAAATCTTGAAAGATCAATTACAATCATTTGATTCAGGATATCTTATTTTTGAATATTCCATTCCAAGGATGGGAAAACGTGTTGATGCAATTTATATTTTTTCAGGGATCATTTTTTTGTTGGAATTTAAGGTTGGAGAAGATCATTATCAAAAATATGCGAAAGACCAAGTATTGGACTATGCAGTTGATTTGAAAAATTTTCAATCTGGCAGTCACTATGCATTACTGGTTCCCATTCTAATAGCGACAAAGGCGGATATTAGAGAAAATATTATTCAAATGTATGAAGATAAAGTCATTCATCCATTTTCATGCAATGCTTCAAACATACAAGAAACAATCAAAAAAATTTCATCCACATTTAACGAACTAAAAATTGATCCTATCACCTGGGAGAATTCTGAGTATAAACCTACACCGACAATTATTGAGGCTGCTCAAGCATTGTACAATGGACACAGTGTAAGCGAAATATCTCGATCAGATTCAGGTGCGAGTAACCTAAGTAAAACTGGTGAAGCAATAAAGGAAATAATTGAGCGGTCAAAGTCAAGTAATAAAAAATCAATTTGTTTTATTACCGGAGTACCTGGCGCGGGAAAAACACTCGCCGGATTAAACATAGCGAATGAACGTCATAAATATTCTGAGGAGGAGCATGCAGTATTTTTATCAGGAAATGGTCCTTTAGTAGAAGTTCTTCAAGAAGCCCTCGCTAGAAATGATGTTATAAATTCTCAAAAAAGAATATCGAAACCCGAGGCTCTACGAAAAGCAAAAACGTTCATTCAAAACATTCATCATTTCAGAGATGAAGCATTAAGAAGCGAAAATCCTCCTTTAGAAAAAGTCGCCGTTTTCGATGAAGCTCAAAGAGCGTGGACACATAAACGAACATCAGATTTTATGAAAAGACGGAAAGGTGTCCCAGAATTTACTATGTCTGAACCCGAATTTTTAATCAGTTATATGGATCGACACAAAGGATGGGCAGTTATTATTTGTTTGGTTGGAGGAGGACAAGAAATTAATACCGGTGAAGCTGGATTGGTAGAATGGTTTGCCTCATTAAGAAATAGGTTCCAACATTGGAATGTATTCATTTCAACCCAAATTACCGATAAAGAATATGTTCGGGAAAATAACCTACAAGATCTATTTCACGGATTGAATGTATTTTCCTCAAGTGCTCTACATTTGAGTACTTCGATTCGCTCGTTCAGAAGTGAAAACGTTTCTAACTTTATCAAAAACCTTCTTGACTGTCAAGTAGAAATTGCTCAAGGACTATTAAGTAAATTAAAAGGTAAATATCCCATTGTGTTGACGCGTGATATTAACAAAGTAAAAGATTGGTTAAAGAAAAATGCAAGAGGTTCTGAACGAATAGGTATGACGGCAAGTTCTGGAGCATTACGACTAAAGACATTTGGAATCTTTGTGCAATCAAATATAGAGGCAAAAAAATGGTTTTTGAATGAAAAAGATGATGTTCGATCTTCATTTTATTTAGAGGATGTTGCTACTGAATTTGACATTCAAGGCTTAGAGCTTGATTGGACATGTGTTGCCTGGGATGCAGATCTGCGCTTCATCGACGGAAATTGGTCTTATAAAATATTTAGAGGAACTAAGTGGCAGACTATCAAAGATCCGGAAAGAATCATTTATCTAAAGAATGCCTATCGCGTTCTTCTTACCAGGGCAAGACAAGGATTGGTAATTTTTATTCCTGAAGGAGATTCAAAAGACCTAACCAGATCCCCGGAATTTTATGATAAAACCTACAATTATCTTAAACAGATCGGCCTTGAGGAAATATAATTATTCAACCTTATAGCGGATTCTTGATTTAAAAAATTCCTCGGTATTTTTATCTGTAAAATACACATAGCAACCTTTCATTCCACGAGAAAGTAAAACCCGATAGACCTGTTTAACGTGGGTGATAAAATTAGCTTTATCCCGTTTTACGACAGGATCACATGAATTTTCTGGCTTTCCTATCCACGTTTTTGAAATTGGATCATATACAATATCGTTTCCGATGATTACTCCGATATAGTCGAATTCAAAACCCTGAATAGTATAAATACAGCCGCATTGGTTTACACCATTAGGATTATAAGCCCATTGGTACCAAGGCGGAATCCCTTTGGCTAACCGTTTCCCTTCTCTTCCCTCCCAGGAAATTTTAAAATCTCCTATAACAACATCATTGACCAACGTTCCATCAGGATAAGGATCACTCCATGGCCAACAGAACCCAGCTACCAATCGAGCCGAATTATATTTTTCCTTATTTCTTTTTTTTATTTCGGCATATAATTCTTCAGGGGAACTAAAGATGCGAAAATCCATTTTTTCTTCGCTTGTATGAAATTGATTGGCGGTCTCACGAATCTGCAGGGTATTATCAATCCAATTAAGGTAGCCATCGGAACCATTACATCTAAATTGACTTTTTAATTCAAATTCAAAGATCTCTGCATTAAATTTTGTTGCCGTTTCTTTGAGAAGTTCCGAACTTCCAACTTCCCCCGGTCGGACAACCTGAAAATCGTCAATGAAAAAAATGGTTAGTTTTGCTGCCTTAATCAGCTGTTCAACTTGGGGAAGTTCAGATTTTTCCGTCTTAGGAGTATATCGATTATTGCTAGTGGTTCGTATTCGATGCGCCTCATCACAAATAAGAACATCGATTTCATTGTCCAGAATTTTAAGTTCAGAAAAATTATTAAAATACCTAAAGAGATTTGATGCTTGGGGTCCAACGATTTTCTTCAAGGTTTCTGTAAATGATTTCGAACCTGTAGAATGAAAGATGGACAATCCCGAAGATGCCAACTCTGCTAGAGCATTGAGAGCTATTACGGATTTACCAGTCCCCGGTCCTCCTTTTACTATAATCACGGATTTTGTTTGTTTTTTAGCACACTTCTTCGCTCGGTCAATAATTGTATTATTAACAATTAATTGGTCATCTATAAGTGTGAAGGCTTTTTGGCCTTCAATCATTGTTCGAGCATGTTCAAGAAGTTTTTTTGACGGGCGAATATTGCTTTGTTCAAAACGATTAAAGATTTCAAGACCGTCCCCTTTCTCAAGACGTTCCCTGAGATACTCACCAATTTTTTGAAAATCATCGCGAGTAAAGACTGGAAATCGTTTTAATATGGATTCAAACTTTGGTGAAAATAATATTGTGTTTGTGGATTTTGTATAATTGTGACAATAAACAATAGATGATAAATCGATATTATCTTCTTCGAAGATTTCGTAGAAATCCTTGAGGAAAAAATGGTATCCCTCTACTTGAAATGAGGGATGAGAAACCATTACCTCAGATCCACCAAAACGAGTAATGATGTTATTTTCAACATCACAATCTTGTACCTCGGACCATTGTTTTAGCTCAATAACAACAACGTTGTCTTCATTGTTCTTATCCTTTCCAAAGAACATACAATCAATACGATAAGAGGAATATGGAAGCTCCAGTTCTAAGACTATCATGTTTGATAACAGATTGTTTTCATCGACAAGATTAGCAACGTATTGGAGTGAGTTATTCCATGAATGCAATTCGGATAAAGCTACTGATCTTCCGTAGTAAGATTCGAAAGCTTTCCTAAGCTTTTCCGATAAAGTGTTGTATCTGACATCTTTGAGAAATTGGTCCCCAAGTCCCGAATATAATCTCATTCCATGTATTTGGTAATTTAATGTTAAATATAAAGATGCTTAAGAAAAATAATCAAAAAGCAAAAAAGCTAAGACATACTTTCCTCGACTCGAAAGAAGCCATTTGAACTAATAATAATGTGATCAAGAACCGAAATTCCAAGAAGATCTCCAGCCTTCTGTAACATAACGGTTACCTCTTCATCTTGTTTGCTGGGAACGCATTCACCGCTTGGATGATTATGGACAAGAACAATCGATTTTGCATGATTCTTTATTGCTGACGCAAACACCTCGCGTGGATGGATCAAGGACGCATCCAGCAGTCCCACGGAGATCAACTCCTCGGCAATGATCCGGTTCTTCGTATCCAGCAGCAGCGCGTAGAAGTACTCCTTCTTCTTGTCCGCAAGACGCGCCGCGAAATGATGGTACACATCCTCCGCGCACGTAATCTTCGCAGAGAACCCTTTCTGGCGCACCTGCTCCGTACGCCGCAGCACCTCAAACATCGCCACCAGCTTCAGCGCCTTCACCTCATCATGCACCAGATCCTCAAGTTCCGCAAGCGACAACACGGACAGCTTCGGCAGGTTACAGCTCGCCAGCACCCGATGCGACAAATCAATAGCGTTCTCCCGTTGGTCCCCGCGCCACAACACGATGGCAAGCAACTCCGCATCAGACAGGGACTCAGCGCCTTTGCGCTTCAAACGAGCACCCGGCCTCTCAAACCACGGCATCTCCCGGACTTTCATCTAAACTTACCTCCCAAACGACATTAGTAATTATTGAACTACTATTAATATTAATCTGAATAATAATATTCTGGAAAAATCTCGTTTACGGATGAGTATACTAAACCTCGTGATGGACAACGAGGATTTCCGATTGGTTTTTCCGCAAGAGAATGAGGTTTGCATTGTTAACTTCAGTGAGGGCTTTCTCAAGCGAGAAGTCGCTTAAAAACTTCATGGCTGGCCTTTTTTTAAGTTCCTCAATAGCAATCCAGGTTAAGCCTATTTCCTTGGTATGCTGATCAAGATCAAGTAGTTCGTGGTATACTTTATTAGCATCGATGCTAAGATTTTGCCGCGGGGAGAATGGTTGCATGGGGATAGTCCAGCGTGCTTTTCCACCACCAATAAGTTGGTCCCGATAGGTATCCGCGTATTCTTTAAACATCTCCAGTAGCTCAGCTTTAATCGATGGGAGGTAATCCTCAGGTAACTCGTCTTTTAACTCGAGTCTGCATGCGGCGCACGCGATTTTCAGATGAGCCATACTGTCCAACGCGATGGTTTCTTCAGTATACTTTTTATGGATGTAGTCTGAGGTTTGTAGTGCGAGGTCTGCGAATTTTTCGATGTCGGAAGGCTTAATAATCGGTCTGATAAGCAAGGCACGCATTTGATAGTCCATTAAATCTCTATTGAAATACTCCCGAGGCCGATAGGAAACATCGGTAGGGAGGATCAGGGGGATTTGTATACCGATTTTCGCAACCTTTACTTGATCCGAGAGTCTGGACATGTCATTAAAAGAGACTTCATGAGAATAAGGGTCATTGCGCCTCTGATATGTAATCTTGGCTTCTCCTTCTTTTTGAATAATGTGGTACTCGAATGTGTCGTTTTGTTTCTTGAATTGATCAGGGAGTAAGCTATGTATTGAGGATTTTAGGTACTTAAGAGTCCGACTACTTCCGGCTGGCGCGAAGGTCTCAACACCAATTCCACCTATCCCAAAAAAATCCTTCTGGCATGAGAGGAGATTATAAGCCAGCTCTTTTTGGAACAACGGGAAGTTGTCAGCTCCATGCCAGCTATCGACCGCATAATAAAGGAATTCATCCTTTGTGATACTTGGTTTAGGGAGTGAATTTACATTTATGGTCTCGTAACTTTCAACTATGTATGTCTGCCTCGAATACTGTCCCACCATAGAGTCTGAAGGAAAAACAGCATCCTTCACTAGATCCCCCGGCATTACTCGTATCAATCCTTGTTCAGGGATCTCTGAACCTTCAGGTGCCGCATAAAAGTAAGGTGAATAGTGTTCGCTGAATGGGGTATACTTCAGTCGGAATATATTGCGGTTCTTCCACTCAATAAATCCAACATTTTGCTCTTTCATCAGGTGGCTTTCGAAATTCGCCCAAGGGCCCTTCCAGCGAGCATTAAGGTTGATACTGCTCTTCATTCTCCCTCCTTATTCCAATGATCTGTAAGCAGCCGCGGTTTTTCAATATGACGGCCTTTACTCACGCCGAAAAATATTTTCTATCAAGCCTCCAAGATGCTTCCTTTCCCAAACGCCCCAACAAGAACAATGAGTGAACCTAGGAAACGTTATATGCCTTCCTTTTCATCAGAGGCGTGAAGAGAACCATGGCTCGTATCTGTGAACACTGCGGCAAAGAAGGCACATTCAAGGAGATCAAGACCGTCGATCTTCCCGTGAGCGGCAGCACGAAACTCTGCCACGCATGCGCCACGGCTCAGCACAAGGTAGAACAACAAGAATTCAACCACCAGCAACGGTGGAAGGAAGACGTCCTTCGCCGATTCCCGGAAGCAACGTTGAAACAGTTCTGCCGCGAACACGACATCGCGACATCGGACCAACGGTCCGCCCTCGCCGCAACCCGCAGGGGAACACGACAGAAAAAAAGCTATACGTATCATTACAACTTCGACGAACTCCTCCACGGCGCACTCCAAGAATCTTCCTTACCAGATGTTCTTGATTTCGCCCGTAGGAAACACGTCCCCATCGACGACATCACTACACAGATCGACCGTCACAAAGCGAACCGCGGCAGATAGTTTCTGACCGAGTCAAGCATCCATGATAGAGCCAGATACTTTCGGTGACCCTCCCTCTGCTTTTATAAATTCTTAACCTCTGCATTTCTACATAACTTGGGAGGTGTAAATATGGTTCGACTCAGAATTAATCTTACTGAAAGAAGCGAACTCATTATTCAACGAGTCATGG
>Ga0209777_10006553_pt1 | contig 13096 bp, 16 predicted proteins | sample FrelakmetHBP12HB_FD_187147 | JGI IMG/M metagenome (GOLD analysis project Ga0209777, IMG submission 187147) | Freshwater lake sediment microbial communities from the University of Notre Dame, USA, for methane emissions studies -HBP12 HB (SPAdes)... | ecosystem: Environmental > Aquatic >...
CGACCTAGCCCCATGGAGCGTGGATTTAGCTGGTTTGATGGCAGGAATCATCCAAGTGGCGGGAGTGTATCTTTCCATAGAGTATGACAATGGAAGCAAAGCCGGAACTGCCACAGTGAATTGGAATAACGGTAATGTGCAATACATCACCTTAACCGCCGCTACCGTACTAACATTTACCAATCCTCACGGTGGTGGAAGATACATCCTCCACGTAGCAGGGGCTTACACCCCGACATTCCCCGCGACTTGCAGGTTCACTGATGGGATAACCCCTACAGCAACAGCCACCGCGGGACACAAGGATATTTACACTTTAATCTATTCAGCCAAGGAGGGACTCTACGATGTCCTCCAGTCGCCTAACTACGCAATAACTTAAACCTATGTCAGGTATTACAATCACCGCAGATTCAGGAACTGAATTTACCGCCAATGCCGCAGAGTGGAACTCTGTCTGCCGTCTTGACGACAACAACTACGCCGTGGCTTATCGGGACAACAACGACGGCAATAAAGGTAAGGTCAATGTTGGGTCCAGGACCGGGACTTCGGTTACGATCAACGAGGCCAATGCGGTAATTTTCAATAATGATTCGACGGATATGATCACGGTCCGGGCAATGAGCGCGACTTTAATTATTATTTCTTACCGGGATGTTAATTCCAATCGTGGTTATGTCATTGCCGCCACTATTTCCGGGACAACAATTACATTGGGAACGGCAGTTCAGGTAGTAAATGCCAACATTGACGGAATATCTGTCGCACCGTTAGATGCAACCAATTTTGTGGTAAGCAAATCTTTAACAAATGGTGGAACCGGAGGGTCTTATGTTGGGTCAATTTCTGGGACGACAATTACATTGGGAACATTGCAAGCGCAAACCGTAAATGGAGTTGTCGGAAATTTTGGATATATAAATAATTCACCATTGGATAGTACTCATTTTGTTTCTGTTTGCGTTTATGGAGCTATATATGCCCAAGTAGGAACGGTTAATACCGGAAATAAGACAATCACTTATGGAACAGCTAAAGATATTGATCCGAATTCACCAGCCGATAAATCGAGAATAATTAATTTCGACAATCAACATTTTATTGTGGCAATGCCAGTTTCTTCATCGTCTATCAGAATAGTTGCTTGTAGCATAAATCCATCGACGCTTGTTATAACGCATGGAAGTGCTATGTCGGATATTTCAAACGCCAGTCATCCATCTATATGCGCAATTACAACTAATAATTTTATCGTTTCTTACTACACCACCACGGGGACTCAAGCTGAAGTTAGAAGCGGAACACTGACCGGTGATACCACGATTGCTTGGGATGCCCAAGGAGCGGTGATCTTGGACAATGGCACGAGTTCGTATATCGCACTTTGCAGATTGACCGATTCATACTTTATTGTCGGATATAAATCAGGATAAATATGGCAGATGGCAAACTCACAGTAGGGAGTTACTCTCCTTACCCCCATACCCAGGATGGCAAACTAACAGTGGGAACGTATGCCCCTTATCCGCTAACCCAGCACGGGAAATTGACGATTGGATTCTACGGGGTTACTCCACCGACGGTACACGGATTGTTGACCATCGGGACTTACAGACAGCGGGGGCTAGATAATTCACTTTTCTTTTCTGGCGACTAAACTTTAAATAATACTATGCCAAACTTAACCGCTATCTCAACCGCTCTACAAAACATAAAAAACAAAGTCCCTGCTCTAACCCAGCAGGTTAATCAGGTTGCACCGCAAACTCCACAAGCCCCTGCAAGCCCCACAGTTGCCCCACAACCCCCTCAAACACAGCCAGTGGCACAAACTCCCACTCCCACGGCACAGCCCGACCAAAACGATTTTATTAAAGCCTTACAGGGTATTTCTGGCAGCACATCCACTGATCCGATGGCACAACTGGCATCTATTTACGCTAAAGCTTACACTCCAACCCAAACAGAAACCGACCTTACCAGCAAGGTGCAAAAAACTACCAGTATGCTTGATAGTTTGGAACACGATTTAACAGTAAGAATGAGCGGGGCAGGCCCGATGAGTTCCAGTTTTATGAACAGAGAGTTGGCGGTTGAACAGGCCCCCCTTGCAAAAGAATTACAGCAAGAATCCCAAGCGTTAGGTACTGCGCAAGGACAGAGAACATCTTTGGCAGGGGCAATCCCTGGACTCAAGAGCCTGGCGGAATACCAGACGCCACAGCAGCAGTTGGCGACTAAATTGGCAGAAGAACAGGCGGAGAAATTGGCAGGACTGGGTAGCTATGCTGATTTAAATAAGCCGTCCGTTTTGCCGCAGGGAAGTGATCTGGTTAGCTCTTCCGGTCAATTATTGGCGCAAGGACAGCCGCATACTACACAACCTAAGACGGTAGGAAGCGCAAGCACTGGGTTTTATACTGTCAATCCTGATGGTACAAAAGGACAAATGATTGTGCCACCAGCTCCAAAAACAACTAACTCCGGGACTGATGAGTCTTCCGTAGCTTCGGCTTTGTACAATGTTGGTATTCCTGCTCAAGTTGCAACAACCGGCGGAACCTTAAATAAATTCTATCTTGATAAACTGGTTAATGCGGGAGTTCCGGCGGACTTGGCAACAGCTTTGTTTAACGAAATTCTAGGAGGTACAAGCCTAGAAGATATTCGTCAGCAGTTGAGATCGCAAGGAGTCGATCCTGCTTTGCTTGATACTTATATGATGACTTTGCAAGGGGTTAAATCCGGTTCAACCAAATCATCTACCAAAAGAACATTATAATGGCTCTACCTATTTCCAATTTGCCAAGCAAGTGGAAACTGAATACCCCCGCTCAACCTAGCGGGACTTTGCCGGTGGCTGGATTATCCGATCAGTGGAAACTGCCTACACCGTGGAACACGCCAACAACTCCCACTACCGGCGACTGGACAAAGAGCCAACCAATAAGCATTGCGCCGGCTCCAACGCCAGCAGTACAACCAAAAACATCCCCGTTGGGAATGGTTAATAATGCGGTACAGTCTTCCAGCAACGCTATATGGAATAAAGGGGCTGATGTTCTTACTGGCACAATGGCGAATGTGATAAACGCTGGACAAGGATTGAAGCAACTTGTTACCCATCCTATAGCGACAACTCAAAAGGATTTGAGCGGTTTTGCATTGGATTCTCAAATCCAAGCTAAGGGCCGGGAGATCGCCAAGAAGATTGCCGCTAAACAACCTGTTACCGGCAATGAAATGCAAATCTACCAGCAGGCTAAACAAGCAACTCAAGAGAAGCTAGAGCAATCAATGGGAATGATAATGGGTGCTACGGGGGAATTGGGAGCTGGCAAACAAGTTGTGAGTGGCATAGCCAAAGACCTAGAACCCCTCGCCCAAGAAGCAAGGAAGTATAAGAGTTCGGAGGAGTTTGTGAAGGCACAGGATTTAACGAGAAAAGAAATCGCACAAGAAAATGTAGATGCTATGACACAAAATGGCTACGACCACGTTATAAATGAAGATGGAACTTTTACCCTTTACCACAAAACTACTCTTACTGGGGCAAACGGAATTGAAAGAACTGGATTTAGAGAAAATAGTTTCTTTGCGGATTCTCCTGAAAGTGCAGATGCTCTAGCTTCAACAAATAAAAAAGGGAACTCAAAAATTATAGAGATAAAAGTAGACCCTGCTGATATTTTGTATAATTCTGGCACGAATGAATTTGAGGCAAGTTCACCCCTCATTAAAGGCAGAGATGGAATTTATAGAGCAAAAGAAACTCAAACCAAATCCCAACTCACCGACATCTGGAATAAAGCCAACAAAACAGAAAAAGGAACGAAGGCGATATTTAACAATGCTAATCTCGAAATAGACATTTTACAAAAGACTAAGGCAGTCAATGATGTTTACAATCAAGTCCCGCGAGAAAAATACGAAAACGCCATTGCTGATATTTGGCAAGAGTTGGAAGGTTCAAAAGCAGGGACAAGATATAGTTATTTTGATCCTAACAGTAGCGACCGGATATTTTCTGGTGATCCGTCCACTTTTCCCAAATGGATTCCAGATTATTTAAGAAAAAAAGATTTATTCGATAAAGTAATGGGTGATTTTGGCAATGGTGATTTTAAGTATCCCGAAGTCAATAAAACCGCTCAACGGGAGCTTTACGATGCTATACTCGATAAAATGGATGAAAAGCTGGGGGTAGATACCAGCGATTTAAGAGAATCTATTTTAGAAAATTATGACAAACAAAAAACCAAAAAAGGACTTGAAAAAACTGCTAGTGGCGGCGTTAGAAGAGGAGTATCAATCGCAGAAGAAGGAAAAATTAGAAGCCTCGATGAAAGTACAAAATCAAAACAAAGTATCCCAGTAAAAGAAATATTGCCAGAATCGAAGTCCAAGCCCATCCGTGTTCTCGCAATAAAATCACCGGAATCAAAACCGGCCATAGAAAAAAGCAAATTAGCAACGCCAGCGGAAAAAATAGCCAGTCAGGACAAGCCGATATTAGATTCTTCAGGTCAAAAAATAGATACTTCATTAGATAATATAATGAAGAATTTTCCGACTGATGTCAAGAAGAAAGTCAACATTATTGACTACCTTTTTAGGACACCGGAAAATGTCATAAAAAAGATCGGTCTAGGCAGGGAAATGGATAAATTAAGAGCTGGTTATGATGCCTATTTAAAAGAGTTGCCGCAAAATATTTCCAAGGTTACTGATTGGATAAAACAAGTCCCTAGCAAAGAAAGCAACCAGAAGATATTTTTATACCTTGACGGACAGAATGTGGTGTTAAATCCGACCGAAACGAAAGTAGCCGGAGAAATTAAAACGTGGCTGGCTCAATGGGCTGATAGATTAAAGTTGCCCGAAGACAATCGGATTACTCATTACATTACCCATCTTTTTGATGATCAGTTTATAAAAAAAGAATTTGACGAAGACTTGGCAAAGATTATTTCCGAGAAGATTCCGGGAAGTGTTTACGATCCTTTTCTTTTAAAGCGTCTTGGCGCAAAGGGTTACAAGATTGATACTTGGGCGGCTTTGGATGCTTATGTTAAAAGGGCTACTCGCAAGGTTAATATGGACGAGCCTTTATCCGCGATTGAGAGGATTTCGCCATACCTTGAAAACTCACAATGGAAATATGTTAAAAGTTATATTGACAGGGTTAATTTGAGACCCACCGATGTTGATAATTTGATAGATAATGCTATTAAATCATCACCAATTGGATACAAATTAGGTCAACGTCCGACAATGGCAACGACTCGGATGTTGCGTCAGGCAGGTTTCCGCGGCGGCCTTTGGTTTAATGTTAGTTCAGCGTTACGTAACCTTTCACAAGGAATAAACACATATGCGGTCTTAGGAGAGAAAAATACCGCTCTTGGATACCTAAAACTATTTTCTAAGGACAGTCAGGCGGAACTAGCAAAGGAAGGAGTCTTGGAAATGAATATGGTTGAAGACCGTACGATTTCAGCAACTAAAAAGATCTGGCAAGAATTAGATAAAGTTGGTTTTGGTATGTTTCAGCAGGTAGAAAGGATAAACCGTGGAGCGGCGTACTTTGGAGCTAAAGCGAAAGCCATCGCTAGCGGAAAAACCGAAGCTCAAGCTGTAGCTTACGGTAAAAAGGTTGTAGCCCAGACTCAATTTCTTTATGGGCCGATGGATACCCCCGTGGCTTTATCAAGCGATTTGGTAAAGACATTGATTCAGTTCAACACCTATAACGTTAAACAGCTTGAATTTCTTGCTGGCCTTGCCAAGAATAAGCAGTTTGGGGCTATGATGAGATATACAGCGGCTGGTTTGACTTTCGTTTATTCTCTAGGAAAAATGTTTGGTATGAATCCGTCCGAACTGATTCCATTTTCCAGCAACTTTAACCAGCAATCATTGATGCCTTCATCCCCGGCCTTGAAGTTTGGCGGATCGGTAGTTGGTGCGGCAGTAAATGCGCCGGATAAATATGGTAAGACCAGAAGTTTGGCGCAAAAGGCAAGTGATATTGGCAGTACCGCTTGGGGGATTGTACCAGGCGGAGTACAAGCCAAGAAGACATATCAAGGGGCACAAGATATTATGCAAGGCGGATCGTATAATGCCGCGGGTAAGTTGCAATTTAAACAAGGTTCATCTTTACCGGAAAAAGCCCAGTCGTTATTGTTTGGCAAGTATGCTGGTCAAAAAGCTCAAGATTATTATTCCAGCGGTGGCAAGTCGTCGGAAACAACAAAGATTAAACCTATTTTTGACAACATCCAACATTTGATTAGTCAAGGGAACACGGACGCCGCCCAGAAAATACTCGATGGATTGTCGGACACTGATTATGCGGAATACAAAAAGATGAAAAGCGCGGCCAAGGCTCAAGAAACTATTGCATTAAAAAAGAAAGTTTTGCCTATTTATATGCAGATACAGACTTTGATAAAGCAAGGTAAAAAGGACGATGCCCAAAATATTGTAGACGGTTTGACCGATGATGAGTATAAAGTTTACCAGTTATTAAAAAAATCATCACAATAATATGAATACACCAATCAAAAAACTAAAAGGACACCAAAAACAGATAGACTCCGCTATGCTTAAAAAGGTTATCCAAGGCAAGGCAAGGGGCGACAAGTTTGAGCCGGTAAAGACCATAGGTAATACTGTGGTTGATGGCCACCACCGCCTTGCCGCCGCAAAAAAGATGGGCGAAAAGACTATCAAAACAAAGAAGGCCAGCAAAGAGGATTTGAAGAAAGCCCTATTGAAAAAAGCGAAAGTGTCTAAAGGAATGTCAGTAGCTAAAATGCAATAAATTATATGGCAGAAGATTGTCCGTGGTTTGTGCTTGTCGATGAAGATGAAGATGAGGAAGATGTTTAAATTATGGAAGGAATAAAAAACAAAGGAATACTAATCTATGACTTTGGCAGTGCAGTACCTATTGCACAAAGGATCGGACGGGAGTGCCGTGTTGGTTATTTTTCGCTTTGGCAAAGCGGGTATCCGACTGTTAACGATCTGGCAATGGGCAGCGGCTTTGATAACGTAGAAAGGATCGAAGATTTTTGGAAAGCCGTGGATGATAAAAAATGGGACTGCATAGCTTTTTTTGACACCAACACTGCCGATATTTCGGAGTACTTAAAAAGACACGGACACAAAGTTTTTGCGCCAGGTAAGGCGTCTCTTTTGGAAACTCAACGCTGGACTGCCCGCAAGGTACAAAGCACTGTTCAACTCCCAACTCAACACACGGAAAAAGTTATTGGCTTGTCGAACTTGAAAAAACGATTAAGTCAAGTTAAAGATAAATTTATAAAACTTTCAGTCTTTAGAGGTGAATTAGAAACTTGGAAGCATAATAATTTTGAAAGCAGTCAGCCATTTTTAGATAAGTTGGCGGTATCCCTTGGCATAAATAAGGATGTTGTAGAATTTATTATAGAAGACCCTATAGAGGGCGAGGAGTGGGGTTACGATGGCTTTGTTTGCGGAGGATCATATTCAAATTTTTGTTTTATCGGCGCAGAAATTAAAGATACCAGTTACATCGGAAAAGTGGTCAAGAACAATGATTTATTTAAACCTATAAAAGAGGTTAATGATAAACTCGCACCATTTTTTAAAAAATGCGATACACAATCTATGTTTTCAACAGAAGTTAGGATTACAAAAGATGGTAAAGGATTTTTAATTGATCCGACTGTACGCGCTCCTTTTCCGCCGAGTTTTGTTGAAATGGAAATGTATGAAAATTTTGGAGAATTTATCTATAACGCGGCTCAAGGAAAACTGATTGATTTGAAACCAGTATCAACTTATGGAGTGGAAGCAATTATGTCCAGCGCGTGGTCGGAAGAAAGTCCGATGGAGGTAACTTTTCCAAAAGAAATGGAACGATGGGTAAAGCTGGCTAGCGGGGCAAAGGTGAATGGCAAGTATTATGTTCTTCCAGGTAATGCAAAAAATCATTATGTCAGTGCAATAGGGCTTGGAAAAACAGTTGACGAAGCGATAAATAATGTCCAAAAGGTGATTGACAAAATAGATGCCTGCCAACTGCAGAAGAGTTTCGATAAACAGTCAATTTATGAAAAAATTAAAGAAGGCCGCAAAAACGGTATTCAATTTTAAATTATGAACAATCCAATTTGTCTTACAACGGAAGACGTCGAGAAATTTTGCGAGCGGATGAAGGGTTGCGAAGAAGGTATTAAATTTATGAAGGAAATTCATAACGAGATTAAAAACGATATTAAGGAAATCCTTAATCAAGTAAGGAAAACCAATGGACGGGTTAGCCATCTTGAGGTTTGGCGCGGCGTAATTACGGGTGGATTAGCCGTAATCATATTTATTCTGGGAGTGATCGGCGCTGATTTGTTCCATATTTTTATGGCAATGCCGAAATAGTTCTTTACATAGGGAGGATTGAATGGCTGACTATACCATGCAGAGTACGTTTGATGACCAGTTTTTCTATATCCAAGTGGATCGGGTAAAGATCGCCTTTTTCCGCGAAGATATCGAAAAGGTTATCGAACATCTGGAGTCGTTGCGGGATGAAATGGCTGGTTGCGGGACGGCCAGTTGATGACTGCTCAAAAAAGTTTGTGGTGTTTATACCACCATAAACATCCGACAGTCGAAAAACTGCAAAAGAAGTGTCTTAATCGGGGAAGACAGCGCGACGGAAGATGTAAGCATCTTGTATGAATTCCCCCCTTTACTTAAGGGCTTTCTCTGCCTGTAAGCTCTTGAGTAAGGGTTTCGGGGACAGTAAAACAATCCAACGAGCTATCTCGGCAATCCTTGTTAGGACTTGCTGACACAGTCATAGGATTGGAGTAATTGGCTCTTGAATCCCTTTACAATCTAATTGCTTTGCGGACTATCCGGTTTTCTATCGGCCTGCGAAAGGCGGTAACTACCGCAAAGAGGACGTAAGCCAAATATCGTTCAAGCGAGCCAAGCGTATCTTGGCGGCCGCACGTCCGCCCTGCCACGGCATTAAGCTGTAACATCGGATGGCCCGATGAGGGCGGACGTGATAATAGCTTAAAAAATATGAAAATAAATATACCATATGAAAATTGCCAGCTTTCAGATGTTACACAGGTATTTTGGAATTTACAACCGGATGGCAATCACCACTCTGGCGTTGATTTTTGCCCCCCGAATTCTTATGGGAAGATTTTGGTTGCTCCTGAAAAAGTAAAAATCTTGAAAGTGATAAATGAAACAGTGTTTGGAGGTAATTTTTATACCGACTTGCAAAGAGGGTTTGGATTAACGATGCAATCAATTATCGAACCTAACATTGTATATTTATACTGGCATTGTATGGAGGTTTTTCCCGTAGAAGAAGGCCAGATAGTCGAAAAAGGCCAGATGGTGGCCCAGATGGGGAACAGCGGTTATTGTCTCACCGGAGGCGTTTATGTTCCTCTGGAGAGCCGTAATAACGGTAAGGGGAGCCACTTGCACTTTGAGCGTAGGGATGCCAATCAAAACCCTGATTACACGGATGTATTGCCGTTTATTGACTTTGCGTCAAAGGTCGATCTTAATTTCTCGCAGAGCGCGTTTCAAGCAATGCGACAGATGAGTAATCTTCTGTTAAATAGAAAATAAACTTATGTATGACACAACCACAATCGCTTTGTTTCTAGGCAGCGGTTCGACCGCGGCAGTGATAGTTACCCAGTTTGTCAAAGCTTTTTTTGACAAAATAGTCATTCCAAGATTTCAGCCTTTGGCGACACAGGGAATACTTTTGGTTGTTTGCCTTGCCGCTGCCGCTCTTGGTATCGGCTGGGGATATTTGCCCGACGCGATAACATTGTTTTTGGCCTTGATGTTTAGCGGAGGGATAGCGATCTATGAAGTCATGAGTGCCATCATAATAGGAAAAAAGTAAGTAAAACAAAAGCCGGTAGCTCCGGCTTTTTAGTTAGTATACATCGCTTGGAGGGAAAGATAATATGTCCCAATCTAGTTCACAAAAGATTATCATATATTTTTTATTTTGACCCATAAAATTATTTAGGCAATAATCCTCTTTCTTTTAGAGATTCACGGATTTCGGCTCTTAACTTATTACGAGTATCATAAAATCCTTCAAACCATTTAGTATCTTGGCCTTGAATTGGCAAATATAGAATTGGCAAATATACTTCATCTTTCCCTAATGCCTCCTCTACTAATTGCTGGAGTTTTTTGATAAATTCATCTTCGTTAAAGTGGCCAGATTCAGGATAATAACTTCCTGATACACAAATTTCTAATGCTGTTTTTGGATTTTCCATAGTTTTCATTTACTGTGCTGGCGGCAAGTAGCGAGCTTGCAAACTCACCATTACTCCAAGACGGTTACACCTCTGGCCTATGTCAGTGCTTGGACACCTTACGGCCAACGAGATTGCCTTAACTTCGAGCCACGCCAGCGTATTACTGATTGGTATTGTTTGCCAAAGTTATTTGTCGCAAATTATTTTTTTATTCCAACCGTTAATGTTCTCTCCACAAAAAGGACAGTATTTGAACAAAACCACGCCGCCGCAACAATCATCAGTTAGGCTTTCTTTTGTGGCTTCTGACCAATAAATCAATCCGTGGCCCTCGTGAGAAGCCATAGCGTGTTCACATTTTTGAGGATATTTCTTCTTCATATTTTTTTTATAGTTACCACTGTGCTGGCGGCAAGATTCGAACTTGCAAGGGGCACGGTATCCTCACAACTTGCCGTGTTATCACCCTACTCGGCTCAAGTTAGCTCAGCATTACCAGTTCTGCCACGCCAGCGTATTACTGATTGGTAGGGAGTTGAATATCGCTCTCTACTTCGTTACCCCAGACATCCCAACCTTCTGTCTTTTGGCGGGCAAAGAGTTCGATGCGGGGCAAATATCCAAACAATTCAACTATTTTTTCTCTAACTTCTTCTGGTTTATGGCTATGTTCTTTTCTTGGTGCGATAATCACCGAACTTACTTTATTGCTAATCGTTTTTAGTTGCCCTTTCATTCCCATTAAACAAACTTCACAATTACTTTTGGCATAATATCCTACTCCGAAAAAAGGTTTTCCGTTTTTAGAATTAGTTTTTATCCAACTAAATCCTAGTGTTCGGTATTTAAATCCCCAATGTCGAAAAAGTTTTATTTGCTCCTCTAGGTATGGAAAAGTTGTCCAAAGGAATAATACACAATTTTTATCAGCCAAACTTGAAATCGGAAGTGCTTTTATTTCATTCATTGTCATCAAACTATAATGTCCACATGCCCCCCCCCGGAACCTTGTCTTGTGGTTTGCACGACTATTATATTTCCACGGAGGGTCAGCATAGATTATCTGATATTTTTTCATTAGCGTATTACTGATTGGTATTTGGGGAAAGGCAAGGATTTGTTAGTCACCTTGCATGTCTAGCAGGTTGCACTTTCAGCTATTGAATAAACGAACCCCACCAAACTCCTCTTGTGCTTTTGTAGCGTCTACCTATTCCGCCACTTTCCCCCAGATACCAACCAGCGTATTTTTGTTATGGGGGGCTACTTATTTTTTTGAATATCCAATAAAATAAAATCCGAATATTTTGCAGATTAACCAACAAGACCAATAATTATTCCATAATTTATTATCCGGTTCGCCATTTCTACAAATTGTTATTTTTTGTGGAATTTTCATATTTTTAATTTATTCTGGCTGGACAGATGATGGACGGCTACGTTCGGGATAATTTTTCACCGTAGCTCGTCAGCATACCGCATTTCTTCCCCATAGCCGGCCCCCATCTATCCAGCAGATTTTAGTATTTTATTTTAATACGCCAGCGTATTACTGATTGGTATTTTGTTTCTCTCTTCTTTTCTCTTCTAAGCAAGGCCAGCAATAATTAATGCCATCGAGCCTGTGAGTATAATAATGCCTTCCGTGTTTTGGGCAATCAATATAAATGTGTTTTTCTTTTTTCAGTCCAAGTATACGAAGTATTTTTTTTATTGGATTCATTATTTTTTACCAACCAGCGTATTTTTGTTATGGGGGGCTAAATAATTTCGCTCTTATGCTCCTTGCACCATCCGGCATTTTCGCCACAATACTTTTTAGACATTCCACTTTGAGTTGCTCCCTCCGTCCAACGGCTGTATTGTTTCCGATTTATTGACCGATAATAAACAATGGTTTTACATCTTTCACATTCTCTTGGCAATAAATATATATTTTCTTTTTTCATACTTTTTTAATTATTTATTATTTAGAGAGAGTGGCGATAATTTCTCGTAATTCTTGGCAAGTATAATGCTTTTCCTCTGCATCCCGGCGCAACTGCTTTAAATCAATGCCTTCCGCTATCAGCTTCTCGGCGTAAACTCCTAGATTCCCGTGTAAGAAGGTATTGCATTTAGGACATTGGATATGAACATTTCGAGTATCAAAGTCCAGCCTACCGTGCAAATAATGTCCGGCGTGAGCATTTTCTGGAGTAATAATTACATCGCAAGTAAAACATTTAACCAATTCATAATCCTTTTTGTCTAATCCTCTGATATGCCTTGAGAACAAATCCCACGCCTTCCGATGCAAAACCTTGTAGCTGTTGGCCTCCCTTTCCCTTCTAGCCACTCGTAGAGCCTTCTGACGGGCCTTGTGGGCCTTGGAACGCTCACGGATGGCCTTGGCCTCACGTTTGGCTCTTGCCTCGGCCCAAAGGCACCTAAAACACTTTCGTCTTCCCGGTGCGGATAGTCTTCCATCCCCATTCTTACAAGGTTTTCTTTTTAGGATTAACATTTTTGTCTTTTAATCAAATGGTTATTGGCCAAGAACTCTATACTCACCATCGCTAAGTCCAGCAACTCATCGGGTGTCATAAAATAAGACCCTGTACCATCAACTGTCGGCGAACTGAATTTTAATTTAATCGTATCTATCTTAGGTATCCTTTGTTTTTTCCTATCCACGTCATCGGTATAGCCTACACAGATAAACGCACCGTTTTTATATTTGACTCCTGTTTTCATACTTTTCTACTTTTTATCAGTTAAGGGGGCTAGAGATTAACTAGATGGCT
>Ga0209777_10006554_pt1 | contig 13096 bp, 12 predicted proteins | sample FrelakmetHBP12HB_FD_187147 | JGI IMG/M metagenome (GOLD analysis project Ga0209777, IMG submission 187147) | Freshwater lake sediment microbial communities from the University of Notre Dame, USA, for methane emissions studies -HBP12 HB (SPAdes)... | ecosystem: Environmental > Aquatic >...
ACCTACGTGCCATAAGATATACGAGCATTGCAGTTATTCCAGAGAAGATTGCTGAAAAGAAACATAAAGCATGAAAATCATTGCCATTATTTATCCGCACTACTAAAGCATTAAACATATTATATAATGGCGCACCTTGAGTTGGAGTAACTACAAGGTTTTGCGCTCCCGACAAATAGTGCATTGAATCACAGTCTACATTAGTCCACGTAATATCAGGTGCTACCATTAAAACAAAGTAAACACAAGAAGCGACCAATACGGTAATAGCTACCCAATATTTTTTTAGAAACGCCACAATAATCTAGCCTCTTTTAAAGTTTTCCTTCTGGTTACAATCAATAAGAAAAGGCATATATAACCCATCATACTGAATAGTGTGAGGGCTACCCAATCCCAAAACCTAGACATTGGCTATTCTCCAAACAAATCTGCGAATAATGATATAACGTAGAATCATAATTATACCCATTGACATTGCCGCAGATACTAAATAATAAAGATGTGCCTTTTCTGTTAGAATAACCATAGCCCCTAGATACATACCATCACCTATAAAAGATACCATTGCATACTTCCCAAGTCCTTTAAAGTAATCCTTGCCTCGTTTCCGAGCATCTTTGAATGTCCAGTAATTATTCAGTGTGTAGTTATAGGACATTGCTATTACTATTGCGATTATTGCCGAACCCCAATATATCAATCCTGCACTTGTCAAACCAAACAATATCCCAAAATGCACACCTACTCCTGAACCTCCAACACAAGCGAATTTAATAAATCTTTTAATAGTCTTTACCCTTAATCTTATTAGCGAGATTTCTTAACCCTGAGAGTTTCTTAGAACGCTTTTCCCTTTTCTCATCTTGAGATTCTTCAACATCGGGATTAATAGTCTCATGTCTTTCTCTGAACCAGAACACGCAACCGATACAGATTATCGCCATTATCAGGAACACATAGCCGAACCAATACATCATGTCGGCTGTTGTATATTGTGTAAAGGCAAAAGCCATAAGGATGAACCATATTATCCCATTAGTAATAAATAACCACCATTGTCTTTGCCAGAACGATATTCCAAAGAACACCACAGCGAATCCTATGCCTAGCCACCAATACATCATTTGAACCATTGAAGCACCTCCTATAGTTAATCCTGCACAATTTGTTGAATATATCCCTCCTACTGTACCCCATGCTGTCACGCTGTAATTAAATAAATCTAAATCTATGCCACACGAATTAAAGGTAGTTCCACTACCATTATATGCTACCCAACAGTCTGATATATTCCCGCCTAAGCTCGTATCCGCACAATCCCAACTTGATTCTCTACACATTACTATCGTTGTTGCTGTAGCATTTACTCCCATAGTCCAAGACATATTAAAGCAGAGATTACCATTGGTAATAACGCTTAGATTAGTTGGCGGTTGGATATTCGTTGTAAAGTGTGCTACCAGCGACCTATTTTGTGTCATAGAGACATTGGCATCTGCTAAAGTAGAATCATTAATCCCAGCTATGGGTGTCCATCCTGTAAATGAATACCCTGCATTTGGATTAGCGAATATATCCACAATATCGCTACAGTTGAAAGGATTAGACCCCGTAAATGTAGGGCTACCCCCTCCTGCTGGGCTTGCTGATAGCGATAAATTGTATGTGCTAACCGCAAAGTAAGCAGTATACGAATGATTACCGTTTACGTTCAAATCTGTTCTCGGATTTGCGACAGAACCATCAGACCAATTTACAAAATGATAGCATGGGTCTGGATTGGCGGTCACAGCAGTTCCATCGCTACCACAGTTTATCGTTTGCGGATTTACCCCTGATATTGAACCGTTAGTTCCTGCTATGTATGTAATCGTATACACATTTATTCCAAAGTTCGCTGTTACTGTAATATTCCCACTTACGTTTAAATCTGTACGAGGGTTTACTACTGAGCTATCAGACCAATTAATAAAGTGATAGCACGTACTTGGATTAGCTGTAACCATGCTTCCATTAATGCCACAATTTACTGTTTGCGAATTATTGCCTATTATCGAACCATGACTCCCTGCTGTATAGCTGAGATTGTATGTATTGATAGAAAAATTGGCGGTCACTGTTATATCCGCTAAGACATTAATATCAGTCCTTGGGTTATCGGTCTTACTGTCAGACCAATTAAAGAAGTGATAACACGCATCTGGTATTGCGGTTACTGGAGTACCATCCGCACCACAAGTTATTGTTTGGGGTGTATCCCCTATGATTGTGCCATTTGAGCCATTTGTATAGGTTAATGTGTAAGTCTTAGGGATATAATGTGCTGTATATACAATATCTCCTGAGATATGGAAAGATGTGTTCTCAGCATTTGGGTCAACTAATCCTGTAGTCGGTGTCCACCCACTAAAAGTACAGCATGAACTTGTATTGGCATAGATAAGGACTAAATCTCCGCAAGCTATAGGCGGGTCTGGTACACTATAATAAGGATTCCCACATGAATTATTTGCCACTACAGATAGATTATAGAAATAATAACCAAAGGTTGCGGTGAATGTCTGGTTTGTTGATGTAGCAATGTCGCTTCTTGTAATTGATGTATTGCCATCCTCAGACCAATTTAAGAAATAATAACAGGATGAATCTGGAACTACTGTCACCTCTGAAGTATATGTACCACAATTTATGGTTTGCGGTGTAGCACCATTGATTGACCCGCCTAAATCTGCGGAATAAGTGATTGTAGAAGTATCTATTGCAAAATTGGCTGTCAAACTGATATTAGAAGTTACATTCGTATCCTGTCTAGGATTATCTGTTACTGCATTACTCCAATTAACAAAGTGGTAACAGGGGTCTGCTGTTGCAAGTACCCAAGAACTATCATCTCCGCAATTCACATTCTCAGGCCAGCTACCGTTTACAGCACCATTAGCACCAGCGATATACTCCACTGTTTGAACATCAATATCAAAATTAGCAGTAAATGACTGATTAGTAGAAGTTCCTGTATCGTGTCTTGGATTATCAGTAGAAGCATCATCCCAATCAACGAAGTGATAACAGGCATTTGAAATCGCTAATACATCTGTAGTATCAGCACCACAATCTATAGTTTGGGGTACTGAATTATTTAAAGTCCCATTCGCCCCTGCTACATAAGTGATGGTTGATGTATTAATTGCAAAGTTAGCAACAAAACTCAGGTTAGAAGTTACATTCGTTTCCTGTCTAGGATTGGTTACGCTACTGTCATTCCAATTTACGAAATGATAGCAGGAATTTGGAGTTGCTAAAACCCAATTACTATTGCTCCCACAATTGACATTCTGAGGCCAAGAGTCATTTACTGTACCACCTGCCCCTACGCTATAATTTACTGTCTGTATATCAATAGCAAAACTAGCTGTAAAGGTTTGGTTAGTGGAAGTACCTATGTCAGTTCTCGCTGCTGAAGTATTGGCATCTGACCACGTAGTAAAGTGATAACACGCATTTGGTGTAGCAGTAACAGAAGTTGTGCTTGTACCACAATTTATAGTCTGAGGTGTACTACCAACGATAGAACCACCAGCACCAGCACTATAGGTTATTGTAGAAGTATTGATTGCAAAGTTAGCTGTAAAAGATTGATTAGTTGAAGTTCCCAAGTCAGTTCTGGACACAGATGTATTGGCATCACTCCAATTTATAAAAGCATAACAGGCATTTGGGACTGCCATTACTGCTGTTGTGTAACTCCCACAGTTAATTGTCTGCGATAAAGTCCCTGTAACACCACCTCCTGACCCATTCACATAGGTAATCGTAGAGGTATTTATTACAAAGTTAGCCATATAAGAAGCATTAGCTAATACATTAGTATCTGTTCTTGGGTTTACTACTGATGAATCATTCCAAGTTGTAAAATGATAACAAGCATTTGGAACTGCGGCTACAGCAGACCCGTTTGCACTACAGTTTACAGTCTGTGATAAAGTTCCCGTAATTCCACCATTTGAACCATTTACATAGGTTAAAGTGTATGTCTTGATATTATAATTGGCAGTTATGGTCATATTGCTATATATAGTAACTGAGGTATTTACGGCATTAGGGTCTGATATATTAGTTGTAGGTGTCCAATTTGAGAATGTATAACACGAACTTGCATTACCATAGATAAGTGCTATCGACCCATTTACTACTGGATTTGTTATATTTGTTGTAGGTATACCACCAGCAATAGGACTAGCAGCAAGGGTTAAATAGTCAGGTGTTAATACGTAACTACAATAAATAGAGTATTTTCTACTAGCATAAGTAGGATTTACTAAATTAGTAGGAGTAGTATAATTATTTGAATTATCATATATTCCTTGATTGACGCTACCTGTATCATAATAGAAATACAAAGAACCACTAGCAATAGCCATTAACACATAGTTTGTGTTATTTATTAACACTGGGGGAGTAGAAAATGTACTTGTTCTCCAATCTGTCGCATTTGGGCATGACACTGGATTACCTACTCCATTAGTTACTAACACTAAACTGCTATTTAATACTAACATTGCTTTAGCATTGCGAGTACTTGTACCATTCCCCACATAAAATGTAAAACTATTAGCTACGGCAGTTCCATTAATATAAGGAAAGACTGAACCTCTTGCACCAGCCGATGATATAGCAACAGAACTTGCACCAGCTGTCATATAACCAAATGTATCTCCTAATGGTTGTATAGTTACTGGATATATCGCCTTCTGTAAAAATCCAGTTGTATCAGTTAATATAATATTAGAACCATTTATAGACCAATCCATATAAGCAGAATGTCCACATGAATCTACAGCTTTCATACGATAGAGCATTCCTATCTTGCCAGTCATGTAATTAGTACCACCCATGCTGGAATAATCTCCCGATTCATTACAATAAAAGGCGATTGAGTTCACTACGCTTATGGGACGAGTGGCATATATTTGCCCATCAGAACCAATTACAGTAGTATCATTAACTGAGATAACGCTTACATCCCCACCTAAATCTTCACCTACAGTCCATTCTTTTTCCATTGATGGTTGCAAAAATGCCAATATTCCCGCATTATTATCCATTGCAAATATCAAAGGCAAGATACTCGGTTTTCTATTTAAACTAATTACAAAGTCTAACCCCCCATAAGCGTTCATTCCTGTATCTGGTGTTGTGGGATTAAATGTAATACCATAATTATAGTTATTTGCTATTATTGTTGAGTTAATACCAGTCCCTAATAATTCATCCTTTTGGAATGTTCCTAACTCTATCGGGAAACTAAGATTAAATTCAACTTTCCCATCAAAAGCAGAAAACTTTAATTTTGTAGGTATCACCATATCATTACTGATTAATATACTTGTGTTTATACCAGATAGAGAATTACTAATTTCATAACCATCCAAAGCTTTAGTGACATTTAATGATGCCGTATCTGAAACATTATCTACTACTGTTTGAATACTTTCATGAATAGTATCATTATGTACAGATACATAAGGTAAAACAATAGAAATAACCGCTACCAATGATACAAGAAACACTATTAATCCCTTATACTTCATTTTCTATCCTAAACCTTGCTAGTCCCCACATTCACTACGGAAATATCTCCCATAAGTACCTCCGTAATCACCTTTACTATTATTACTAAAGCTATTATTGCATACACTTACTTGGGGGAATGTCACAACTTTTATACCATATCCACCATTATCGTGAATATAATTAAACTCTACTAAATTATTTGTCCCATCGGATACATTATCACCTCCGAGTCTAACTCCTGCACCAGAATTCCCATAAATATCATTATATTCTATGATATTAAATTCACCTCGGCAATCAATACTTCCAGATGTGCTTTCTACGGAATTAGATACTACATTCCCTTCTATTATATTACCATGAGACGCTTCCTTAATATCAACACATTCTGCTCCAAATGTTGCTATAAAATTATTGTGAACCCAAATATCTATACACTCATCAGGGTCAGTAGTAGGATTCTTACCATCAGCTAATTGGTCTGTGGCTGTTCCTATATAAATCCCTTCCCCATAAGTACCATCGCCCCCAAATATGTAATTCCGTACCCCCGTATGAGATATATTGCAATATGCTACTTCACTATCACGCACAAAATATCTAAACCTTAATGCTTCTCCCCCTGAGTTTATCAAAGTCATATTTAATACTCTAATTCCACTAATTCCAGAACAATTTCCAGTTCCCATAACATAAATTAGTTTTTTTCTGTATCCTGATGACGAGTTAGCATCCCCAAATAAACCATCTACTGTAAACCCATCCAGTGTAATATAACTATTTTTAATATCTATAATATGAGAGTGACCGTTACCTTTAACTATTGCATTAGATGAACCACTTATTATAATAGGTTCTGCAATAGTACCATCCCTTTTGGTGGTAATATCTTGGTTATAAACTCCAAAAACTAGATTTATAGTATCCCCTGCCTGTGCAGTATTCACCCCTTTCTGTATTGTCTTGAAAGGAGCATAACTTGACCCACTATTTTTGTCACTACCATTTATGGGGTCTATGTAATAATTAGAACCTGATGAACTAATAGGAAAATATATAGAAGTTACAATAGAAATTAAAGAAAGTACGGAAGCTAATAATATAATTAGAGCTAAAATAAATCGCTTCATCTAATTCCTTTTAAAACTAGAAGCCTCATTAAACCCTTATTCTTCATCTTTCTTCTTAAACCACCAAACAGAACCACAACATATAATAGCTACTAATAGATATAACCACGCAAAATACCACATCATATCTTCTTTAGTATAGTTATTAAAGGTAAATCCCATTAATACGAGCCATCCAGCCGCCGCAACATAAAACGCCCAAAGTTCCTCTTTCCAATAACCTAACACCATAAAGAAGATATTAAACAACAACGCTATGTATACTGACTCCATATCCACCTCTATAAATTAGTTTGCTTTACCAGATATTTCTTTTCTAAGTTTTCAACAAGTATTGCAGTTACGGTAGGCTCCATATTAGCTACTTTAGCTACTTGCCTTGTTGTCAGAGGCCAACTACTTCCAGCTATAATATTCAATACTTTATCTTCTTTTTCGCTTAAATGCCCCTCTGGAACTGTGTCTGTTGCCGCATAAGTAGCTGCCCCCGTCTTTTCTCCTGTATTATTATTCCGAAATTTATCCAAGAAATTCATATAGACCTCCTATTAAGCACTTGTATATTTCTTAGCTAACTCGTATTCTTTTTGCTTTAGCCATTCATCTATTTCTTTATTATCATCATCTGTTAAATTAACTTTCTTGTTCTTTGCAAGTGATATTTTAGGTGGTATTATGCCTTCACTTTTGAATAACTTCCCCCATTTTGATGCTCTTAACTTTCGTCTATAACTCTGGTGCGTTTTGAGATTATCTATATCGTATAAACAATATACCTCACCAGTACCCATATAATTTTCTCGCATTGTGCAATGCACAGCGTGAGTAGCAAACTTATTAGCATATTGTCTATTAATCTGGCTGGCATCTGGAGATACAATCATAATGATACAGCCATTATGTCTATATTGAAGCGTCGCATGATTATATGCTCGTGCTAAATTATCTGATGTTTGCTGAACTGATATTTTCGAGTATGCTTCATCCCAACATACGGCTTTACGATAAAATTTTACACCAGCATTTTCCCAATCTAACTCTTGTATTTTATCAAACTTCTTATATAGTTTAACTAGCCCACTAAGTTTCTGTTGGTCTATTACAAAGTCCTCATCTAACATCAACTCCGCATCACCATATAAGGGGGTTAAACAGGCTGAATCTACAATAGTACCCATTTTAAAGTATTTTCTTGCCTCAAATGCTAAATAGTACATATACATTGATTTACCACTACCCAAATCACCCCATATAAGATGCACACCTGATATACCACCAGCAGTATGCAACATTTCTTCAAGTTCTCTTTTTCTCTGTAATTCCCAAGGTTCAAATTCTTTAGGTTCAAATAAATCTTTAAGAGGAATTAATATATCACCGTTTTCTGATATTAAATCTTTTTCTTCTGGAATTATTGGATTATCAGATACCATTATCAAGCTACTCTCCACTCATTTGCTTTATAATCTGGTTGTCTTGTTCTGATTCAAGTGCTTTTAGTTCAACAGCCTTTTCTCCCAACCATCCCTTTTCTGCTCTTTTCACTATTGCATAAGAATCTAACAAAAGTTCCACAACATCATAATCCTCACCTTTAATAATAGCTGCCCTTACTCTTTGTCTTGCCATTACTTTAGCCATCTTAAAAGCCTTATTCCCTTGTGGCATAATGGACATTTCGCAACGCCTAAGATAATTAAGTGGTGCGAATACAGAATCTACTAGTTGATAGTAGCCTACCTTTTGTTGTTTAGGCTTTACTACATCTTCCCTATCATCAAATTCTTTAGATTCTTCAACCATTATAATCCAAACCCAGTTTTTAAATCGCCAATACCACCAGTTACCGCTAAATAAGTCATTACACCTAGTATAATAATGGCTGCTATACCAATCAATAGTATAATATTCCACATATTACCCTTTGGATTACCTACTGGAGTACCTGTTGGCTCATTTGCTGCATCACTGAACAAATCCATTGTATCTCTGCTTTTATATAATGCACCGATTACTTCTGGTGCTGCCCCAATCAATTTACCGTATCCGCAAAAATTACCTTCCTTATCATATCCTAGCGGCATGGAACAACCAACTTGATAAATCAACATACCTACAGAAACTTGTGTGCGGTTGCTTGCTTCAATGGGATAATTTACAGTAGGTACAGGCCCAACTTTAGGAACTATATAACCATCTTGCGACCAAGGAATTTCAGGTTCTTTTTTATTATAAAACTTCTTTTTATTCTCACCTTCGGGTTTTACTATGAGGCCGTTCTCTGCTGGCAATACTTTCATCCAAACCCTATCAGGCCCTATCAATATGCAATAATATCCTGCCTGACAAAGTTTAGCGTTTTTACTTCTTTTAAAAGCTGCCCCACCAAGCCCACCTACTATTATTACCAATACTAAGATTATAATTCCAACAACTAATGTCATAGCACCTGCCCCTTAAAATGCCTTTTCCTTATATCATCTAATTGAATTTGATACTTTTCCCACATTTGATAGTTTATCTTGCCTTTTATTTTATCCTGCGCTGTTCTATCGGGGATTTCTACTGTATAATATTGTTCTCCACCACTATGTACACAAGCCATTTGACCAGTATGTATAGCTTCACCTTCGCTTACAAAGCCACCAAATGTTGTGAAACTTTTACCAGAACGAGACTTAACTAAACAATACCACATACTAAGCCTTTATTCTTCCAGTACATTGAGGATAATTAGAGCATACGTAGAATTTCTTACCTTCGTTTTTCCCCTTTAATACTGTCTTTAATATAGTAAATGATTTACATTCTGGACAAACTGGAATAATTCTACTTCTAACCAAAGCATACCCCAACGCTGCCCACAACCCAAATATAAAACCTAGTACACCTGCTGTAGTTTTATCCCTACCTTTTTTATTAGCCTCATACACACACCACCATATAATTAAGATTCTTACTGTGATTATGATTATACAATAAACTACTAACATATAGACCTCATATTTACCGCATTGATAACAATTTATCAATAAATATAGGAGTATACCCCGTAAGTTCAATAGATACACACATACTTTTATTTTCTTTATCTATTAATATTCCCTTATTGTGCGAATGACCATGTATGTTCCAAATATTCCTACCAACCAGAGGTATCATCCTATGCGTTAAAATAAACATCTCATTTTTATACTCAAATCTAGTGTCAGGTTCACCTACTTTATCGTGATTACCACGAATTAATAACTTATCTCCATTGAGTTTAGCCAACCATGTATATATATTGTCCTTAAAACATAAATCGCCTAAAAATATGACTATATCATCAACCTTAACTACTTTATTCCAATTACTAATTAAGGATTCATTCATTTCTTCTACTGTATTAAATGGTCTACCACAATATTTTATTATATTAGTATGCCCAAAATGTGTATCTGCTGTTAGATATACTGCCATATAAACACCTAAAAGGCACTAACCTTTAGGCTGTGCCTCTAACAACATATCAATCGCTTTACGCACTAACTCTGAGAACTTTATTCTCGTTGTAGCTAACTTATTTAAAGCCTCTATCTGCCTCGCTTCTAGGAATAAGCTCTTGCGAACCATCTTAACCATGTGTATATTATACATATCTTATACATATTTGTCAAGTCCTTATACTAAATGCTTGTGCTGTGCTACTAACTTTCTTTTTTGATACTGCCCCCCTCTTTTTCCTTTGTTCCCGTTCTATAAAATGGATTTCGGGTTGCCCGTTCTTGTCAGCATCAGTTATAACTAAATCCATCATACCCATATGCCTTGTGATATTAGGTGGTATAAATCCTTTTCTGGTACGGATTATAGTCTCATAAGCAGAACGTATACCTTCTTTTATAGGTATTCCCTGTATTGGAGTTCGGCTATTTATAATATCTTCCTGCCCATAAGGTGGGTAAATATACTTATACATTATACCTTGCTTCCATCCTATAGCACCTAATAACTGCTCTTTAGCTAGTTGTTTACCACTACCTTTTAGTGGTATCCACCCACCTTTACCACTACCAGTTTTAAAATAATCATAGGTACTTGGTGAAGGCGAAGGTGAAGGTGAAGGTGAAGGTGAAGGTGAAGGCGAAGGCGAAGGCGAAGGTGAAGGTGAAGGTGAAGGCGAAGGCGAAGGCGAAGGTGAAGGTGAAGGTGAAGGCGAAGGTGAAGGCGAAGGTGAAGGTGCTACAGATGGGCTAGTAAATACCGAAGGACTTGTGCTAGGCGATATTTCTCCACTTGGACTAATTTTAGATGATGGCGATAATTCTTCGCTTGGGATAACTTCAGGAGATATTTCTTCTTGGTATTTAGATACTTCTGCCCTAGTTGATTCTATTATACTAGCTATTTCATTATTATCTTTTGCTAATTCTATACTATCAGATGCTTTTGCGCTAGCTATATCATCATTAGCTTTTGTTAGTTCTGTATTATTCACTCCACTTTGTCTAGGCGATAATGCACTAGCTGGTATAATCCCTTTTAGGCTAGGAGATAGACCTTCACCTAAATCAGATGCCTCAGGTGAACGTATTACCCATTCTGCATCATCAGCAGCTTTAGCCCTCTCATATTCATCCAACTTAACGGGTTCTTCTGTTATAGGTTCTATTTTACTTGTTGCTAAAGTAGCTTTTTTCTCAGTAAGTATCTTCTGTAACTCAGCTTCTACAGCTTCGGCATTATTTAACCTATATTCTTGTGCTTCTACATCGTTAATAATATCAAACTTTCTAGCAACATATTCCTCAGCATACTCTCTTGGAGACATATCATTATATCTACTAGGCGTGGCTGATTTTACCCAGTTAGTTTCTGATGTAGTAGGTTTTTCTGTAAGATTCTTGTAAACAGTTTTCAACATATCGGGATTATCTAATAATCTATTTATATACTCATCATATTTATTAGCTAACTTTATAGCATCTTCGATTGGCATTACCTTAACTACCCTAGCGTTAGTTACATCAGATAAAAGAACTTCTTCCTCTGGTGTAGTTAATATAGTATTTTTAGGTACATCTGATATATCAATTATTGCTGCATATTGTCTATTGCCACCTAAAGTAGATTGCCACTCTTCAGGGATACTAGAAATATGTAATTGAGTATCTTTACCAGACTTACTCCATTTAGCAAACTTCTGTGCAGGATTTATTTTAAAGTTAGGGTCATCTGTAACGTGGAAATATAAGCCATCAGCCTCTCCATAATATAACCCGTCAGACATTCCATTAGGATTTTGCCCTATATCAAAATTAGATACTCTACCAGACCTACTTAATCTAATTCTAAAATCATCAATATTATTGGCTTCAGCAGCAATCTTACTTAGTGATGTCTCAATAGTATTTGTAAACAAATCTGGTACAGCACTACTGGCTTTTACTAAATCTTGGCTAACAGGTTCTAATTGAGGGAATTTTTCCATTAAAGCCTCAGATGGAGTTACTTTAATACTAGGAGTTATTGGTGTTGCTAGCGGGGTATCTGGATTGATAATTTCAAATCCTATCCCTTCCCTCTCGGCAGGAAGTATCTGTTTTAACTTTGCTAAACTAGACGGGTCAAATCCTGCTCTTGCTGCCCACTCATCAGCTATTATCCAACCTTTCTCTTTACCAAATATATTATAAATCTGTGTATATGTATCAAACATATCTTTTGCTAATCTATGCGGTTCTGCACCAAAAACAGCTTTATTAGAAGCACCTTCTTTTAATATCTTATCTAAGAATATATCTATACCCTTATCATATCCTGTTTCACCTGTACCTATTTTATATTCTACTAATTTAGCGTAAGCATCGGAAGCCCTTGCTTGTAAGTTAGAGTCTATTAACTTCCTTTGTGTTAATTCCGATGCTTTTAATATCCTTATTTTAGTGCCATCGGATAGAGTTACAGTAGTGGTTCCTGTATCGTATTTTATTCCCCACCTGCCCTGAGTAGCTTGGCTACCACCAAATAAATCTGGTTCTTTCCCAAAGGAATGAAAGTCTAAAGCACTATCAAATTCTACTCCTGTCTGAGTATCTACTTGCCTAGATAGAACCAACTTTGGTTTATTGGGGTTTATCCTAACATTACTAACTCCCTCTGTCTTTTTTAACTCCTCCATAACTTTCTGTGCTAATGCTATAGTATCTTCTTCATTAAGTTTAGTATATATGTCTATATCGTGTACTTGTCTACCTGCTTGAGCACTATAAAAATTCACATCAGGCTCACTTGCTTGTAATGCTTGGGCGTATGAACCAGCTACCGCCTTAATTTCTTCAGGATGGTCTTGTGAATATTTTACAATAAATTCTTCGCCCTTTGAGCTTAACGCTTTTACCGTAGGATAT
>Ga0209777_10006555_pt1 | contig 13093 bp, 12 predicted proteins | sample FrelakmetHBP12HB_FD_187147 | JGI IMG/M metagenome (GOLD analysis project Ga0209777, IMG submission 187147) | Freshwater lake sediment microbial communities from the University of Notre Dame, USA, for methane emissions studies -HBP12 HB (SPAdes)... | ecosystem: Environmental > Aquatic >...
CTCGAACCCCCACGACCGAAGTCACTGGATCCTAAGTCCAGCGCGTCTACCAATTCCGCCACTCTCGCATCATGGTTAACTTATTGTCACTGAATGAATTAGAGCTTTTGGGAGTTTAGAACCTTTTGTCTTGGTGTCCAAATAGTGTCTATCAGAAAACTTCAGCAATTCTACAGCCTTCCTTTTATGGGCAGGACTCAGATGCGAATAGCGCAAAGTCATGTTGATGGATTTGTGACCGAGCAACTCCTTTACGGTTAGCAGATCGACGCCCGACATCACCAGGTGACTCGCAAATGTGTGTCTGAGATCATGAAACGTGAAATCGCTGATTCTGGCTCGTTTCCTCGCGTTTTCAAAACCTGTGCGAATGCTCTGAATCCGACTATGCCCATCAAGACTAAAGACATATTCGCCTGTCTTGCTAAGCGAGCGCAGTTCTCGTAATAACTCAACCGCCAAGGGAATCTCTCGTCCTTCTCCATTCTTACTATTTCGGACGAATATAAGTCGCTGTTTCAAATCGATGTCGTCCCATTTAAGCCCCAGTATCTCCCCCCGCCTCATTCCCGTGTGAAGTGCGCACTGCACGACCGGTTTCAGGTGAACAGGAAGCTCCCCTATCAGACGGTGAACCTCCCCCACGGTGAGGTATCTGAGACGCTGGTTGTGTTCCTTGAATAGCTTCACCGCCTTAACAGGATTGCTCGTGTACAGCTGCCACTCGATGGCCTTCGAAAACATGTGCTTCAAACATGCGAGCTCCCGGTTCAGTGTAGCCACGCTCACCTCTTTGACACGAGCATTCTTGTACTTTTCGATTAAGAGAGGTGAAATCTGTTCAAGCCTTTTGCCGGCAAAGTTCTGTGACAATCTCTTAATACTATATTCGTCTCGAGTCCAGGAGAGTTTATTTGTCTTTGCGTAATCAATGTAGATCTTTGCTAATTCATCAAACGTGGTTTTCGGTTTGCGAGCAATATCCAGAAACTTGTTTTCTGCAACCTGAACCTTCCTCTTCGCAAGAGCGCTCTCCGCCAGTTTGCGGTTTGAGCCAATTGCCTCGCGTTTGCGTTTGCCATCGACGTAGTAGTCGATGTACCAAGCATCACCCTTCTTAAAGAGCGCCATTTGTAATTCCTACCATCACAGCATCAAAAGTTATCGACTCTGTCCGAGAAGTCAAGAAAAACTCATTTGATCAGTCCGATAAGGGCTCTAAATCACGGGGATGAACCTTCTTGCTGTCAACCCAGCTGAGCACATCGGCGAAATCGAACATGACTTTCTTTCCCATCTTGATGTAAGGGATTTCTCTTCGCTGCGAGACCCAGGAGTCGATTGTGAAGATGCTGAGGCCTAGAAATGCGGCGAGTTGTTTTTTGTCGAGGAATTGTCCCTTTGTAGGCGTCTGGGTGTTTGATCGCTGCGCTGTTTGCTGGTCTCTGTTGTGGTTTTTCATGACGGTTGGTTGCTCTTTTGAAGCGTATCGCCCTTTGACATCGTTCGAAACGAGTTTATATATGTGCAAGTTCCGAATCCGACACATGTCAGTCGTTGTCTCAGGGCGCCGCCCTGTTTGCAGCCGTATGAATACTCCTCTTGGCCGAAGGCTGAACCCAGAAGGATTTCGATTTCTGCTTCGCTCAGAGGTGGATTGTTTTGGGGATTCCACACGGATGATAGAATGATCTTTGCTTGGCTGGCTCTGATTCCGAGTCGCCTTAACTCGCAGGCGATGATGTGTCCAATTTGGTTTCTCTCACCCTCGCCGGCTCCGCAAAAGATAGCATGCCGGACGCAATCTTTGATCACCGGCACGATGACATTTTGCTGGGCGTTTTGCACCGAGACGGAACTGGAATGTTCTTGCCGGGTTTTCACCCAAGTTTCAGGTAGCCTTTGTTGGAGAACTTGTGAGGGATCAATCTTCGTGACTTCCGCCAAGACTGCGTACTGATTTCTTTCCGGATTCAGGTCTTCGTCAAGGAAGTGGCACCAGTTTCCGGTAACTTGGTGTATCCCGAGTGGGGCTTTGACGAGGTTTCCGAGTTTGCCTGTTTCGATGTGGTCTTGTTTGGGGAAGATCTCGTGACTTGGGCTGATTTCCTGTCCCAGTGCTCTGACGATTCGGTTTGGGTAGGGTTTGTCGAAGAATATCCAGATGTGGTAGCCTTTTTTTCCGGAGAATTCGGTCAGGAACGGAATACCGAGTTGACTGACGCGCTGTTGTATCTTGCGGAGTTCGGCTTCGTCCAAAGTGTCAATGTCGATGCAAAGCCATTTGGTAGTGCTGTCTGGTGAGGAGTAAAGGCCGATGGTCTTGCTGCCTTGAAGGTGGTCGGCGATGACGGCGTCGGTTATTGGTTCCCGGATGACGGTGTAGCCGCCGTTGCCGGCTATTTGCAGTGGGTAGCAGTCCTCGCGCTGGACAAACCGCTGGCGAAATAGGCTGATGATATCTTGGCTCGGTGTTGGTGTCATTTGTTCCATTTCCTCCCTACTGACATTCAAGCGGATGGCTTGGTGCTTCGGTTTCAGATCGGAGCACTGAGCCACTCGCTTTGTTGTGTTTGCTTTTAGACTTGGCCAGCGCTCTGGAGTAGCGCTATCAAGTCTCGATATGTGTTGGTGAAGCGAGACGGGTCGGAGTCGCGAATCACTTCAGGTAGGGAGTCTCCGAGAAGTTTGATCAAGTGGGTAACTATTTGCTTCTGTAGCTGCCAATCGGTGGGATTGATGAGGTTGGTAGTGTGCCATTCTATCAGCCGGAAAAGTTGCTGTTGCTTCATGGCTTCTCCGAGCTGGGTCAACACGGCTGTAATTCCGGCACCAAAGGTGTCGATGGCGTCGAGGTAGGCCCCGTCGTAGCCTTTGGCGCCTTGGCTGTCGTAGTTTCGTTCGAGAAGGCTGATTGCCTCTGCTAGGGCTTCGGAGCGTGCTTGACCAGACGAGACTTCTCTGCCGTACCCAGGCATATGCATCACGAACTCAGTCAAGCATTCGTTGAACTCGGTAAGTGAACTGATATCGTCTTTCGGGAAGGCGTAACTATTGATGGCAACATCCCAGACTTGGGATATTTCCTCAACTGCAGATACGGAAAGCACTTTGTCGATGATATCTTTGATCAGTTGGGATTGCATTGCTTCACTCGAATTCTTCATAGTAGAACTGCTCCTCCCCCGTCAACTGCTTGCCAGTTGAAGTCTCGGTGAGTAATGAAACATCAGTGGGGAAAATGGCGTGGCCGCGGTTAGCGATCTGTTCTTTGACCGCCTGGATCGGTTTGCAGTAGTGCTGGTGCGAGTGATCGATGATTTGTTGCCGATAATTTAGTGCCGGTACCGGCAGTTTGTCCTTGGTCTTGATCTTAACAATGTCGGTGCCGATACGCGCAACTGCTTCGCCGATACCAAAATTGGCAATGTCGTCGGGCTCGACCAACTTGCGCAGATCTTTCACCAAATAGTGGGCGTCGTTCAAGTCAACGTTGAATACTACCGTTGATCCAGCGGTCAGGATGGCGTCGCGAGTCGCTTTGTTGAACTGCTCGAGGTATTGGTGGGCGAGCGTAAGGCTGACGGCGAATTTGCGGTTTTCGGCGATCAAGTCCTCAAAGGAGGCAGTCAGAAAGCGGTGAGCTTCGTCACAGAAAATGTGAAAAGGCTTCCGCTGTTCAATCGGAGTGTCGCTGCGGCTAAGTGCACTGATGTGGAGCAAGGAGAGGATGAAACTCCCGAGGAGTTCGCGGACATCTGATCCGAGTTCGGCGAGGTCGATCAGGAGTATCTTGCCGGTGTCCATGATTTCGCGGAAGTTGATGCGGTTTTCCGGCTGTGATAGCATCAGCGCCACTGTGCCGGACATCAGCAGCTTGCTGAGTTTGTGCTGTGGCGGAGTTAAGTCCTGGTTGTTGTATTTGGCGAAGTCGTTTTGCCAGAAGTTGCGGGTGATTTCGTTGTCGAGCACCTTTTCGATCTCGATGATGAGGGTTTTGCTTTCCTTTGAGCCTTTGCGCAGCAGGTTTGCGACGTCAAGGAACGATGAGCCGGGTACTCTCAATAATGCATAGATTGCGTGTCGAAGTAGGTTTTCGAGCCGGTCGCCCCAGCCTTGGACGATTGACTTGATGGCGGAGACGATATCGTCGGCGGTACGGCTGATGTCCTGATTGGGAACGGCTTGGAGTGGATTCCAGAGGGGAACCCAAGAGCGGTCTCCGGGGAAGAAGTAGATCACGCGATCTGCGTGCTCTTGCGGGATGAGTTGCAAAAGGCGGCGTACCAGGTCACCGTGAGGGTCTAGTACCGCGACTCCGGCGCCGGTCTCGATGTCGCTGAGTACCATGTGCTCTTGGAGGGTTGACTTCCCCATGCCGGGTCTGGCTATAAGATGCGTGCTGCGAGATCTGATTTCGTACGGAATACACACCGTCTGCTCAGTGCCGGCGAATTCAGAGATGCCGATCGGGGTACCGACAAGCAGGCTTTCTTCTGTTACCGGCAGTGTCTCCAGCATGGCGACGGACGTGTGACGGCCGAGCAACTCTGCCGGCGGCAAGTGAGCAAGCCCACAGAGTTCGGAAGAGTTCAAAATGAATCCGTGCCTGTGACTCAGGCCATTAACAAACATTGATCGGACAGCATCAGCGCTAATGACTTCTCGGTAGTCATCCTGCGTAACAGCTTGTAGGGGGCGTCCGCCGTGTTGGAAGAGATTGGCCACTCCAATCAACCGGTAGAGATGTTCTCGACTCGCGTCACCGGCGCTGACCACCCCTATTCTCATGGCGCAGGCAAAGAACGGCTTGTCGTTGTGAGCTTTTCTCTCAGAGTCGAAAGCCATACCCTTGAGTTCTCCGGAAGGCGATTGGGCCGGTGTTCGAGACGGAAGCGTCAAGCCTGAAAGTAGCTTAATATTGTACTCCAAGTCGAGCAGCGTGTTGACATTCTGATGCCAGTCGTTGTCAGCAGCCGTTGCCTGAAGCAGTACCTGATAGCAGCCCACGGCATCGCTTGGTACGCGAGCGAGCGCAACAAATACGGCATCCAATGGAGAGATCTTGAGTTCATCGGGCTGAGTCAGTAGGTGGGAATATGGTGGCGAGGGGTAGAAGTCGCTGAAAAGTGCTTTGCTCCAGTCAGCTTCTTCATAACGGTCAAATGGACTTTCTTCGCTGGAGGTTAATTCGCACGACTCAAACTGGCTACGGAATGCCGTGTCCAGAAGCGCTGCATCATCCTGCGCCAGCAGGAAGCCCATCTGAACGCTCTCGCAATTGCCGGCAATTTCAAAAGCCACTCTGGACCGGCATCCTTTAAGCATCTTGAGAAAGAGCTCTGCCTTGGTCCAGCCGAACTTGTGATCCGGCGATATCCAAACTCTCAAGCGTTCGAGTTCCGGCTGTTCAGTAGTTGTTGCAGCAGACAGCGGCTGTTCGGCGACTGGCAAAACAGATATGCCTCCTGCCATGCCGACTAAGAAAGGCGAAAACGGTGGTTCAAGCGGGACTGACCGGGAAGAAATGACCGGTGAGCAGCCTTTCACCGCCTCGGCTTCGATTGCCGCTCGGGCTCTTCCTGCGATAACCTGTGATTGAGCTCTGGCAATAAGTGCTCTCTCTACTGACACAGCGGATAGTCCTCTCGATCGTTGGCCTCCCCGATGTAATTAGCGGAGCAAACGGAGTGTCTGTTTCAGTGATGTCGATGTTGAGGTTTTCGGAAGGAAATCGCGGTGCTACCGGTAGCTGCCAGTTAGATTCTGCCGATTTGTCGCATACGGCTGATCAGATCAGGATGACTACAAAGGATATCGTAGAAATACACCTGAACTTTGATGGCCTCCCCCTGTATTTGATCGGCAGGGAGCAGATGTCCATATTCTCTGACATATTCCTTGGCTGCCTCCGCCTTTTCAGAGTTTGTCAATCCATTGTAGAACTCGGATACTCTCGTAGATACCCAGTTATTGCCGTAGTAGTGTGCTCGCTGAGCGGCAAAGTCCTTGAGGACGCGGTATAGTCCACCGTCAATGCCGTTGCGTGACATGTCGAAAGCAACATTTTCGCCACGTACTCCATACAGTTTGGAGAGAATGTCACGCGCCAGGCCTTTGGTGAATTCTGGATTGGGGTTTTGTATTCGGGTTGTGCCGAGAATATGAGAATCGACGTGCCAATAGAATCTGGAAAGGCAGTTAAGGAATTCGTCACGGTCATTTATCGACCATGAGCCTGGATCGAACGAGTTGAATGCTTGATCGGCTCGCCTTTCTGCTTCCCAGATTGTTTTGTCGGGATCGATAGTCCGCAGGAAGGATTTCAAATCATACAAGACATTGCTCCCTGGTTAAAGTCGCCGGAACATCGATGATGTTCTTTTTAGCGAATCCACGTAAGCTCGAAGAAGCTCTGTCCAGTTGCTGGCGTATCTTTCGGGCTTCGAGATGTCGATGTGCTGGGAGATGTCCTGGCCGCAGCGGTTGATGAACTGCTTGATGATGTCGACTTTGTCTTCCCAGGAGTTGGGTTTGACCTCGTCGTCAAATACTTTGCGGATGTGTCTCTCGATTGCTTCCGTTTTCAGCTGCTCGGCAATCTTGTCAAGAATGGCTCTGAGTCCGTTGTTGGTGCCGTCGTGGGCATCGTTAAAAGCGCCGACGAAGTCGCTGCCGTGATTACGATAGTTGCTCTCGATGATCTCCTTGGCTTTTCCCTGAGCTTCTGTCGCCGATAAGGAGCCGCCATGGGAGACGCAGGTGGTGAAGTGGTAGTTGTAGTAGTCGCCGATGATCTTCCTGAAGGAGTCGATGTCGGAGACCGTGTTGGTGGCCAGTCGGTAGGATCCCCTGGCTCCATCGTGAGGGATGCCGATGTTCTTTGCGATGTAGCGCTCGTCAAGTTGTTCCAGTATAGTTGACAACGATCCCATTCTGCTCCTTTGTTAACTGCTACAGTATTTTAATGGTTGCGATCAGTCTGTCAAGTGATTGTGAATAGGTTTCGATAATTGGTTCATAATCGGATGCGTAACGTTCGGGCGGTTGGTTTCGTATCTCTGCCGGTAGTGCCGGTCCGAGGTGTTCCATTAGCGCCTTGATCAGGCTGGTTTTGGTTGGGAAGTCCAAGGGGTCAATGGCCGTTTTGAGAACCATCCTGACGTATTTTCGGCGTTCATCCTCCTTAAGTGTGCGCGTCATCTCGTCATAGATGTAGCGAAGTCCACCTCGAGTGCCATCGACAGCCTCAGCGAAAGCTCCTTTTTCTTCGCCGGCGTTAGAAAAAGAGCGTCTGATGAGCTCTAACGCGTCCGGTCCGACTTGGTTGTAATCATCAATCCCCGACAATTGCCCTCGGTGGCGAAGAAGATGCGCATAAAATGCCGTCACGCATTCCATAAACTCCTCAAAGCCTTCTACCGTCACCCGGTCAGAAACGTAACCGGCGCGGGCAGCATCAATCGGCAGAAGCACATTCCGGGCGATATTCTCTGCCGAAAGCACATCGACCAAGTGCTGGAACAAAGCGCTTGCTGCTGTCTCAGAACCCTCCGAGTGGGGCTCCGGCTTAACTCCTGGCGATGGTCGCCCGGTTTCCCCAAAGGAAGCCCTGTAGAGAGCTCTTACATCATGGTAATCCGATTCAGAAGCTAGCTGCGACAGGTTCAAGCAATCTTTCATGTCGACCAGGGGAAAAAGACCGCGTTTCCTTCTCGTATGTGGTGGCATCGAAGCGATCAGCTGCGAAAGCTTATCGCCGAAGCTGGAGGGGTATGCCCGCTTGCCGGTATAGTATTCCACGAAGACGTAAAGCAGCTCTTTTGCTCTCTTGAAGTTGCTCTTCATTAAGTGGCCTTCAACGGCAGTCCAGAAGCGAACGTCATTCCCTTGGACAAGATGCCCTATGGTCTTGTCAACAGGACTAGCGGTTGTAGGATTGGCGCTTATGCCACTGAAATAGCCCGATCTCAGCGAAGCTAAAGAGAGCTCTTCTTCATTGGCCACGAGCGGCAAAAGCTCAAACAGATCGCGAACCGCCTTGATATCGAGCCGGTCCTTGTGCTCGATTACGGCCTTTCTGACTCTGTCAGTTTCTTCTGGCGATAGCTGCTTTGCGGATTCATCTGTATCGACGGCGGCGAAAATGAATCGCGTTAGTGAAGGATCGGCGGCAGCGGCATTCATTTTTTCCGGGATGCCTTCCGCTGGCAAGAAGTGTCCCTCGACTGTCGCGACCTGACCAGTAAAGACAGTGTCTTCCGGTATCGGTAACTGCAGCGTCGATGAGAGCGCTGCCAAGAGGAGTGCGAGGTCAAGTGAATAACCAGATACCGAAAGGTCAAGGCCGTGCAGGGCCGTAGCGCTGATTCCCTTTACGCTCACTTCATAATCGAGAGGATTCATTCCGAGAGGCTGACAAATTCGGTCAACGACAGCAATAATGACGTCTCGTATGTGGTCAACAGAGGCCTGATCGACTTGCACTTCACCGATAACCGCGATTCTTTGGCCTGAGCTGTTTTCTTTTTGGCGGACGTGGAGACTGGTTATGGCACCCTGCTTCGGGGCAACTACCAGACCAAACTTGACTTGGCCAACTACTGCTGATTTCGAGTTCATGTTGCTCTCGAATCCTGGCTCGTTGGGTGATGGCTGATTCGCATGCTGCCGAATTCAATGCCCGGAAAAACCTCGACAAGCAGGATGCCGTCAAGCAGAGACTCCGCAAGAGAAGATTTTGCCTGAGCGGGGTCGGTCATCGCTGCTGCCGGATACTCTGACTGCGGAAAGACGATTGCCCACCGCAATTCGCTCGCTGTAAGTTGTCTGTACCAGAGCAGGCGGCCGTTGGAAAGAGTAATCTGAAACTCACCCGGGGTGATCCGGCCGATAGTGAGCGGCTCAGTACCTTTCCGGCAAGAGAGGCTGCCGATTGCGTTTCCGTCTTTAGTGATGTCAATGGTAAGCGGTTCAGACTTGGCCATTTCAGCGATCTCGCCTCGCAAAGCATCGAGATAGCTGTTGACTTCATCCAGAGCTCCCGAGTCCCTTTCCAGTGTGGTCTCAACTGCCTTTATGAACAGTTGGAAGTTAGCAAAGCCCTCACTGTATTCCGGCGTCTCTCCCAATTGGCGAATGGTCTCGAATGCTTCCAAAAGCGCCGTTCGCGGGTCCTGCGCGTGCAGGGCTTCTTGGAGAAGCTGGAGGAAGTAGAGGCTCTGGTTAGGATCCTGACTCATCGGCGTTCCCTCCCAGCATCTGAATCCAACATCCGCTGGACAACGGAAGATACACGAGCCTCCTGTGCTGCTTCCAGGAAAATTGGGTCAGTGGCAACGACCTTGGCCGTGTTCCGCCACAGATCCGGAATAGCGTCCTCTTCTTCCCCTGTCAACCTCCCCCGCCAATGACTGCCGGCGAAACGGCTGAAAGTCGCCTTGCTCAACCCAAAATCCTTGGCGATAGCGCCATCCTCAAACGTTTCATCCGCCAAATCACCAAATATGCGCAGTATCAACTGCTCAAGCGTCGTCTTGCCCAAGCTCTTGATGGCAGGACGCAACTCATCAATATGGTTGACCTTCTCCAGCGCGACGACTCGACCAAGTAGAAATGGCACGTCATCGGCTGAACTGCGATGTTCTCCGGCGGCACCCAGCTGGTCAGCCAAATCGTCTACTGAGACAATGCGATTGTGATAATAATGAGCGTCGATTGTCGCCTGAACCCGATCACGTAACTCGCTCAAGTCTTCATCCGGCCCAGTGAGTTGCTCGCTGAGCCACTCACGAAAGATATTCGCCGGTATCTCTACCGGGTACCATAAAGTAACTGCCACACCGCGAACTTTCCAGGCGTAGCGGCTGGAAAATGGTCTCTGGCGCCGCAGCGCCTCGAGTCGTGAAAGATAGAAATGGCGCACCACGAAATCTTGTAGAGTCTCACCCACTGCCTGCTCTTCATCCAGTGCGCTGGCCAGCGGACTTTCTTTGCGCCATTGTTCCATTCTATCCAGAACTACCCTGTAGTAATTGCGGCAGTCTATCTGTTTCTGTTTCAGCTTTTCGGAGTTTTTTTGTGAGTCCCCGGATCGAGTTTTTGATTCGGCATCGGGAAGATTGCTGAACTTGGAAAGAGTCAGATCGTAAGCTGCGTCACTGAATTCATCAACCGTCACTTTTGAGCCCTGTTTTCGTTGGGAGCTGATTCGCAGCTCCCAAAGGAACCCTGACAGGACCAGTCGCTTTTTCCCATAGCAAAACAGTTTTCTATGGGCGAGCAATTCGTTGAGGGCGCCGCGATCTGATGTCGTCACCACTGCTCTGATCAGGACCACGGTTGCCAGGCTGGCATAACTGGTTGGAAGTTCTTCCAAAGAAATCAAAGGATTGTGGCGTGATTGTTCATAGCTTCGAAGAGAATTTGTGGCTATTGGCTTGCCTTGTCAAACACTTACTGACAAAAGCCGGGCGAAATCTCCGCTCAGGCATCACAATTGATTGTCTAACCAATCCAACTCTGCATGGAAATCTTCGCTTGAAGAAGGAATCTTCTTGCATCTTGTGGAGCCCGGCGTATTTTCCGGTGAAAAATGACCAATAATCGCCCAGAGAGCGGACTCAGAAAAACCAGAATGCTGGTAGAGGCGTGTCAATGAGCGCTGAGCTTTTCGCGCCTAAGGCTTATTGCTATTGCCTCCATCCGAGGTACGTCAACCCTTGCCAGCCGAACACCTACGCCAAGATTGTCAACGCAGATGCAGATGAATAGCGACCTTCACGCAAGGTTGTTACGGCAGAATTTCTTTGTCGTCTTTTTAATGTATTTCATCAAGTCGGCTTCGAAGTTAGTGGTCGGAATGCATTTTGGCTCAGTGGCACTCATTTCCGATGCGGTACATAATGTCAACGACATGTTCCAGCTTGTTGGCATCACTGCCGCCGTTAAATTCGCACACAAGCAGGAACCTGAGAAGTATCCGGTAGGCAAATTTGCACTGGAATCTGTGGTATCTATCGTTATTGGCGTGAGCCTCGTGTTTGTCGGTCTGCAGTTTCTTTGGTCCGGATTAATTAAGACCTTGAACGTCATCGGTGTTGTTGACTGGATTTCCAGGATTATTCCGTCGGCTGGCGAGATGCTTACCATCCAAAATGGTTCGTTACCAATACTCCCATATGGAGTCGCCGTTACCGTTCTGATATCAGCAATTCTGTCGTTTTTTGTCTATCGGTATGAAAGTAATATTGCCAAGGTTCTTGAGTCTCCCCCCATCGAAGGGGACGCAGAGGAGTTAAGAGTGGATATGTGGATTGAAATCTCTGTTGGTCTGGGTTTCATCCTGGGAACAGCTCTGCATTTCGCCTTGGCTGATCCTCTTTTCTCGATTGCTATTTCGGGACTTGTGATCCATTCCGGATATCACATAGTTAAGGAAAGGACTTTGAGTCTCATGAATCGGGCAATAGACAGCAATGGCCGTGATCGAGTACTTAATGCGCTCAAATCCATCGAGGGTGTATCTGTAGAGGATCTTGACACCGAGCAGGATCTGAAAGCGTACTTTCTCTGTCAGGGGGCGGTGCGCGTAGAAGCCGTCCTACCGCTCAGGGTGGCATCAGTCGATGGCATCTCCCAAGTGCTGAATGTGGCCAGATCAAAAATTAGGACAGCACTGTCTTCCAAGTATGGTGATGTATACGTGTTTCTTAGTCACAAGCTTCTGCCAACTGTGGACTCGCGAAACCTTCTGTGTCGTTCAATCGATAATCACCTCAGAAACATCTGGGAGATCAATACTCGCCATGGTGAAGGTATGCATGCCCTGATGGAAGATTACGTAAAATCCAACTTTAGCGTTGTAGTTGCGGGCCATGGTTCCGGTCAATGCGGAGACGAGTTGGGAATGGCCGAGCCGTCGAGGGAGGATGTGTTAGCTCTCTACTTGGTGGCAAAAAGCCATCTTTTCTTGAATGGGCCACTTTCAGAGCAGGCGCGACAGGCATACGACTGCATCCGGAAGCAGACAACGTGCGAAAAGGTCACGGAGAACGCACGGGTGGCTGTTGAAAACGCACTTTGTGAGTTCGCGCTCGAATCTGCGATCAAAGGCGGAACTGGAGAATGGTCATCTGTTGACGGCATCCGCAATGCGCTGACAAAGACCTTTGATAACGCAGGAATTGATTCCCAGCTGCGGGCTGAAGCCGCTCATCTGCTTGCCCGTTCCTACTACAAGCTTTCTGACTATAACTTGGAGCAAGCGCGAAAGTGGTTCCAATCTGCAAAGGAGATGCACCTTCTATTTTCAGACAGTCTATTTGCAGACCGCGCTCTCACCGACTGGGGGAACTTCGAAGCTCAAGTACTCCGACTCGACGCCGCAGAGACCTATCTCAACCACGCCCGTTTGCTGAAGGAGAGAAAGGGCGATCAGCACGGACTGGCAATCACCTACGGCTGCCTCGCCAACGTCCATGCTCGCAAGGGCGACTTTGAAAAAGCGCTGGATTGCTTCGAAAAGGATCTGGAAATAGTGAAGCGACTGGGGATACAGGGTGATATTCCCCATATAAGCTGCAAGGTCGCTGATCTGCTCGTCAAACGCGGACTGCTCAACAAAGAATCCGATTCACTTGACCAGGCCATAGGGCTCCTGGCGGAATTCGAGCAAGCAGAACCGAAAGACTTCTTCCTTTACAAAGGCCGCTTCAAGGCGCAATTCGGCAAATGGTGGCTTAATCCGGAAGATAATGATAGTCTCGAACAAGCGCGTTCCGTAGAACTGACACTGAGACAGATTGTGGAGAGTTTTCCGAATCTCTATCAGAAAGCGATACTAAACAGGATTTCTGGCAGAGTCGAAGCTGCCAAGCAAGAATGGCAACCGGCCGTAAACCTGTTCGAAGCATCAGCCCGATGCTTTTCAGGCATCGAAGGACCAAAAGATTTACCAATTCAAGCCACCTTAAGCCAGATCGAAGGACTTCGATGGAGTGTCCTCGCCCAAAGTAATGGATGGGCATCTCAACTCGAGGCGCGACTGCAAACGCTTGAACAGGAATGCCGGGAAGTCAACTTGGACATCACT
>Ga0209777_10006556_pt1 | contig 13093 bp, 9 predicted proteins | sample FrelakmetHBP12HB_FD_187147 | JGI IMG/M metagenome (GOLD analysis project Ga0209777, IMG submission 187147) | Freshwater lake sediment microbial communities from the University of Notre Dame, USA, for methane emissions studies -HBP12 HB (SPAdes)... | ecosystem: Environmental > Aquatic >...
TTGCATCTGATATCGTGACGAGGTGACACAAATGGGCCTGTTTTTGTGGTTTTTGCTGAGGACCTTTGAAGACGCACCGTCGAGAACTACAAAAGAAATCTACCTAGAAAACGGGACTGCACCCGCAAGGTTTGATTGATTTATTACACATTGGAGGGGCTCCAGCATATACTTTTTTATTATATCTATTTAGTGAACATAAAGACAATCAGGAATTATTGAAAAATGCTATAAATTTCCTTATAAAATATTTTGTGAGGAGGAATTTAACAGATATTCCAGCAACAAGAGATTTAGATACAATATTCATAGGGTTAGTCGATTTTTGTGAGATGAATAAAAAACAATTATCAATAAGAATTATTATGGAATATCTCATGAATCAAGATAGATTCTCAAATTTAAATTTGTTTGAGGAAAAATTAACAGGAAATATCTATGAAGAGAATGCAGATGTAGTTCGATTTATTTTATGTAAAATCGAAGAAACTCATCAAACCAAAGAAATATTTTCGGATCTTTGGATGAAAGATGAAAAAAATAAATTTGTATGGACCATAGAACATGTTTTTCCTGAAGGAGATAATATTCCAAAAAAATGGATTGAAATGATTGCGTCAGGAAATAGAGACGAAGCGGAAATAATAAAGGAAAAATGGGTTCACAAATTAGGGAATTTAACTTTAACGGGATATAATCAAAATCTATCAAATCTATCATTTGAGGAGAAAAAAGAAAGAAAAGATCATAATGGTAAAGATATAGGTTATCGAAATGGATTATATCTAAACAGAGACATAGTTGATGAAATTAATTGGACTGAAAATCATATTCGGAATAGAACTAGAAAATTAGTTGATGAAGCCATTAATTTATTCAAGACAGATAATGAAGGAAAAAATATAACAAGTTCAATTGAAAAAAAGGATGACGAAATAAATACGAAAAAGAAATCAAAAAAAATAATTGAATATATACCTCTAATCGATGATAATAATTCAATCCAAAATAAATAGTGTGAAGAGGGAATTATCAATATTAACAAAAGATAATAATAATGAGGGAAGGACAAAGGATGGAATCAATAGATACAATGATATTTATAGAACAGGGTCCAACAATATTACCGTCACCTATTCCTCATCTATTATCACCAATTACATTAAATGGTATAAAATCATATATCATGAAATTTAACCCCATCGAATTACTTCATGAATGTATACGTTTTAGCCCAATTCCTCTTTCAGCTAGAGAAATAGCTACTTGTCTTAATACAATTATAGGATATACTGGTAATTATGGCATTTCAGGAATAAATCGGAATAATTTTGTAATTTATGGTTCCACAGACCAAAAACGCCGCGCAGCAGAAATTTTTGGAATTGGTCTTTCAATTGGTTTTGTTCATTCCATTTTGAATTTTTCTTTTAATAGAATCGTCCAAATCCCTCCTCGAGGGCAATTAAAGCGAGCCGATTATTATTGTGAAAAGAATAACGAAATTCTAATATATGAGACAAAAGGAACAACTAACCCAAATAAAGTATTTGAGAATCTGGAAGCAGGACAAAACAAAAAAGATAGCCATGTTGATACAGATATCCCAATTAAGAATATCAATGGAGAACAATATCAAATTGGTAAAATTGCTTTTTCAAGTTTTATTCCCACAGAAGAATATCCATTTCCTTGCCAAATGTATGTCGCAGATCCACCAATTGGTAATTCAAAAGGAATTAAAGTAATTAAGGAATTGGGCATCGAAAAAATTCAATTCCTAGACATTCTCGATTATTGTGGTTATTCCAAATACATTTCAAAATTCCTACGACGGTGGCAGGGAATATCATATTCCTATCGTTCAAATGACTTTATACGAGAATTTAAAAACGATTTAAATGCGTCTTTTAATTATTCACTGGGAGATATAATATATAGAGGAAGATATATTAAATTACCACAGTCAAATAATCAACTTTCATTATTTATTGGATGCAATGAAGAAAAACTTCTAAGTATAGGTGATTTTCAATTCGAATTAACTGCTGAAAGAAGAATACCTAATCAAGAGATAGTAGAAAAAAGCATTATTGACGATGATACTATATTGATTCTATTTGGAAGAAAAACATCTAAATGATGCGGATTTCTTACATATATTATTATAAGCTATAGGGTTTCATTGTCCAGATTTCGGGGGGAAAAAGACTGGAAGGTACAAAAGACCAGTTATGATTTGCGTTTTCAAGTATTGGAGAAGAGCGAACTAATAATCACCATCAAATTGATGATTTTAATTAAATGACCGTAGTTAATGAAAATCCAAATGCTTGCACTTTTATTATTATCTATTTCAATGACCACTTTATAATTAAATATTACTAATACTCCTTCATAGGGTCATCAACATAAAATAACAGAATGAAATCAAATGATTCGTCGACCATTACTTTTCCACTTGCTTACTGGTATTGTCAATATATTATATTCCCCGATGGTGATAACATCTTCAACAATCCAAAGTTCAGGATGTTCTGGAATACCAGGTACTATACAAACCCAAAACGGCTCATTATTCTTAAAGGATTGTTGAGCTGTTGTTGGTTCATTACCATAAAGTTCGATCGCTTCGTCTTTCTTCCGTCCTTTGACTTCGAGTTTTATTAATACTCCATCATTGCATCGTTTAGCTTCCAAATCGTAGCCATATCGCTGCCGATCCTTTGATACGAAATTCTCTAATTCTGAAGATAGCTTATCTTTGACGAATTCAATTGCAAAATCTTCTACATTGGGGCGGTCACCCATATCTTTAACCCCTAGATCTCTGAAAAATTTTTTCCAAGCAGGCAACTCATCCTTGGTGCAGTTTTTAAGATATTCTATATTTAAAAATTCAATTTCCGGGGAATAGCGGACATTCTTTTCCCAATCTTCTGAAGGAGAATAATCGGTCCCAAAATAGACCTGATTCGAAGGCTTTATATTTCCATTATTAGTCACGATCCAAATAAAAACATTGATTTGAGGACCTTTTTGAAGAAGGCGAGTAATTGCATAAATTTCATCTTTAGATGGGGCTTGAGTATTAATGCAAATCATTGGTAGGAACACATCATGGCATATTTTTCCATAATCAATTGATTGGACATGGGTATGCTCTCCGAAAAATTTGCATAATGCCGGAGTCTCTAACTCAGGATGGATGAGTTGATAAGAACTTAAAAGTTTATTGATTTCGAAAAATTTTTCGCGTAATTGCAGAACCTCTTCGGGCATTTGTCGGAAGGAAACTTCATTCGCAAGTTGAATCGAATTATTATCCGTAAGTATATAAATAGGAGATTCACGCGTCGAATATCTTCCACGTTTTGTACGGATTACTTCATATCTGAAATCTTGGTTGCTCTCAGCCATCGCCTCATAGAGCTGGCAAAACCAATCCACACAATTAGTTGCCTTTCTTCGTTCATCGAGTAAACTTCGGTTGCGCGCTACTTGTCCAAGATCAATATTTTGAACTTTGTCTTGAATTTCTTTAGGTACATCGCTAATATCGAGATTGGGGTTGGCTAGAGCGAGGTCAGTTTGTCCCGAAAATATGAAAGGAAGATCATCGTCCTTTATCAACGTCTGTAATTTTTTATCTATATGAACTGCTGACTCTGGTTTAATATGGCCTGAGGATGTAGGATATATTTCTGTATTTAAAAGGTAAACCATCAATGGATCGTGTAATTTCGGTTTAAATAATTTTTCAAATGATGGTTGTCCCCAATATTTAGTAAAATTGAAAATAGGTAGAAATTGATTTTTCCATTTAGGATGTTTCTTAAATGTTTCTATAGCTTCCTCTGCAAGTTTGGCTGCCTCACTTGTAAGCCAGCAATTCCAGGAGAGTTCATATTGGATAGCCTCTCGACCAGGTTGGACTAGAAAATCAGATTGTATGAGAAATTTTACACCACTTTTTTCCTCTATCAAAGGCAAAAAAGAGGATACTGAGCCTAGGGCACTTGCATCTTCTATTGGACAAAGATTATCCTCTTCATCAACTCCGAAAGCCAACACAATCTCACGTTGCTTTACTTGTTGGCGCTTGTAAAATTCGAGGGCAGGATCGTTCATTACATCTAGAGGCACCGAATTTGATTTACGGAAGACAACAAATCGATGGACAATATCGTTCTTGCGAAGAGTTACAATTCCATCTCGTTCGTCATGATTTTCAATAAGTATTGTTTTACCGTCGGTCTCATTGATTATTTGGATTTTCTTTAACCATCTGAGAAATAGGAATATGTGAACATCAAGTTTTTCGAGTTCTTCGAGCGTCTGCTTATACACCTCCGAGCTCCGAAATGGTAAAATGAAAGTCGTAATATCTGAATTATTAGCTTCTGTATCAGAATCAATCCAGATTGGCATGATCTGCCAGGGTTCGTTGGCCGAATCTTTATAAACATTCTTATCAAACTTAAAGTGAAAATTTCCCGAATGAATTTGGGGGCAATCACTAACTTTGAATACCGATTTAAATCCGATACCCAAATACCCAAGAGTCCCTTGCTCAGGTTTTTTATTTGACCGAACACCACAAATTGCATCAACGTCAGGTTCACCGAAAGGTTTACCATTATGACTTATCCGAATTCGACTTGGGGAAATTCGAATTTCCATTTCACCCGGTCCTGCTCCTTTTAGAGAACCTGCATCTTCCGCATTCTGCAATAGTTCTAGAATGAAGTGCGCACTCCTTGAAAAAACACTTTGGCTAATCGTGCTCAACATGTGGATAGAGTCTTGCCATAATCTAACGGTACGCGATCTTTCGATATCCTGACGGATTTGTTCGATTACATTTTTTTGATTTGACATGGTTTTTCCTTCTTTGTGTTCTTTCGATTCCATCGAGTCTCAATATTTAGTATTTGCACTATCATCTTGTATTTATATGCATCTTGACAATATATGAATAGGCATAGGTCCTATTGGACTTTTGCCCGTTAATCATATTAGAAAACGAGATTAATGTTGCTTTTAATAAAAAGTCATCGATATAACAAAATTCATATGCTAGTATTAATATTAAATATAAATAATATATTTAAAAGAAAATTTGAAGTTGGGATTTTATGGAGATTAAAAATATTCAAATTACAAATTTATTATCCTTTAATAATTTCTTTTTAGATCTGAAAAAATTTAGTTTTTTAGTTGGTCCTAATAATTCAGGTAAAACTAATATCGTCCGTATAATTAAACTTATTCAAGATATTATTCAGAATACAAGTCAATTTCGTCTTGAAGATATTTTAAACAGATATGTTCGAAAAAATGCATCGGATAAATCTTTTGAAGTAATTATTCAAATTAAGTTCAAGGCGTCTGAAATGGCAATATTAAAAAATTATTTTTTCTATTTTGGAGAGATTCAAGCGGAAAAAATCCGAAATCTTGATATTAATCCAATTATTAATTCTTTCAAGAATCAAGATCATAAACAAACAATACACGATATTATTGAAAAACTAGGGCAAAATTTCTTTAGAGCTAAAACATCAGAGATTTTCTTAGAGATTTGGAACGAAATTGTGGATAGTCTTATTGAATTTATATTTCCTAATAACGAAATAAAATTAATCTGGAAATATAAAGAGAAATATGGAAAGAGAGCGGAATTTTCATTAAAATTCTTAAATTATTTCATCAATTTTGAAGGATATATAGGACATGATTATGATTTGAGAAGTTATGTACCAAAAGAAATTGACAGACAATACATTGAGGATGTTTTTTCAATAATTACAAAGCAGAAATTAATGAATAAGAAGTTTATAACGCATAATAATAAGAATGAATTAAAAAGGAATATCATAAGTACTTTTAGAAAAATTAATGATAATGAGATGGTGAAATTTAATTTAGATTTTGATAGAGTACAAATAGTTCAAGAAAAACTCTTTTTAGATATGAAAAAGAATTTTGGTTTTGGAGAAAATATCAATGATCGATCCATTTCTTTAACCAATATTATATGTAAATGGTTTGCACAAAATCTTATTACAACAGATAATATACGCTATTTTCCACCAATAAATACATTATCAGATTTTATTATAAAAAAATTAACATCGCCTTATTTATCTTCAATTTTATATGATTTGAAAAATTCTAAATATGCAGAAGATAGAGTTAGGTTTAATAAAATTCGAACTCTCTTTTTTGATATAACGAATTATTATTTCGATGTGATATCAAGTATTGAGGAATATAAAGTGGATGAAACTCATAATAACATTGGAGGAACATTAGATATAGTAATCTCCCCTAAAATAGATTTTTCAGACCAATTTTCAATTGAATATACTGGCTCAGGATTCTATGAAATATTATATTTACTAACAATAATTATAAGTTCAAAAATACAGTTTATTATCCTAGACGAGCCTGCTATTAATTTACATCCAATGTGGCAAAAAAAGATTTTACATAATATTTTAGGACAAGATGATAAACAGGTCTTACTTATCACACATTCGCCATATCTCTTACCTGATCTAACAAATATTAAAAATAATTATTTAATTCATCATTTTCAATTGGAACCAGAAACCCAAACGACAAATAGATTGAGACTAAATATCACTAAGAAAATAAAAAAATACATGAAAATTATTGAAAAACGAAAAAATATATTTTTCTCGAACTTTATAGTTTTAGTAGAGGGGCCTTCTGACGAACGAATCATTGGAGAAATTATAAATATTTTACAAGAAAAGGACAAGATACTCACAAATTCAAATATTGAAATTGTAAATATGAATGGTGCACCTCAGTGTATTGAAATTTTTAAAATTTTAATCGATTGGAAAATGCCTGTTATATTAATATTGGATCATGATTCGAAAAGTCTATTGTTACAATTGAGTAGATTGAAAAAATATAAAAATAATATAAAATACATAATATTATTACCATCAGATATTGAGGGAACAATTACCATCGGAGATTTTTTAAATACTATAAAAGAGATTGTTACTGAAAAATATTATTTACTAAATGAAAAGTTTTTAAAATTCAAGAAGAATGATGATCCTGCAATAAATTCAATGATAAAACTTCTTAATCAATTTAAAAAAACAGATATAAAAAGATTTAATTCATTATTACAAAATATTCTAAAAAAAACGATTCCAATTAAATACTATAGAATAAGGTATAGAAAATATAAAAAAGAATTAGAGGAAAATGTTCTCAAAGCCATCAGTAATCTTAAACAATACCAAAAAGAAAAATGTCATCAAATGAGAGAAGAAGATAGAGCAATATATATCACAAATAATAGAATTATAAAGATACTAGAATCTAATAAAATAATAAGTGAATCTATTAAATTACTTCATGAATTGAGAACTTCGAATTTGAAAATGTAAAATACAATCTTAGGACGAATTCCAAAATAGAAATCAGGACCTAATACGGATTATGGACATTTATCATTAATTTTAAATATCTTTCAAAAAAAATGAGAAAGGGGACCCCGGTCACCCGAGGCAAAAAAGTAAGAGACGGGCCGGTGTGAGATCCCAGCCCGGTGGGGCTTTTTCGGGCCAATGGGGATAGGCGTGAATTTTTCACCTCGATAATTTTTTTTCGTTGGGTTTATGGATCCTTAATTTCACATATAATTCCTAATCCATCCAAGGGTCAAATCATATTTTATTTGAATTTTGGGACCGTCATATAATGAATTCATAGTCTGTACATTATTAACTAATACAACTCTTGGATCCACATTGAATTGATTAATAGCCAAACTAAAATCGGGTACAATTATATGACCAGCAGAATAATTCCATTTTTTTTAGTTTTATCTACATACAAAGGAATCTTAGAGCATGGAAAAATATATTATGATAGGTTCTTAATATTTTCCTTAGTCGCCATTTTATCCTTTACTATGATACTTGGTCCAAGAATTATTCCCAATGAATTCATTTTTTCTTCATATTCATATGCTTCAATTATTGGATTGCCAATTAACATATTGAAATTGGGCTGTTCTATTTCATATAATTTCTCATAGGATATACATCCTCGAATGGGGACAAATAATGCGGATAATAACATGAAGAGGCGAGAGCAAGCCTTAATTATCGCCCAGAAAGAATCATCAGTATCATTTTTTGTATGAATGACTATTGTGTCTGAAAAATCTGTAAATTGCAGTAGGTATTTTTCGTTCCCATCAACTTCTCCCGATGAATATTTTATAAAAATTTCGTATAATTTAGAATGAGTTATAATTCGACTTTATATGTGGGAAGTAATACAAGTAAAATCTGATCAATTGATGGTTCCATAATATTATTAAATATATTAGACGATAATAAATCTTTTCATTCAATTCAATATTCAGAAATATTTATAATTCATTAAACTAATTCCTTAATTAATTTATATATCACTTTTAATGAGATTTCATATTTTAAGAATAATTTACAAATTATAATTTCAATTTATGAAATATTCACTCTTGATATAGATCGATATTAATACAATTCTATCTATAAATGTCTGAAAGGCAAAATATTATATATCTGTACTGTTATCGGCCCCTCAAAGGGAAAGTCTACTGTAAACTATACGAGACCTATATGAGGCATAAAAATGAAGACTAAAATAATTTGCCCAAAATGCAAATCAATAATAAATATTAGAAAAGGGTATAGACATACAAAAATAGGCCTACGGGCTATTTATCTTTGTAAGATATGCGGAAAAAAATTTACACCATGTTTAATAAGTAGAGCCGTCAGTGGAGAATATGGAATTTATGATAATAACATAACACGAATGAGATTCAATTATACTATTATCTTCCATGCTGTTGAACTTTATAGAAATCTAAAAAGTCTCAGTAAAGTACAACAAGATCTAAAACGAATGGATGATGTGGTGGTTTCACGCGTAACAATAGGTAAATGGGTAAAGAGATTTAATAGACTTGTACCATCTAATTGGCTGAAATCACCAATTCTTAATACTTCAGATAAGATGGATTTTCAAATAGAAATAAAAGAACGATATAAGCAGTGGTATGGTTAAATGAATGATAATCAAGTTATTTAAAGAAAAAGGGGGAAGAATAATGATGAAAAATAAATTAATAAAACATAAGAATTCAAAATTAAAAATCAAAGAAATTAATCCCCGATATTTACCCCAACCCTTAAGGGATAAATTATTAGTTGAAGCAGATCATAGATGCTGCATTTGTCCAGATCATGAAGATATCACAGAAATTCATCATATTTTAGAAGTTTCTGATGGTGGAATTGGAATTTATAGAAATTTAATAATCGTATGTCCAAATTGTCATGCAAAAATCCATAGAGAAATTGGAAAATATTCCCCGAATCAATTGAAAATGTATAAAGAAAAATGGCTTGAACGTTGTAAAGTTGAAAAGAAAGAGACAGGGAAATTAGTTCCAGATCCTGAGATAACAATCAAAGAAATTGATACAGAAAAAATATCTATTAAACTTAAAATCAATACTCAAGGTAAAATATGGATAATAGAAGTACCTTGGGATATTCGAACAAGTGAATTAACTATATTTATCACTGAAAAACTTGGATTAGATAATACGCCATTTGGATCTTCTCATTGCAATTGGGAATTGATAGTAAGTGACACAACTTTGGATAGCAGAAAAACCTTACGAGAAAATGGCGTGAAACCAAATGATACACTTAGATTATGCGTATATGCAGAATTGGGTTGATTTTTTTTGATAAATCAATTGCAAATCATATCTTGAAAAAATATCAATTTAGTAATGTTTATAATCATGAAAATTAATTATTATCTAAGGGTGATATTTTGGCTCGTTCAAAGGAAAAGACAGTTCCTCTATGGGTCAGAAACAAATTAAAAAAATTGTGCAATCAAGAAAGGCATTCCTTAATATTATTCAAGAGGAAAACCGGAAAAGTAAAAAAGGTCAAACATGCACAACAGCAAGGAGTCTATGTAATCTATAAGGGGAAAATGTGTATTTACGTGGGAAAAGTGAAGGACTGTGGAACTAGAAAAGACGGCAAAATGAGAACCTTATCTGACCGGCTATATGATCTCTCAATTGGGGGTTCACATACCCTTGTCAAGAGACATAATGGCATGGAATAGCTTCCACGAATCAATTTTTTGGGGCAACGGCGGAAAATTAAGGAGCAACGATCCAAGGAAACACGAAGAAACGCTTCTCGCCTTGACATTGTTGATGAACTCAATTGTCTTCTACAATGTTGATAAATATGGCGAGAAATTGAAGAAATCGAAGGCTCCGACACCCGTAATTTGGGATCATATCCAGGTGTTAGGAAAATACCAATTCCGGAGAAGTTGGATTTAGGGGGGTTTGTCGACGAGGACTTGAGTAAATTGCACGTTCAATCAAGTACAAGGCCATAATGTAAAGATAAGAGATTTAAGTAGATTTTCCGTCAGGATGCTTGCAGTCAAGCAAAAAGATAAACGTAGTCTCCTTGAGCATTATGCCATTGGAGTTCTTCAACCAGTTCATTATGAAGATGATGGATGCTTAGATTGATCAATATCCCTCATTATAATAATTAATAACATGAGGTTTTCGCCATTCGTCTTCATCTTTCGATTGAGCACCCCAATCAACACGAAGAGAAATATCCAAAATTTTTTTATAATATTTTTCGATTAATTCATTTTCATTTAAAATTGTTCCATTACTTTTAACAATAATTTTTTCAGGTTGAACTAATAGCGAAAAATTCTTGATGACTGCTATCTTTAATGCTGCAACTGTTACGCCTCTAGGAAATGCAATTTTATAGGTTTTAGGCAATCCGGGTTTTTCATATATATTACAAATTATTTCAATTTTCTCATTTAATATTTCTGAATTTATTCTTTGAGTAAATTCAGTTAATTCAGGATTCTTTTCCTTAGATATTTGTTCCATACCAAAATTATTCAATATATTATTTAAAATTGATTTTTTTTCTAAATCGTATATATAGGATTTTATAGATTCGTTTTCCATTATTTCTGAAAAATAGGATTTTATAATTGAGGGTGATTGAGCCAATAATCTAGTAAATGTAAATCCTGTCCAATCGATTATTCTTAATTGATGATTATTTTGAAATTGTGAAATATATAGTTTAGCATTATTTGTTGTTGTTGTAGGTGAAAGTATTCCTAGATAATCGATTCCTTCAGCATCAGCCCACGCAATTTTCTCTTGGATATCCTTTACAGATATAGAATCTAAGTGATATTTACATTCAAAATACCAACATTCAATAATTTGGGTTAGATGATCTGGCAATATTCTATTATAAATTGCTTCTATGTCCCGACCTTGGTCTCTATCATTATGTGATCCTTTTCTTTTAACATTTTTAAAACCCTGAGATAGAATTAAATCGCAACAAAGTTCTTCAAATTGATTACTATCAAACAATTTCAATTTTCTTTCTATTAACTGAAAAATAATTTCTGACATATAATTACCACATCATTGAGATATAATAACATTACATGATTTAATTTTTACTATAGACTTCCGGTTCAGGATATTCTTCAAAAGTGATTAGGAAAGTTAATATTTCAGAAGGATTATTCACACATAGGAGATTTGATGACAACGAAAAAGAATCGAGATGAATTTTCAAAACACGTCATTGATACAGTTGCTAAACGGGCAGGTTATCAATGTAGTAAACCGGATTGTAATAGAATTACTATTGGTCCACATTCTGATGATGACAAAACTTTATCAACTGGGACAGCACAACATATTTGCGGAGCCGCTTCTGGCGGTCCACGATATGATATAAGTCAAACTTCGCCTCAGAGAAAAAGTATTAAAAATGCAATTTGGTTATGTGAATATTGTGCTCCAATAATTGATAAAGATGAAGCTGAGTATCCAACTACTCTTTTAAAAGTTTGGAAGAAAGATCATGAGGAAAAAATTAGAAATTTACAGAGAAGCAATAAAAATAATGGATCTTCGAAAAATGCAGATAATGATTTTAATATCCTTATAAATCTAAAAGAAGATGAAAAAATCATTCTATTTTGTATTTCGCGTGCAGGCACTAACGGCATCGATCCGGCTAATATTGAATATCCAATGGAATATGGTAGAAAAAATCAAGCAAAGGAAATACTAATTAAAAAGGATTTAATTTCTTCAGTTGATGATACAAAATATCTAGTTAATACAAAGGGTAAAAAGGTTTTAAAATGCTGGCAAAATCAATATAGTCCAAAAATTAAATTGATTAAAGATGTTTTTTCAGATAAATATAAATTCGATGTGAAAATATTTTTTAACCAAAATCTCATTAATTCAGATATTGAACTAATTAAATCTGAAGTTATGAAATTTGTTAGTAACTATGAAGGTATTGCTGGATTAGCTGGATGTAAGTTAAATGATGTTTACTATCAAACAATTCGAGCAACGAGATTAGGTATTGATAATAGAATAATAGCCAAAATACGAATTAATACACATTATAATTCATATCAAAAACCAAGAGTTGAATTTTGGCCTGGAACAGATGTTATGTTATCTGATGTAGAACCATATGTGACCTCTTTTTTAGAGAAAGAAAAAGCAATCCAATTAGAGGTAGAACAAACCGAATAAAGAAGTATGCAAATCCCATCATTTCATTTGAACAGAAATGGACTGCACCCTTTTCAGTGGACTCTTTGAATAGCGATTACAATACAAGCGGCAAAAAAAAAGGATAAGATTCCAGTTTCTCAGAAGCTTTATTAGAAAAAAAGACGGGCCGGTTTGAGGTCCCGGCCCGGAATGGCCTTTATATGGCATTGGGATGGGCAAGACTTTTATATAAGTGCCTTGATAGAGTTTTTTCCACGACGGTGCTGGGCTAAAATCCCAGTGCTCCCACTTTTATTTTTATCGTCAATAAATGGGAAATGGGGTGCCCGATTCAAGGGCCTATTTTTTATCAATAAAATTATAATAAATACCGATTATTACAACGATTGTTAGAAGTAA
>Ga0209777_10006557_pt1 | contig 13092 bp, 11 predicted proteins | sample FrelakmetHBP12HB_FD_187147 | JGI IMG/M metagenome (GOLD analysis project Ga0209777, IMG submission 187147) | Freshwater lake sediment microbial communities from the University of Notre Dame, USA, for methane emissions studies -HBP12 HB (SPAdes)... | ecosystem: Environmental > Aquatic >...
CCCGCGCTCGACCTCATCGGGCGGGAGGTGGCGAGCGCGGGGCGGAACACCAGTGACGTCACCGGCGCCGCCCCGCTCGTGACGGCCACGCTGGATCTGGACCGCCGGCTCCTCCACCACGATTCCAACCTGGAACCGCTGCGACGACTGTTCGCCAGGCACGGCCCGACGGCGGCCCACGTGGAATGGATCCCCCAGGAGTGCCTCCTGGTGTTCGGTTCGCAAATGCCGGGCGTCTCGAGCGACGAGCTGATCGCGGAATTCGGGCTCGAGACCATGCGCGACTACCTCGCCCGCGTCCGCCGCGACCGGCAGCGGGCGTTGCAGGGAACCTACCCCGTGACCCAATAGGCCCGGCAGGAGGCTGTCATGCCGACAACGAGCAGACGCAAGGTGGCGGCCGTGTGCGGCGACGGCCACCTGCGCGTCATCGAACAGGACTCACCCGAGCTGAAACGCGGAACCATTCTCGTGGACGTGCGCGCGTCGCTCGTGAGCCCGGGCACGGAGCTGAACGGATGGCGCGGCCTGGCCCAGAGGCGCAAGAACCCGGATCCCGGCGCGGCGCCGCGGCCTTTCGGCTATTCCAATGCCGGCACGGTTCGCCGGGTCGGCGAGGGGGTGACGGAATTCCAACCCGGCGATCGCGTGGCGTGCGTCGGGGCCGGCTACGCGCTGCACACCGACCTTGCCGTGGTTCCGCACCACCTCTGCGCGGCCCTGCCCGGCAAGGTGACGTTCGCCCAGGGCGCCTATGCCATGCTGGCCGCCACGGCGATGCACACGTTGCGGCGAGGCGAGCCGGAATTCGGCGAATCGGTCTGCGTTCTCGGGCTGGGCCTGGTCGGCCAACTCACCGGTCAACTCTACAAGCTGGCGGGGAATTACGTGATCGGCTGGGACCGGATCGATCGCCGCCTGCAGATCGCCAAGGCGTGGGGAATCGACGGGACGGTACACGCCAGCGCCGAGGACGAGGTGGCCGCGACACGGCTCTTCACGCGAGGCTTGGGCCTGGACGCGGCGGTATTGGCCAACGCGGGCGAGTGCGACGAAACCGTCGACAAGCTCGTGCGGGCGATGAAGGTCTCCCCCGACGGCCACCCCATGGGGCGCATCATGATCGTCGGCTGGCCCACCTTCCGGTTCGACCGTCTGATCGGCGGCATGAACAATATCGATATCCGCCGTTGTTCCCGCACCGGGCCGGGCTACCATGACGACGCGTGGGAAACCGGGCCCGCGTATCCGCCCGTGTTCCTGCGATGGACAACGCGGACGAACCTCGACCTGTGCCTGCGGCTGATCGAGGAAGGCCGGCTGAACGTGGATTCGCTGACGACGCACCGGATTCCCTTCTCGAACCTGGACGCGCGGATCGATCGCCTGCTGGACGACGCCGACTCGATGCTCGGCGTGATTTTTGAGTACGAACACTGATCGGAAGGATCCGCATGCCATCCACCCCAATGCCTTTCACGCTCTTCACGAAACCCTGGCCGGGCAAGAGCCTGGGCGAACTGGCCGGCTTCGTGAAGACTCTCGGGTTCGACGGGATCGAGTTGCCGGTGCGCCCGGGATTCCAGGTTCCGCCCGAGGCCGTGACGAAAGGACTCGCCCAGGCCGCGAAAGTCTTCGCGGACGCCGGGCTCAAGATCGGTTCGATCGCCGGGCCCACGGACGAAATGACCATGGCGGCGTGCGCCGAGGCGCGGATTCCCGTCATCCGAATCATGGCGCCCATACCTCCGGGAGTGAGCTATCTGGCGGCGATCGAAGACTACCAGCGCCAGTGGGACCTCCTTGTGCCGCTGGCGGAGAAACACGGAGTCGCCATCGGCGTGCAGAACCATAACGGCCGTTTCCTGGCCAATGCCATGCAGCTCCGGCACGCGATCGGAAAGTACAACCCCAGACAGGTCTGCGCGATCTGGGATCCGGCGCACAACGCCCTCGAGGGAGAGCAAGTCGACCTGGCTCTCGACACGGTGTGGTCGCACTTGCGGATCGTCAACTTCAAGAGCGCCTTCTGGAAGCTCACGTCGCCGCCGGAGGCCCAAGAGGCCCAGTGGGACGTGTGTTGGACAACCGGCCGCCGCGGCCGCGCCAACTGGCGATGGACGGCCAGCGAGTTGATGGAACGCCATTTCAGAGGGGATATCTGCTTCTCCGCCGAATACACCGATCACGCGCTGGTCGACAGTCTCATCGCCGAGGACATCCGGTTCGCCCGGTCTCTATTCGCGCCGCGGCATTCCTGCTAAAGACGTATGTTCTCCACGATGGCCTTGTGAAGTCGTATCCTTGTTTCCCAACTTGGAGGTCTTCCTGCGATATCGTGTCGACCTTGTTAACGACCACCAGGTCGGCCTCCTCGATCTGTTTGCGGTAGATGTACCGCACCGACTCCAAGGTGGACCCATCTTCACGGATGACCGAGGCAACGGGCTGCGAGGCCAAGACCATCCACAGGCTCCTGGTTTTCGATCCCAAGACGTTTCAGTTCAAGCACAACGCCGACCATCCGCTGGACGGCGACGTATTCATCATCGACGAGACCAGCATGTTGGACATTTCGCTGGCCTGGCAGTTGGTGCGGGCAATCCCATACAGCGCCGCCGTGATTCTGGTTGGCGACGTGGACCAGCTTCCATCAGTGGGCCCGGGCTGCGTCCTGCGGGACATCATCGACTCGGGCAAGGTGCCCGTCTGCCGACTGACGGAGGTATGCCCCTCGGCGGAGCGTCGCAAGTGCTTGCCAGTGAACGAGAACGTGGTATGCTCATTGAAACGGCCCGGGGCGGTCCTGGGCATGAGCCTATCTGGGAAATCCCGGATCAGTTTCAGGCGCCGAACCAGGAGAGCCATGCATGAAGAAGATGTTGGTCACGGGAACGGAGGGGGAAGTGGGCAGCGCCCTGCTGCCGCAGTTGGCAAAATATTTCGATGCGACGGGATTCGATATCAAGCCGCATGCGGGCACACAGAAGACCGTTCAGGGCGACTTGCTGAACTATGACGATACTGCCGGCGCGGCAGAGGGAATGGATGCCATCGTTCACATGGCCGCGCTGCTGTGCCGCAAGGAGCAGGACCGCTCGATCGACCTCAACGTGAAAGCCACGGCCAACGTGCTCCAGGCAGCCGTGGACAAGGGCGTAAAGCGGGTCGTCTACTGCAGCACCGTGTGGGCTTCAGGGCATGGCGCGACGGAACCATACCTGCCGATCGACGAGGCTGTGCCGTGCGAGCCGGTCTGCATGTACGGTCAGACGAAGTGGCTCGGCGAGTTGATGACCGAGTGGTACGGACGCATGCACGGGCTGGAGACGGTGATCATCCGCTTCTGCGGCTATCACCACGTGAAGGGCTACGCCGCTGACGGGACGATTGACTGGGCCCAGGCCGACCTCCCGGCACTGTTTGGGCGTTGCCTGCAAGCCGGGCAGAAGCTTATGAATCCGGTCGACCTCGGCGAGGCGTTCGGCCTGGCGGCGAATAAGCCGGGTATCTCCGGGCAAAAGTTCATTGTCGGCGTGAACACGCCGTATGTGGCCTCCGACGCCGCGGGCCTGCGGTCCGTGCCGGCGGCCGTCATCGAGCGATACTATCCGGGCGTGCCCGCGCTGCTGGAGAAAATCGGCATAAAGATCCCGTCGATGCCGTATTTCTTCTCGCACCAGAAGGCCCGCACTCTGCTGGGATTCCGGTGTCAACACGACCTGGGTGATCTGGCGCAGCTTTACAGACAGTGGAAGGGAATTCCGTGACACGCGTATCGATTACGAAAGTCTGTGATAACGTTGACGCCGCATTCGCGCTGGCGATGACGCGGGCGGATTGCACGGGCGTGATCAAGAAGGGTGACCGGGTGGTCATCAAACCCAACTGGAATGCCTGCGCGATCGAAGGCTCGACGAGTCTACCCGTTGTGCTGGCGGCCTGCCGCTGGGCGAAGGCCCAGGGCGCGGGCGAAGTCATCGTCGGCGAGGGTCCTGTGCCGCTGAAACAGGAGGCGATTGAGGCATACTTTAAGACTATGGGGGCGCGGGAGGCCGTGGCCGGCGTGGGCGCTCGGTTCGTCAATTTCGACAATGACGAGCACGTGATGTTCCGCGACCGCGAATATCTGCCGCCGGAAATCGGCGTGGCGAAGCTCGCGTTCGAGTGCGACGTGCTCATCAATATTCCCCTGCTCAAAGTCCATTCCTGCTGTCTGACGACGCTGAGCGTGAAGAACCTCAAGGGCTGCCTGCGGCCACAGGACAAGATGGCCTTCCACCGCATCGGCCTGCTGTCGGCCGTCGTGGCATTGAACAAGCTCGTCAAGTCGCAGATCAACGTGATTGACGCGATCAACGCCATGGCCGGCGATCACAACCGCGGCGACCTGATCCCCCTGGGTCTGCTGATTGCCGGGCGGGACCGAGTGGCGACCGACGCGGTCGCCAGCGCCCAGATCGGACTGGCCTCGGGCAAGGTGCCGCTGCTGAAGATGGCTGCCGCAGCGGGCCTGGGCGAGTACCGGGTGGAGAAGATCGAAATCGTGGGCGAACCGCTGACGCCGCGCCGTTTCGAATTGCCGCAGGACCGCATGCAGCGCAGTTATCCCGATATAGGCGTGCTGGAAGACGGCGCCTGCAGCGCCTGCATGGCGGCGCTGGGCGATGGTCTTTACACCTCCGGCGGCGTACGCAAATTCAGCACGATCGTGCTGGGCCAGAAAGCCAAGCCCCCGCATGGCGCCCTGGTGCTGGGCAACTGTCTGAAGAACTACTTTCCTACCCACGACCACGTCCCCGGCTGTCCGCCCGATGGCGCGGAAATAGCGCGCAAGCTGAGGGAGGGACCAGGCGATCCCCCCTGCACAGGCGAGCCGGCAGGGAAGCATACTGATGACACCACGAATTAAAGAGCTGTTGGCAAAGGCGAAGCGGAGACAGGGAAGCTTCTGGATGCGGCGCACCTGGTGGGGCGAATCGCTAAAGGCCACCGAGGGCAAGCCGGCCGCCATCCGCCTGGCACTTGCGTTGGACAACGTGTTGCGCAATATGCCGGCCGAGATTCAGCCGGGCGAGTTGATTGTCGGCTTGCACCCGCTGGCGGACGAGCCTGAGCAGCCGCCCAATCCGGTGTCGCTTATGCCCCTGCAGGACCCTCTGCGTCTGCCGGAGGAACGCGCCGCCCTCAAGGCCGGGGTATTCTCAAGTGCCAACAAGCGGGACCACCTGACGCCGAATTTCCCTCGCTTGCTGGCTGAGGGATTCGACGGCGTGCTGGGGCAGGTCGAGCGGGATTGGCCCGACGAAACCGAGCCACAGAGGATCGAGCGCGAGGCGATGGCGATCGCTCTGCGGGCGGCCTCCTATTTTGTCGAGCGATATGCCGGGCTCGCCTCGGAGCAGGCCGCCAGCGAACAGGAGCCCGCGCGTCGAGAGGAACTCGAAACGATTGCGAAGGTCTGCCGCCGTGTTGCGCATAAGCCCGCTCGGACGCTGCATGAAGCGGTGCAACTCATGTGGTTCGGCTACCTGATTGAATGCGTGGAGAATGGTGAGAGCACGGGCGCGTTCGCCCTGGGGCGCTTCGACCAGAACCTCTGGCCGTACTGGAAGGCCGACCGCGACGCCGGCATCGCGCGCGACACGCTGGCCGAGTTGGTGGCCTCTTTCTGGGTGAAACTCAACGAGTTCACGGGTCTGCAGGTTTTGAACCTGACAATCGGCGGGAGCGATCGCGACGGGAGCGACGCCGTCAACGAGCTGTCCTTTGTGTGCCTGGAACTCATGGACGGATTTCGCAGCAATGTGCCCAGCCTATCGGTGCGATGGCATCCGAACATAGACCGCGCCTTCTTCCGCCAGGCGGTTGAATTATCCACAAAGGGATTCGGCCAGCCCGGGATCTATGGCGATCCGGCCTGCATCAAGGCCATGATCCACGCCGGAGCGGACCCGCGTGACGCCACCGATGTTGTGCCGGGCGGGTGCGTGGAACTCGGCATGCAGGGCTGCTGCCATCCATGGGTCGGCAATTTCTTCAACCTGCCCAAGTGTTTAGAACTGGCGCTGCACAACGGAATCGATCCGCAAACCGGGCTGCGGATCGGGCCGGCGACCGGCGATTCCGCGGCACTGGACACGTTCGAGGCGCTCGTTGAAGCTTATGATCGGCAAGTTTCGTACCATATCGAGCTCATGGTTCGCTCGGACAATACCACCGACAGCCTTGCAGGGCAGTATGCCCAGGCCCCTTTCCTCTCGTCAATCATCGACGACTGCATCGAGCGCGGCATGGACATGAGCCAGGGCGGGGCGCGGTACAACTTCACGGAAATACAGGCCATCGGGATCGCGAACGTGGTCGACTCGCTGCTCAACGTAAGGAGACTCGTTTACGAACGCCAAGAGATGACGCTCGATGAACTGGTCGCCAGGCTGGACCGGGATTTCGAAGGCGATGAAGCGTTGCGCCGCAAGCTGATGCGGATGAAGCCCGCGTACGGCGACCACTATGTCGAGACCGCCGAACTGGCGCGGGCGGTGGCGCATGCGTACTTCGACTGCTGCGAGCTGTACGCCAACTCGCGCGGCGGGCGGTTCCGTCCCGGATTGCTCGTCTGGACGCTCTACGATGACTGGGCCGACATTGTGGGCGCCCTGCCCGACGGACGCCGGCGTGGCGACGCGATGGTGTCGAGCATCGGGCCGCGCGACGAGGCCGCGATCGATACGCCCACGTCGGTAATACTGGACGTAACGGCGTTTGACCATTACCGCTGCGCGGGCGGCCTGACCCTGAACCTGCGCTTCGATGCGGCCCTGGCGCGTACCAGGAAGGGCGTCGACGCGATCCTGTCGCTGATAAAGACGTACTTCAACCGCGGCGGGATGCAGGTTCAGGTCAACGTCGTAGACAGTCGAGTCCTGCGCGAGGCTCAGGAGCATCCCGAGGCCCATGCCGGCCTGATGGTCCGGGTCAGCGGCTTTTCCGCCCGCTTCGTGACCATCAGCCGCCGCATGCAGGACGAAGTGATCGCTCGCGTGGAGTTCAATGCGAAGTAGCACCCGGGGTGGGTGTAGTGGATCACCGACCTTTGTCGGGGAGATGTTCGGTAGTTTCTGCGGCCGATGAGGGCCGCGAAGAGGCAGGTTTGGCATCTGAAGATTGAGGAACCTGGGCCGCTGGTCGGTTCTGGCTTGGGACTGAGCAGGGTACCACGTCTTGAGCGTAGACGGATTGCGCGGTCAAAGGTTTGGCCGTTGGGTTGCGCTACGCCACGCGTTTGAGCGTGACGATCGGCAGGTGCCCGCGCCCCTGGTGGAAGTCGACCACGAGTTGCAGTCGGACGCCCGGATTGCCCCGGACCTTCGCTTGCGGCGAGGCGCAGGGCGAGTCTCTCGGCCAGCGTGGGCGGGGCTCAAAGCGTGGTCTTCGGCAGGCCGCTGGAATGCGGCCGTAGCGTTCTTCCGGCGTCCGGCCGCCCAGGTAGGTGTGCGGGCGAAAGCGGTTGTACCAGCAGACGATCGCGCCGACCTCGGCCTGATCTTGCGTCGCCGGCACCATCGCTTGAACGCCTTGCACCAGAACTGCGGCCCCTTGTCGCAGATGATGTACTTGGGCTTGGCCCTGTTCTCTCGCATCGTCTTGGCCAGGAAGTCTCGGATTTGCCTGCTGTCTGGTTGCTTGCGGAAGACGGCAACGCCCATGACTCGCCGCGAGAAGTGATCGATGAAAGCGGCGATCCACCAGCAGAACGGCCAGCATTGAGGCAGGGCGAAGGGCAGCCAAGCTGTCCACAACCCGGAGCCGGCGGGCACGAGGGTCAGATCAACGTGCCAGACGTGGTTGGGATACTTGGCCGTGACGACTCGGACAGGTTGGGCTTGCTCGGTGTGCGCACCGGGGATCTTTGTCAGAGCGGGCGGTGGAGTCTTGGTCTTCAGCATCCGTCCGACCGTGGTGGCGCAAAGGTGCAGGCCAGCTCGCGCGAGCACCTGTGTGATCTTCACCTTGCCCAGGGAAGGACAGAGGACTTTGAGTCGGCAGACAATATGGCGAACGAAGTCTGGGAACTTGTTGACGGGCTCTGGCATCTGGACCAAGGCGGCCGGCCCGGCTTCATCGACGCGTTTGAGCCAACTGGCCACGGTATCAGGTTCGACCAGGAATGCCTTGGCGGTCTGAGCCAGCTACCAGCCTTGGGCGGCCTTCAGTTCCAGGATGGCCATGCGGAGCATGGGGGTGTAGTGAGGTCGGCGTTGCGGCTGTATGGTGGCCATGCGGGCGTCCTTGATACGGTTCTGCTCTTGGAGCATGGCGACCTGGGCCCGCAGTCTGTCGATCTCCGACGCTTGGCGGGCGCGAGGGTTGACGGCGTTGTCGGCCCAGCCGCAGGCATAGGTGATGGCAAAGTGGGCCAGGGAAACGACCTGGAGGATGGCCGACCTGACGTGGTCGGGCCAAGCCTTGGGAAGAGAAACAGAATCGATCGGCATCAACAGTCCTCCGGCAGTGCAGGCCGGTGGAAGATACCCAGAACATGGCAGAGGTCAAGACCTTGCGTGGGCAAGGGAATGGGAGCGAGAATTCGCACACGGCCCAAGGTCAGAATGGCGAACGAGGCCCTAACAAAGATCGCTGGACCAGCCCACCGGTGGTCCATGAGGCATGTCCTCTGGACCGTTCCCGTCCTGGTGGTCGGGTTGCTCCTCCTGCGACGGCATTCCCGGCGAAGGAAGGCCCATGTACTGCAGCAGGCAACCCAGGCGGAACCCCCTTCGGGGAATCCGCCATTAGCCCTTTGAGGAGTCGTACCCAACGACCTAGCCCGATGGTCCCTGCAGGGCGACCTTCGCAGCCTTCATCCGCCGGGCACCCACCTGCCGCTTGAAAGCCAGGATCTGGTCGATCGTCGGCGAGCCCGTGCAGCATCAGGCTGTTCACCAAACAGCCGCAGCTCCGAGTGGCCCCATGCGATCGGCTGCGCCGGCCGCGGAGACGCCCCTGCTCGGCAAAAAGCACTTCCCGCTCCCATCACACAATGATTATCCTCGCCTGGCCAACGGCCAAACGGGCGCCGCCATCATTTTCGGAGCGGACACGATTCCCGATAGGGACTGATCGGGCAAAGTCGTATTGACAGAGCATGGAGACGAGAGATAATCAGAGATCAGAGGCCCACGACGGTCGTGGGCAGGGCCATCTGGGAAATCCCGGCTCGTATCAGTTGCAAGCGTCATCGTTGCCGCGACAGGATGCACGGGGATGCCACCCCTGGCGGTACAGGAAGGAAGGACCGTGGAATCGCACTGGGAGTCTCTCAAGAGCTTTGTTCCGGCATACAACCGCGTGTGGACCGCTTCCACGCTTGTGGCCACCACGGACACCGTCTATGCGCCTGTCATGGGCAACGGGAATATGAGCGTCTGCCTCAGCGGCGACAACGATACCCAGGTGTACTACATGCGGACCGCGGATTTCTGGACGGACGACGGCGAGAGCGACGGCCGGTATCACGACACCAACGTGGGCCCGGCCACCGGCGACTTCCTCGTGCGCGAAATCCCGTCGGGTTGTCTGCGGATCGGCGTGGCGAAGCAGGATGCGCCGCCATCGCCGCCCGGCCAAGCCGTCGGCTACCGACAGGAAGAGGACATTCTGGATGCGGAGACCAGGTCTTCACTCCCGTTCGCCGGGTACGGGCTTCAGGTCCGTTCCTGGGTGGCAGCCACGGAGGACACGATGGTGGTTGAACTATCGTGCGGCAGGCGGGTCAAGGTACAGGTTGAGTTGAATGCCGACGTGCTCGACAGGGTTGCGGCCTATCCGGTGGCGGTCGGCATTGACGGAGACATCCTGTACTTGACACGCGAAACCAATAACCGCAAGGGCGCGAGATGGATATCGAGGAATGCCTATGCGGCGAGGATCCTTGGCGCCGGCAGGATTGCCTGCGAGGTCCCGGACGGTTCGCACGCACGGGCCACGTTCGAACTTCTTCCCGGGAGTACCGTGCAGGTTGTGATCTGCCTCGAAGGAGGCAGGAATTCGACCGCCCACCTTCCGGCTGCCAAGGCGCGTGCGGTACGATTCACCCCGCAGGGAGTCGCCGACCTGCGGGCGATCCATCGCGACTGGTGGAAGAGCCGGTGGTGGTCAAAAGGGTATGTCAGGACCTACGACGACGCAATGGACGGGTACTACTTCCGCTGCCTGTACTGGCTGGGCACGATGTGCCGCGAAGGACGAATCAACAGCGGACTGCACGGCCCGTGGAAGGCGTCCGATACCAGGCACAACTACAGCAGTTACTGCATGAACGACCTTGGCGCGGCTTCCTACTACCTTCCCCTGATCACCTCGGACCGCGCGGGCACCGCGAAGATGTGGATTCAGACCGTGTACGACTGGATCCCTGAAGGCCGGCGACGGGCCATTCAGCACGCCGGCCTGAAACGGGGCGTGTTCTTCCCGGTCCACTGGGGTCCCTGGAGCAGCACGTACTCCGACGAGTATTGGGGCCAGAAGTATTGCGCCTCGTTCGCGTCACTGGTCGGGAACTGGTACTACCGGAGCACGGAGGACGTCGAGTACCTGCGGGAACGGGTTTACCCTTTCATGAGGGAGTGCGCCGACTTCTACGAGGACTGGCTCACGAAGGAACCGGACGGGAAGTACCACGTGCGCGGTGCGAGCCTCGAGAGCGCCACGGACAACTACCGCAATTCCTGTCTCGACCTCGTCTTTGCCGGGGTCCTGTTTACGGACATCGTCAAGTACAGCGAGGTGCTCGGCGTCGATTCCGACCGGAGGGCAAAATGGCGAGATATCCGGGATCATTTGAACGAGTACACCACCACAAGCTGGAACGGCGTGACTGTGTACAAGGCGGACGCCGATACCCCGTTTGACTTCTCCTCCAATGTCATCCAGACGCAGATCGTTTACCCGGGCTACGCATGCAACCGGCGTTCGGCTCCCAAGGTGAAGGAAACCGGCTACAACACGATCGTACAGGGCATCAAGGTTGCCGGCCCCGACGGGCTTGGCCATGGCAACATGCGCGGCCAGGGTTCGTTTGTCGCCGCGCTGCGGGTCGGCGGATTTCAGGTGGAAGACCTGATAAGGTATTACAAGGTAATGCTCGATTCGCCCGTGCCGCCGGGAATTGCGCCGCCAGGCAGGTACCCTGCCTACATGGGCGATATCGGGTTGTGGGAGTTCAGCAACCAGTTGTGCATGCAGTGCTACGACGACGGCGTGATGTTCTTTCCGGACTGTCCTGCCGGCAGGAGACTCTCCTTCAAGGGTCTGCGCGCGCGGGGGGCGTTCCTCTGTTCCGGCGAGTTCAGGGAAGGTGCGGCGGAACTGAGCGTATACAGCGAAAAGGGCAACCCGTTCACGGTCATTGTATCCGGACCCATCGACGTCAGCGACGCCCGCGGCAGCGCGGTCCCGATCCGGTTGGACGGCGACCGGTGCATGTTCGACACGGTTGCGGGCAGGACGTACAGGATCGCGTTGGCCCGCCAGTAATCGGTGCTCGCAACCTGTCCCCCTGTAGTGGGTCAGCGACCTTCGTGCGGGCTTTGTACGGTGGATTTGGCGGCCGTTGAGGGCTGATGAGAACAGGGATTTGACAATCGAATAGTCCAGCGTCGAGATGGTACGACGGCTGGTCTCGGTGGCTGGCCTCAGTTCGGTGCTCTGGGCGCAGGGTGGTCGCGTCGAAGCAAAAGGGCGCGTCCTTGTCTGGCCGCTACGCCACGCGTTTGAGCGTGACGATGGGCAGGTGCCTGCGTCCCTGGTGAAAGTCGACCACGAGTTGCAGGCGGAGACCGGGGTTGCCCCGGACCTTGGCTTGCGGCGAGGCGCAGGGCGAGTCGCTGGGCCATTGCGGCCGAGTCTCGAATCGTGGCTGGCGACAGGCGGAGGGAATGCGCCGATACCGTTCTTCCGGCGTGCGGCCGCCGAGCCAGGAATGAGGCCGCCGCGTGTTGTACCAGCCGATGATCGCGATGACCTCGTCACGCATCTTCCGGAGGTTTAGCGGAACAAGAACACGTCGGAGCCCTTCGTCCTTAAGCGTCCGGATGAATCGCTCGATGACGGCGATGCTTCCGTACTGGCCGACGGCGCCGAAACGCGGCTTGATCTTGTGGCGTCGGCACCAGCGTTTGAACGCCTTGCACCAGAACTGCGGCCCTTTGTCGCAGATGATGTACTTGGGCTTGGCCTTGTGTTCTCGCATGGTCGTGGCCAGGAAGCCTCGGACCTGCCTGCTGTCCGGCTGCTTGCGGAAGACGGCGACGCCCGTGACTCGTCTGGAGAAGTGATCGACCACGGCGGCGAGCCACCAGCAGAACGGCCAGCGCTGGGGCAGGGCGAAGGGCAACCAAGCTGTCCATAACCCCGAGCCAGTGGGCACGACGGTCAGATCGATGTGCCAGACGTGGTTGGGATATCGTGCTGTCACGACCTGTGGTGCCGTGGCCATTGCGATCTGCTCGGCGGGAGCATCGGTTGGCTTGGGATCGCCGGGCGTTGCCTTGAGCATCCGCCCGACGGTCGTAGCGCAGAGGTGCAGGCCGGCCCTGGCGAGCATCTGGGCGATCTTGACCTTGCCCAGGGACGGACAGAGCACCTTGAGCCGTTGCACGATGTGGCGGACGAAGTCCGGGAACTTGTTGACAGGTTCCCGGAGCTGCACCAGCGCGGATGATCCGACCTCATCGATGCGTTTCAGCCAGGATGCGATGGTTTCGGCTTCGATGAGGAAGGCGCGGGCAGCCTGGGCGAGCGACCAGCCCCGGGCCGCTTTGAGCTCGAGGATGGCCATGCGTTCGGTAGGGGGGTAGCGGGGCGCTGGCGGGCAGAGATCTTGGCAAGGCGGGCGTCCTTGATGCCAAGCTCCTCCCGAAGCAGGGCAATGTCGTTAATCAGGCGATCCATCTCGGTAGCCTGTCGGGCGCGCGGGTCCCACGTGACGAGGAAGTAGTTCTCACTCATCGGCTGGGCGCTCTCGTAGGCGGTGTGGTAGGGATAGCCGCCGTTGTCCTCGCCTTCGGGGAACAGCGCCTCGGGCGTGAG
>Ga0209777_10006558_pt1 | contig 13092 bp, 13 predicted proteins | sample FrelakmetHBP12HB_FD_187147 | JGI IMG/M metagenome (GOLD analysis project Ga0209777, IMG submission 187147) | Freshwater lake sediment microbial communities from the University of Notre Dame, USA, for methane emissions studies -HBP12 HB (SPAdes)... | ecosystem: Environmental > Aquatic >...
CGCGCTGGGTGTCGGCGACAGCGCGCTGGGTATCATTTCCGAGACCGAGATAGCGTCGTTGCTTTCACCGGAAGGCTTCCATCGCCGGCAACTCGAAGTCGCGCAGAAGGCGGGCGCCCAAATCGGGGTGATCTTCGTCGGGCGCAAGGAGACGTTCAGGGAGGTTGGCGACTTCATCGCCAAATGGAGTCCTCAGTGCGTAGCCGTGCTGGCGCCGGTCCCGACAACCGATTTTCTGCTGGATGGCGTGACGCGCGCAGGCCTCAAAATGCTGCTGAACGCGCTGTCGACCTGCACCATGGTGCGATTAGGGCGGGTGATGGGCAACTACATGATCTGGGTCGTACCCAGCAACCTGAAGCTCATCGACCGCTCGACCCGCTACATCCAGAAGCTCACCGACCTTGACTATCGGGCGGCCAATCAACTGCTCTTCGAGGTTATCGAATACGTCGAGCCCCGCATGAAAGCCGACCAGGCGTACCCGCCGGTCGTCGGCGTCTCCGTGATGCGGGTCCGCCACAAGCTCAGCCACTGGGCAGCCGAACAGCGGTTGATGGCCGAAATGTAAGTTGCCTCTATACACCTTCACCGGATTTTGCTAGCTTTTGGGTCTATGTCACTTGACGACTTTTTACTCGAGGCGGAAGACAAGATGAGCAAGACCGAGCAGGTGGTCGTGAACGAGTTTGCCGGCGTCCGCACCGGCAAGGCCTCGCCCGCTCTGGTCGAGAACGTCCTGGTGGAAGTCTATGGTTCGCACATGCGCATCCGCGAGTTGGCGGGTATCACGACGCCCGAGCCGCGGACGTTGACGATCCAGCCGTGGGACGCGAACTCGCTGCACCCGATCGAAAAGGCGATTCAGAAGAGCAACCTGGGCCTTACGCCGTCCATTCAAGGCAAGGTGATTCGCCTGTTCTTCCCGGAACTCAGCGAGGAGCGGCGCCAGGAGTTCGTGAAGATCATTCGCAAGATGGCGGAAGATGGCCGCGTGGCGATCCGCCACGTGCGGCGCGACGCCATGGAGCAAGTGAAGAAGCACGGCCACGACAGCGGCATCACCGAGGACGAGGTCAAGCACGCCGAGAAGGAGCTGCAGAAACTAACTGACGAGTACATCGCCAAGCTCGACGCCCACCTGGCCCACAAAGAAAAAGAAATTATGACGGTGTAGGGGCGGCGCTGCAGGGATTGGTTTGTTGGAGCATTTGGCTGAGCGGCGCATTCCCAAAGGCAGCGCGTCCGGCGGCCTGCATCCTGGTCAGGCCACTCATCTTCGCGAGGGGTTGTTGGTCCGTGGCTCTTCGAAGCGGATCACGATCTCGCCCGCTTTGGCATAGCCCAGTCTTTCCCGGGCCAGCCGTTCCACGGCTTTGGGATCGCGACGCAAGGCGTCGATGGAGGTCCGCAATTGTTTGCTGGCTTCCTCTTCCTTCTGGATCAGGGTATCGAGCCGCAGGATCTCCTTGCGCATCCGTTCGTTCGTCTTGATGAGCGGCAGATACCAGATGGCCACCAGGAAGATGCCCGCAACAAAAAGAAGGAAAATCACCACTCGGGTCAGTTTGTCCCAGATGCCAAGATCGACTTTCATCGCGCCGAGTTAAGCACGGGCCGCGCGGTAACGAAAGCGAATAAATTTGCCCCGCCCCCGAACTGAACATAATCGACCGCCACGTGTCAATAACTCAGGATGTTCTGGGCAGGTAACTCGTTGCAGCTTTGGAGTCCGCCGATAACACTCCCTATGGATGATTAAAGCTCTGCTGTTGATTTTTGACCCGATGGCCACGTGGGAAGGGATCTTCCGCGCCCGGCGGAGCACGGTTTTCATTTTGGTGATCTACCTGCTGCCACTGCTCTTGATCACCTCGGCGGGTGAAGGCTTTGGGCTGGTTCAGTGGGGCAAGTGGCAGGGTGAGATCGGCCACCTTAAGAAGTTTCCCGTCCAGGAAACCGTAGTGGTCGAAGCTGTTCAAATCCTGGCGTTGCTGCTCGTTGTTTTCGCGGGCGCCTACTTGCTCAAGTCAATTGGGGAGACGTTCCACGGTCGGCATACCTACGGCCAGGCGTTCACGACCGTGGCTTACAGCCTGAGTCCGCTCTTTCTGCTCCGCTTGCTGGACGCATTCACCGGGGTTTACCCCTGGGTGGGTTGGTCCATCGGGATTATCCTCTCCGTTGCGGTGCTCTATCACGGGGTGCCGCGAATGATGGAGCCCGATCCATCGCATGCCTTTGGGCTCTATTTGATGAGCGCGCTGCTCCTGGTAATGGTTACCGGCCTGGTGCGGTTCGTGACGGCCGCCTACCTGCTGGGCAAGTTCCCCAAACTTCAGCCCATCGTCTCCGACCTAGCCTCGCGACTGCCTTTTTGATCACCCGCCCGCTGCGCTTCAGCCAGCGGTTCAACCAGCTTGCCACCGGCAACGCTTAGCCCTTAACTTCCTTCCGATGCTCGACGACACCATCGCTGCGATTGCCACGCCACTCGGCGAGGGCGGACTGGCCGTGATCCGCATTTCCGGCCCGCAAGCGCTTGCCGTCGCCGACCGCTGCTTTGCGCCCTCCGGCGAGGCGTCCGCGAAGCCGTCTGCCGCGGCGACGCACACGATTCATTACGGCCACGTGGTGCGCCACGGGCAGAACGTAGACGAGGCGCTGCTGGCGGTCATGCGTGCGCCGCGTACCTTCACGCGCGAGGATGTAGTCGAACTCACCTGCCACGGCGGAATTCTGCCCGCAAAAATGGTCCTGGATGCGGTGCTCGGGAGCGGCGCACGGCTGGCCGAGCCCGGCGAATTCACCCGCCGCGCCTTCCTCAACGGGCGAATCGACCTCGCGCAAGCCGAAGCCGTGGCCGATTTGATCCATTCGCGCACCGAGCTGGCCTTACGCGCGGCCAACGAGCAACTCGCCGGCAAGCTCTCCCAGCGCATCAACAATCTGCGGGACGAGATGGTCGAGACCCTGGCCCACGTGGAGGCGAATATTGATTTTCCCGAGGAAGATATCGCCCCCGACACCCAGGACCGGCTCATTGCCCGGCTCGAGCACGGCGTTGTTTTCATGGACGAACTGCTGAGCACGGCCAACGAGGGGCAGATTCTTCGCCGTGGCATTCGCGCCGCGATCATTGGCCGGCCCAACGCCGGCAAATCCAGTCTGCTCAACCAGCTCCTCGGCCATGACCGCGCCATCGTCTCGGCCATTCCCGGCACGACGCGCGATACCATCGAGGAAACCGCCAATATTCGCGGCCTGCCCGTGGTCTTCACTGACACAGCCGGCCTGCGCGAGGCGAGCGACGAGATTGAAGTCGAGGGTGTCCGACGCAGCCGCCAGACCTTGCAGCAGGCGGAGTTTATCTTGCACGTGTTCGACGTGTCCGAGCCGCTGACGGAAGCTGGCCAGAATTACCTGGCGGAGTTCGCGGGCAAGAAGCGCATCGTCGTCCGCAACAAGATGGATTTGCCGGCCCGGCTGCATTTGCCGCCCGGTTTTAGCGGGATTGTGGTGGGTGTTTGCTGTCTAACAGGGCAGGGGATCGAGCCGCTCAAGGATGCCATCAAGGAGCTGGTGTGGTCGGGCGAGATCAAAGCCGAGATGCTGCAGGTTATGATCAACTCACGCCACCAGGACGCCCTCAATCGCGCTCGGACCGCCACGCTGCGCACATTGGACGCCCTGCGCGCGAATCAACCCCTTGAACTCGTCGCCTTGGACCTGCACATCGCCGTCAATGCCGTCGGGGAGATCGTCGGCAAGACCACCACCGAAGATTTGCTGGACATGATCTTCAGCCAGTTCTGCATCGGGAAATAGCCTGTTGTCCCCCGCGCGCACCGTGGGAGTCCGACACTTGAACTTGCCACCTGGCCGCCCGCGACCTACCCTGCAAGGGATGTTTGATACTATTGCAGCTGAGTTGACTGCCGCTACGGACAAACTGGCCCATCTGCGGAGGTTTCTTTGACGTACCCGGCGCGCAGAAACGTCTGGGTGAGATCAACGCCCTAATGGCGGCTGAGAAGTTCTGGAACAACCGCGAGCAGGCCCAGAAGCTCATCGACGAGTCCAATTCCCTCCGCAACAAGACCGAGCCGCTCCTCAAGGCGGAGAAGCAGCTCGAGGATTTCCACGTCATGGTGGAGCTGGGTGAAGCCGAGCCGGAGCCCGCCCAACTCAAAATCCAGCAGGAGCTGGAGCGGGACCTCTCTCAGTTCTTCAAGGAGCTGGATTCCCTGGAACTGAAGGTCTTTCTCAGCGGTCGCCACGACAAGAGCAACTGCATCATGAGCATCAACGCCGGGGCCGGCGGCACCGAGTCCTGCGATTGGGCGAACATGCTGCTGCGCATGTACCAGCGTTGGGTTGAGGCGCGCGGCTGGCAGGTGGATGTCAGCGACGTGCTGCCGGGCGAAACCGCCGGCATCAAGAGTGCGACGCTGGTCATCACCGGCGAGAATGCCTACGGCCATGCCAAGGCCGAGCGCGGCGTGCATCGCCTGGTGCGCATCTCCCCTTTCGACGCCAACAAGCGACGGCACACCAGCTTTGCCAGCGTGGACGTGATTGCAGAAATTGAGGAAGACGACGGGGAGATTGTGCTTCCGCCCAACGAATTTGCGGTGGACACATTTCGGTCCGGCGGCAAAGGCGGCCAGAACGTGAACAAGGTCGAGACCGCCGTTCGCATCACGCACATTCCGACGGGCCTGGTGGTGGCCTCGCAAAGCCAGCGTTCGCAGCATCAGAATCGCGCCGCGGCAATGAAGCTCCTGCTTTCGCGCATCTACGCCCAGCGCGTGGACGCGCAAAAAGCCGAAATGGAGCGCTTCTACGGGGACAAAGGCAGCATCTCATGGGGCAACCAGATTCGCAGCTATGTCTTCCAGCCGTATCGGATGGTGAAGGACCTGCGCACGGGCGTCGAGACCAGCAACGTGCAGGCGGTGATGGACGGGGACCTGGACCAGTTCGTGAATGCCTGGCTGCGCGCCGGCTGCCCCATCAAACGAATGCAAGGGATTCGAGATGAGGAGGAGTGAAACCATCCTCGATACGATCGTTGAAGCGAAGCAGCATGAGGTCGCGCGGTTGCCGCAGCGGTCGGTTTCGGTGGCCGACTTGAACGCCGCGCTGGCGGCGCGAGGCGGACTGCGGGACTTTGCCGGCGCGCTGCGGAGACTGAAAAGCGGTCCGGTCGCGCTCATTGCCGAGGTCAAGAAGGCTTCCCCGTCCGCCGGTGTCATCCGCCCGGACTTCGAGCCTGTGGGGATCGCCCGGGAATACGAAGCGGCGGGCGCGACCTGCTTGTCGGTGCTCACGGACCAGAAGTTCTTCCAGGGGGCGCTGGAGTACCTGAAGCAAATCCGGGAAGGGGTGAGGCTGCCACTGCTGCGGAAGGATTTCATCATTGATGAGCGGCAGATTCTGGAAGCGGTAGAATGGGGTGCCGACGCGATCCTACTGATCGTCGCGATCTTGAGCAATGCGCAATTAAATCTCTTCCATGCGCTGGCGACCGGAGCCGGCCTGGCGGCACTGGTCGAGGTGCACGACGAAGCGGAGCTGGACCGGGCGATGAATGCGGGAGTGGAACTCGTTGGGGTGAACAACCGCAATTTGAAGACCTTCCACGTGGACCTGGCCACGACCGAGCGGCTTGCCGCTCGCTTACGCTCTTCCCCACGCAACCCGCCTCCGCTTCTGGTTGCCGAAAGCGGCATCCACACTCGCATGGATGTCGAGCGATTGGCGAAGTGTGGCGCCCAAGCCATCCTGGTGGGCGAGTCGCTGATGAAGCACGCTGACATCGGCGCCAAAGTTCACCAGCTGCTCGGTCGCTGAGAAGGGGCAGCTTCAAAAACCCTTAGCCGCCGACGGCAGGGCGTGTTGCCCAAGTCCCCCGCGAGCTTGAAGGCAGGGCATAGAAAATCCTGTGCCCGCGACTCTTGTGTTGTCGCAGTGAAGCCTGCCTTCGAGTCAGAGGTGCGAGCTGCCGCCGGGCAGCCGCACGCGGAGGAAATTCATCCGCTTCTCGACGGGCAGCGCCAGTCGGCGTCGGATCAGGTCCACGAGCGCGCGTTCGCTTTCCTGGCGCAACACAGCTAATGCGGCTTCGCGTTGGTTATGTCGCCTGCCTCTTCTCACGCAAGGTTGCCGGGCAGGCTCCCGCGCCGGAACCCCGCCGCTCAAGCTCAACAGGTCACTTTTCCGTGACCTTCACCCTCGCAATCCAGCCAAGCAGTCTCGAGTACAACTTTATGTCGCGGTTGACACTGCGCCGGTAATTGGGCAGGGGTTCAATTCAAATTCGGTTCAGTACCGCCACACTCTTCACGCTACCGAATCCTGCACCCAATCCAGGTAGCGCTGGTTGCCGCGGCTGATGGGTAACGCCACAAACTCCGGCGTGTCGTAGGGGTGCTTCGCCACGACCAGCTTCTCCAGCGCGGCAAGGCGGGCGGTGGTCGTTTTCATGACCAGTAGCACCTCGGCGTCGGCCTCGATCTTTCCCTGCCACCAGTAGTGCGATTCGATTCCGGGGATCAGATTGGCGCACGCCACCAGCTGCGCCGCCAAAGCGGCCCGGACCAGTTTGCGACCCATCTTCAAGTCCGGCGCCGTCACCAGCACCACCGCAAATTCTCGTGTGAGCTTCATATCTTGTCGGACCATGAAATCATTGCCTCAAGGCTCTCATGATAACGGGCGCGAGTAGGATGCAACAGCCCGCTGCCGCTGCCCCGGCCGCAATGAGCCAAACGCCGAGGCGCTGTTTCCACAGCGGCCAAGTAGAAATCGGCGACAGCCGCCAAAATACGGCCACAACAATCACCGCAAAAGTGAATCCCGCAGCTGTGAGGATGACCAGAGTAAACAGCTCAGGCGTCCCCAAGATGATTGCTGCGATGAAGGCCGTCACTGCGGCCGGAACAACTGCTTTCTTGATAGCAAAATTCATAAGTCACTTTGGCATGCAAGTCCTGTCGTTCTATCGGGAGGCAGAGCACTCCTCGTGCTCGGTGCTTACGCGAAGCCCACGCTCATCGGTGACCGAGAGGTAGCACGCCAACGGACGCTGCCCCGGCAAGCGGGCGCTGATGGTGTTGCCCTTCAATTCCGCCGGCACCGTCTGCCAGCGGCGCTTCTGCCATTCACCCGTATCGGGTGTGAAGTGCAGCGCAGCATGTTTGATCGGCACGGGGGAGATTACCTTTGCGCTCACGCGGTCGCCGTGGATTTCCATCCGACCGAGGCGGGGCAGGGGAATGCCGCCGCGCAAAGCGCTGTCCACGAAAACATCCACCTCGTCAAAAGTCCAGATATGGCCGTGAGGCAAGCCGGGCACCACGCTGACGTGGCGGAATTTGGCGGGCACAAGCCGATAGGAGGCGCGATAGGAGTCGAGCGGATAGGCAAAGTCGCTGGCGCCGTTCAGGAAGAGGCTGGGACAATTCACGCCGCCGAGATGCTGCGACGGATCGAAGTCGCGCAGCCAGCGGTCGCGGGCTTCAGGTCGCATCTGCGCCAACGAAGTTGCCTTCCAGACACTGTTGTCTCCCAGGAAGCCGCAGCCATAAACCGGCACCGCCACTTTGAGGCGATGATCGAGCCCCGCCACGATGCAAGTCAGGTAGCCGCCCCAGCTAATGCCGGTAATGCCAATGCGGCGACGGTCCACTTCTGGCAGCGCGGCCAGCAACGACACACCCCGAATCACGGCGCTGACGGCGTGGTAAGTCCACATGTCTCTTGTCTCATCTTCTGCGAAGTTGCGGAACTTGGTGGTGTCGGCTTGGTCTGGCCCGCCGTCTGGCAACGGGCCGTTGGGGCCGCAGCCCGCCGTGTCCATCGCCAGTGCCACATAGCCACGGCTGGCCCAATGTTCGGCCCAGTCGCGGAAGGCTTTGCCGCCGCCGCCATGCACGAGGACCATTGCGGGGAATAGGCCATTGCCGGTCGCGGGCCGGCCGAGGTAGGCAAAGATGCGGGTTGGCTTTCCCCGATACGGCTCGCCCTGATAATAGACCTCCTGGACCAGCCCGGTAGTCCCGCCCCATTCGGCTGCTGGCACGGAGTTCAGGGCTGCCAAGTCCCACGTGGCCGTGTGGGGGGCGGCAGTTTGGACGGAGCGGCACCCTACGAACAGCAGCAGCAGTGGCGAAAGATGCAAAAGGCGTATTAGCACAGGCGAAGGCTTACCCAGCAACCGCCGGCCGTGCAAACCAAAACCGGGATCGAGATCTCGCGCGAGAATGGAAAGCGTGTAGCTCTTTGGGGCTGGGAGGGTGGCACTGCGGCGGCACTCTGGTGGCAAGGCATTAAGTTTTTTGTTTGAGGCGCCGCCGAATCCAGATTGAGCAGGCCCGAATCGGCTTGCCGGCATGGTCGGAGTTGGTACTTTGTCGGGCAATGGGACCGGGCATGAAAGCCATTACTGTTCTCCTTGGCATCGGCACGCTGGGTGATCCCTTTCGTTTATGCACGACATGACTAGACGCGAGATGCTGACCTGTTCGACGGTGACGGCGCTTGGTGGTTTTGGATTAGTGCAAGCGCTATCCGCGAAGGCGGCAGACAATGCCGGTGCAACCTTTACGGAAGCATTGGCGAAACTCAGGAAATGGCTGACCAACTGCACGGTCCAGTCGCGGATTGACTACGCGGGCGGGCTGCGGCTGCACACCCCGTGCGTGACCGGGGCCTACAAAGGCATTTGGCCGGACGACTTCTTATTTCCCCTGCTGGTTGACCGGTCGCTGGTGGATGAGGCGACGCTGACACGGGCGCTGGAGTTCATCACCGAGAGCGTCGTGGGGTTGCCACGCGTGCCCGACCGGATCGAGCCCGACGGCATGCCGGTCATGCAGCCCGGCGGGCTGGACGGGCCGCACGCACAGCATATGCCGCTGCATTTGCCGGCGGCGTGGGTGCGATTGCTGGACTATGCGCAAGAGATGGGGGCGAAGATTCCGCGGAAAGCGTACTGGGCGCGGCTGGTGGAGCGAAGCCTTAACGAGGTGCCTTTCGCTTGCGGGCTGGCTTACGTGGATCCGCAGCGGCCGGGTGTCGGATTTGGGTTTCATGATCCGTGCGCGATTACCGGGTTTGAGCTGATGAGCAGCCTGGTGCTCTACCGGGGCTTGCAGCGGGCGGCGGCGCTATTTGCGGACGTGGTTGCGCCCGCACAGCAGCAACGCTGGCTGGCGCAGGCGGTGGGGATTCGGGACAATCTGCACCGGCTGTGGAGCGAGGAGGACGGCGCCTATTTCGCCGGATCGAAGGACTGCCGGCAGATCAATGTATGGGCGAACGGGCTGGCCTATTGGCTGTCAGCCCCCGAGAAGCAACGACGCATCGTGGCCTGGTACAAGGCGCACCGGGAAAAGATCTTCCTGGCCGGGTACACGAGGCAAATTGCCGAGGATGGCGGCTGGCAGCGGCAATTGGTGAAGGTCGGCCTGGGCAGCTACACCAACGGCGGGTTCTGGTCCACTGGGACCGGCTTCGTGTTGCCGGCGATCGCGGACCAGGATGCCGGGTTCGCAGTAGAGCTGACTGGGCAATTGGTGGCGAACATGGAGAAGACGTCGTTTGCCGAGTGGATTTCCGCGGACCAGAAGGGAGGGGGCGCGAAGGGCTTCCTGGCGGGTATCGCGATGCCGGCGTTGGGGTTGCGAAGCATCATCGAGAAGCGGCCATTGCTGGCTTATTTTTGAGTCGGGCTCGAGTGGCCGTTCGGTGTAGTTGGAGTCGCGTCGCCTGCCGCCCACCCTTACCTCGGTAGCCCCACCGGAGCCTCCTGGGAGACTCACCGTTGCCCCTCTGATTCGAATCAGAGGGGCAACGGTGAGTCTCCGGTGCAGCCCGCAGGGCGGTCTGGTGCAGGATTGGAGGAATAGAGGGCTAGCGGCTCGGCGGTTTGGGGCGCGAAGCTGAGCTCGGATGGGCCGCCGAGTCAAGCCCCCGGGCCAAGTTCCTGTCCCGGAGGAACATGCGAGGGGCAAATCCGAGTCACATTGACCGTCCCGGCGCCTGTTCTCGGTTCCTCCGATGTGACTGCGCTCTACACGGCCAAGTACGGGCACTTCCATTAACGTTTCTGATCAAACCCCCCCTTTTCCCTCGCCAAATGACCAGTGCTTTCACCCCCGTTACACTACCGTCCCACTACCGTAGCACTACCATAGCACTACCGTCCCCGGTTTTGATCATTTTCACTAATAATTCTCCCCTTTCTCCGCCGGTTGCCGGGCAGTCCGCACCTTCCTCCGGAACAGTCTTTTAGGTCGCATGAAAGGCTCTGCAACTGGAGTGTCGGTCGTCCGATATACGGACACGCTGTAGTAGGGTAAGCCTCCGGCTTGCCAAGTCCGCCAACCCTCTGGGTTGGCGGGCAGGCAGCGGCGCTGGGCCGACAAGCCGGAGGCTCGTCGACACATCGCAAGCCGCGGGTTTACGCTACTACTTGTTGGCGGTGCCGAGATGCGCCCGCCACCGCCTTTCCGTGCTCGTTTTTGCTGCCAATTACTGCCCGAAGCGTTAAGCTTGTGCGATTTTACCTTTGGGCGGGTATTAGGTGAGTGACATGACGACTAACGAGTTGCTCCGCTGCTACGTGGCTGACCGGTCCGAGGCTGCGTTCGACGAGCTGGTCCGGCAGCACATCGACCTGGTCTATTCGGCGGCGCTCCGCCAGGTCAGTGGCCAGGCGGCCACCGCGCAGGATCTGACCCAAGCGGTGTTCACCGAGCTGGCCCAGAGCGCCCCGCGCCTGGTGCGACATACCGCCCTCACGGGCTGGCTATACACCACCACTCGGTTCCTGGCCGCCAAAGCCCGCCGCGCCGAGCAGCGCCGTCATGCCCGCGAACAGCAAGCCCACATGATGAACCAACTCCTTCAACCCGCCGAAGCCGACCTCGTCTGGCAGGAACTCCGGCCCCTGCTGGACGATGTCATGCACGAACTCAACGCCAGCGACCGCGAGGCCGTGCTGATGCGCTATTTCGAACGCCAGCCGCTGGCCAAAGTCGGCGCGCGGCTCGGCCTGAGCGAGAACACCGCCCGGATGCGAGTCGAGCGCGCCCTGGACAAGTTGCGCGCCGCCCTGGCGAAACGTGGCGTCACCTCCACCGTCGCCGCGCTGGCCGGCGTTCTGTCCGAGCGCGCCGTGTGCGTCGCGCCGCTGGAATTGGCCGGAGACGTCAGCTATGCCGCTCTAAGCGCCGCGGCAGCCGGGAGCAGCCTCGGGACTGGGGTGCTCAACTTCCTGGCCTCCACGCAAGCCAAGGTCCTGGCCGGAGCGGCGGGCGCGGTTCTCCTCACCGGGTTATTTGTGCTGCCGCGGCTGATCCCGACCGCTCCCACCACCGCCGCGAGCGCTCAGCCGGCAACGGGATCGGTCGCTGCTCCAACAGCCCCCGCTGCACCCGTGCCCACATCCCCATTTGCCGCCATCTATTCGTCCGACCTCAAGACCTTTGCCGCCAACCTGCGGGCCATTCATTGCCCGGAAGAGACCGTGAAGGACATCCTTACCGCCGAGGTGCACCGGCGCTTCCAATCGCAAGAACAGGCGCTGCGTCCCAAGCCCGCCGACCACGTGCCGCTCGCGTGGTCGATGCAAACCACCGAACCCAAGCTGCTCGAGCGGCGGCAGCGCGCCCTGGGGCTGGCCCACGAACAGGCCGCCTTGCTGCGCGACGCTTTGGGCTACGACGTCCCGGTGCCGCTGCCGCTGTATGCCATCACGGCCAGCGAGCTGCGCTTCGAACAGACTCTGGCGGCGCTACCTCCGGAAACCAGCCGGGCGTTGCGCCAGGCGCAAGAGACCTACTGGGCCGGAGTCCTGGCCTTGCAGGTACGCACCAAGGGCTTTTGGCTGGCCGAGGACGCGGCCGAATTGCAGCGCGTCAAAGACCAACGGAAGCAGGCGATGCAATCCCTGCTGCCAGGGTCGGGAGAGGTTCCGTCGAAATGAGAACCACGCTGATCATTGCCGTATTGGCTGTCACAGGCATTGCGCTCCTGGCGTTGACCTGGGCGATGCGACGTCCTCAGCCCGCAGCCGCTGAAGGCACAGCCGCTGCCGTGGAGGCGTCAGCACAAACCGTGTCCACAAAAATGCGAGCCCCCGCCGATAGTGCGCTGCCGGCGAAGGACCCGCTCGTTGCTCCCACAGCCCCCGCTGCCCCGGCGCCCCCAACCCCATTTGCCGCGGTCTATTCGGCCGACTGGAAGACCTTTGCCACCAACTTGCGCGCGATTCACTGCCCGGAAGAGACCGTGAAGGACATACTCACCGCGGAGGTGCACCGTCGCTTCCAATCGCAGGAGCAGGCGCTGCGTCCCAAGCCGGCCGATCATGTGCCCTATGGGTGGTCGGCGAAAACCACCGAGCCCAAGCTGCTGGAGCGACGGCAACTAGCGATGGCCCTGGCCCTGGAGCAGGCCGCTTTGCTGCGTGAGGCCCTGGGCTATGACGTGCCCGTGCCACTGCCGCTGTATGCCATCACGGCCAGCGAGCAGCGGTTCGATCAGACCCTGGCGGCGTTGCCGGCGGAAACGAGCCGGGCGCTGCGCCAGGCGCAGGAGACTTACTGGGCGGGAGTCCAGGCTTTGCAGCAACGCACCAAAGGGTTTTGGCTGGCCGGCGACGTGGCCGACTTGCAGCGTCTCAAAGACCAGCGCAAGCAGGCGATGCAATCCCTGCTGCCCCCGTCGGAAGAGGTTCACTCACAATGAAAACTAGATTCATCACCGCGTTGTTAGTCGTCTCAGGCATAACACTCGTGGCGTTGACCTGGGCGGTGCGTCGTCCACAGCCCCCAGCCACCGACGGCGCCCCTGCACCCGTGGCAAGCGATCCCGCATCGGCTCCTCCCGGGCCCGCAGCCAAGGCGCCAGGCGGCGCAGTCGCCTCCGCGCAGGCGTCGCCGCAACCCGTGCTCGGGCGCATCTTGACACTGCCGCCAAAGCAAAGCCAGCAAGGGCGGCCAGACAAGTGATCCCCTTGATTACCAGCCGTTTGCTGCCAACGGGCGTGAAAACTAGGTTTTCCATGGCGGCAGTGTCAGG
>Ga0209777_10006559_pt1 | contig 13091 bp, 7 predicted proteins | sample FrelakmetHBP12HB_FD_187147 | JGI IMG/M metagenome (GOLD analysis project Ga0209777, IMG submission 187147) | Freshwater lake sediment microbial communities from the University of Notre Dame, USA, for methane emissions studies -HBP12 HB (SPAdes)... | ecosystem: Environmental > Aquatic >...
TTCGTATCCCGGCACTTGATCAGAAAGCGATCTATCTTTGATGTATGCAAATACATATCCTTCGCCGCCCGGTTTCTTTGCTGTGATCGTATAGGTATATTCTCCGCCGCTATAAGTGAATTCTGACGTATTGGTATCAGCTGCGCCAATCACTCAGAGTTTGATAAGAGTTCCTGTAGTGACTTTATTGTTTCGTGTATCCACTACGTAAATTTTTCCTGTACTACTTATATTGTCCGTGAGATCCATTCTGCTTTTCTCTAACGTAAGCAATACTTTTTTCGCTTCTCCCGCGTTTACGGTTATCGGGATTATTATAGGATCAAGTCATGGGATATTTATCGTGAGCGTGTCGTCACCTGCTTTGAAGCTTGGATATAAGGCGATATCCAACGCACCGTTATCAATAACAAAATCATTCGATTTACGGAATGCGGTTTGCGTGTTGGTCGTATTCCCCTTTATGATTTTATTTTCCACTACGATTCATGGCGTCAACATTCATTTAGCGGTGACTACATTCGCCACAGTATTCAGTATGCTTCCGTTCGGATCTTTGACGCTGATGTGGATGCTTGGAATATTCTCTGGCTTGATCTGCAGAATTTCGTTTGTATCCTTGTATTGGATGTCAGCTTCATCTTTTGGAAGGTTGAATGTTATATCTTTGGTTATATTGTTATTTTGTAGTTCTTGTCCATTCTCTGTTTTAGTTTCATACAGTGTTGTAGCACTTTGGGTTACCTTGACGATGCCTTTGGCTACAATGATTTTTTTCTGAGCTGTTATATTTTTGGTAGGCTGGATCGCTAATATCTTTTGATCTGTTTGTGTTGGTGCGATCATAATGGTGGCTGACTTATTTCCGGTAAGTCCTGTAGGTGCTTGATAGATAAATCCTGCTTTGTGGAAATTATCAAACTGTATGCTATTGTTGCTTGCTGCACCATTACTGATTTCCCCGTTACCGCTCAATACACTTATGGTATACGATTCCACTGTTTGTCCTATATCGTTTCCATATGCATCCTTGGCGGTGGTGATAATAGGTATATCTGATCATTCCATTACGATGTCAGGAGTCGTAAGTTGTATCGTATCTACCGGACCTGGCAGGATTTGAATGACCTGTGGTTTAGTGATACAAATATCTTTGGACGCTATCGGCACACAGAGTTGTATCTGGAGTGAAGTGCTTCCAGCTTTTAGGCTATTGAGTTTTATAGTAAATATTTCTTGGTCGGTATACGGATTGTAAAAATCTTCTGCAGGATGCGTACAGATGTTTGTACTGATTGTGCTTTGACCTCTCATTATACCAAAACAATTATCTCCTGTTCCTACCATGCGAACTTTGATATCTCCCATATCTTGTGCCATACCTATAGTCAGCTGATTGGTTCCTGTATCCTCCACGCTTATGATAGTTTTCTCTAGAGTAGGTAAGGCATAAGTGTTGTATCATTGAAGATTTATTTTATTAGATCCTTCAGCTTGATTGATAATATCGTCATTGTTTGGCGCAGTTCGCTGTGCTCCGTACTCTGTTCGTTGTGTTCCTGCATTTTCTAAACTCGTACCTACCTCTTTCAGCGTACCTACGAAAACCGGACCAAGCGCATTATCGAATCCAATTTTGATGCTAAATGGCTTCTCCATTACTTTTTCTGCCCAACATTTCATGGCTTTCATCCATGGTGATTTGAATGTCTTGAGATCAAAGATTAATGATGTCCCTTGAGTATCCACTCCTTCACAGGTGTTGATGTTTTGTTGGAGTTCGTTGGTTTGTGTCGTATCTTCTATAAATTTATTAGCTGATGTCGGCGCTACTTGCGCTGATTGGATGGTTTGTATCTGTTTGATGAAACTCGGTACCGATTGAGCAGAAACATAATCCAATCCGTCCGAATTGATGTATCCTACTTCGTATCATGTTTGGTTATATGTCGGCGTCAGAAATTTTCCTTGATCGTTGTTTTGAGTCAGATAGGTATGCACCACATTGCTGATTTTCTGATTTACATCAAAGCTTGCTTGGGTTTCACTGATATCCGCAAGAATGGTATCTTGTTTCAACTTCTCCGGTCGAGCGATATTCTGCTGATACAAAAATTTTGCGATGAGATCAAGTTTATCGTCATTGGTATCAGAATTCATTGTTCCATAGATAGCTGTTTTGCCATAGGTAGTTTCTAACGTATCCAGATATTGTACGAGTTGATTAACAAAATAATCTGTCGGTAATAAACTATAATTGTGGGTATTTGGATTAGCTAGACTATCCATTTGTCCCAGGAAATTGAATTGACTGCTAAATGATTGATAGTATTGATCTCTTTTGTTTTTCTGTGCTTCCAATAATGTATTGTACTCAACTGCTTTATCTGTTAAATATTTTTTTATTGCTTCCCTGATTTCTGTCGGAGTCTTGAGTATAAGTTTACTGCCTACTTCCTTGTAGACTTCCACTTCGTAAAGATTTGCATAATTCAATCTTACCGTATCTCATCCGATTCCCTGGAAGGTGATATTCCTGATATTATCGATCGGTCTGTCGGCGGTGGTCAGATTCATTCCTTTGCTTATTTCTTTCTTGTCAGGATCAGTTGAAACATCAAACGTATTCATCGTCGTTTGGGTCTGTGCGATTTCCGTAAAGATCTCAGGAGCAGTAAATTCCTGATTGATCTCTACAAACGGCTGTACCGTTATCTGATTACCGTATTGATCAGTCTCTCCGTTTTGATATGAATGAATCTTATAAAGCTTATCGTTGATATCTGTAAGATTCGTCTGTAAGGTACTTATCAAATTATCCAATACATCACATACTGGTTTGTAATAGCTACTACTACATCCATATCATCATTGTAATGTTGCTATAGCTGTTCTTTGTCCTTGCAGAACAAGTATGTTGTTGGTCAGATTTCCTAGCGTGTTGTAGATACCTCGCGCTTGAGTAAATGTTGATTTGAGAGCATTTACATCAGCTGTGATATAATTTAGATTTTGATTAATATCCGTTTTCCATGTATCCAGGATTTCCACTTTCTGATTCTTGAAATTTTCATATTGAATGATTGCATCGAAAGACATAAGCACATTATTTATGCTCAGTGTATTCACATAATTGAGTAATGTTTCCAATCCTTCATTCACCTTTTGTATCCTATTTTTCATATCCAGACTTTTTGGAGCATTGATATTATTTCCGCTTCGTGTGTTTGCTAACTGCGTTACTTGGGTGGAACTATATCCTGTAAGTAAAATCGGGTTGAATGCTATGATTTGCTGCATGCCATTATTATAGGTGATTATATTCTGTTTGAGATTTGATAAGTTAGCGACCACTCATGTGATATCGTTGATACTTGTTCAACTGAACGCCACATTCTTATCTTCTATATCTGTTTTGGTTTGTGAGATATCCGTAATGACGCTATTGTAAAATTTCTCCAGTTCTGAATCGTTCTTGAATTTTAAAAATTCCGTATCAGAGATCTGATCCCATGTCGGAGCGATATTCTTTATCCTGGAATCCAATGTCCTATAGGTATAGATTTCTCATTGTCCTCCACAGTCGCCAGGCGTTCGATTGTACATTACTGTTTTATTTGCACTTGTGGTGTGATAGGTCGTAGAATTATATTTAGAGAAAAAATCTGTTTGTGCATAGGTCTTTGGCGGATTAATTCATCGTACGGGATGCTTAAGATCACCATAAGGATACCGATTGGTAAACATCAGATTGTTTCCTTGGATGTACGGATATTGTATCAAGAATCCAAGATCGCTGCTGTATTGCAAATCTCCGCCACCAAATTTCTGTTGGATAAGCGCTGCGTATTTACTTACTCATGAAGCAGTACTAGCTTCTGGTTGAGCCGTAGATATCTTTTTGGATCCGGCAATATCGTATATAGGTAATTTTGCTCATGTATATTGGTAACTTAGTGTCATATCTATTGTATTGAGATTGAACGGCGAAGCTCCTCATCGATTCCTTTGTCCGAAACTTGCCATGGTTTCACATCCTCACTGTTCGTCGGTATTGTTGATGTTACATTTGTTTTCAGTTGCACTATCATCAGGTTTTCGTACTCTTTTTTTTATGCAGATATTTAACCCTTCCCGATTGAAGAGGTATTTTGTACATTGCAATCATCGAAGCTCCTGTTTATTGGTTTTGTATTTAGCATATCTGTCCAATTCATCTTTTGCACTGTTGATGTCGTATCATCTATTGGCTTCGATTTGAGTAGAAAATACTTTATATGATCATCCTATAGATTGTCAGGTATTGATAGTAATGTTTTGTCCGGAAAGCGTGGTTAGATTCTGAAATGTCCCTTTATAGATGCTTGTATCTTCGGCTGTTCTTAAGAAATTAACATCTCTTCCGAAATAATAGTTCTTATAATAATTGTAGGTCGGCCGGATACATTTTTTCTTTTTTTCTTCACCTGCAAAATTGAGATAACTCACAGGGACCGGCACCGTAAGATAATATTTTTCATCTTCTATCTTTGCGTTGAGTCCGCTTTCCAAATAATCGTTGATCTGAATAAGTAATCATTGGATATTATTATCACTATCTCCCAATATCCGATTATCCTGCTGATTTATCTTGTCCGTATGTCCGTTGATGGCATCGAACGATTCTCCTTCGGTATTGGTATATCGTCTTGCAAGTCAGGCGACATTATCTTTGATTTTAGATAGAAAGGTGCTTCCTATCAATCCATCATAACTTTTGAGCATTTCCTTAGTGGCTTTTTGGAGCGTCAGCGTCGGCATAGTTGCTGTTATCTGTGCTACTACTCCTGAGGCTTCAGTATTTCTGGATTGGATCATATCTCCATACGCTTGAAGACCTGTATCTTCTACGTTTTGCATGTCGCTGTTCAATGTATCTCCTATAGCAAGAGTATCATTATTATGTTCGTTTTTGAGCGTATCCAAGAGTAATGATGTATATCTATGATATCCTATATCTTCTCAGAAAATCATATTGTTTACATAGTACTTGGTGTTTTCCGGGATGAAATATTTTTTGAGTCCGATGAAGTCATCATACCAAATAGCTTTGTCGATGAATTTGGTCGGATCCGCTTTATATGATTTCACTTTCTCGAAAAATGTATTGTATTGTGCAGTAGTGTCGAATTTTATGAGTCCATGCCGGATCTCCGCCTGACCGTTAGGATTATCATTGTAGACGAAAAATTTCTTATTGGTATCATAGATGAATTCCTGCTGTTCAAAATCTACATATGGGAAAATGCTTGGATAGATAAATCATTTATTCTGCACCACCGGCAACGGTATATCACCGATGAGTATAACACCTATGAGCTTCGAGCTTTCATCCTTGAGTCATTCAAAATACATGTTTTCTAGCATCTGTGAGATTTCATGTGCTTTCATCGTCGTGGTATCTATAGGAAAAACTACCGCTTTGCTATTGCCGATTTTTTGCTGAAGATAGTTTATAGTATATCGTTTGAGATTGTTCTCTATTCCCTGATAGATATTCTTATCAACGAAAACCGCTACAAGGTTGGTAGTACTAGGGTTTGTGGCTGCATACACTTTTTTTCGGTCAACAAAAAAACTATTTTGCAAAAGATAGGATAATCCATAGAGGATAATAAATATTCGTACAAGGAGTTTTTTCGTTCAATTCATTAGTTGAGAAGCCGAATTTTAAATATTTCTTTTTTCAAAAAAACATGCGACACACTACTATATATAAATGAGAAGAAAAATAAACAAAAAATAGCGATTTTCGCTATTTCCAAATTGGGTTTTTGTGATGTAATTATGCTCAAAATTAAGCTTATTCGCAATATTCGTCGAAAATCGAATCAAATCGTTGAAATTTAGGCTTATCCATTGATAACCATCACTCAATCATCAGGTTCCAATTGAAGAATCTTGTAATTCATTTGCTTTTTTCTGAGAAATGAGTATAATGAAGACAACTTGTTATGATATTTGATCACATCATCTATGACAATGACCGTATGTGGTGAGCTGAATTTCTCTACAATTTCTAGATATTCACCATATTGGCTTTTCTGTCCATCGATAAATATGAAGTCAACCGGACTCTGCACCAATTTTTTGATAGGAGCGTAGAGAACATCATACGGATAGCTGATGATATTGTAACAATGTGCTTCTTTGTTGTTTTGTAATCCTTCCTGGTATGCAGGATATGAAATCTCGAACGAAGTTATCTTCCCTCCCCGTGTATGTATCATTCATCCTATATATATACTGCTATATCACACCGCACCTCAAATTTCCAGACATATTTTTGGTTTATGCTTTCTCAATAGCTTTCATAAAAACTCTTCCGTAGCCAAACTTATGATGGGAATTCTTCTGCTCTCGCAGGACTTTCTCAACTCTTTTACCTTTTCCATGAATTACCTTTATTACTAAAAAAATTTACTTTACCGATTTTATTATTTTATACTTAATTATTATTATGAACGAAACACAATTACCGAAGCCACAATGACTTCAACCAAAACCACAACAAACAAGACCAATACAACCAAGACCACCACAACAACAAAGGCCAGTACAACAACCAAGACCACCACAACAACAAAGGCCAGTGCAACAGCCAAGACCACCACAACAACCAAGACCGGTTGTAGCGTCGAAACCTATTTTAACACCGAAACCAATTGTAACTGCCGCACCTATGCAATGAAATCTCTCTATTGATTTCAGCAAAAAAAACAATCAGAAAAAATCCTATTCTCCTAGAAAATACACTGTCGGAAGCAAGGACAAACTTAGTTCTGAGGCTTTTATCCGTCAAAATGTAACATCTTCCCTTGCCGGCGTCAAGGATCTCAGGAAGCTCATCAAAAAAGATGAAGTGCCTGTAAGACTCTGTAACCTTATAGGTCTGGAGCAGGTAGGGCAATGCATGTTCATCGAATACAAGAACGACATCATCGTCGTGGATGCGGGAATGGAATTCGCTGCCAGCGAAGAGCTCGGTGCGGATTATATCATCCCTGATATCACCTATCTGAAGAAGAATAAAAGCAAACTCAGAGGTATCCTCATCACCCACGGGCATCTGGATCATATCTGAGCTATCAAAAACATCATAGAAGAATTATGATACCCTATGATCTATACTACGCCTTTGGCTTTGGGTATCATCAAAAAGACCTTTGATGACCTAAAAAAAGCTAATCTGCTCAAATATAAGATCATCAACCCTGATAACGATCTCGTGAAGTTATGATGTTTCACCGTCGAATTCATCAGAGTGAACCACAATATTCCTGAGAGTATGGCATTAGCTATCTATACCCCCAAGGGTATAGTCTTCGATTCAGGAGATTTCAAGATAGATCATACTCCAGCCATCGATAGACAGACTGATCTGGCAAAAATCGCTAGGATCGGTACCGAGGGAGTCAGGCTTTATACCTGAGATAGTCTTGGTGCTCAGAATCCTGGACGGGCGAAATCAGAAAAGGTCATATGAGAAACTATCGATGCACAGATCAAAAACACCTCTTGAAGAATCCTCATTGCAACCTTTGCTACCAATATCGGTAGAGTTATCCAGATCGTCAATAGCGCTATCAGACATAATAGAGTGGTCTTCCTTTCATGAAGATCCATGATCAATAACATCGATATCTGTCAACAACTTGGCTATATCAATGCTCCTAAATGAATGATCCGCAAGCTTGATAATGATGTAAACAATATGCCTGGTGACAGAGTCCTGGTTCTTTGTACCTGAGCTCAAGGGGAAGAATTCGCCGCACTTACCAGAATGTCCAGAGGAGAACATGCACAAGTGACGCTCGGAAAATGAGATACTATCCTCATGTCTGCGTCCACTATCCCTGGCAATGAAACTGCAACCAATAGAATGTTCAATAATCTGCTCGCTAAATGAGTGGAATTGATCACCAACAACGAAATGGATGTGCACACTAGTTGACATGGATATGCTGAAGACCATAAATTATTCCTTAGTCTCATCAAACCGCAGTATTTCATGCCTGCTTTTGATGATATGTCACATAGATATGCACACAAAAAGCTTGCTTTGGATATGGGTATCCCAGAAGAAAATATCATCATGCCTATGGAAAATTGAACTATTATCGAGATGTATGACGATGTTGTCTTGATTTGAGATCAAAAACTAAAACTGGATACCATTATGATAGACGGAAAATGACAATGACATATGTCTGGCGAGTATGTAATCAAAGCTCGTCATATCATGGCGCAAAACGGCATTGTATCCTTGATTTTCAAAATTGATACCAAAACGAGCGAGCTCGTGGGCAATATCCAGATCGAGTCCAGAGGATTCGTCTATTCCAGTGAAGTGAAGACTATCCATACCCAGATTGTGGAATTCGCTAGAGCGAAATATAATGAACATCACAAGAAACGCATGGATATCAAAGATAACCTCAAACAGATGAAAGAAGATCTCGGAGAATTCATTTCCAAGATCATCGGTAGAGTGCCATTGCTTATGCCTATGTATGTCTATATCAATAGAGAAGCTCAAAACGGTGGCGATATCACGCCGGATGAAGCAGTAGTAGGTATGACTTTGGAAGAACAAGGATATGACGACTAAAGGTCATTTCGAGGCGAAGCCGAGAAATCCCTGTAAAATAGCGTGGATTTCTCACTACGTTCGAAATGACTATATACAAAAAAGGCTCCGACAATGTTCGGGGCTTTTTATCGTGTCTCAATTAAATTGAAATAGCTTCGGGTATCCTTATATATTAATTTAGAATTACAAATCGGCTTTTACTTTCTTATCATACAAATGGCAAATAACTACAATCATACGCTGACTTGGTCTACGACGAGAATCACGGTTCTAGAATACTGCAACAAGAAATACTACTTCAACTATTATCCTCACTCTTTGAGAAACCTCAACGAAGAGGTATGGCTTACCGCACTTTTGCTCAAAAATCTCAAAAGCATCGATATGCGAGTCGGTGAAAAGACCCATCATCTGCTTTCTGATTACTTGAGAGCGTTGAAAAAATGAGAACAGAATGAAGAAGCTATTCAAGCACATAAAGATCGTGTGATGGGCGAGATGAAAAAAGAATTTGAAATATCCAAAACCAGAGATTATACTTCCTATGACAGGGACAATAAATTCTGACTCTCTGAACATTATTATGGAGAAAATGTTGATGATAAATTCGAAGAAGCCATGAAGAAAGTGCTTCATAACCTTGATGTTTTCATAGAAAGCGAACGGAACGAAAAAGTCCAGCATTACTTCAAGATGGCGAAAAGCGTCTATGTGGAGAATCCGAGAGAAAAGGATTTTGAGGGGATGAAATTGAATCTGTATACCATTCCGGAATTGAGAGCGGTAAACGTGATGGCAGCTCCAGATTTCGGGGTAGTCCTTTCCGATAATAAATATCTCATCATCGACCGAAAAACCTGACAAGAAAAAATGGATACTGACTGAATCTCCGAACAGCTCAAGATCTATACATTGAAACTCCTGTTGAAGTCTCATCTTGATATCGAGAAAACGGATATTGAAGCCTACGAAGTCTATCTTCCAAGCTTACATCAGATCGGCGGAAAAATAGAAAAAGACGATATCGATCATATCATCCAGAAGCTCAAAGATGATGTGGAATATCAGAAACAGTTTCTCGTAGATAGTGATATCATCAAAAACGAACCATTAGCTCCAGATAATTTCCCGAGGACCAAAAGCAAAAAAAAATGTGCGACATGCACATTCAGGAAAGTCTGCGAAGACTTGAAAGCCTTTGAATAACCTTATTATATATTTTCTTAACAAAAAAACTCTGTCTGAATACCAAACAGAGTGAATATTTTGTTGTTTAACAGTATACCACTTCAACTTCACAAAATTCAGCCATTTCTTTCAGGGTTTTTTCCCAATCCGACTTTTCCATTGCTTTGTTGAATTTATCGATGTTAATGTTTTTTCCAATGCCCTTGCCTGCCCAATCCAATATTTTTTGAATTGTAGCTTGTTTGTTTATTTTTTTATTCTGTGTCATATGTAGTTATTTTTTATTTTTAATATATTATATATTTTATCTGTAATGTCAATCTTTTAATCTTGTATGAAATGCTAAAATTCTTTAATTTTCTATTCCTTGACTTTTATCCTTAAATATATATAGTCTTAAAATAAATCAAAAAAATTTACAACTATGTTTTGGACAATCGGATTATGGGTTATGGTCAGCTGTCAGATGATTGCTTGGTTATACCTAATGCATAGAGGAGAGAAAATAACGAAGAAGGGCTATCTAATATTTACCGTCGGAATGATGCTAGGTCAATTGGGAGCAGGTATTGATTGCTTCATTCATCTATCTTGGCCGACGTTCGCAGTACAAGCATTCTTTTTCTTGGCAACATTGTATGGTGCTCTTCGAAGATTCAAAATCCTCTAAATGTGCTAAATCGTTTCTTGGTTTAGCACTTTTTTTATTCTTGGATAAAGTGAGGGAAAACTTTTATCTTATTGATATCTATCTTATAAGACTTGTGAACTATATCAACCATGAAATCGGATGGTACCAAAAATGTGTCCATCCTTTTCTGTAATTGTTTCTTTATCAAACACAGTGAAAGATATTTGCCGATGATGGCGAGTTTTTTGAGCGGATTCTTTGTCTGGTAGGAAGCGAGGAAATTTTTCAAGGTTAGCGGTTTTTTGATTTGATGTTCACTAGTTAATTGGCTAGGGAACGGATAGAAATATCCCAAATCATGAAACATCATCCGTTTTTTCGCTGAACTATGTTTGCTTGCTTTTAACGGTGCTCGACCGAGGTATCTCATGACGCTGTTGTATCGGATGAGATCCGGTTTCATCTTCTTTATTTTGCGTTTCAACTTGATTGCTTCGTAGAAATTTCCTAATCCTGTAATAATTCCCAGATATTTTCCTAATTTACCGATTGGTCCTGGTGGCAATGTTCAACCACAGAGTTCTACATGATATCCATGTGGTTCCAATAACGCTTTTACGTCATTGATGTACGTTTCTATTCAGCCAATCTTATTGATGAAATCTGACACTATGAGTATTTTTTTGACATCTTTTCCTGCGAGTGCGTGAAAACGGACGATCCGGCTATCTTTTCCATAATTAGTTACAGGTGGAAGGTGGAAGGTAGAAGGTTGTAATTTAGTTATTAAGTGGTGAAGTTTCTGACCAGTGGTGGTTCATTGCTGGTGGGTGAGATCGAGTGCGGGCGCGATGAAATCTTTCAGTCCTCATTTAGCGTATCAGATGACGGGGAGTCATCGCTTCATCGCCGTCAATGCTGAAAGACCGAATGATTCTAGACATTCTGATGGCATAAGACAGTAATTGCAATTTACTACATATCTTTTGATGGTTGCTAGGTTTTGTCGTCAGAAAAAATGGATATTCGAATTCTTGCTTGCGAGTTCTTGGATTCTTTTTTCTCCGCTTCCTGAGCCGAAAATGAATAATTCTACTGGTAGATTTTTTCCGAACATCTCAATCATGTCGATGATGCCATCGAATCATTTTTCTTTTTCCAATCTTCCGAAGTAGAGCAGTCCGAGCATATTTCTTTACTAAATAAATTATGTGATTGGTATCCAATATCTTTCTTTGGTATGTCCTTCATTTTCGTATTCAGAATCCCGTATTCATCAATTCTTTATTATAGTTTTCAACGATCCGATATTGTCCTTTCTACAGGTAAGCAATACTTTCTCTAGTCATAATTCCTTGCATTTCTGTAATGCTAAAGCGAGTCAGGTGGTCGCATATCCCTTTCTTCTCTCGCTATATTTGACGCTATATCCGATATTTCCTGCGTTGAATCTCAATCCGTCATTGAGTTCTGGGCGGATGGTTATCACTCAAACCACTTTTTCGTCATCGTCGATCAAGGAATATAGTATCGATCTCACTTCTCCTGGTTCGAGATTCCTCCCTTCTCTCCTGTTTTTTGTTCTCTCAAGAAATCCGTCGTATGTCTCTCATTCTTGGAGATTTGCTGAGAAGGGGATGATTTCCTCTTTGTTGTCCAAAAAATCTTGTAACATGTTCATATGTTCTTTTTCGTGTTTCTTCTCAGGGAACTCTAATTTCATGTTATTTTTTTCTTTGGTAAAATTTTAGTCTTCTTTTTTCTTCGTTCGTCGATGTTTTTATGATGACCGCTGAGCAACATTTTCGGCACTTTCATTCAGAGCACTTCCTCCGGCTTGGTGTATTGCGGATATTCTAAATTGCTCATGTTCTGTTTGATATTATAGCTTTCGTCTTGCCGGCTGGCTTCTTCCTTGATGACTCACGGGATGATTCTGGAGATCGCTTCAATCATGATCATTGCGGGAATTTCTCCGCCGAGCGTGATATATTGTCAGAGGGAAATCTTTTGGAATTGTTTCGGATATTTTTTCTTCATGTATTGTTCGAAACGATAATCAATGCCTTCATATCTCGTACATACGAAAATGATATGTTTTTCTTTGCTTAATGTGTGCGCTGTCTTTTGTGTGAAGACATCTTTGCTTGGACTCGGCAATATGATTTTGAAACTTTTGCTTTTGATCTTTTTCACAATAGATTCTACTGCATCGATGGCCGGTATGGCTTTCATGAGCAATCCAGCTCCTCAGCCGTAAATGGTGTCGTCCACTTGTTGATGTCTACCAGGACAAAATATTCTCGGATTAACGAATGAGAATTTCAAAATTTTCTTATCCTGAGCTTTTTTGATAAGCGAAGTTTCGATGAAACTTTTGAAGATATCGGGGAATATAGAAACTATGTGAATTTGCATACTAAATGACTAAACGAATAAACGACTAAACGAATAAGCGACGTATATTAGCTCAAATGTATCGTTTCATCGTTTGAGCGTTTTGGCGCTTGAGCGTTTTAGAATCCTTTCGCGATATATTGCACTAATCTGATAATGACATACGATGACACTACGATAAGCAAACCTAAGAGCGAACCTATAATCCCTTGTCTTGCTTTCTGTGGATCCTTTCCTGAACTT